>Ga0181612_108328_pt1 | contig 20822 bp, 6 predicted proteins | sample HoacroProtozoa21_FD_119630 | JGI IMG/M metagenome (GOLD analysis project Ga0181612, IMG submission 119630) | Hoatzin crop microbial communities from Cojedes, Venezuel. Combined Assembly of Gp0051906, Gp0051904, Gp0051908
ATCTTGATGTTTTCCATATGGATGTTTATACAAGTTATAAGGTCAAAGTGGACCAGTTAGCAGAATTTAAGACCATCAGAAAGGACTCAAAAGGAGAAGGGGGCACAGGGAAAGCGGCTCACTTTTAAAAGAAAAGAAAAACATCCCCAAACCAAACTATCCTGGGACAAGTTGCATTTCTCAAGATGCTACAGACATCCACTTCCCAGACTACTGAAATCAAATGCCTTTTTGAAGACTGCCACAACAAAATCTCAGCAAACGGATGGATAGGTTTTGTTGAAAATTTTTAGCCAAAATATTTCCATATATTTTTTTAAAAAAGGTCTAATAGTTACATTCATATAATATGACCCAGCCAGTGCTCAAAACAGAATTAATGGGAATATCATTCCAATTTTAAGCTAGTCTTTACAGAAAAATCTGAGAGGCTAGTAATCTGTGGAAGAAGAGATCTTGGAAAATAGCTGTGAGGAGGCAAGTTCAGTCCAAGTAGGAAAAAAACAAAACAAAGAAATCTCCCCATGCGGATGTCCACCAGTTAGCCTGCTAACTTTCTAAATGAGTTGTTACATTTATTCCTTTATAAGCTTTGCTCTGGATGTTGAGGATTCAATCTCATTTTTATGGGTGAAGTACACAGCAAGGAAACAAGTTTGGCAAATGATCTCTGAACTGCTCTGGACTCTTTGAAGATACAGCCGTACTACATTTTTAAAGATATACACTGCCTCATTTAGATGATGGATTGAAGTAGAGGATGGAGGACAATTTAAGTACAAAATCCAATAGTTTTCAGTTCTATAACTTCTATGCAATGTACATCTCTTCTTAGGTAACATTAAAGATAATTTAAAAAGATCCTGATTCTTTAAAGCTGAAATGCATTTGAAGCATAAAGCAGACGCTCTTTTTCCAAATCAAAACAATCTGCAGAAACAACTCTGATATTGCTAGAGTTTGGCTGAAACAAATGATCGAAAGAATAATCCTTTCTCAGAAAGTGGAAATGTTAACCCACCATGTTAATTTTTGGTCTGCTGCCACTCTTTCACTTTGGCAACCAAAGGAATGCTGTGGGCACCATATAAAGGCACGAGTGGCAGCCTGAGGGTTAAAGTAGACATTCCTTATCTTTGACAGATGGTTAATTCATGGTCATTATTACTAAATTCAATTGCTCAATAATTTAGATATGACAAACGTGTGTAGGAATATATGCCAGGGCACCCTTCTAGGAATCCCAAAATGCAATATCCCCTCCATGCTTTTACCATACATCTTCATGCTGAGTGTGACAGATTGAAACAAATGTCGGCTTTCTGAGCACTTCAACTCCCTCGTGCCACTCTCACTACATTAGAAATGGTTCTAGAGAGTTACTATGTCCAGACATACGGATGGATGAATGGGCTTGGCTAAAATAACCATTTTGTCAATACATGTAATGCAAGCCCAGTTTTTCTGGGGGTTTGTTTTTTTTTTGAGGCCTAACTTTTCCAGTTCTGTTGCTGCAAATATCACCACTTAAGCAATCACAGGGAACTGATTCGCAGACAAGGTCGCTGTTCGAATGACACTGAGTGCTAGGAGGTCTACTTAAAGGTTGTTTGGAATGGCTTTAAAGCAGACTGTACCTGACTAAATATTTATATCAGTGACGAGCTGCACACCCACATCTACCACACAAATAAAGAGTCACAAAGTGAGGCCACTCAACTAACTGCCCTCCTCTCTCCATTACCATCTCTTATCCCAAATCCAGTCCATTTTCTCACATGGTGACAGGCATAAAGATCTTCAGGCAAATGTTCCCTAAAAAATAATAGTAATAAAAAATTAAATTCATTTCCCTTCTTTCAGTTGATACAATAAACTGAACTTCTCCCCTTCTCTGTTCCCACTGCTATTTCCAAATTGTCTGGCACAAGCAAGCACCTCAAAACACCTCCACAGCTCATTTACTGAAGTTGAAAGTCTTCCACTGACTTCAAGGATGTTTGGATCAGGCCTGAAGCCAGCATCCTAACATGCTAGCACAGATTAGCAAGCCACCACACTGGCTGGAATCCATATCATGCTAAAGTAGTGCAGGAAGCTTAGACAACTTCAGGTCTCTGAAAGTGTGTGCTGTTCTTTCCTTTTTAGTTTGCAGAATATTTTGTGAAGTTCCATTAATTCCTGTGCTAATGTAGGTTAATTTACAGGTTTCTCATTTGAATCACAAAATCGAGGTATCACAGACTGGCTTTGCCTTGGACATCTTATGTGCATAATTTTTCTGTTCCCTTTTTGTCCAAAATTTCACTGCCTTCATGCCTCTCTATAAAGCCCTGAGATGTCTTATTTTTAGTTAGAATATAAACCTTCTAGAGCAGAGACCTTGCCTTTACTTGTTAGTAACTCACTCGGTACACTATTGACACCATATAATATGAAAGAATAAATCACAACAATAGTAAGTGGGAAAAGCCTCTGTGCTGTTTTTCCACCACTGTCATTAATCCTAGTCAGAGTGGTTGCAAGACAAGAAACTCCAGGCAAATGTATGAAACCTAAGCCTTATGTGCAAGTTTGTGAAGTATCTCAGCCACTACTGAATCTAACCTTCTGTATGCTCAAGGCAAGAGAATCCATTAAACCATTCAGATAAAACATTCACAGCATCTCTTTCAAAGACCTGCTTATCATCTGAATCAACATCATGCTGTTTGTGTGTCTTTCACATCGTCCTAAACTATAACTGCTTCAAACCACAGCCACTGTGGACCAAAGACATGCTAAGCTCTCTCAGCTCCTAAAGCTAAGGGGAGTAAAGAATGAGACATCTCATAGGTCTTTCTCAACATCTTGTACAACCTACCCTTTGGCAAGCAACTGCTCTGACATCTGGTGGCGTTAAACTGTCTCTCTTTTCCTTGCCCTCTAATTGAGTTTCTAAACTACACTTATAAGAAGTCTGTGGAACTAAAGTAAAACTAATAGAAGAGTATCATAACCTCAACAGTATGGTGCCAGCTGAAGGCAAAAAAAGCTGGAGGAGAAGACTCTATGCAACTTCCTCTCACCTTTCATTTCCAGGTAAACATTCACTTCAAGCGAGCAGTCAAATTTTTTAAGTCACAAAAGTGAAGAAGAACATCACAACTCATCTCTTCTCCTTCTCAATAGATAAAGCATTCTTTTGCCTCTAATTAAAAAGATTAATAAAGTAAGAGAACACATCAGGTTTGCATCAATCATTGCCCATGTGGTTCTTATTATTGTAATTAAAAGTTATCTCCTCAAAATTGTTGGATGAAAGTGCCATGATCTGCAATTGAAAACACATTGAAGGGAGTTATCCAACTTACTCGACTGTTTTAAGACAATTTAAGAACACTGTGGAGGTAATATATTCAAAAGAGTCCTTAGAGGCAACCTGCCAGTAAAAGTGTCCTATGAAACCTGTATTCAAGAATGTGAATACTGCTAAGGCTTTTATTTAAAAAAAAGACCTGCAGTTCTGTGAAACAGAGATACACAGCAAATAAAATTTATAATTTAATTACAGTCCCTTTCTTTCAGACATTAGTGTACAATAGTTTCAACAGCAAGTTAATTTTATCAAAGCTAGTGGCATGCTTAAAACCAACCTTTTTAAAGCTTTCTTTGTGTAATATACCTTGAAAGTTTTTTCCCCTTTCTCTTCCTCTTCTTTCTCTTCACTGAATGCATGTCTTATATTTTGGCACAGGATACTCATGGAGTTCTGTTCAAAACTATTTAGGGTGTAAATTCTCACTCACTAGCTTTTGAGAAAGGTTTCCTGGATGCTATTTAAAAAAAAGAGAATTTTAATGGGAAGGTATCTCCTGTAACACAAAGGAAAAACCTTTTTCTTAACACATCACAGGAAAACACCAAAGGGTGTTAAAGAAGGACTTGTTTGGATTTTATTGTGAAAGAGAAAAGAACATTTTCCTGCCATCTTTATTTACATTTGAACTCAGCTACCAGTCTCTTTCTGTGGCTTCCAAAACCAGTGGTCTCTTGCATCTTTTTTCTGGTTACTAACAGACAGCTTGATCCGTGTGCAGTGGATTTACATGACAGTGCATTTACATGACAAGGAATGAACAGTCAGTCTCCAAAGGCTATTTAGAAAACTAAAAGAAACTGACAATCCTCAGCTATATAAAACAACTTTTAAAATGTTTGCTCGGATGGAATTATCCAACCTTCTTAGGAAACAAAACAACAAGGAAAATGAAACGAAAGAAGTGCAGAATTATTAAAGAAGACTATAGGAGGAATGTGGCATAACATATTCACTGTGGCCCTCTAAAATTTCTAACAGCAAAATTACCCTGTATCATAGGAAGTGTGGCAAAAAGACAAACAGTGATGCTGAATATGACAAAAAGCTTGTTTATGTTTAATACATAGGAGAAATTGTTCAAGGACAGTTGAATGTGACCCATTTAATATACCAAGGTCTCCAATACCTATGATACTCTGCTGAGTAAGTGCTGATGATGCAAATTAAGACTGCCTGGGGATACACAGTGCTTTTCAGCTGCAGTTTGAATTTTCTAGGTTTTCAAAAAACTTTTAGAGATGTGGATACACTTTACAGGGTCACTAGGGCTACTTCCATTTCTTCAGTTGTTGGCTCCTTTCAAAAATTCATCTGTCTGACATTCTTGAGTCTTGTGACACATATATCCATACTGAGGAATGTAAAAATCTAATTATTGCTACTAGCTGTGTAATTTCAAGTATAGACAGGCAAGTCAATTTGAAAAGGTGTCCCAAGACTAATATTTGAGCTTCAACAAGAAAGAGGAATAAAAATCTGGTGATCATTGTAACTCTAATTACTCTAAAGTTCAGCAGAGTCTAGGAGCTGTCAAAGGTAATGTAGATTATGCCCTCAGTATACACTGTATTCAAGATCTGATACCTTCTGGACTCCCTTACATTTATTGGCTTAGATTCTTACCCAGTTTGCAATACGCTTACAAATCCCACTAGCTATAACCTGGGTTCATTACATCTGAGCAAATGCAAGGAAATCCAAACTACACATCACCTCTGAAAATGGCATCAAACACCCAGTCAAAAAAATACAAGTTAGGTGAAGATTAGCATATGAAATGAAAGGGCTGAGAAAAATATACAAGAAGTTAGGATCAGCAACGTCAGTTTAATAAGGGTACAATGTACCCATTGTCTGAATACCAAAGAACACAAGGGCAGAAAATCCTTTTTTATAATTTTACTACAATTATATAGATTCTAACCTATAGGGAAATAATGGTTTAGAACGAGTCACCCTAACCCCTATTCCCCAAATATTTCTTAAAAGATTAAACTGTGCCTTTTTCCATGGCTATTTTTAGTAATGGCATCAGTAATTAAACATTCTATGGTCTGGGGCCCCAAAGAAAAAATATCACTCTGGGTTCTGGATGTGTTCCATGATATCTTGAAACAATCTTAAAAAACATGCAGCCAGTGTTGCGATCTCCACTAGATCTGCAGGGACCCATTAGGATCACCAGGGAAAGCGCATGGTTGTGACAATGCAAGCAATTTAACATTACTTAATGGAGCTGAGGCATGACACAGTGTGAAGCTGCTATTGTTCTCCTTGGTTTCTCTCAAGACACTCAAGTTCAAATCTACGTATAGGCTAATTCGTAGCTGAAATCTGAACCAGAGCCTGCAGCCTCTCAAGGGAATGTCTCAAGCACCTGATAACAACCTGCTCCCAGGAGAAGGTGCTTTGAATCCCTATTCTCGTCGATTCTCCATGAAAAGAGGACTAATTAATAATTAATAATGCTAATTAATAATAAGTCCCATGTACCTTTCTCCATTTTGCAGGTCTTAGTGTCAACCAGGTCACAGGAATTATTTGGGTTGAAAAGAGAAGCCACCTCACTCCAACCCTAGTAAAAGCAGTCTCCTTTAACTCTGATCATTTCAGTGCCTGGAGGCTCATGGCAATGCCATCTCCCAGTACTGTCAGGGGCACACACACAGACTGCAGCCAGTGTTTCACCACTGCAGGACACGTGGCCTCAGAGACACAGGACTTGTGCAGCAGGACACACACAGAGCAGTGTCCTGCACTCAGCTCCTTCACATCTCATCTGGAAACTGTAAACACAGGACCACTCTTTGTTCGTCTTCATCAACCTACTCTTTAACTCCATTTCTTTCCTTTACCAGCACCTGACATTAAACAGTTAATTCTGCAAAGAGCAAATGAAATGGTTTAATTTAAGTGAGCTGTTTTTTAAAGTGAATCCAATCTGATCCAGATTTTATTTTCTTTCGTCAGTTTGGCTGCCATGCTGCAAAATCAATTATCTGCAGAATCCCAGTTTACACTAAGTTAGTGGGGTAACAACTGTGGTCACTCTTGCTATAAAGTCCATGCCTTAATAAGGTCTTTTAATGATTTCTCTTCTCTCCTCCTCCCCTCATTTTTACTAAGGACAAGTTCAAAAATTTGACACTTAATGAAGAAAAATACACACTGCACCCACTATCTACATTCAGTAAGCAAACGGTTGTACATGGGTTATTTAGCTCCCTATCCAGAAAGCCATTTGGCATCTGGAAGGTATTGTTGAAATTTGCGTATTTTTAGACATGTTGTCTCACATCCAGAACCATTAGTACATTTTATTTTACATATGTTAAGTAAAAGATCAACAGGGAAAAGAAGTTGGGGTTTCCTCCCCTCCCAAAGATGACCATGACATATTAAAATAAAGACTGTTAGAAGCCATTTGATCACAAATCTCTTTTGAACTGTTTGTGCAACAGAAAAAACGGATTCTCCTTTATTATCCTTGTGTTTACCAAAACATAAGCTGCTGTATACTAATGGAAAAGCACATAGATATCTGCTTCTATACCTTATCTAGTATTGTTTTCTTCCCCTTGCATAAACAAATCTACTTATAAGGAAAGTGTCGCAAAACACTTTCAAATGACTGACTGTGAGGAAAACAACCTCAAATCTTCATGCCAAGTCACTGACACAGTCAATGAGTGCAATGGAGTTCAGCCTAGACACTGGAACAGCTAACACTACGATACATAATGCTTTCTTGCAAAAATGTCATTTCATTAGTTACCAAGTGAAAAAAGAATGTGGGTGCTTGAGGACACTTACTGTATACTAATTTTGTGTACATGTGCATACCTGTTTAGGCACTTACGTGCAAGCACACACATGCATTGACAGAGAAGGATATGCTACTTTACAGGGCACCGAGATACTCCTCGCTAGTGATATTCTCTTTATGTCTGTGTGCTGTAAAAATGGTCCAAGATACAAATAGTTCAGAGTGACAAACTAAAAAGCAAACAAAAGATCAAATACACTAAGAGACAGTACACTTAAACCCCCACTTATTAGTATTAACAGTTATGGTGCGAGAGTGACAAAAAGTTGACCTTGGTTAGTTAGTGGTTTTAAGCCATGGAGACAAAGTGGTTTTCCTATAGACACCATAAAAAACTGCACTGCAGAAGCATTTATGGGGTACAACTTTCACAGTGCACGGTGAGGTTTTATAGCTATCTCAGACCCAGTGGACTAAATCCCGAGCTACTGAAATCAGCACAGTTCCACTCACTCTACCAGCACTACACCAATTTACATCACCTGAGGATCTACCCAGGAAGTGTAATGGGACTCCTGCGGCCTCAGCTTTCACAGAACAATCTGATACTATATAACAAAATCTAAAAAACTTGAGAAATTAAAAATTAAGACCTCTGCTCTCTCCATATTTCACCCAGTTGTGTTTAAGTGCATTGCTGCAGAGGCCTTGATATTATGCAGTCAGTGCACCGAAACAGAGCCACAAGAATTTACTCCTCGTTCAGAAAAAGATCTTATTGACTCCAGTGGGACTCATATTAATTTCAGTGAGATCTTATTTATGTAAACAGTGGGTTTGGGCTAGGCCAAGTGACCACTGTGATATTAAAATGTAAAAGGCTTTTCATAGCCTGATTCCAGACAATATCTTCCTCTGTGCTGTGGCCCCGGTGCGGGTGACAAGCTTTGTTTAGTTGGGGTCCCAAAAGGCAACATTTAGATCTGGATACCAATATCCTCTTACAATGTAAAAATGCCCCTGAACTTCAGAACCAGAATGTAATAAAATAGAGGAATACTCTTCAAATAGAATTAATTTTGAAAGAATCTAAATATTCAAGCACATTTTCTCTGCTGGTACTAAACTAACATTGCTGCATTTACTTCAGTCGGGCTTTAAAAATTCACCTGAATTGAAGGACCAACCCTTAAATGTCTACAATCTCTCCTAAATGACTTGGTGTCAGTGACATGCAGTACTAGGCTCTGGCTGAAATTTCATGAATGACTGATTAAAGGCCATCACTGGACAGAGACCATAGGGCAAAAACATTTCAGAAAAGAAAATTTCATGTTTCAAGTTAGAGTTCTCTTCACAATGAAAGGTGACCTTTGATATCATTCTTGCCTTGCTCTTTGTATTTAAACTCTTTTTGCTTTCAGCACAACTCAAACACAGATGAGCATTGTCTTCATCCTTTCTTTAGCATCCCTATTTCAATATTCCAGACTCAACCACCATTTACCCCAGTAGTCCCCTACTGTGCATCTGTCCCTCAAATCTTAAATACCTGTCCTCCCAATCTGTTCTGAAGCCGAGTTCAAATGAGTTTTGTGAATGTAAATTCTATTATCTATATGCATAAATGACAGAATCTACTGCCTATGCATGCAAATGTTAGCTATCTAGACCAACCAATGTGCCACTGTGTATTAAGGGGCAAAGGTTTCTCGTACACAAAGAGAAGTCTATTAAGTATACCTTTGAAACTGTGGCCCTAAAATTATGTGCAAGAAAAAGAAGCACCCTGCCTGTAAAGAGAAGGTATTTCTGACAAGTATAATTTTCACATAGCTTAAATCTCTGGATAACCTTAGGAGGCTGAGTTAACCTTGCTTACAGCTCTTCAGGATTCACCTGGCCTTTGGTAATGCAAGAGCATATGTGCAATCTGTCCATTTAAAGTGTTCAGAGAAAGAAACATCATCCCACTAATAGATTATCCACAGCATCTGAAAGATTTCAGGTCATAAAAACATACAATGAAGTTTAACAATTCATTTACCAGAAAGATACTGTAAGAGAAAAGAGGTAACTTGAAAAGCCAGATGACATTTCTGTTTTGGGATTGTTTTTATTTTTGGCCAAGGCATGTTTTCTTTTCAATACTGCAAACGACAACTCTTGTATTTTTATTCACCTGCAAACAGTTAAAATTAGATGATAGACCCCTTTTTCTCATTCTTTTTTAAAGCCAGGAACTTTCATTCCAGGACTGAGAACTACTAACACACTAAGTTTCAACCTGAGGCCAGCTTTACAACTATTACAATCGCCTCATGAAGAGGTCTGAAAATGGAATAACTTACCCTTCATTACAGAAGCACATGGTTCATCCTCTACATTTTCTGTATCTGTACACTAAGTCAGTGTCTGGGTTATATCAACTCAGTTCCATTGCCTAGCTGCAGCTAAGAACTGAATTCAGTTCAGTGTACCTGTATGTTATCCACACATTTGTACACACCATTATATAGACTCCAGTTACCACTCAGTGTATGAATCAATCCCTTAGCAGTTTATGATTTATGCAGCTTGCTAGAAGTAGGCCATGCCAGCCTTGAAAGCACTTTAGCTTAGTTGTTTTTACTCATGAAGGACATGTTGCCCTGTAATTATTCTGTCGTTTCCTAAAAGGTGAAATCCTTAACAGGTTCATGCTTTATGTGCTTCTATGTGTATATGTGAGTTTATGTCTGAGCACATCTCACCAAGTAGGAATCACCATTCCAAATCACTTTACAAGGAGCTACATAGAACTGGACAGCTTAAAATGTGTTAAATACCCTCACAGTTTTCATGGATGGTGTCAGGGGGAGCACAGGTGGAGCAGGATGAGGGGGAGTTAAGGAAATCACTAATACCTTCCAATTACTGCCCTGATTCACAGAATACACAACTGCATAAAAGCATCACTTTCTGTTTTGATCCTGTCGGTAAGGTAATATAATGTTGTGTTGTGTTTTCTTGTACCATTTAATAGGGGCATTATCAGCAAAATGTGCAACTTTAAACAATTATGCAAATTTTAAAGTAATGTGTTCAGAGAAAAACTGAAAGGAGATTCTGACATTAACCAGAAGCTGCAGGCTCTGCTTGCAAGAGTTCTGTAAAAAATGGGCTAACTTTAGTGGCTAAAAGGCAAAGTTTCTCTGCTGCCTCAAATTAACTGCAGTTTTAGCTTATTTGAAAAAAACAAGAATATCAAATTCCCTTTTCTACACAAAAATCTGCCATTCAGCTTAAAGTAATAGCACTAAGACATATAAGGCCTCCCCTTTCTTAGATATGTCAGAATATTTGCAGAATTTTAATAAACTTCTAGAATGATCTATAAATCACTTGAGTTATGGGAGCTCTACAATAGATTCTCCCTAACAAGTCATGCTCTGCCTAATGCTTATCTGATATACTGGCAATATGAAGCTAACAAAGTGTGCAAACACAGAATACTGGACTGGTTTCAATGAAAAAAAGGTCAGCCTGGACCCCAAATGAAAACAGGGGGGGATCTGGATCCTTCTGACACTTTAAAAGAATAAAAAGACGTTCTGGCTAGTTGGGGTTTCTTTTAGCTAGAGATGGAAGAGAAAGCAAGTCTGGGACCAGGGTCCTCCAGGTTTCAGATTCAACTTTTAGATCTCTGTTTGTTGGAAACTACTTGTGTGATACTCAGTCCTTACTGCTACCCAGGGAAAGAAGCATAAACTGGCCAAAGAAAAGCCACTTTCAGCATGACCGCAGAAAGGAAATGCCACATCTCTCATGAGAAAGAAGGATTTTGAAAGACATCTATTCTGCTCTCCCAACTACTGGGTTCAGGCAATATCCGAACTCTTAAGATTATTATCTGAACTGCTCTCTGAACCTCTATTTCCCCACTATCAGCTGTAATACATGAGGGCAGTTTACAAGAGAGTGTTAGGTATTCACTTTGAATTTCCCAGCTTTAGTTGGTTTAAGTAAGACCCTTAATGTCACTTAAACATAGTGTTTTTGTGTTACATTTTAATTTTGAAAGGATTATTAAGAAAATCTACCCTTTCCGTTAACTTTCTTTGAAAAATGATTACGAGTTTTAGACAGGATCTCCAAATATCCTCACCCTGCCTGATAAGTTATCCAGAACAAAACATGTAATGCAGATGAAAATTTGAAAAAATGCAGAGGCAAAATATAAAGTTCTCAATCTGAAACTACAAATACCTGTGTGTTAATTTGCAATGCAGTGCAACATGGTTAAACACTGTAAATTATACTGAAACTTTCTTTGTGTTGGTATTTGGCTCTGTATAGCTTTATTGATAAAAACAGCAATTTATTTTTCTTTTTATGGGGCTAGCAATTACATACCAGTCAAAAGAATTTGACTGCTATTAGCTGACTACAGCACTTGTGAGGAAAAAATCCCGTCGTTTTACACAAATATTACCAGTAATATTCTACCTAAGAAAGACTTTGGAGAACTGTTAATAAAATGAGTCTTCTTTAGCTACTCATTCCTAAAATAACACATTAGTACTCTTGGGCTGCAATTAATTTTCCTGGTATTACATGTGGAAGTTACTGCGAAAACTGGACAGAGATGGGATGCACTCATAAATATGGTCCCTCAAACATAAAAATCTGGCAAAGCTCAAAGGGCAGAGCAGGAGGTAAGACAGCTTTCATATGCTGCTGCCTTTAATGCTCTTCATGTACATTGGATAACTACGTACCTCATTTCTTCCAAACTGAGTAAGATATTTTGGTTTAAATCTATTTGTGGAGTATGCTGTTATATGTCTCTCGTAATTTACTGTAGTATTCTCTGGTCTAAAGGAAGTCGTTCTAAATTAAATAAACTAGCATACCTATTGCACAAAGCAACCGACTGCATTCCAGTGAAGCCCCTTTGAAAGCTATGTCAAATCTCTGCTGTCTCAGGGAGGAAAGCACCTCATTCCCCTTGCATTAGTCACCCTGCTAGAGATTAATTCTAATGAGCTTTTTCTACAGGCTTGGCTGGCACACCCAGGATTTGTATTACATACCTGTGATTTCTCAATATTTAGACCAAAATGTGTTTGTTCAAATGCAGATAGATATCCATTTTCTAGAAACCATTAACTACAGCATTACTGTAATAGCTTATCAAGCCTAGAGTGAGAACAGCCACAGGGTGCTTCCTCAGCTTTGGTAAGAAGCCATGACACTACCAAGTATTGTAAAATCAGCGTGGGCCAACACTCATACAAACGCCAGTGTAAATGACACATCTCAAAAGAGGTCACTGTATTAAAGAACAACAGCGCTCTCTTTTTCTTTATTTCATTATCCTCATTACCTCCCTCATTATCTTCCTATACCACTGATTTTTGGCAAACAGTTGTTTGCAGACACTGCAACAGAGTTTCAAGCTTCCTCCCAGCTGTATCCTGCCCTCATCAGGCAAACAACTATCCCTTGGCCCTTTCCACCCACCAACATGAAAAAAGACTAATAAAAATTCAGTTCACATAGAAACCAGGAGTCCTACAACTTTGATCATTCTTAAGGTATTTTACTCCACAAATGCCACGCCTGAGCAATTTTTATTGAAGGAACAATACTAAAATGTAATCAATATCTACAATACGATCAAACCATCACAAAAAAGATACGTCATGCAAAAAAATGCTTGCGTGCAACTTAACTTAGTTCTTTCGAACATAAGATAGCTACTATCAGATGCATGGGCTAAATCAAGATGCCTGGCCTCCTCTGGACCAAAGGGCTGGAAATGAATTTTCAGATCTATAGAATTTTAAAAGCAGACAGTAACAAGCTCTGTTCCAGTTAAATGAGGGTACTGCTAGCTTAGTTACTGCAGCCAATCTAAATCACCGCAGCACCCCATGTAGTGAAGCTGTGTCTTTAAGGTAGCCTGTTAGGGTAGCCTACAGTCCCTAACTGTAAGGACTGCTTACAGTTTCAGAGTTAAAAAGCACCACTCAAGCGTTCCTCAGAAGCAAAATAGAAGACAGAACTGCTCACAGTCTAATATACTCTGTGAAGGACACAGTGTGAAACCAGACAGCTTTCCTGAGCACTACTTCATAGCTGAAAGCACTCTTCAGCTATAGTCTGGCAATGGCAGAACACAATATACAGCTCAGTCTCTATTAACAATAAATAAAGTAGCACAGTTGTGATTCATCATGACAGACCAGCGTTAAAATGATCATTCACTGTCTCTCTCCAAAGGACTGGTCTAGCAACCTATATTCAGATTTCTACCTCTCCTAAGGGTTTCTAAGGTACGTACCATCCTAGTAGCTAAGGGCTAGGCAAATGAAGTACTACAAGATGTACGCTGGTACACCTAACTTTTGGACATCCAGCCATTGAAGCGGTGCACAACAAAATTTGTGTTAATGCCTAAGTTTCCTAACGAAAGAATGAGAACTTTAGGTAGTGCTGCAGTAACAGCTGGGCACAGCTCTCAGAAGGAGCCATCAGAACTAGCCAAGAAGAGGCATGAACTTAGGTTGGATCTAAATTTCTACCCCCCTGAATGCAAGATGCTCAGGCATCTGAATAGACAAAGGCATCTCTAGCCATTCTGCAGTTACACCACGGAATTGTCTGCACCACAGTCTTTCAATGAAAACAGCAGGGCTACTCTTCGTTTTAAATGGGAGTTTTATGGTGGTGCTCTTTCTTTTTAAATCTAACATCCCAGTGGTTTGAGCAGTAGCAAGAAACTGGAAGACCGGGTTTGAAATATTCCTGCCAAGCGCCCAAACTGGTATCTCCTGTGCAGGTTTCCTAACCACCAAACCACCAGGCAGCCAGTACAGGGGGCACTCACCACCTCTCTTGACAGTCCAACCTCATCAGCAGCTCTGTGAGATTCATGAACATTGTGAGAAGTGCTCAGGGCCTGGTGACCTCAACCAGGGCAGAAATCTGCAGAAAAATGAAGCCTAAGATCCTTAGACTTTTCCAGTCTCTGGGCACCTAAGACGCTGTCTGGAAACTGAAATGTGCTCTTTTGTTGCTGGGTACCTACGATCTTGTCATGGAGGAGAGCTAAACCTTTTCTGCTAGCTCCATGATGCAGGAACCCCCTTTCTCCTCCTTCCCGCGAGTAGGCTCTGGCAGAGACATTGTCAGCTGTCTCTGTTCATACAGGCCTCACTGTGAAAAAGCCAAACAACATGACTTTCATGCTGCACCGTTTAGCTTTGGCTGAAACTGTAATCGTGTGTCTGTGGTTTTCCTGTTTGGGTGCCTAATTTAACTGGCTGAGCCCACTCCTTCAAGGGTGGAAGGGACTCTGAGGGTATAAGGAATTAGCATGTTTCTGCCAGAGACATTCCACCAGGATCCCATGTTTGTTTAACATGTACAAACAGCTAAAATAAAATATTCGTTGGCCTCAGTAATAAACAGAATATAAAATAGTGTGAAATTAAGCAAGAACAGCTGGGTTCCAGGAGAACTAAAAGGAACAGTTAGCTTATACTATACAACGATCTGGAATGCAGACCCACTAAGATGTACTGATATTGATGTGTGTTTTTGATGCACTTTATATACAAAGTGCTGATTAGATCTAGCTACCAAAATTATGCCCTTTCATATACATGTGTCAGTAATAAACAAAATTTAGAGGAACTAATCTTAGGATGCTTTCTACTGTTTTAAATCAACTGCTTTGCAAGTGAAGTTTGCAGTGTTGCATCATATGCTGTAGAAGTGTGAAGTTATGACAGCAGTGACAACTGATTCCGTTCTTCTGCAGGCAAAAAAAAAGGGAAAAAATAGAAAAATAAAATTAAGAATTCTTCTGCTCTAAGGCAGGATTTTTCCAGCCCTCTGGGACCTGTGAGAATTTCAGGATATGCGTCTGTACAGATTCTGCGTAGGAGCATTTGGGCCTCCATTAATTTATTTGTATACTCTAAAACCACAAAGCAAGCAACTGCTTAAACAGAGTTTTTCGGGGAACTTGGAAAAGTTGTTCCCTGCTAACACAGGACAGGATGGATGCTCTCCCTCCGTCAGGATTTTTCCTGCTCAATTTAGGAAGCAGAGTCAGGGACTTCATGATATAGAGGACACTTATATTTCATAGCACTAATACAATTTTGAACAACAAAAACAAGTGGAAATGTGACTTCAGCTGTAATTCCTGTGAAGGTTGCTCTGTCATGCTGCCCAAACCAGCCTTATGTCTTTCTCTGGCTACCCACTGTGCTCCAAACCTTTCCCACTTACTTTCCCTTGAGGTTATACATGTGGCATTGTGGCTAACTACCCCTCCAGCAGAATTCTCCTGGCAGCTGGCCATTTTGGATCTTTCCCAGTTCGTTACAAAGAATGTATCAGATGCATTTCTGTTTCTGATATCTCTTTTAAGAAAAAGAGGCTGAATGAGGAACTAAAGTCCTGCCCTTGCAAAAGCTGCATGGGAAATAAATGTTTGTCATGGCTAAATCACTGACGAAATAAAAAGTCTGGAGGAACACATTTAGAAGTCTGTCAGACAAATTACTACTTTTATCTTCTTTCATTGGCAGCTGGGCTGTTTTGATCTTTTACTTTCTATTAAAAAGAATATACTGGGAGTAGTAAACACTCAGGATCTACTTTTTCCTCCCCAGTGTGAACTCATTGTTGAATTGCCAAACCAACAGAATGGATTTTCTATCAGTCACAGTGTAGATACCTGTATCTTGACACCTAAGGGCAAGTTTCCTCAAATCATCCCATAATTAAGCCTAAGACCCAAGATGCAGCTTCCTGTGGAAGATCACATATGTATAGTCCAATGCCACTACGCCTCCGAAGGCACAGGGACGACAGGTAGGTCACAGACAACAGCAGCTTCAGTTTTAGCCTGGTGATCATTTAAAAACACCACTTCCATCCATTGCTTATTGTCCCATAGCTCTTCTATCTTAAAAAAAAAATCAGTGTCTCGCCAGATAAGCCAACCTGAGAGGGAAAGCAACTGACTCAGAATCAACAGGAAAAGCGCAAGGAATTTCATAGCAGCACCTGCCACAATGGCAGTAGAACCCATCACAGCATCACCAGTCAGAAATACCTGAACCATTAGTTAAAATCTGGATGAGAAATGACTGTCCCTTGAATGTCTCTTCCCACCCTCTGCTATTTGTCTTTATCTATGAAAAGTTTGAGTAAAAGCAAAACTGCTTTTTGGTCTCGCATAAAATTTACAGATGTTCACTCTCACCCCACAAAAACACTTTTGCGACTATACAGCCAGCCTGAAATGTACTTCTTGTGTGGATGCAGTCCCAGACTGCAGTCTCCAGACTTGTGCTTAATGAACACATGGAGGCATGCTCTAGCAGCCAATAACGTATGCCCTATCGGGTCTCATAGCTTAAAGAACAGGTAATGCTCCGGAATACAAAGCTGCATATATTGCCATTGTAAGGGTTTGAATATGATCTAGTAATAGAGATTGGTCACATAGTCACGGTAGAGTGGATAAATCACTACATAAATCATTCATTTATATGGTACAATACAGTTACAGTAATAATACTGTACATACGGTGAGGGGCCTAACTGGGGAAAAATATTCTTCAGCACCCTGCGCAATCATTCAAGCGCTCTGTTTTAACTACTTTTATCAATTATTAAAGCTGCACCGTGCATAAATGCATCAGCTTTCCACCTTCAGGAACCTGCCTCCAACGACTTCTTTTCAACCTGCTGCCTGAAACTTACACTTTAAGCATTAGTCAGCATCATCCAGAAGGAGCTTTTAGGAAGTCTGCTTTTAAAGGGGCTCCAGAAGTAAGGCTGAGATTGAGATGCTTCCTCCAGAGGCTGGAAAGATGATTAAGGTAGCAAAGACAAGGGATAGCTGTGAAGAAATACAAAAGGATTTTATGAGACGAATTGCTGGGTGACAAAATGATCAACGAAATTTAATGTAAGTAAATGTAAAGTGACCCACATTGGTATCAACACTTCTGACTTTATGTATAAAACGATGGGCTTCAAGCTCGTTACTACGTCAAAAGGAAGTAAGATCTGGATAGCATAGTATAGGTAATGCAATAGCCAGACAAGTAATACAGATAGCATGACAATGAAAACCTCAGCTCAAAGAACAGAGTTCTCAGAAAAAACCTACAAATTAAATGCTAGGAATCACTGTGAAAGAAATAGAGAGCATGACTGTATCAGTGCATAAATCCACAGATCCCTTGTATCTGGTTCTGATCCCACTTCTAAAATGGACATAATGGAAATAGAAAATGCTTGGAGAAGAGTGGCAAGAATAAAAAATGCTGCAGAATGACTGCTGGACAGGAAGCAACCAGTATGTATTGGGATCCTCCAGTACAGAAGACATGCTACAGGGAGGATATGACAGAGACCTATTAAATCTTAAGTGGTGTGGCAAGGGTAAATGGGGAGCCATTCACCACTTCTTCCAACATGAGAGCTCAGAAGCATCAAACACCATGAGCACATACCACACTCAAAACAATGCAATGCACAGTCAAGCTGTGGAACACCTTGAAGAGGGATGTCACTGTGGATGCAAAAGTTTGCACAAGTTCAGTAAGCGACTGGGTTCTTGAAGAGTATATCAAGTAGAAAAACCCGTTTTCTGGCTCAGCAAGACCAGGACAGCCTGTTTGTGTTTGGAAGAGTATTCCAGAAGGGAATATCTACATTCTTCGACTTTTGACCATATCTGGGACAAGGATAAGGGGCTAGATGAGCTTTTGGGTCTAATATGGCTCATCTTACACCCTTCCTCAATCATCTGCCTTTCATAGTGGACCAAGTACACTGTGTTCACAGATCCTCCTCCACAGCTCTGCTAGCTGAAAAGGCTACTACGCTCAGCAGCTCATCATTGCCTCATTCCTGGGAGTTATCTGAAATCTGTTAGCTAAGACTGCTTGTTTATGCCCTTGCCTGTTTTAGTGAAAATGAATCCTACTTACAATGACCCTATTTTTAAATCATTTAAGATAGTCAAGGTCACTTTTTTATGAATACAGGTTAAGGGTTCTCTTCTGAGCAGCTCATCACCGTTCTGGAGTAGGGAGGCAACATGCATCTGGAAAGACAGGACAGGCTACAGGCCTGTCTTTCTTCTCCATGTTCCTGCTAGAATGAGGAGTATCAAATAGCTCTGGCTCAGGAACTCACTGTTTGTGAATAAAGCCAGCTGACAATTTTTCAGATTGTTCTTTTCTTGTTCCTATTGGGTTTCATTTTCACTGTTTCTTTGTCAGATTCTTCTTCTCCACAGGAGGTTCAGCTTTGCAGAACTTCTAAACAAAATTCTCATATTTTACATGAGACACCTGCCAGTCAGTGGGTCTTTTAAATACTTTACTGAAAACATTATCCAAAGGGTTATAAAAAGTGGTCATGTCTTAAAAGAAAAGAGTGAAATCTTTCCAATAATATTTTTATTATCTCGAAGTTATTTCAAAATGCACACTGTTTTTCAAAAAGAGAAGCTGTTCTATATGCTTCAAAATGAACAATTTAAAATTAAGAATTTTCATTGAAATTATACTCATTTTCAGGCAGCTCAATGCAAGTAAGGAGATAGTCTGAACTGGCTGCAAAATTGTCTGTATTTTTTCTCTTTTTAAGATGTGCATACTACTATGAATGAAATATTAGAAGCAGATGATGACACTTTCCATATTTATATTGACATTATTTATTTTTAATCATTATAAATATAGGCAAGATTTTTTCAGAAATCTCCCTTGGTAGTTTTATGTTGAACTATCTGCATTAAATTGCATCAAACCTCAGCCAGACTAACCAAAAAAAAAGCATGCCTCCCATTCAGAGTTCAGCAAAGGAACCAGCACCTTAGAGACTCTGTCTGCCTCTATGGAAGGAAGCAACATGGCATTCAACAAACACCCTTACAAAAAAGCTAAAAAAGAAAACTATTTCATTTCCTTTACGCCCCACTTAATCAATCTAACTAACATTAATAAGAAACTAAGAATGAAGATCAGGGCTGTGTGCTAATGATCAAAACTGAAAATGTATCCAAGCTCAATATATGTTTTCACTGTTTCTGTTTTCAGAAATAATGTTTTCATAAGCAGGCAGATTATTTAAACCCAAACTTCCTGGTGAGAGCTGGGACATTATCCATGAACTTGTTTTTGAAGAGAGCTGTCCACAGTCAGCAGATGAAAAGGAGAATCTTTATCCCACTAACTGCTCATGTTACAAGGTATTTCAATCCTGACGAAATCACTTTACAAATAAATAAGAACAAGGTCAGTTATATGCAAAGGTAGCACATCCCACACATCTTTGTTGCACTAAAAGACAATAGAAAAGAGAACAAGCACTTAAAGAAACAGAAAAAATCCAGAAAATTTTAATATTTTTCTCTGCATTTGGTACATTCGTGAGAATGTTATTTTTTCAGCGTCTGCATCTGAAAAACCAGGAAAACCTTTCAGCAAAGATTAAAAAAAAAAGATTCCATGACAGAAGTACTGTTCAGAGTGATTCATTTAGAAGCACTGAACTCACATTCAGAGCCTGATATCTAGGAACCACCAGTTGGGCTGGGATTGAAAATTACATGGATGGAGTGAGTTTTTGAGTTGTGATGCATTAAGCAGCGGAGGCAATTGCTTTTCTCACCTATTCCACAAGGGAAGGAGGAAGGGAAACATTTAAGAATTAAGAAGACTTAGTATTATCAGGTACAGCATCTTGCACCACTAGAGGCTGAATCAGAGTTTCCATTAGAAAGGAACTTAAAAAATTTAAATAAATAAATCTTTCACAGTGAGTCATTTCAAGATGGAGCTGGAAGAAAGACAAAATAAATAAGATAAAACTGTGCATATTAAATTAGATAAAAAAGAAGCTGGTTTTGTACTGGAAGTTCACTCCTAATAAGAGGGGCAAGAAAAGGTCCTTATTCCTGCCATGTCAGCATTACTGCCAAGGGAAAGAGGAGGGAGCTCATGTAGCAGGTATGTAAGGGAATATCTATAGGTCATATAGAACAAGCATGGAGAAAGCGTACAGCAGGAGAAATTACACAGTCACAGACTCCTGTATGCTGCTTAAGGAATGAAGAGGGTCACAGACCTCTTCTGTTTCAGTTTAGGAGTGATGAAAAAAATGCTGTCAGCTATGCACATCCAGCTAGGGAGATGCCTGGTGGACACTGTTCTCTTCAAGTTGCATGTAGTACCACTAGTCTACGCAATACACATTAATTTAATCCACATTGCATAATGTGCTACTTAAAGAGAGTCCAACTAGATCAACGGATGGCAAAACAGGTATACTGGTTCCCGGAAGTCGCAGTCAACCATACGTAGTGGAAGAAAAGAAGGTTATCAGGAGTAGTCAGCATGGATGCACTAAGTGGAAATCATGCCTGACCAATCTAATAGCTTTCTACGATGACATGACTGGCTGGGTAGACGAAGGGAGAGCTGTGGATGTTGTCTACCTTGACTTCAGCAAGGCTTTCGACACAGTCTCCCATGATATCCTCCTAGGGAAGCTGAGGAAGTGTGGGCTGGATGAGTGGTCGGTGAGGTGGATTGAGAACTGGCTGAATGGCAGAACTCAGACGGTTGTCATCAGCGGCGCTGAGTCTAGTTGGAGGCTGGTAACTAG
>Ga0181612_141149_pt1 | contig 20820 bp, 15 predicted proteins | sample HoacroProtozoa21_FD_119630 | JGI IMG/M metagenome (GOLD analysis project Ga0181612, IMG submission 119630) | Hoatzin crop microbial communities from Cojedes, Venezuel. Combined Assembly of Gp0051906, Gp0051904, Gp0051908
GGCCAAGCTCTTTTCAGTGGTGCCCAGTGACAGGACAAGGGGCAATGGGCACAAACTGAAGCAGAGGAAGTTCCGTCTGAACATGAGGAAGAACTTCTTCCCTCTGAGGGTGACGGAGCCCTGGAACAGGCTGTCCAGGGAGGTTGTGGAGTCTCCTTCTCTGGAGATATTCAAGACCCTGCTTGGACAAGGTCCTGTGCAGCCTGCTGTAGGTGACCCTGCTTGGGCAGTGGGGTTGGACTGGATGACCCACAGAGGTCCCTTCCAACCCCGACCATTCTGTGATTCTGTGATTCTGTAAATTAAGTATAAAAAAAAAAATGGACTCATGCAGAAGATCAACTCCTTCCAAGTCACCTGTACTAACTTTTTCAGTGGAAAAACTTACATCAGCACTGGTAAAAGATGCCACTTGACTGTACTCGCTGCCTTTACTTGTACCTTGGACTTACAAAAGTGAACGGGAGACCTGTGGATCAGTTGGGTATAGTACAAGAGTTCCGAGAAGGCACCTATGTGGAGTGGTCCCGCACAGTGTACATTTAAAATGGAGATTAATCAGTGGGCCTTTGTCATTTCCTTTGCTAAAACTGCAGTTTTCTGTAGATAAGATGTAATTTCTTGTGTTTTGCAGAATATTGCTTAATTTGTTTATTCCTGTGGCAAAGTCAGGACAAATAGTTCATTTGAGAGATTACCTGTTGGTGTAAAAAACCCAGAACATTAACTACCTTTCCACAAATGAACACCAATCCTATTAATCATTCCAGCTCACTCTTTCCTAGTCTCTGGAGATTATAATATCTTCTAGTCAATCACTCGGATGAAGAAAGTTGTACGCAACTGCAGCAGTGTAGTGGTAGTCGATCCTTGTATTGGTGTGTGCCCTGAACACCCAGTGGCTTTGGTGGGAGTTTGGGCTGTGGAAGGAATGCTGGATCAGGACCTGGATGACAGTCAGGAATCTGTGGAGGACAGTAAATAACATATATGTGGTTGCTGTTACAGAGCTGTAGTAAATTTCCAGCTCTCTGCAGACATTGTTTCCTCCTCCTCACTCTCCCAGTTGTTTACCTAAATAATCTCCTACAGAAAGGAGGCCGTATGGGCGCCACGCAGCTTGGCTTGCTTTCGTTTCAGTCCATATCTCATTAATGTTGTAACAGTGTCAAACTTTTAGCTTGATTAACAGCCAAGGAGATTCTGTTTTTCATTCTTTTCCAGTGTCTTGGGGTTTACTGGCCTTTTTTCTTTAATGTGAGATATTAGTACTTTGATGGAGGTTGTGTATTTATTTTAAATAAAGCTAGTCTGGATCAGTTTACGCTTCTGATGTCAGATAGGGAGCTCGCATTTGCCTCTTTCCTTGTCTCCTTGTTTCATCTCTGCTTTGCTCATTCTTCCCCCCATTTTGCATATGAACTTTTCAGTTATCAAAGCCGCCCGTCAGAAGCCTGTACGTGAAAAGGAAGCATCTCTGGCATTTGAGTAGGTAACGTGAGTTTACCTGAGAAGTGCCAGTCACTGGCATCCTAGTGAGCTCAGCTGGAGGCAAGCTGGTTGTTTGGAAGTAACTCACTGCTGGGAGTAAGAGTCGTTTTGATTCCTCGTCTCTCTCTATTCCTGCAGATCTCCTTTTTCCAATTGACATCGCTCTAGTCAAGAGAGAGCATGACTTTCTGGACAGAGATGCTATTGAGGCCTTATGCAGGTAGGTGAAAAAAAATCATGCAGCATTTTGAAAAAAAATCCTTCCTGTGTAATAGAAAGTATAACCTGGGAACAGCATAACCTCGACTGAATTATGTGCCATTATATAACTGTTTGCTTGAGAGCTTTTTATTATCCACTATCAGTATGCAGTTTTTGTTAGAATAATACATTGGCCTAAGTAATGTTTGGGCATCTTATTTAAAACAGAGTACGGGGTAAGGTGGCAGGAGTCTTTGTGATGGGTATTTCACAGGCATGTTTTTTATCATTATTCTTAATTTGCTTTCGTTACTAATTCCCAAATTAGTTAGGTACTTGGAAGCAGAACTACGCTGGCTACAGCCACCTGCATCCAGCTGTAGCACCAGTTCCCACACAGGAATTGTTTTTCGAGAGCCGTTTTAGCAAAGCGATGCTGCTGCCCTGCATTGCTTGCCTTTCTTACGTTGGTGAGCAGCTATGTGTACAAACAAACCAAAAAGCTGTGTATACAAACCCTCATGCTGACCTCAGTGCATCGCCCTGCGTGCGCCGTGTTCACCAGGGTGAATGTGGGCGAGGGATAACGTGAGCGAATCTGAGAGTTCACCATCGCTGCAAAGGCTGCCCTGCCCTCAGCCTTGTGCTCCCGTCGCCGATCTTTGTTGTTCATGCGCTCCTTCCACGAACCGGTGCGATTGACTCACCCTGCACAAAGAGTCTGGATAGTTCTCTGCTGGGTTAGTAAACTAAATCGGCCCATGGGAAGGCGTGGTGGGGTTCAGAGTAGGTGCAAAGGATGGGACAGGACCCCAGAGCCAGCTGCAGGGGCAGGAGGAGGGGTGGGTAGAGAAAAAGCGGGAGCAAGACTTGCTGGTGTGTGGCAGCACGTTTTTACAGAAGTGCAGCCTCAGCATTACCGATTTCATCAGAAGAGCAGTTGCAGTGGCCCCATCTGACACGTGCCCATCCATCAGTTACCTCCCCTAGCGCGAGTCCGCAATCTTAAATGGCAAAAAAATACCTGAACTTTTCATATCTCCTATTACCTAGAAATGAGTGTGGTTTTCTGCCTCTGTCCTCCCATTATGGCAGCCTTCCAGACTGTCTGCAAAATGAATGCTTTTGGATACTACATGCACGATGTCGGCAACTCTAAATGTCAGCAATCCTAATGAATTACAAAACCCTTTTAAGAAAGGCTTTAAGTTTATAGTCTTCTCATGCCATCGCTGCCATACTTGGGAGGGAAAGAGAGGGACTGGAATTTAAAGGTCTTCAGAAATATTTACAAGATTTTCAAACTAAGAAAACAGATTTGTTGTCCAGTCACTGGGAGGGGAAAAATCTCATTAATGTTAAATTCACACTCAAGATGCAGCGTAGGGCACCTACTCCACGGATATTAAAATGTGATGCATCGGTCTGCTTATTTGGGTGCTCTGGAACTTGTGAAGTCATTGAACAGAAAGTACAGCAATGTGAATAAATGCTGGTTCCCAGAAGCATGGTCTTCCCTTGCCAGGAAAACAAAATAGATTCAAGTCAGTGTATTTTGGACCTAGTGCTTGCCTGTGAGAATACTTTTTCACCCTGTGATTATTTATTTATATGGGAAAAAAAGGTAGCAGATTGTTTCTTGCTGGTGAAAGTGAGAATATGCCTTCCGTATCTCTATGAGATTTGCTGCTAGTGTGATCAATAAAAGCAGTTACCACTGTTTCTGAACATGGAGGACAGTAAAAAGATCTGTATCCTAAGAATGTAAGTTTATATTTTAAACCTGACAAAGCCAAGCATACTAAACTGATGTGGACATATAGACACTAGGTGAAACTAGGAGGTGTTTCCTTAAGTCTGCTGATTGTAAAATAACCTCTTTCATCTTCAAATATTTTTCTATGTAATATGTATAGGAATCCACCGGTCTTACTGTAGCTTAAGACAGAGATTTTAAAGGCTGAACTATATCATTCTAAAGCCTATGGCTTATATATCCAGAGTTATCTTTTACAAGATAGCTTTAAAACCAAAGCTAAAGTTTCTCCAGAACCATTCGGACCCCACCTCAAAATAAAACCAAAGTAATTCAGTTCATCTTCTCGGATGTCTGAATTCGGCCCTTTACCATTTGAGTTAGATAAAAAGACTACGCTATCACAATATTTCCACCTTCAGATTTTTTTTCCACATCGCCTTGTTTAATTTTGGAAAGCTCATTAAAAAACATGGCGAAGGCATATCCTTTGGAATGCTGCATTTCTGCCTGAAGCCCGGGTTTATTTTGACTCATGCCATGGTCAGTGGGTAAACAGTAAAGGGTTTTTTTCTCAGGAAAAGACTTAGAGCTGTTTCACAGCTGTAAGTCTATCACTGTTTCTTGACTGAAAATCAGAATAGTTTTGGAATTATTTGCATTTCTTCAACAGAGCTGAATAAACACTGTATGCAGTGGATGGTAACACTGAGAATCTGCTTTTCTATGTAACAACCAGTGCACTGTCAACAGTTCTAATTACCTTCTTCTAATTACTGCATGTGAAGAAGTAATTTTGAAAAGGACTGTAGAAATCACAGTGACAAGGATTTTTTAAAAATTTGAAGCATTTTAAGGGATAGTTTACATCTGAACAGTATTAGAAATTATCATCTAATAATCTTGTTAATGGAAGCAGAAAAACTAATGTAACTTTAAAAACAGCTTGTTAGTGAGTGTTTTGCCAAATTGCTTTCTAAATGGAAAAAGTATCAATAGCCACCCCATTAAGGTTTTTCCTGAAAAATTTTAAGTGAAAAGTGGGTTGAGACTTTAATTACAGAGATAGCATATGGCACTCGGTAACAGTAGAAGACAGATGGTGAAGAAATGTCATTTAGTGATCTTATCATGAAATGTAGGGTTAAAAATGTAGGCGCGATGACTCAACTTTAATTTGCTAGGCTGCTTCGTGCAGTGACTGCGCAAAGTACTGCTGGCCTTGGTTTCATAAGACTTTATGTAGATTAATGACTGGGAATTTATCTCCGGAGGATAACTGGCTGCATAATGCGCTGATGAAACTAAGTACTGAAACATGCTCTACCCTAAGGGTTGTTGCTAAGTACAAAATACATAGCAAACCATGATGGAAATCCTATTTAATCTCCTTATGCATAGCTAGAAAACTGCCACAGTATCTATGCAAGAGGTTTCTTAATTCTTTTACCGTCAGGACTTCTCATCCAAGAAATTGATTGTAATGGATGGGCGTGAGCACCCTTTGCAGCTCGTGTCATTCGGTTTGTAGAGAGCTGGCCTCCTTTGCAGGCTACAAGGCGCAGGTGAACCCCAGGAGCCAGCGCAGAGGCTGTCCACTGCATTGAGATGAGAAAACCCTTGTCTCATCAATTAGTTACAGGTATAATGGAGTGGGAATTTGCCCTATAAGAAGGAATTAGGAATTTAAACCCATCAAGAAAATACTGTAAACTTCAAGGCCAAATCATACAGTTACTCAGATTGAAGATTGTCATTTAAAGTGCATAAATCTGATATTCTGCATTGCTACCACTTTTCTTGGGTGCATGGGGTGAGAATTTTCTCCTGTTAAGGAGAGCAGAATGAATTACCTGAGGTTATAGCGAATGTAGAACTGACCGGTATCTAGATTAACAAAGACTTCACGTTGTAAATCTGTATTTTAATCTATAAATTAGCTGAAGTTAGCTGTTGACGCTGCAGTTTCTGATAGTGGATGTCTTGTTCATGCTGCCTTTCTTAGAAGAAGTTGAGGCTAAACTACTTTGGCCATTCCTGAGGAGCCTTAGGCTTCCAGCCTGATGCGGGCCAGGCTCGACGCAGTGGCTGGGACCGAGAGGCAGGTCCTGTCGCATTGGTCACCCTCGGGAAGAAGGGTTTGGCAGAGATGGGGTGAAGAAGGGTGAGAGCCTGGGTAGGAGCACGTGGAAGGTGAAGGGAAGCGACGTCTTGGAGTAAGATACCATCTGGATGTCAAGATGTGTAGAGAGAGGGCTGACTCAAAGGCATTTATCTAAATGATGGGAAAGAATATTATCTTGTCATCCAGAAAGTGGCTGGGGTAGGAGGCATTGTAGAAATTGAGACCGAGATAGCCAGACAGTGAAAGCAGCTGTAACTGCTGTCTGTCCTTCCGTCTCCCATCTCGTCCTTGTGAAGGTGTCGCTGAGGCAGGTTTGGGCAGAGTGAGAATAATAAGGCAGCTAAAGAATGAGGCAGACCTGCTGCCTGTCAGTAGGGAAATGATAAATTGAATTTATACCTGGGAATGGAATTAGCAAAGGAGCAGGTCCGGAGCCAGAAGAGAGAATTGCGGTTCGTTAACAAACATCATTTTGATGAGAAGATCTGTAAGGAACGAGTGTGTGCTTACAAGCTTAAAAAGTATTGCAAAGCACATGTGAAGGTTAATGACAGTTGTATAGGTAACTCTCATCCTGGCAAAGCCTAAACTTTCTCAGCTTAGCTCTGCAGACTCATTTATGTGTTTGAGAGGCAGTTCTGCATATTGCGCTGTGTTTTCGGTGTCCTGTAGCTCAAGGAACTGGGCACTGCTGAGCTCGAGCAGAAGTTAAAGCAGGATATGTGATGTATATAATGAAAGTTGCAGACCTGAGGCAATCGCTGCAGAGCACTTAGGTTTTAGAAGGGAAACTGGTTTTGTGATGAAGTCACGTCGAATGTGTAACAGAGCCTTTATTTGACTCGCTGCTATTGTATTTAACCTCGCTCATTGGGGGTTACTTTATCTTGCCTTCATACTCATTTTTGTGAGGTGTGGGCTGAGAGATTTTTTTTTTCCTTAAACACCCTTTGCTCTACCCTTTACCATCTATTTCAGGGTTTTAATGTGAGTAGGAGAAAAGTCTGGGGATGTAATCTTTGTGAAATCAGAGATCATCTTTATTAGCAGTCAGACAGGCTGGAGCTAGATAAAGCCTGATACAGGGATTTGGTGATAATTTCTCTCTGCATAAGTCAAAGGTTGCAACACTGTGAAATTTGTAAATTATTACACAATATAGAACTGAAACCAGTTTAATACCCCCTGGTCTTGAGGTCCGGGAGTTTGAGTGGAGAATGTTTTTACAGCAGAGAGAGGGAGGCAGCTTTCTGCTGCTGTGTGGCCTCTTGAAAACCAAAATACCAGTTTTATTGTGTAGCACGTAGATGGGACAGTCACCCTTCACCCACGCCGTGAATGCAGTTCCTCTGAAATTCGCTGGGCTCGTGTGCGTACCCACCAGCTGCAGCCGGCAGGACTGAGCCTCCTGCCTTTGAAACTCGGAGCAAAGATGAAAGTAGAGAGATCTGGATAACTTTCGTAACCTGCCACTGCCCTACTATTTGACCCATGGCAATTCTTCCTGTTTCTCTTCTTTTCTGCTGTGTTGTGGCTGGGTCTAATTATAGATCAAACTGCTTTTTTTTTTTTTTTTCCACTTCACAACTGCAGCAAAAGCACCAGTAGGAGCTTTTCCATTTTCTTTGATGGCCTCAGGATCAAGCCCTGTGTAAATACCATCTGCAACCAATCCTGTGCATAAAAGGCGAGGGGGAAAGAGAGCAAGCTAGTAATTCTTCCCATGCTCACATTTTCAAGATTCAAGTTACCAGTTTCATGAATCTGAAGAGACTCATCTGAAGCAACAGGACAAGTCAGCATTTCTGGGTTTTTTTGTAGTTTTTCAAAGCTGCTGATACATGCTCTTTATGCTTTGCTCAAATGAATTATGTGAAAATTATACAACTTCCTTCAGAAAGAATTAGGCTTTTTAAAGCTCAGTTTTGCTCCCGTTGAATTCGGGCTGCGGTCCAGCTGAAGGGAAGGGGCGGCTCTGCTCCTCTGCCTCCCCTCTGCACATGCTACCCGTCACGCAGCTCGGGGAGCTGACCTGGGAGAAATTCAACCCAACAAAGTCTTGAAAGGTTGGTTTTCAGCTCGGTCAGTCTCGCAGCGCAGCCTCATGAGTGGAAGCGTTAACTCAAGGGACCGAACCATCGCTTCCGTGACGCTGCCGCTTCAGCTTTCCTGCCTTTGGCATCGCGCCCAGCCTGTTCCTGCCCTTCGCCTTGCCGTAGCACCAGCATTTTTCTAACCGTGCTTCACCAGTGCAGATTTCAGCTGAGCCATGTCCCTGCGGCAGCTTCTGGGGAGGTGAGGGCTGGGAGAAGGGCAGGAGACCGCAGCAGCCTGCACTTCACTGTGCGTGTTCAACAGTGCCAAGTTCTGCTCTGCTTTAAGAGGTCTGTGCTCAGCCCTGAGTGCTGAGATTCTGGGGGACGGGAGAAGAGAGGTCATTTTTTTGTTGTTTTAGGGTACCTAGCAGATCATTAGCTGATCAGGGAACAGAGAGATGCATATATACATGCATACAGTACTTCAAGATATGCCTACAGGCTGCTATCACATTTCGCAAGGAGGCTGGTTAACTATTGTTGCTGCAGCAATCTGTTTTTGTTTAAATTTTAGTCCTTCAGAACAACATTTTTATGTGTAAAAGAAACTTTCAGTTTAGGAAGGAAAAATCAAGTCTGTATTTTGTGATGTTTTTTTCTAAAGTGGGGAGTTGTATTGAAAATAATCATTGGTGACAAACAAAATAGACACCTAATAAGTGGAAAAATAAGTTTTCCTCTGGGAGGTTTTAGCTTATAAAGTACAATTTGAAAGCAGCCTGCTTTTTTCACACAGGCACATGTGCACTGTGTCAAATGAGAAGCCTCTTCCGTTACTTTCAGTCTGTCAAGATTGATTGTTTCAGGGTTCGGATGTCTGCTATTTAAACAAATGTAATTATTACAATTCATTGGATTTAATGCACTTCTCAACTTAGTCTAAGTTTCCGTTCGCTTCTCTTTACTTTGATTCAGGTAATTGGGACAAATAGGTGTCCATCCCTCCCTCTGAAGTTAGAATACAGCCAAATGTGATGGGTTAATGGTTAAGTATAATTAGGGCTCTAATTGAAACTCTGCTTGTGGCTATTTGTATGCAAAGCAGTTTGGGGACAGCCTTCACAAAAGCTTTTGAACTGGAATAGCCTGTGTCAAAACACTGGAGCCTTCTCTTAATATGGTTTCTCTTGCTTTGCAGGCGCTTAAATACCTTAAACAAATGTGCAGTGATGAAGCTAGAGATTAGTCCCCACAGGAAAAGGGTAAGTTCCTTTAACATCTTCTGTTACAGCGTTTTGCATGAATAAGACAGGAAAAAAAAAAAACCTTCTAGCAGATTGCTTAGCTGCAGTCTAGGATAACACCCGAGTAGAACCTGACAAGGACACACGGTCAAAACTCTGCTTACGTTTCATTTTGTGTTCTCACGGAGTGAAAACTGCAGGGCTTGGCCACGGGTAAAGGTTATTCTTCTAGCAAACTCTTCCCCGGGATGCTGCTCCCAGTCCGAAAGGCACTGGGCTTCTCTGCCCACCGGTGCGGTTGTCCCATGTTGTAGCGTGTTGCCTGCAATCGGGCAGGGCTGTGAAGGGTAGGCGTGATAGAGGAGATGCTGACCAGCCACGATGAGCTGATCTGGAGGTTAGAACATCATCTTCAGCGTCATCTTCACAGTTTTGGTTCTTTGCCGTCATGTTGGAATTGTATTATTCTGTAGACAGGTTCAGTTAGACTGTGCGTGGCCTGCGAAGGAAAGAGCCAATCCTTTGTAGGGTTTGGCACATTGTTTCCTTGTTTTTTAATTACCTAGCTCAAAATTAAAGCGGTATATTTACAGAATACATCCGCTACCCCTTTTAGAAAGTTTGCGCATTTCCAGGGAGCTCAGCAGGAACTGAAAGTGTTTCCTGAATCTTCAGAATCCCAGTGGAGCGTGGTGAGAAATAAGAGAGCACCTACTGCAATGTCAGTAAGGTAGTACCGGCAGAAAGCTTGAGTTGCTGGGGTTTGCTGGTGAGGTACCGCTCGACAGCTGCCTTAAAACGATGTGTGTGTCCTAGGAAGGATCGGGAGTTGATACCGTCCCCTGGGATATGACAACTGCAGATAAAGATGACTGAGCTAAGGCAATACAATGCTGCCCTACCCTTAACAGGAATGCATACAAATGCTCTGAGGTTGTTTACCAGGAATTAATCCCCTCTTTCCCTATCTGCTTGTGGTATGTTGGAAACAGCATCCAAGCTCCAGAAGATAACACTCTGAGGCAGCATACGTAGGAACTCTTTAAAAGTAGGGGTAGGCAGCTGGATTGCCGTTTATGACCACCAGAAGATTGCTCCTCCTGGTTCCTGAAGCCTGTTAACACTGGAATGATCAGTATTGCTCTTAGAGGTCAGACCAGACCCAACTTCGGGTCCAAACCCTAGATCTTCGGGAGTCTGGACGTTACCTGTTGTTTCAGTCCTCCCTGATTTTCGTTCACCACTCATGTTCTGGCAGGTGGACTTGAATCCTGTTCCCTTTTGTTGTCAACTTCATTAAAACCAAGACTTAGCCTTTAAAGCTTTTTAGCACTAGGGAAAAATTGTGCTGACCGAAACGTATCTTTTCTTGTGTTTGCATTGAGCTCTTTGCAAATTAAGATCACTTTACTGCTCCTTTTTTTCCAGTCAAACCACATTCACCACCAAACCATCATTATTATCCATTGGAAGTTTCAGGTGACTTTTTTCTTCCTGAAAACTTTAAATAAGCAAGCCAGCCCTCTTAGGTTTTCATCTGAGTCATGGACAGAAGTAGTTGGTAGCAGTTGGGAAACAAAGAAAATGACGCTTGCTCTGTGTCCCGTGTGTATTTGGTTACAAAAAATAAATATGGTGTTTCACTTATTTTGCTGAGCTGATGAAATGTGCTGTACAAAAACCCAAACAACCCAAAAAACTAGGAGAGGATCAGGAGCTAAAGTATGCGTAAATAGAATACCTGAAATATGAATAATTTACTTGTTTTTCAGAGAATAATTGTCTGTATTCCTGGCACACAAATAGTTACAGTTTGGGGCATGCATATGTGTTTGTTTTTAAATTAAAGCATTCTAAACAAAGGAAGTGAAACTCATGGAGCTGGGTGGCAATTAGTGCTTCCTACTCTGACCACCAAAGGTTATTTGGTGGTCCCATGGTGTCGTATTAAAATGCCTGCATTGGTTTTATTCTTCCAGCAGGAAATCTTCCAGGTATTTGGAAGACCAAATATGTCAGTCCCAGGATCATTCCCTTTCAGTATTTAGACAAAGAGATGGTAGGTGTAAGTGATGTACGTGTAAATGTGCCCTCAGGCGTTACTCATACATCAAACATCACCAGTGGAGATGGTTATTTACAATTTACTTATGTGCTGTGCTGTCAGTGAGCTCTTGCTGCTCGCTATCAGTGAGCGTTAAAGTTTGCCTGGAGCGAGGCTGAAGTAGAAACTTCACAGGACATTCTTAAAATGTTAGCTGCTAGCCTGTGGGAGGAAGAGTGGACCAGGTAAGAGCCTGGAGGCATCTTTTGCTGTCTCATTAGTCACAGCCAGGAGACCCTTCAGACTTCCCGAATTTCTGAGGAATGAAGCCGCTACAATTCAGAGCGCATGAGAAACATCTCATGATTGCAAAGAGGAGTATAAACACACAGCCGCTATCAACAGAGTGTAACTCTGGAGAGAGTCCAGAGGGACCCCCCAACCCCTGACTGACTCCAGTTTAAAATTTTATGCATGCCAGGAATTTCCATTGATCTGGAGGGCTATCCACTGTGACCAATTAATTAAAAGTCTATGGATACTAGGGTTTTAGAAAAGAGCAATTTAAAGCAGATTGTATTGTTTGTTTCTTTTTACGAAGCGTACATCTTTTGTATTTAAAAACTGTTAAAATCTATTGCCTGTCCCACGTTATCTTTTCCTGTGATGGGCTTTATGGCCTAATCTGCCTCTCCCTGAAGTAAAAGATTGTTTTCACTTTAAATTCGCTGAGAACAAGGTCATGCTTAGAGCAGTTTAGTGGGCATTGTATTTAAATGCAGCCACCTTTGCAGTTTGGGCAGTTTGGGAGCAGTACTTTCAGGGTTCTTCTTCCTTGCAGAGCGAAGATTCTGATGAAGATGAACCTTGTGCAATAAGTGGCAAATGGACTTTTCAGAGGGACAGCAAGAGGTGGTCGAGGCTTGAAGAGTTTGATGTGTTCCCTCCAAAACCGGACTTGAATACCCCGTCCCCGGAGGCTCCTCACCTTACAAACGCAGCAAGCCGTGAGAGCGTGCTGACGGACCTCAGCGAACGCCAGGACGTGGCTTCCATTCTGAGCATCAGCAGCACCAGCAGCCACCAGCCAACCCTGCAGAGCGAGGCCTCGACCACCAGGACAAACTCCGTCGTGAGCGTTTGCTCGTCGAGCAATTTCGTAGCAAATGATGACTCGTTCAGCAGCCTGTCCTCACCCAGGGAGCTGAGTAGCTTCAGCTTCAACACGAAAGCCAACGAGAAGAACGCCAAGTCCAAAACAAAGAGCCTGCTCAAGAGAATGGAGAGCCTGAAAATCAAGAGTTCTCACCATGGCAAGAGCAAAGCTCCTTCAAAGCTTGGCCTTATTATTAGTGGGCCCATCCTGCAGGAGGGCATGGATGAAGACAAACTGAAACAGCTTAACTGCGTGGAGATTTCTGCCCTCAACGGCAACCACATCAGCCTCCCCATGGTACGAAAGAGGAGCGTCTCCAATTCCACCCAGACCAGCAGCAGCAGCAGCCAGTCAGAGACGAGCAGTGCCGTCAGCACCCCCAGTCCCGTCACACGAACACGCAGCCTCAGCGCGTACAACAAAAGGGTGGGCATGTACCTGGAAGGCTTTGACCCCTTCAACCAGTCAACGTTCAGTGATGTGATGGAGCAGAACTTCAAGAACCGGGAAAGCTTTGCAGAAGACACGGTGTTCTTTATCCCCGAAGATCATAAGCCCGGCACTTTTCCCAAAGCACTCTCCAACGGCAACTTCTCCCCGACAGAAAGCAATGCCTCTGTGAACTGGAGGACAGGGAGTTTCCATGGACATGGCCATCTAACCCTCCGGAGGGAAAACAGCGGCGACAGCTCCAAAGAGCTCGGCATGGGGAAAAGGCGCAACTCCTCCAGCTCAGTGAGCAGCCGCCTGAGTATTTACGACAACGTGCCGGGCTCAATCCTGTATTCCAGTACGAGCGACCTGGCCGACCTCGAAAACGAAGACATATTCCCAGAACTAGATGACATCCTGTACCACGTCAAAGGGATGCAGAGAATAGTAAACCAGTGGTCAGAGAAGTTCTCGGATGAAGGGGACTCCGACTCGGCACTTGACTCCATCTCCCCATGTCCTTCCTCTCCAAAGCAGATCCACCTCGATGTCGATAACGATCGAACAACGCCGAGTGACCTTGACAGCACAGGGAATTCGCTGAACGAGATGGAAGAGCCCGGGGGGATGCAGGACAGGAGGGACTCCGGGGTGGGCGCATCGCTGACGCGGTCCAGCAGGTAAGGTTATGACCGCTAGGGCTTGGGGTGCCCCTGGAGAGGTCCCCACCGAGCTGGGTGCCTCTGGATTAGCTGCACCACGCTCAGTTGAGGTGCAAGAGAAGTTGTGGCAATTCCAGCATCGCTTCCCAGAACAATTATGGGCAAGGGAAACATCTGTGTGAGGCTTTGAGACAAGCAGTTCCCACCCTTCGTAGCCCTGTGTCTGTCTGTTCAGCTTGAGGTGTTGCTGAAGAACAGCCCGCTCAGCAAGTCAGCGCGAGGAGCAGCGTTAAGGCAGTTTTGGGGGATGCTAATTCTTCAAACTGAAATGGTGTGTGGGAGGGAGGGGGACCTCGAATAGGATTATTGACTTTTTAACCTGGCTGGGAGAACCAGCATAAGCATGGGCTGGTTTGTGTCAGCGTGTAGTAAAAGCCTTGACTTCTAGACCGTTTCAAAAAATTGCACTTTTCAGTAGCAGGCTGTTTCTTAATAGCATGCTAGGACATTAAATCTGCAGGGAAAATGAGGTTTGTTTGCTTTCTCTTGATCGCTGTAGCACACTGGGGGGACTGGGGGAGTTCCAATGGCCTCCCAGTTTCTGCTGGGAGTTTTACCATGGGATGGATGACTGCATTTTGTAGTGTGAGCAGAGCAAGGAGTTGAATTCTTTCTAGCTTTGTTTCCAGCTTTCCTTTAAAACTGGTGCAAATCACTTAGGGCCTGGTTTCTGCTGTCCCTTAGTCACCTACAGCTGCTTATATAAACTTCATGGGACCCTTAGAAGTGCTCAGTTCCCATTCGATGTGTCTGAAAAATTTGGGCCGTTTTTATTTAATGGAGTTTTTTTGATTCCTGCTGCCTTAATACCGAAAGGGCTTCTGAAAAAGGGTGTTGGAGCCCTCGGAGGACGTCTGGCAGGGTGGGAGCATGTAGTGAACACAGAGCCGTGGGTCAGCTCAGGGTGCACATTCCCATCTGAAGTGCCCGCTTGTGCGAGGCAGAGACGCTGCCGACTGATGCCCCTGAGACCTCCGAAGGCAGTGTCTGGGTGCCTCCTGCACGTGTCTTGCGGAGATGTTTCAGTGACCGGTCCTTGCTCTGTCCCCTGTCTTCTCCGCAGGCACAGGCTGCGGTGGCACAGCTTCCAGAGCTCCCACCGGCCCAGCCTCAGCTCGGCATCGCTGCAGATCAACTGCCAGTCCGTGGCGCAGATGAACCTGCTGCAGAAGTACTCCCTCCTGAAGCTGACTGCTCTCCTGGAGAAGTACACGCCTTCCAACAAGCACGGTTTCAGCTGGTAAGGGCACAGTGCCACGCGTAGGCCCTACGAGCGACTTTTGGCAAGACGCAATGAATCCCTCCGTCCCTCTTTTTCCTTATTTGCACTTCTTCCTCCAGCCTGTGCTGACGGTGATTTGTGGTTTCCTAAGACGGGGCTAAAATCACTAACCCTTTGCGTAAGTGTAATCTCATTAGGCTTGAGAAGTACGTGTATAGGGGGCATGTGACGGAGCAAAAGCGATGAAGTACAGGCCGGCTCGCTGAGCACGAAGATGTCCACTACCCGTGGCAAAAGAAGGACTGGCTGTTTTTTGAGGCAGTTGGCGAGCTTTGGCACAAACCTCAGCAGGTCTTAACAGGCTTGCTTTTCTTCAGTTATTCTTAAATATTTGCATTAGTTTCTCTGTATAATTATGTAATTAAATAATGTAAATTTCCTTTAGTTCTGGCATCTCGTTAGCCAAAGTCTATCTCCCCTCTTTAAAGCACTATAAATCCAGTTAACTTGCAGAAAAGATAGAGCGGAGGGGGAAGAAGGGTTGGGAGAAGCATGGGGTTTTTTGTAGGCAGCAGTTTCTCCTGTGGCCAGGTGTTTGTAACCCAGTTGAATGCTTTTTGTCAGAAGAACGAAATAAAAAGCTCTTTTTTTATTGTATCTGCAGTGCAGCATGTGTAACCTTCAGGATGCAAAAGACGCAGTAAAATTTTTCTTCTCCCTACCACAGGCCAGCCTCCTCCCTTCCCCAGGAGTCACAGAGAGTATTTAGCTTCAGCATCAAAGTACCTCCTGTTCAAAGGCTGTTATTATGGCAGCCTTTCTAAATACAGAAGTTGTTTGTTCTGAAAGACAGAAATAAGTATTGACCAGTTATCCCTGCATGCTTCAGATTCTCGGTGGAGATCGCAATGTGTTTTTTCACATTCCATTGGCATGTTTTTTGACAAAGCAAGTATTATTCGTACATATATCAATAATGTCCTAAACTTAACTATATGGCAATACAAATTGGTTCTGTTTTACTATGCAACAGATTAGTCAGCTGTAAATCTAATGCACTGTTTGTATAGCTGTACTGTATATTGAAATGTTGAATAGGTCTCCCTGTTTTCCACTGCTGCTGTGTCCTGTTAGTTGTTGCACTGGACGTTGGCTTTTCTCCCCATTTAGGAAAATGATCTCAATATTTTTCACATTTTAATGGCTTTTTTTCTTTCCCTTTATGAAACCAGTACTCTTGGGGACCTGGGGGTAAATCATTCTTTTGTACTTAGTAACTTTTTCCTTGGAGTCATAAGCAGATGGAAAGGCCCCTCATTGAGACTGGAGTGGGAGGTGGGGGCAACAACAGTCACTGGCTGACAAGGGGAGGGGGGTCCCTCAAAGGGGTTGTTTATAAAGCTGAAGTTCTTAGCTGACAAACTCAAATGTATTACATCAGTTTCCTGCTGTTATGCACACTGGTGGGTGGTGGACCCAGTTTGAGGACTTTGTAGAACAAGTAGTTGACATACAAAAGCTCATTGTTCGTATGCCCATCTTCCCTGAAACCTAAAGAAGCAGTGTTAGAAGGGGTCACTGACCACGAGATTTATTTTGACTCTTTTGCAATTCCATCTGGCCCCTGCAGTTTTACCCTGTAGCTTTTGTCCTGCTAATATTGATGGAGTAGCACCACGTTAATACTTACGGGCAGTATACTGCTCCAAATGTCAGGCCTTTCTCTTAGAGAAACTCTGCTTTCTGTCCTCTCCCCGTTCCCAGCCCTGAATGGGTTAGATGATTTATACTGTCACTACTTTTCGTATTACTGTTTCACTTATTTTCACTGACTCTCTGAATTGCTGGAAATACATAAGATAAATGGTCAACAGAGGCTGAATTTTGTCATGCCCTCTGCTTAAACAGGGCAGTACCGAAATTTATGAAGAGGATAAAGGTGCCGGATTATAAAGACCGAAACGTGTTTGGAGTACCGCTGCAAGTCAATGTCCAGCGCACGGGGCAGCCTCTTCCACAGAGCATTCAGCAAGCCATGCGGTACCTCCGCAACCACTGCCTGGATCAGGTGGGTTTTGCTCTGCTCTCATCCCACGCACATGCAGCACCCAAAACCCAGCCTTCCATTGATTTTTATTGTTCCTGGGTCAGGCTGAAATAATAGACTCAAAACAGGACAAAATAGATAATTAGTGCAAGGAAAGCTTTGTATGAAGTTAGAACCCGTACATAAGAAGCTAAAGAGCATGCTTACATTTCAAATATGCTGGACTCATTGTAAATATATTTATCTTTCCATATATATTTAGGTTGGACTATTTAGGAAATCTGGAGTCAAATCAAGAATTCAGGCTTTGCGTCAAATGAATGAGAATTCAACAGACAGCGTCAACTACGAAGGCCAGTCTGCTTATGACGTAGCCGACATGTTAAAGCAATTCTTCCGTGATCTCCCTGAGCCTCTCATGACCAACAAACTCTCTGAGACCTTCCTACAGATATACCAATGTAAGTGGTGAGATTCCTACGGCAGATGGCAAATGGTCATTTCTGTCGCAAGGGTGGAACTTTCTAATAGTGCTGCTCTGGGCACCACACGTGTTGCATGTGTCGGCCTTTGCCTTTCCCTAGCAGCTGTGGTAGTTCAGGCTGCCTGGAATGGGTTCTTGATATTCTAGTTATGTAATGATTGATAGTCCAAGTTCTTTTCATTTCACCTTTCTCTGTAGTTCGGGAACGAACATAAATCCTCCATCACTTGCTATAAAGTTTCCTCTCTTCTTTGAGCAGACTCCATACTACGGTTTGAAAGTAAGCCATGTGTGATGTGGCTAGATAGAGGAACCGTGCAAACACTACACGAACAGAGTTTAGAGCTTTCGAGGGGATTGAAAGCCACTAAATTACCGAGAATTTTTTTGTAAGAGCAAGGCTGCCAAAAAGTTTCTGTTTTCTTATGATTCATATTCTTCTGTCCTTTACCACTGCTGTTGAAAACAACCTTTAAGTTGAAAACTTTCCTGTTACTGACTTGTAGCTACTTTACTGATAGGTACCGTAAACAGAAAGTGCTTAGAATAAATTGCGTAAAAAATTGAGTTTATCAGTGCACATGAAAATAAATAACTAATCTTTCTGAGATGACAGGTCCAACTGCAGCAAGGGAGACATTCTCTTTTATGAGCTAGATAAATTGAGTTCTGTATAGCTGGTAACTTTGTGCTGGATCTTTCCAAACAACACGTTGCCTTTCGATAGTTTTATTCCACATTGTTTCATTGGGATACTCTCACTTCATAAAATGGCCAAAGATGAATTAATGTTTGGTGACCAGAACTCCAGAGCTTTTTGAAATACTCATGGGGATCCAAACTGCGCTACGGGCACCTTGCTGATCCTGTGGTTTCTCACCCTGACACCACCCCAGCTCTCTGCCCGTCTGTTCTTCCCGTGGTAGCACAGCTACAACAGAACTTGCTGCAGAAACACCTTCTTTGAGCCCTCGCTGTATTTTGTGCCTTCCTTACGACGGTGGTTACAAAAAGGTTGCAGGAGCTGCCTTCAGAGCCCTGTAGGTGGAGGTGATGGTTGAAAATAAAAACATACATACTGTTATTTCAGTGCACGCATTTTTTTTGGTGTGTGTTTGGATTCCCAGGAAGGTTTATGGAGAAAGTTAATCAGACTCTCCGCGTCCGTGCATGTTAAACAGGAACTCTGTGTGGGTTTAGTGCCAGAAACAGTTTGACAGAGCATTGCAGAAGCATTTGTTCCTTTGCTTTCCTTTCGCAGATGGTAGGTCTGAGAAATCCCCAGAGGTGGTCGGGAAGTATGATCTCTGTGTAAAGCAAAGAGCCTTAAAGCAGCTGTAAATTTTGCTTCCCTGCAAAGGAAAAAATTTCCCTTTTCTTTGGTGTTACGGACCAGGCTGCACACTGGAGTCGTCCGCATGTGGCTTAAATGCGCTTTGAGCTGATTGAGGGGAGAGTGTGGAAAACACTGGATTTGTGCTTAAAATTGCTTTCTAAATTCACCTGTTAGCCTTATGAAGTTGCTGAAGCCCTCAGTGAATATCAGTTAAATATCTGGTTAGCACCACGTGTGTTACGAGACCCGCAGCGAGGGTGGTGTGGTGCTAATGACGGTATGAACGCTCCGGGACTCAGGCTCTGATGTTGTCTTCAGAGGTGGCTTGTTGGAAATCCCGTTACAAGAAGCAGATCTGGTCTGGGTTATTTCATTTTTTTTGTTCCCTTCAAGTTTGGAGGAGAGGACCTTGTGTAAAGACACACGTCAGATTTTTCCAGTGGCTGTTTGTTGTTAGTAACCAAGGAGCTGTTTAATGGTATGGGGCTTCACAGCGTTGACTTTCTTTTTCCACCGCATGACTTTGAATGATCTGCTCAATAAAGCCAACCCTCTGTGTTTGGTAAAGCGCTTTCTGGATATTCTATGACATCATGGTTGAAAAGGTTCGCTGGCCAATTTATTTAATTAATTCACCTATTCTAAAATGCATTCACGTTTTGAATTTCTTTGAAAGACAAAGAATTTGTAAATTGGCTGGACTGTGTTCGCTTGGTTCACTGCCTGACTCCAGGCTTCTGTCGTTTTAGTGCATCCGCGGGAGCATGTAGCTGTTGAAATTAAATCTAAAATTAACTCTGGCCTAGGCACAACTTCTTCTTGCTTGCATTTCTTGCGAGGCAGGAAATAGCTGAGGGTAGTTAAACTAGCGGGTTAAAAAAAAAATCCCTTCATGTTTCCTACGAATGGTATGCATCCTGAAGGAAATCACTTCGAACTCGAGTCAAATATTTGAAGCTGGAGTTTTCTTTGGGATGTATTTATGCTGTGTGTGTGGAAAATCAGTGGGCTGATGAGAGAATTACTATTATTATGCAGATGTGCCAAAGGATCAGCGTCTCCAGGCTATCAAGGCTGCCATTATGCTTTTACCCGATGAGAACAGGGAGGTCCTCCAGATTCTTCTCTATTTCCTGAGTGATGTCACAGCTGCAGTGAAGGAAAACCAGATGACACCAACAAACCTGGCCGTCTGCTTAGCTCCTTCCCTCTTCCACTTAAACACGCTCAAAAGAGAGAATTCTTCCCCAAGGTACGTCTCTGGGGAGCAGGGCTCGTGGCTGCTGGTCCCGTACCATGGCGACGTGCAATGGGCACGGTCTAGCATTGACCCTACCAGTTGGGATCACCTTGGATGCCTCAGAGGGCACCAGGTGTAGAACGGTTATGGGATACTTTTGTTAGAGATTTGTTAAAATATGAGCAAGTTCATAAGAAGGAAGAAACAGGGAGGGGGGGATTCCAAATTAAAAGTTTAGAGAGTAGCGAGAGAGGTCAGTAACACCGTACGAAGGTTTGGTCCCGGGCAGCACTGCTCTAAATCACCAGCAGATTGGGGAATCCTACTGTTTTCTTATCAAGCATCTCACTTGCTCTGCATTAAATAACTGGATTTTTGCTCTTTTCCCCTGTGAAGGGTGATGCAAAGAAAACCAAGCCTGGGAAAACCCGATCAGAAAGACCTAAATGAGAATCTGGCTGCAACCCAAGGGCTGGCTCATATGATTGCTGAATGCAAGAAGCTCTTTCAGGTAAAACACCTATTTGCAAAACGGATGGGTGGAGTATTGGCCAACGTGGCTTAGATCTGTTGCATAATGGGAAGCTGGGAATGTCTATTTTAATGAAGTCTAGTACATGCTAAATAGCTTTTTAAAAAACTTTGCATCCTGATCTGGGTGCATACCTAAATTAGAAGTAGTGCCAGAAGAAAAGAGAGTTGTTTTGTTGGCACTGGTGCTCAAAAGTCATGAGGCAGTTGTGGAGTTTGGGACGTTTTTGTTACGTCCAGGCTACATTTGAAATATATTTCCAAGTTCTCATTGCGCAGCCGTGAGTGTCTGTGAACTTCAGCTCTAATTACAAAGCAAGAAGCTATTTCCAGGAATTTCAGTGCTTATTTTGTACTGAAATTCCCAAGAGTTAAGAAGGCTAGGCCACAAAAGTGTCCCCAAACATGCCACTGTCAAACCATAGGTTGAAGTGTCTGTAGGAACTAAAGCGTGCTCCCTTTAGGGCCCATGATGGAGAACCAGACAAGTCTTGAGTCCTGGTTTTCCTCTCTGTCATCGAATCTTTTAAGACTCCTCAACTGAAGACCTGCCTGACTCTTTTCTTGCGTCTGACAACCGATCCTCCCTTCCTTCAGTCTGCAGGATAAACTGTGCTGTGGGAATGGATCTGAGTTGCATAGCAAAGAAGGATACTCCACAGAAAAAAATAAGCCAGACCATAAATCATAGAATCATAGAATCATTAAGGTTGTTAAAGACCTCTAAGATCGTTAAGTCCAACCATCAACCCA
>Ga0181612_135538_pt1 | contig 20816 bp, 13 predicted proteins | sample HoacroProtozoa21_FD_119630 | JGI IMG/M metagenome (GOLD analysis project Ga0181612, IMG submission 119630) | Hoatzin crop microbial communities from Cojedes, Venezuel. Combined Assembly of Gp0051906, Gp0051904, Gp0051908
GCTTTCCTACTGCCATGCTGCCAGCAAATACTTTAATTCAGTGACATGCCACATCTCTTTCCAGTTGTGATCCACAGTGAGAATTACAGATTACAGCTAGCCTTGGGAAGCTGGTTCACTCCAACAGCTGTGGGACAGCAGATACGATTATTTCAACTCTGTTGTTCAAAACCATCACAGCTCAGACAACACCACGTGAAGTTTGTTGCTTTCAAATTACCTGTTTTTTAACTAAAGCTCAAAGAATTTGCAGACAGAAGCCCTCTCTATACTAAAGGAATTATTATTTAAGGGTTATCATTCTAAGGATTCAAAAATCAAATTTTTCAGCTTGTTTTCAGCTGCCCCTTCCATCTTAATAAGATATAGACCTTTGAGTACATGCACTATGGTACAGTTATTAAATTTCTGATATAGTTTACTACGTACAACATCTGCCACATCCAGTGAACGCTACAGACTCCCTCCGGGGATGAATCAAGACTCTATATGTGAAGAAGCCTGTTGTCTGTCAGATGCCCACTTCACTCATTGCAGAATTTTGAAACTATGCAGTGAATGTGGGAGGAGACTGCAAGGAAGACGGGGGGGAGTGAAGGCTCTTCTATTTAAAGAGCTGAATGCACGCCTGGCAATCGGCTCCCAGACCTGCCTCTGCCACAGACCGCCAGTGAAATGCAAGGCATTTTACTTGAACCTGACATTTCACCCTTTCCCACTATTTGTGTGTCTCTCCTTTTTTGTGTGCCTGTCTTATTTCTAAGGTTTTACTTAGATAATACTTTTGCCCCCTCCTCCCTCCAAGTGCTAAACTTCTGCTTTTCCCCTCTGCAGCATTACATGCCCTGAAAAAATCCCTGGGCTAATCTCACATTAAGCACCCAAAAATCAGCTGTCACTTTTGACCCCATCTCCATTCCACACCCCCACTTCACAAACAGCAAGCTATTACTGCATCTCATGGGGCTGTGATGGCCAGCCACTCTGCCTTCAGCAACAAACATGAAGCACACGACTGACAGGAAAATAACCATCTGTGTTCATGGCAGGCTTGGAATAGTGTGAGGTAGATAAGGCATGAGGCCACCACACATTGAAGATAAAAGTGAGGAGTAAAAAAGCAGTTGGGGAGAATCAACTGCTCTGCGCACTGAGGGCAAACTCGCACAGATGCATCATTTGAACAGTATCAGCATTTGGTCCTTTTGTCACATCGCAGCTCTATCCGGCAGGCTGAGAGGCAAATTAATCCTTACTTTAAACAAGCACTTTACATACAAGAGATACTCATCAAGGGAATACTAGATTTCAGAACTATTTGGATGAAGGCAGAAATGGGCTGACCCGCGCTAACCATACACTGCTTCAAACGCACCAAGCAGCATGTGACCACATCTGAAATTCAGATCAGCAAGCCAAAAGGAGCATGCAGAATACCCCAGGCGGAAATGCGAATAAAGGAAATCTGAAGAAAGTAAAGACACATCTAAATACAGCAACACTGCAAAAATCATTGTTGTTCTTCCTAAATTCTGCATAAATGAACTTAGCATCATTACTTCCAACTTCTTAGAGACCACTTTGTTTGCAGCATACATATTTGGAATGCAGATTTTACTTTAAAAGTTAATTTACTGTACAAAACCTCTAAAGCTCAACATTTGATTTTTATTCCCCTGTGTAACTTCTATGCAAGAACAAAAGCGCATGAGGTTAAAAAGCACTCTTAGTACTAGAAGCCTATAAATTAGCTTCTTTTATTTTCAGTGACAAAGTAAATCATCTTCTTTGTGGAGACGCATAATATCAAGGCCTATGATTCACTCTTGAACTGCATGTGACCTTAACATCTCCGTCTGCTCATCGTAACAGATCAATGCCTCTCCAACCAGCACCAGTGCGGCTTTCCAGAACCGTGAATCAGGAGACACAATAGTGGTAATTCTCAGTATGGTGGGGAAATCATTCAGTGGAAAGCGAAAAGAACAGCAGTACTGCAGACAGGGTGCAGGAACTTGGTAAGATGGCGGATAAAAAAATTGCTCCGTTTTCTCAAGCAACGAGCACATTGCTCTCTTGTTCACTGATGGCATCTAGAAGAATTCCCCCTACTAAGTACAAAAAGCATTAGTTCCTGCTTATGTCCAAGGACAAAACTGATGACAAATAAACTGTACATCAATGTGTACTCATGACAGGAATGTGCTCTGCTCCATGCAACGATAAATGCAACAATAATAAAAAAAAGGATCTATATGGCAGTTTTTGAGTTATTCATTTATCAGTAAAATGGATGTTGATGGTAAGTCTGCAGAGTACTTCCTAATTTCAGTGAGTAGCATGCGCAGTAAGGTTTGAGATGAAGATTTTTAAATCAAATAAAAGCAATTTTCGTAAAATTATTATCAATACAACTACAACCCAAATCTCTCGAATAATTCATTTCTTGAAAAAGTGACCAAAACATTTGGACACAGACTGAAACATCAAGATCTAGGAAAAACTGCACTGACAGATTTTTTCCAAGTGTCAAAAACATATCAGGCTTTTTACACTCCAGAACGAAGTCTCGGTCAATCAGTGTGCCACACTCCATGTGCAACAGAATGTAAAAAACAACAAAAACAATGAAAAAAAACCTAAACAAACAAAAGCCCAAAAATCCAAACCCATCAGACCTAAGAAACAAGCCCCCTTCCAGGTTTTCTGTATATCCCACTTTAACTAGACATTCACATTGACCTTTAGAATACCTGCTTTTAATGGGGGGGGGTGGAGGATCTAAAATTCAATTCACCTGCAATTGTATGTAACAAAAATGCATTTAAATGTTAATTTGTGAGAAGGAAGGGCAAGTTATAGCCCTGTGCACACCCTAGGCAGTGGAGCAGTGACGCCCAGCTGCCCACGGGCTCCGAGACACACAAGCGGGATCTTCCCAGCCAAGTCAGAAGCCCAGGGATGCTGACCCACCAGTCCAAACCATGCAGCTCTCTTCATGACTTTTAACCAGGGCATCTCTACAGTCAAAAGATGTCAAAATTTAACAATGCTTCACTGCAGAGATAGTCCCTCACAGCAGTCAAGCAATTTCACTTCAGAGACCTGGGAAATAATGAAGCAGCACAGGAGAACACAAATTCCAGATCAATAGACTAAAACAATTCAGTTCTCTCAGCACTCGGACTCCACGTCTCTGCCAGTATTATGTCATAGGTCACCTGCTAGGATAAACAGTCGGAAATTTTTCAGACTGAATAGCACTCAGCTTTATCTGTTAGTTTGGAATAAAAGCCAGACATAAACTGAACGTAAAATGAAAGTCAGTGTATGGTGACCAGGATTAAAGCCAAATTGTCAGAGATCAAAGTGGTAAAAAATGTCTTTTATGAATAAAGGATTCATCTCTGTTCTGATAAATTTCATAGAATAGTATCAGTTGAGTTCAAAGAAGCATTTCATTAACATCTGTCAAGTATACAAGTGTGTGAATGAAAGATAAGTAGGATCAGAAAAAACAAGCCACAATAAAGCAAGAATCTATTTCCAACCCTTTATCAGCCTTGATTAGCTAACTGAGGAAAAACTAAAGCCAACCAAGAGACAGTAGTAAGTTTTGAAAATGTGTGTCCTGTGATAACATGATAGCTTTTCTTTCCAAACATACATATAAGGTACTAGAGCTAAGGATCAGTTAGTAATTCACTTCTTTTTCCGAAACCCAAAAGTTACAGATTTTTATGTTAAAATATAGTTTATTATGTTATTAATTGTGTTAACTGGAACAACGATTTACTTACTATCTTTGTCGTTGCTGACATCCTGGCAGGTAAACTGCCTTTCTTCCAAAGAAAAACCAAACCCTTCTTTCTCTTCTTCGGGTAATTTCAATTTAAAGTAAGTAGCTGCAGCTACATTAAAACAACAACTCTGGACACTTCATTCAAATGGATTTAGAACAAAAAGCTCAATAAACTATGTGTTACCAAAAAATAAAAGTTACCTATACTGTTTTTTTAAGCTTGCCCCCCCCCTTTTTTTTTTTACAGTAAGCATAAAATATTCAAGTCCTTCAACAACCTAAGCATACTTCATCTTCAACAAAACTATTTCTATGTTTCAAATATATTACATGCCTAGGGGTCTTGTGCAAATAAAACTGATGGCTTGAAGTTCAGAAACCCAATTTAGTACTCTCACTAAAGCAGCATACAGTGTGTGTTCAACACACTATTAGTCACCAGAGAACCCACACAGGTGAGCCGCAGAAAAACAGACTGAAATAGTTCTAAGTGTAGTAGAACATAAGATTTTATCTGCACTTCCTTCCTAAAATAAAGACATCAAAAATGAACTAGAAATTATGACAAATCCTAAACTTACTTCAAGATGTTACAATAAATTGTACCAAAGCAACTAACTGTAGTCACTGCTTTGCTTCCAAAGTTTCAAAGGATGTCAATTCCCTCAGCTCATGGAAGACGCTGGCAAAGAAATAGCTTGGGAGCACTGAAACTCTTTTCAAAGAGTACTGTATTCTGAAAGGTAGGGCAAAATTTTCTTAGCATTTTGTTTTATTCCACTACTTCACCTACATACCAACAGTCAAATTCTGATTGAGGCTCCTTAAGTAGAAAAAACCTTCTCTTCTTCTGTCACATGAACAAATATTACAGATCAGAGCAAGATAACAGTTCTCAAATAATGACCAATATTAATTAGGAAAAAATAATTCCCATCACTACCTATGGTTTATACTCCATCTTGTTTAATAATCCAATTTTAAGACAAAATTAAGTTTTGACAAACTTTATTATTCTTACAACAATTATATCTAGCTGAAAACAATTACATATTTTTCATACTTTGTTTTAATTGAAGTCCAATTTCACAAATCTCAACTGACAATTGGCTATTAATGATACATTACTTGTCATTTCCTATTAAAAGGAAAAGAACTATCTGAATAGAGGCATGTTAATATGCAACAGTTTCAGAATGTATAGCTAATGCATAAACATCTCGAGATGCAAGTGACTCCCTCCCAAGAGGCAGATAAATTAACTACAATGTCAAGAATAATGAAATATTTATTTGGAGATTTCCCACAAAATTTTTTAGCTAGTGAATTCATCTGTCAACTCATACATTTCTAACTATAACTGACCCTCCCGGACACATAAAACTAGTTTTTCAGATGTTATGCTCGTAAGAGTCTAGGGAAGCCGTGCCCCTGCTCTGATGCTTGCCTCTTTGGGCAGGCATTTTAAAACCTACTACCCAGGGAAACTGAAGACTTCTTTGGAGTGGGACAGTCAATTGCTGATTCAAACCACACAGCCCTTTTCCTCCTCCTTCCCTCCCATCTTATTATATTGCTGCACTTTCCCAGAGACACCATCTACTTCCTCAACCCATTGCCAAATGAGCTATACCTAAGCAGAGGAAATAAAATTTTAACTATGGTAATCTGAAACTGTTTTATACACTCTGGAAAACAGTGATGAAAGAACTACTCAAGTGTTATAAACAACAAGCAGCTTTTACTTCAGCAAGTTAGTGGCACTGTTTAACTCTTCAAACAGTGCAGTTCTTAGTTTGAGAAGCATCATGGAGAAGAGCAGTGTACCACTCCAGAGAACTTGCCCATACTGTTCTAAAAACAGTACACAAATGCACAAAACATATCCAAAACTGTAAGAAGTATATGGAAAAAAGAATAAGGACACTTATCACCACAACTGAAAAACACTCCTCTACCACGCCCTGAGTATCTTCTCCAATGAACAAGATTATTAGGTTACAGAAGTTTAAAAAAAAAAAAAAAAAAAAATAAACTTTTTTCTTTTTCACATCTCTTTCCTTAAACTTGGTTTAGCTGGTTAGTGACCCTTAGTTCATTAATACCGTGTAGATTCATATTCTTTCAATAAAGGAAAATGTATGAAGAACATCAAGAACAGAAAGTATAACAGAAGAAAAAGAAAATATAAAAGAAGACAGAGGACAAGATAGGAAAAAATTAGGAAGAAATGCAGAAAAAATCATTCTAATGCAGAAAGAACAGATGGCACTAAAACCAACAGCTGGAAAATCCATTAAGACCTCAAGAGTATCATTATTTGTTATGTGAGTATACAGCCTGCAGACTTCAATTGGACTATTCCCATGAGTAAAATGACACAAGGTTGCCAGGTTAGTTTTAATATCGTGGATAAGACCCTATAGCCTACCTCTACCATAAGCATTTTCCCATCTATACTTCTATTTTCTGTTCCTTTAAAATTCACTGATTAGACAACATAAACATGTACCCAGTTATGAGAACAATTCTGCACATTAAAACATGCTAATACTAAAAACACAAATGCAAGTCTACCTTACACTTTCATTAATGAAGCTTGCTGAACACCTGAAGTCAATTTTCATTAATATAAAACAAAATGACTTAATGTTATTGAAATGAAACCATTGCAGAGATAAGGTAAAAGTTGCATCTGAAGTGCTTTGCTTACATTAGGGCGATGAGAAGGAATTTGATGCAAGACACTACTTAGGAATTTTCCTATTGAAGAAACACACTATTTTATGTGAGAGAAGGGAGCAGGAAAGCAAGGAAAACTCTCTGGGTTCCTATTATAGAAATCCACTGCACAAAGGAAAAAATCAGAAAAAAAAAAAATCTGCATTTCCAGTACATTGTTGCTTTTGCAGGTCCCCAAGATCACTGCTTTAAGTCAAATACATGCCTCAGCCTGCATTGTTCAGGGAGACCCTCTGCAAACTGCCACCCATTGCTTCAATTTCACTCTGTGAGTTGAATTTGCGTATGAGTTATGTGATATCAATTCTTGTCCAAGACACAGGAGATGTTCCTCCAAAGGTTTAACCTGTGACCAGCCTCCTCATTACTTCCGAGTCCAGAAAAAGCGCACGAACTCTGTTTCTCTACAGGCAGACGTCAGATGTACTTTCTGGTAGATGGCCACTTTTTCAGGCAAGAGCTCATAGCCCTGTGGTATGATTAGTCTGATATACTTTACTGGTGCCATTGTGTGCCACAAACTTATCTCCACACCCAGAGTCTGAGGGATAAGTTCTCCTGTTACACACATTTTGACACCCTGGAAGATTTTGATAGGTTTACCAGGCACCAGCTGTGAGCTGATCTATCTTGCTGGCAGCCACAAGCACCAGACTGCTTTACGCTTTCCTTTTTGCTGGTGTCCAGGTAATCTTTGTTTCTGGAACTTTTTGTGAATGTTAACAGCATCAATCATGCATCAACAGCAGAGACATGTGGCAACAAGAGCACAGAGCTGCCAAAAGCAACGAACTTCCCAAAGAAATTCTTTTCACCAAGCCATCTATTAAAAAAAGACAGACAGACAGAAAGGAAGCAGAAAAACCCCCACAAATGCACACACACACTACAATCCACCCAAACCCTGTAGCTGCTGGGGACCTGTTCCCTAATCAAGCCCTTTCACATTTCTAAGAATCCTCAACACTATCTTTGCACCTGGTAATTTCTCCTTTGTGCAGTTACTCTTCGCTGTGTGCAGAGCTGGAGAAGTACTATCGCAGCCTTTTTATTTTGAAAAAGTTTTCCCTGTTTAGAATGACTTCACACTGAGAAATACTGAGAACAAGCCACATGCAAACACTCCCAGTCACTGTGCAACACCAGACAAGTGCTAAATCTCTTGCAGTCCCCACTAGAGGTATTTCCCTCATACAGTATCTCCTCTTCATCCTTTACTAAGAGGCACTAAGGCGGCTAAAAAACCTCACCCTTTAGCATATCTCGTACTGTTCGCAGATCACCTATCCTTGTATGAAGAGAAGCTTGCTTCTGAGACAGGGCTAGACAGACAAAATCATGGGTAATAACCACCTGACTGATAGCCCATGAGATAGAAATAAAAATCTACCCCTGCCCATGTGAATTTTTTCACTGAAGACTATACTAAGTTCAAACTAAGCATGCAGCAGAAATGCAGGAACAAAGGAGAACAAAGACTACAATGGTAATGCAAAAAATTTTAGCTTCAGCTATGGTTAACTCAATCTGTCAATCCAAAATAAAGGGATAAGAAAAATAAGCACAGAATTAGCTCACCAGATAAGCAATGTAGACAAACTAACACAAAGGATGAAGAGACCTCTTTCTGCACTAAGTTGGGCTATCAACTTCAGAATGCGAAACATCAGTGGAAAAGTGACCGGGATTTGTCCCTTTCAGCACGATTCAGCCTGTTCATAGTACTTATTTTTAGCCTATGAAAAGCCTCTCTTCAAAGACACTGCTGAGGTGGCAACGAGAAAAAAAAATGGAAAGGTTTTAGAAAACTCATTTCATCAGCAAGTAGGAAAGACTTCTTCAAACCAGGTTAGACATTGCCTCTTACTCAGATTAAAACTCTCTTGCTTGATGGAAAGATTCAAGGTGGCTTTTTCCGGTACTATGACTCTTGTAAGTTCAGTTTATTTTAAAGGTATTTATCTCACTGGGTTGCCATGCTTCAAATGAAACACATCTCTCTCAATGTATTGAGAAATATATACACATCTATCCTGTTTGCTCATTATTTATGTCAAGTGTGTATTTAAGGGCTGCTGCAGAGACAAATACTTCTGTGAATCAAAGTCCCAGCACTTTTTTTGAAGAAACCTACCTATAGTATTTACTATGAAACTGCAAATGTTGTAACACAGAAATCCAGAATCTTGACAGGATCACAAACACCAAAAAGAATTTTGGAGGAATACAATAACCTTTGCAGCAACCATAACTTGACTAGTAAGAGCCTGCTATGTAGCCTAAAATACTTCAAAGAAAAATTAACAATTACTTCCTTGAGTATTATTCTTGTATGACAATTCAGATCTTCTGCCAGTCCTCCTCATTCACAAAAATAATACATTTCTCTTTGTTAAAACATTTCAAGAGTTCTTTATTTACTGAATGAACTTAAAATGCATAAATCAAAAGTGGAACCTGAGGTATTGCAAAAAGCTATGTACAAACTTGTTTTGAAATATTTATTAAAATATTGGTGCTTTAAGTTTAAATCAATATTAACCTCAAGCTCATTCTTCAAGTCTAATTTTAGACTTGTACAAAATTCCAGTGACTGTATGCAAACATTTTCTTTTGTGACATCTTTATACCACCTATATGCAGCTAATTTCATGACAGACAGTACACTTAATGTGTTGCTTGGTGGTGTAACTGAACACAACGGGGACACATCCGCCACAAATTAAATACAGTGCCAATTAGTCTTCATTATTTAAGTTCAATGTATTAGCTCATATGTGTACATCTCTGCCGCTGCCTCCATCTCTTCCTTCATAGTCACATGCTGTTGTCATTAATTCGTAGAGATGTAATTGCACAGAGCTGAAGATATTGAGATATTCTGCCTATGTCCATCCCCCTTGTCCCCCACAAATAAATAATTTATATTTTCCCTGAAAAAATTCATCTGGATAACTCTGTATGGCCCCAAGACCCCCTGAGTCCCTGTAAGGAGTTGGCCCCATGGCATCTTGGAGAACACAGCAAGTTTGCCCTGCCTGCACGAAGTTTGCTGGGCATTACACAGTTGCAAAGGTCTTTAGCCACAGTTGTGCACATCCCAGCTTCTCTGCATTTAAATGGGAATAATAAGGTCCTATGTTGCATACATTTTGCCCACAGTTTTCCACTTGGATATTCTCTTTTTGTCATAACGGAAAGCAGACAGCAAAGACTGATTTAGTCAAAATACTTGCCAGAGCTCTATTTACACAGAGATAGAGAAGGAAGTCTCAGTCTTCACGAGATCAGAGATGCATATTGGGTAGATAAAAGCTGCATTTATAAGCAGGGATGACAACAATCTACCATTTAGCAAGCAAGGGAGAATGGCAGGATTCAGAGCCCAAGCCAATTAAGCACGACCACTTCCTTCCATCTGGCAGAGAGACTGCAAAAATCACTTAATTAAGGAATTTGATCTCTCTGCCACATCTAAAATAACTCAGACTTTCAGCATTTTCAGCTTCTGCATTCTCAGCCTGTCTAATGCAGCCACCCAAACAGACATAGGCTATGATATGTCAGTTCGGTGTTCTACTGTTATTGGTGTAATTGGTGTACCGCAAGGCTGAAATACAGGGATTGAGCCCCGAGAACTCTGCATTGCATGGTTTGATGGCGATACGTGCATTCATGGTGAATTAGAACTATGAATTATCTGAAATACGAACTAATCTTTTATTTAATCAGAGGCCTAATATTTACCACAAACATACATACCTGTAGTTCTCTCTGAATTCACAATTTTAAGGTAGAGTAAATTCAAATAGTTCTCCAGAAAAGAAATGTCCAAGGAAAAAAAAAAAGTATGTAAAACCTAGTGCAAACAGAATCTAGTTTCTTTACTTTTAGACAATCCTGTATATTTCCAAGTTGCAATGTAAAATTTACCAGCCACTAGCCAAAAGAGATATTGCTGAGTGGCTACATGGCCACTTACAAGAAGCCTACTGGTGCTGAGTTCTCTCTGCAGATGAACAAAAATTAACTATATTCAGAAAGCTTCCTTATTTAGTGGCAAAGTTTTCTGGGTTTTTTGTTTTGTTTTTAATTTAGGAGCAGGGAGACTTGTAGCCTCTAATATGCCCCCTCAGCTGAATAACTTCTCAATGAAGTCAAAGCTGAGACTCAGAACTGCTTATAAGCCCCAGAACTCCCAGGGGCAGGTTAAAGACCACAGCTGTAAAGCATGTTACCATTTGAATTAAAACAGCAACCTTTTAACAAGAAGCAAGGTAAACCTTCAGGGGTGTTAAGTACTTAAAAATGTTAACAAATAGCAAAATTAAGAAGCACACTTCAGATAGGTATTAGCCATCTACTATAAAGCCACTCTTCAAAAACTAACCCCTCCAGCTCAAAATATACCTGCCTTTCCAAATGAGACAGAAAGGGGAAAAAAGACGTGATAAATGGAGAACATTGTAAATGACAGCATTCTGACTCTAGAAAGAATTTACCAAATATGGGCTTACCTTTACTTGGTGCTGATTTTCTCACAGAAGCTACATGGTCTTCAGAGATAGCAAGACGCCTTAGCACATCAGCCAATGCTGCTTTCAGCACAGTGATTTCATCTTCTTGTTGCTGTACTCTCAGCTCCAGGGCTGAAAGACGGTCCTGGACATCAGATGTGCTTGCAGCTGAGATGCTGTCATCTGTACAGCAGAAAACAGAGTAGAAAGAGGCATTTAACTGTTTTTGTTCTAAACTTAGAGCCACAGAAAGAAGTACGTACCACATAAGTATGTCTACCCCATCATTTTGAAATACTGAAGGCGTTCAAAAAAACATGTTCAGGCAAAGAAGGAATGGATCTTCTGTTAAATGTATCATATTAATGCTTCAAGACAGAAACACTACTAATCATTAGCTAAGACTGAAGGCTTAACGCGATTACAATCGAAAGAGGCAACATGCTTTCCATTAAAATAGCGTAAGAAGAAAAACATGCTTATTAGTAGAAGGAAGACTGAAATTAAGCTTATTTAAATAGCCCACTGAATTAACTAAAAAGGTATAAAACCACGGTAAAATTTCACAATATATTCTTTTGGAACTGTTGAAGAATTTTAAATACGATCTTTCATTTTAAAGCAAGGTATAAAGTTTAAAAAATATCCACAGTTGAACATACAAGTATTGCTAGCCATGACCTAACTGCATCAAGTGTCAATCTCAGTTTAACTGGTCTAGATCAGAGTTCTTAACTTCAGTTCCTTCTCTGTAACTTTTCTTTTCACACCACCACCCTGCATGTGCCAAAAAAACATGACATTATAACATTTGGCCTGAAGCGAACAGAAAATAAATACACTACAAAAGGCTTCCAAAAATCTGTTTGGCCACACAGAGATAGATTAGCATTGAAGGCATAATCCAGCCAAATCTATTCTTCAGTGGTAAAAAGGAAATTACAGCTTCTGCATACTCTTGCCTTTGACAGTTCTTTGCATTATTTCTGCCAAGCCAAAATAACACACAACAGATTTTTGTATTTGGCTGTTCCAATAAATCACAGGCCAACCAGTAAAAAAGACCCATAAAAGAGTATGTTGCTCAGTCACAAGGTACTGAATTCCTCACCCATCCTGCTTTAGGCTTACTAAAAACTCAGGAAGCAACTTCTAATACAGGTTTATAAAATTTACCTGTATTATACAGACAGACAGTATGAGTCTATATTCTACGAAATATATGCAAAAGCAAATTTACACATTAGGGTAAATGTTATTATTACTGTGATTATATACAATCTAAACTTCAGTTCACTAATCTTATGAAGACATAATAAGGGGAAAAAAGGTTAATATAAGCCACAATCCCCAATTTTATTTTTTCACTAAAACAAGCCTTTATCCTTGAAACACTTGCATAAGGACACTTTTAAAATAAATGTAAAAAAAACACTGGGCCAAATCCCTCCAAAGAATTAAATATGAAAGAAATTAAGGAGTTTAACACCAACTTCCATGCAGTTAAAACATGATAGTCACTACTGAAGGAGCAAGAATCAAACCAACCAAAATAAAAAGAATCACAATAATGCTTTCACAACACTAGCAACATTCCTACAAGGAATTAGTAAAACAAACTAATATTAGTAGTGAAATGTATTCACAATTACTAAACTGAAAGGAACAGTTAAGATTACATACATTGATAAAACTACTTCTACAAGAAGACAGTTTTGTATATTAATTTAATTCACTATTTCGTTAAGCCAAAACAGAAGTGTATCACTTCATGGTTAATACTGTATTCATCCAGGCTAATAAATAAAAAGAACTGCAGGGGAATTAACAAGGCAGGTAATCAGACTGAGATCCAGAGACAATAGATCAGAACAACTCTGAAAAAATGCCTTTCCCGTCACCAGTCATAATTTTATCTCCTGTATGCAGAAAAGTTATTTTAACGACTCTACAGCACAGCGTATCCAATGGTCTCTCAACAGTACCTTACAAATCCAGATCACTGACAGCTGGGAAGGACTGTGTAAGATTCTTATATTAAACCCCTGTTCTCAAAACATAAAACCCCACCTGTTCTAAGGAGCTAGCAGAAGCTCCTTCAAGCGCACATACCTATACAGCATATAAAAAGGAACAAAGGTAAATTTACATGAATTCATGAAGAAAAGCTTTTACTTTAGGGAAGTAAGTGGACTTAAAGAAGTATTATATAATTCATTCTTTTGCTATCCTTACAATATCAGCCTTTAAATATACGCCGTGGACCAGTCAAAATGAACACTGCAGAAAACAATTACAATTATTTTCAGAATATTATGATCTTTATAATGCATCTTACACTGGGTAGCAGTCCAGACAGCAGAGAGAAGTTTGACATGTCCTTAAAAAAAGAAAAGAAAAAAAGAAAGAAAGAAAAAAGGAAAGCTTAATTTTTTCCTTTTTGTCTGCCAAAGCCTTCAATTAACAAACTATTAAAAGGTCTTATAATGGATAAATTATGGATAAATTCCCAGGCCGCATAAATATACAGTAGATTACTATAAAACATTTGTAAAAGGAGTAAGTAGCTATGTCAAATAATCATTTTAGAAGCCAGACATCACGGTTTTCCCTGTGTGGAGTCCAAACAATAGTAATTACCACACCAGGAAAGGCTCCACTGTTTGTCCGTCTCTCCAAGGAGCACAGAAGCAAGTGCTCTACCAGAGCGCTGGCTGTCTGACATGGGAATCTTTTTTGTCACCAACTACTAACTTTGACTAGACTGCTTCTGCCGAACCCCAGCACCCCAATAAAGGGACACATTAGATGGCTCCTGCAGTCTCCAAAGCCACAGTTATGTCACTAATTAGAAACTTCACAGGGGAACTGGAGAGAAAATCTTTCCGTCCTGTAAGGGTGAGCGGCAATGCTTTGATCTCCTCACCATGTCAAACGAGATGGTAGAGAAGCCGGCCACCATTCACCTCCACAACCTGTGCTATGGAGGCTTAGCACCTCGACACAGCTTGGAGAGGCAGAACGACCCTGAAACCCAACTCCATCTCAAGAGCTTGTCAGTGGTCATAGCTGTATAAATGGGGCATGAGTAGGAAACCAAGAAGGTTAAGCCACTTAGCCAATTCAAAAACAGGCAAAGCAATGGGGTTACGTGTGTACAGCGGGAGAAGCAAGGTTTCAAACCACCAGCGGTTGCTTTGCATTGCTGAGAGGGCATGTGAGACACAGCAACTGAAAGGAGAAGTTGGACAGCAAGAAGATCACTTGGAAATCAAGAATATTTTAGTTGATCAAAGAATACAGTAGGACACTGGGAAGACTTTTTATTATCTTTGTCACTCTACAGAAGCAGCATCTGTTTCCAGTGATGACAATCATAGACTACACTGGCAGCCATTAGAGAATTAAAATGAATGATTCCCAGCCTAAATACCTCACCCATGACAGCAAATATTCAACTGAACTCCAACATGCCCCTCTTGGCACTGTCTTGAAAAGTCAGTCAACTAGGGATTATCTTAAAAGAAGATGCCTTGAAAGTAAACACAACTGCAATCCTTGAGAGCATTTTGACAAATCTGCACAATGCAAAACTATACTTTTTTTTTTTTCCACAGAAGTCTTCAAAATCTCTCTGCGATTTCTTCTTCCATTAAAATACATTCTTATAATCTAAATAACTACTTCAAAAGAAGTTTAAACAAAAAGCTTCCTTCAAGGGCACGTGCTTCCCCCTTCAGAGGAGAAAGAGCTTTTATGCAAGTACAGTCAGTCACTCACGGAGCAGAAGTCTATCTTCTCCCTTCCTTTTCTCCCACTCCTGAACATCTGGCCTTTCCCTCATGCTGCCTCAGACATCTATCCAGGCCTTCCACAATTTATTCTTAATTCACTAAAACAGAGGGAGATGTATTTATTTATTTATTTATAGGGGGAAACCAGATTGGGGAATATAGCAATAAATTTGTAAGTGCAACTGAGTATTGATTTATTCACTTAATTCATTTTAAGAGGACCTTTTTTGTCATCTGATCATTTTTATTGTCACAGGAAAGCATTACTTCTGATGTGTTGGTCATATTTCCCAAGCTGTCCATGACCTGTGCCTTCAAGACAGCCACTGGGAATAAGACCCATTGCAAAAAAAGCACCATCTGTAGTGCCTGCTGGTAGTAGCGAGGAGACATCCACAAAGACGTGGATTTAAGGTCCTTCAATCTTGAAAAGTGTTTTAAGGTAAGAGTACTGGCACTGAAATGACAGCAAAAACACGCTAGGTCTAAAAATATAGTACTGTAACTTTCAAAATTAGATGTCTTGCTATTTTATCACAGTTCACTAATTTGATTTTTAATTTTAGCCACTAAAACATCAGTTCTTCACCTGCTTTTGGAGTAAGCAGGGATGTATACGGGATGCTTGTATTCAGTACTCATAAGACATCTGGATGACCCTAAAAATCGGGGTTCATTTTTCATAGCCAATGAACAGCATTAAACAGCCACTTTACACTGCGTGGGACTCATCACAGTCACATGCATCAAACCACTCCCAGCAGACTGAGCAAAGCAGCAGCTCAAACCATCCCTTAGACTTTGGCCAGGAACTTTGACAGGGGTATCCAGTACGTAGGGATGGTACTTTACAAACCTCCCAACCCATGTATCGCTCCTCTCCTGACATGTCACCAATCAGGCACGTGAGGATAACAGCATTCGAAAAGTATCACCCTTCATCACTCACTGCCTAGGAGAAATTTGAACTGGCTACATTTAAAAAAAATATATCTTACTACTGAACTGTCTATTCTGGGGCCTCTCAATAATTCCAGAGCATCCATTATCACTTCTCGGAGTCAATTCCTGCCAGTCTCGACTAAACATTAGGGTTTGATTTTAGACATAAGCAACATTTCAGAAAAACAAATCCTACAAACTCCAGCACACAGAAATTTAAACCACAGGATGGAAAATCCTACATTTTATCCAATAAAGCCACAGAAACCACAGATATTTTTCAAACCTCTGTCTGCCAAGGCACCCACACAGTTTTCTATGTTTTCCCCAGAGCAGTATGAGTCTTTTATTACAGAAAGGCAACAGGACTGGTTATAAAGACCTGGCTGACAATTTCAGGAGACAACTGGCCCAGAAGAACCCTTTCTAGACTATTATGTGTCCACGTGTGCAGGAAGGTATGTACTTGTACAACTTGTAATTTTTATTCTGAAGAGCAGTGAATAAATTGACTCTGGATGAGGCTTACATTTCCAGAGAGATAACTGACAAATTTGTTTTTCCTACCATGTTAAGTGAAAGAAAATTCTCTGCAGCTTTCTGCAGCTCACTTGTCTTAAGACTGGCTTATAAAAAAGTGCAAAGATCAAGAATTCTGTTCTATATCTCTAATACATAATTCTCTAACAAAAAGGGAAAAAAAAAAGCAGAATTAGACTCCACAATCTTGCCCAGAGTATCTCCTTCTCCTCCTCCAAATGCCAGCACATACACAAATTATCTCGGTTTTGTAAAGGATGTGAGTCATGGAATGAAAATGGGAATTAAAACACAACGCAAATGTGGAAGATTAAAAAAGCTTCCCTCTCCCAAGCGATAGCATATTAAGTTCTAATGTGCCCCTAGAAGCTAGAGACCTGGTGGTGTGGAAGTGGAGTGGGAAGTTGACCCCAAGTTCTCCCTTCCTGTACACGCAAGACTCTGGCCTTTACCACTCTCAATTATCCCATGTATGTTTGACTTCCTTTGCTACTTTGTCATTCTCTTTCTCTAATCTCCCAGTTTCTCCATTCAGAATTAAAAACAATGTACTGCTTTATCTCACAGTTCTTACCAGAGACAAAAGTACAAGCTCTTTCTTTACTTTCTTGGAGCACAATAATGCAAATGTTTTGAGATGGGTTTTGAGACCAGTCACTGACTGCAGATAGTGGTCCCTAACTCACAGCTCTCATATGCAGCATATCAGCACTTCCAGAGTTAGCTAAACCTTACATTTTCTCTTCCACAGACATTTCTTCAGGTTTTCAGGAAGAACGCGTGTTGTCACACATTACTCCTTTGCTCAGGGTTGATACTGCATGAGGACCATGATGTTGACAAAACAGTCTTCCTTGAACAGCTCATGAGACTGTTTAACATTTCATAGTTCAATCTTATTTTAGTCCCCTACGAGCTAGTTAATAAAAAAAGGTGTATTACTCCCCTCTAGCCTTTCACAAACCATTCTGAACACAAGTCTACAGCAAGCAGTAAGTTTATTTGCAAGGATCCTACTGCAGAATCACTATAAAATGAGAGTGCAATTTCTAGTGGATAGTGCCTTAAACATCAAAAGTGATCATCCCAATGGCTCATCTGCATTTCTCATCATAAACCATGTAAAAAGATTGCTTATTATTCACTTTAAAATACAGCATGGTAAGTGATGGATACAGAACTTGGCCATTAAAAAAAACCAAACAGCCCAACCCCAGGCCCCCCCCCCAACAACCCTCACTCAGGTCTGAAAATCTAGACTATGTCTAAAAACCTCAGACAAAACTCTGAAAGGAGTATAATTTATGCTGTTAATAATTTATGCATTATGTGAATAAGTGTAAACTGTCCCATCTGGAATAGATCTATATAGATTTGTATATATCTGTACAGTTAATCATACACCCCAAAACTCCATTAAAAAAAAAGGCCATAAACTATAAATTTACATCACTATAGCATTGCATTGAATTTTAAAAGAAGAGCAAAAATATGTAACTACATTGGACAAAGTTTCCTTAGGACTTTCAATTAAGCACGACACACATTCATTACACAACTGCAGTGTTTTGTCTGTAGATGATCCATGCGATGATTTTACTGTAGCACATGAATATTCTGCAATGCAGTAGCTGCTACTGATCTTGGCTATTTGTGAACTGCTTTACGGTTTATTTGAAGCAAGTTAGCTCATGTCTGAGCCTGCTACTGCACCATTACATTATAAAGAAGATTACCCATGTTTTCAGACAATCTCATTTTAAAGAGTTGGTCTGACACGTCAGATGATTTACCACTTCATCCCTAATAATTAGTAGTTCTATTTGTATATGCTAAACAGATTTGTGCTCACAGGCTTTCATATATATATTTTTTTTACATGAAAAAGCAAAGTAAGGAGAAAGATTAAAAGATGATATGAAAACATCCTGAAAAAATAACTTTGTAATAACCACAAGTTACAGCAGTTATGATAAAAATATTTTTGTAATAAGCCTGTGAATCTGCTGTTGTAAACACTCATATTATTTTTAATACAGATAATCTAGAAATACATCAGCATGAGATTCACCGGGCACAATTCCACCCATGCTGTATTTGACCAACATGAGCGTTCTGCTTGCCTAAGTTTCCATTAACTGCATTATTTATTGAGCACACAAGTTTTAAGAAGAAACAGATCAGACTTTATACTTGCTGATACTAGTTTTGATACGCAGACCGAGAAAACAAAACAAAGTCAGCACTTTCACACACTTCTCATATTTGACATTGGTATTCACATAACTACTTGAAGCGGCAGGTAACTATGCTGGGGCTCTCACGTATCCTTCCCCAGCTGCATACTTTGTATCAGCTCCACCTTCATTACCAAGCATCTCAACAGTAAGACCATTCTTGGGATTTTCACCACCCACTACTTAAAAAGCCTTGTGGTTTTTAAGTATTTTTTTTCCCCTAGCACTGCTTAGGTCTTGATGCTCTCGATACTGTTCTGAAGCTCAGGACTCTTCAATGCTTGGCCTTCAACCAGCAGGACATGCCCTTACCTTCCAAAACGGTGCTTCTACTGAGCAGATGAGCAACCTCTACACACCACAGACAGAATTCACGGTGGCTACATGCACCTGCTTGGGATACCCTGCATGACTCTTTCAGCAGCAATCCCAGCCACCCCAGACTCTTATTCATATGTGATGCCACCCTATTTTCATGTGACAGCAAGAGAAGTAAAGGGGCAGAGAGCATCTCTTCCTGTCATCCAACAACTGGAAGTTGCTGCTGCAATGAACCGCTCTACTGTGCTACACATGCATAAAATGTAACACTTCAGCACACATATATTAGCATTCCTTTGTCAAAAATATTTCATGGTGTGCTAGAAGTGTTAATATTGTTAACATTTATGAACATTTCCATGATCAAATGCTAATTTAAAAGTTACAAATTAATAACTTTGCCAAGCACAAAACTATGTAGGCTAAAAATTTCGGTGCCTGAATTTCCTTTCCCCTATCCTCCCCCACGCTTGAATCGATCCAGCCACAATTCCCTAAGAAAACAACTTTTCTCACACTGAAGCGGGATAGAATCTCCGAGTTCTTCCTCTTCACCAAGGGCTCTGCCAACACTCACCGCCCTGCATCACAAGCAGATGGCACCCCACCTGCCCCGTGGAGAACCTCAGCAGACTCCAGCTCTGCAGGTTGAAGGCAAAGCCAGACACTGCCTGGGGCTCCAGGGTGGCCAGAACAGGGCACTGAGAACAGGAGAGCACCTCTCTCACACTCCCAAGGCCACACAGAAGTACCACCTCACGTTCTGCCTAACCTGAAACACCGGACATCAGCGTGGACAAGGACTGAGCTCTCAGAGGTACCTCTCACCAGCAGCAATCAGGCTTTTGACGTGTACAGGGCTGTCCTACCTATGCACTCTGACAATCAAGTCTTCCAAGTTTCAAATTGGGCAATTACTTAATTAGAAAACTGGGTAATTAGCAGATGCTTTTGTCCTTAATCTCTTTTTAACTTCACTCTTCATCTGTTAAATGCAAGCATCCTCCCACACCGCGTAAAGGTTAATTAAAGCTTGTGCCCTACTGAGGCACTACCATAAATGCTGCAGCAAAGTCAAATGTTGCAATTCTTGCTTTTCTTTGAAAAGGAAGACTAAAAGCCTCATCCCAGTAGTAACACAGGGAGCCACACAAAGAAAATGAGGGCAACTCAGAATATTGATCAACTGCTTTTTAGGCAGAATCATCTTTTCCGAGTATTGACTTGGGAGAAGACTATGATCAAGTAATTCAAGGCTGCATCTTAACACCTATACGATACAGAATATTAGACAGAGGCTTGAAGGACTACTCCAATTCTGGATTCTATGTTCATTCTTTTGTCTTCCCACTCATAACACTCTTCTTTAACTGTATTTCCTTACTGCAAAAGACAGCAGCATTAATTGCCACTGATCTGCTCAACGCAGTGAATGACACTTGTAACCCTGTTCAGGGCCGGACAAAAGTACCAGGATCCAAAACATCACAAAGTCCAGTAAATGTCATAGAGAGCTCACCGAGAAACAAGGGATCATCTCAAATACTCCAGTTTTCCTGGAGTATTTTGCAAACTCCTTTACAGAAACAGGTACCCACCAGTTATCTGGCAGACAAGGAAGCTGGTGTGAAGGCTTGTATATGCGGGGGGAGGGAGGGGAGGAGGAGGGGGGAAAGAAAGAGCACTCACAGTAATCTCTTTCTGCACCCTCCCTCCCCCTGGGGCCACTTATTTAACTGCACTTGTCAGAGTGATGATACCAATTCCTGCTTAGAAGTATATTTAGGGTATCTTTCTTTTCAGAAATTAAGCCGCAGTTCATACAGGTTACCACTGATTTTCCATCCTACATTTCAAGATATATTTCCAGCACATTTTTTCAAGTAACATGCAAATAAAATACAGTTTGCAAAACATTCAA
>Ga0181612_130618_pt1 | contig 20815 bp, 10 predicted proteins | sample HoacroProtozoa21_FD_119630 | JGI IMG/M metagenome (GOLD analysis project Ga0181612, IMG submission 119630) | Hoatzin crop microbial communities from Cojedes, Venezuel. Combined Assembly of Gp0051906, Gp0051904, Gp0051908
TACCGTTGTTGTTCCTGTTTCCCTCTGTTTGCTGCTCTGTTAAACTGCCCTTATCCCGACCCACCGGTTTCTGCCTGTTTCTTGTCATTGTCCTCCGCACGCCGGCGGGGGGAGGGGCGGCCGCGTGGCGCTTTTGTTACCAGAAAACAAAACAATGTTCTTGTCCTAGGAAATGTCAGTGAGAGACTTTCAGGCTTATCAATCAATTTACATTGGCTTTTGTCAGAAGAGGGAAGGCAGGAGATTTGGTTTTGGTTAAGGAAAATCCTTTCTAGCATCGTTGAAGGTGGGTGAAAGAGCAGTTTCATGCGAGATCCACAGGGCCTGGCTTTGAGCAGTGGAAAAATACCCAAAAGAGCTTGACACGGCTGCACATTTCCTAAACGGAGCTGCAAGAGAGGAGAGCATCTGGTGGAATTAATTACCTATAATTTTTTCTGAGGCAATAACTGAGCGTGAATGGCTGCAGCAGAGCAGAGGTCAGAAGGGTGGGAACAGGTCTTGTTTTTTCACCAAAAAATGTAACTGGTAAAGCATCTCAGAAATACTCAAAAGAAAAGCCACATGCAGAGGCTATCTTAAGACATTGATATCTCCCCAAAAAGCTTCAGTTACTAAGACAACATATTACAGAAAGTTCAGGTAGCTGTGCCAATAAATGACATAGATGCATTGTCTGAGTCTTCCAACTCCGCTTTTTCAGTACTCATTAAATGTCAAATTTGAACTCTTCACACTAAAGTGTCTTGCCCTGTGTGTCAGGCTCACTGTGGGTTTTTTAACTTTCAACTAAAGAGCTTCAGCTGTTTCTTACAACAAAGTGTCCCCCATGTTACATGTTTTTTTAATAGATTGGTTAAACTTTATTGACTTACTGTTTAGGAAGCCAGTTACCATAGGTGTGTGGTTGCCACTTCTTTGAAAGTAGCCTGAATTTGGTCATTATAAAACCTCAGAAAACCTGTAACACCATCTGTCAAGGAGACACTTGTTAGAGTTTGTCAGATGAAGTCAGGAAAGAGTCTGTCAGCACTGAGTATGTTCTGGCACAGGCCCACCTCTGAGCAGACTGTCATGGCAATTCTCCCACCTACTGATGGGCAAAAGTTGTGAGTTATAAAGTGCAGGGAAATGCAATTTCCTGTCCTCTCACCGATTCCCCGGCTGCAGGAAGTAAAAAGAGAAAGCAGACTGGTCTTAGTTGGGAGATAGACATAAGGAGGGAGGAGACCTAATCAGACAAGTGGGTAAGGGACTAAGATGTGGCACAGATGAGTGCAGAGCTGGGATTTAGGACCATCACTGGTTTTCCAGGATGGGTAGAATTTGGAGCGAAAGGTGATCAGAGGGAAGAATCTGGGACTGGGACAGAGAAAAGCAGGAGAGGTTGAGGAGAACCAAGGGAAGGGTCTAAAAAAACATTAAAATGCTCTCCCCACAGAACTATGTGTTCCTGAATCTTGGTGCTGCTACGTCATCAGCAAGTGCCTGTGAAGCCTGCAGCAGTTGGAATCTCCCTCTCCTGCTTGAGGCTCGGCCAGAAGCTGATGCATAGCAGTCTTCCAGTGCTGCAGCTGCTGCTACAGAAAGCTTTTCCTGGGACACCTCTGAGCATTGTGCCTGTGAGTTCTCACAACTGACATTGATTCACAGATGCAGGGGACGTACTTGGATATGTGTTGTCCTGGATACAGTTCAAGGTTTGGATGGTGTGTGATGAAACAGGCCTTGGATGACTCGTTGAGTGAAAACTGCAAGACTGCTTGAGCAATGAGCGGGGAATGGCCTGATCCAGCAATGGCAGGCAGCTTGGGAGCCAAACAGGCTTCATGGACATTTTTTAATTGGCTGCTGCTGCACAGGCTGCTCTCAGATAGTGGATGTTTGCAAAGGACAGCAAGTAGCCAGGCAAGGCAGTGAGAAGTCAAGGCAGTCTGACTCTAACACAGCAGGGAGGAGGCAGGCCTTTTAGGGATGTATCAGGGCAAGGGTGAGGGCTGGCAGAGTGGAATTTAGTAGATTAGTGTGAATGAAACTGAGAGGTTTCATGGAGCCTGAGTCTGAGTAGATAAACAGGTAAGAGACTGGAAGCCAGAAATTGGGGATATTGGTGTGAGGGCTAGGAAGCAGCAGGGTATCTTAGTTGTGAGCACTAGGAAAAAAAAAACAAACAAAATGCAAAATGCAGTGTTAAGAGCAGAAAGGCAGGCATCAAGTAACATGTAGAAAAAAAGAAGAGAAAACAGGATCTACTCGTTGCTATTGGGGACCGCTTTTCCTGGAGACAGTAAGAAGGCTGGGGCCCAGTGGAAAAAAAAAGTGTGTAATAGTTTGTAATACAAAGAAGGCTGAATTAAAATTGCACAAGCAGCTCTTCATCTGCAGAGGTGGGAGAGGGTGCTGAAAAGTTAAAGGAGTGGTTTGGTATTTTTTGTTTGTTCTGAGGGGTTTTTTTTGTTTTTAACAAGGAGGGTAAGTAATTACTGTAACAATGTAATAGGTAACATAATGAATGAATAATGAATTCTCTTCGCCTTGGAACCTCTAAGTCTGCTAGGAAGACAAACCTAATGAAGATGTCATCTGGTCTACCCAGAATTTATTGCTGGTGAAGGAAATCATGATGGGGGACATCGTGGCCTATGTATAATTCATGCAATTATTCCTGGTTGTGAAGTCTCTGATCTTTAAATTCTGGCATTTCTACATGTGATGTGCTTGACCACCACTTTAATGCTGTTCCTTTTAGAGTCAGGTTTCCACGTGTGTGTGGAGCTGCAGAAAGGAGCAGAGAAGGATTAACTGAATTTTTGTGGCAGCTGAATCAGTGGCACTGGCTCTTGTCTACTGCACAGGTGTGGCCTAGCAGTGTGAGCATCACAGGAAAAGCCAGAGGAGGGGTCATATGGATTGTACCCAGATCTCTCCTGGAGTTCCAAGGTCAACAGGGACTACATTATGCTAGAAGACGCTTTTGGTTCTGTGCCCTCTTGGTCCTATTTCCAGCCTTCCCTGTGTGAATCGGCTGCTAAGAGGAAGCTGATCCTGATCTTCAGGCATATGCATGACGAGGAAGTTCTCCTGCAGCCCAGATGTAGGCAGAAATGGTGTGACAAAGGAACAGGGAGCAGAATAGGAAAGGCCGGTGGAAGAGAAGGAAACCTCATTTTTTCTTCCAAATGTGAGCATAATATTTGAGCCTTGAAATAGGCTTGGATCAATGAACTGATTTAAAATTAATTTGGAAAACCACTGGAAAACCTACTGCAGAGGGAATGGCTGGCCTGTGGGCTCCGAGCAGTGGTTTCAACGCAGGCATCTGCGAATGTTTCACCGCACTGTACAGTGCCTCTGCACGGATCTTTTTGTGCAGGCAAATGTGGGGATTGTGCATGGGTTGGGAGCAGCTGCAGAAGCTTGCAGGCAGGGTCTGTAGCTTCCAGCTGAGCCTGTACCGTTTATGGTGCTGGCTGTTGGGAGATCAGCGCCTCTTGAGGTAGTTGCAAGGCCTTCTGTGTCTGGGGTTGCCGTTCTGCTGCTGGCTGTTGTGGTATAGTTAAAGATGTGGAAATAAGAACAGAATCTGGCCTATAACGTCCTGACAATGCTAAACTACCTTATAGATTGAGCTCCTTGTTGCTGTGATCTGGTATCAAGTGGGTCAAGAGGGCCTTAGTGTGGATTTCTAACCCGCTCTGCCCGAGTCAGTGGTGGGAGGAAGATTTCTGTTGTTTATAAAAACTGCAAATGCATTTGGCAGGAGGATCTCCTCTCCTTCCTCCTACTGCATCTAGTTCTCTTCCCCCTCCCTCCTGCCCATCCTGCTTGGGAGCAAGCTGCTCCTCAGAGGGGACAGGGGACAACTCCTCACCATCCGCAGCAGCCATCCTGGGGGGGGAGTGGAGGCGGTTCCTGCCCTGGGGCTGCCAGGAGCTGGGGGCCCAGGGTGCAGGCAGGTGGCCTGGTGCCTGCAGTCCAGGTCCCTGCCTGCCTCGGCCCTCCTCCCTCCTGCTGTGGCTGGAGGAGCAGGGAAGAGGGAGTGCAGGTGGGAGAAGGTGCATGCCTTCCAGTCTACAGTCTTGTCTGGGGCTTCAGCACAAAAAACCAGAGCCTTCTGGCGTTTTGGGAAGAGGTGGGAAGTCCACAGCTCAGGCTGTGTCTTGGGTGGAGACCTGTTGGCCCTGAGGAGTGAGAAGCAGGCCAGTGGGCTGAGGCCAGACGCTGTGGCCTCTGCTATCTTCTGGCATGTAGGGCTCTGCTCCTCCCAGCTCTAGCAGCCAACATGCTGCTCTGTCGCTGCACCCGTGGTAAAAAGGAGAGTTTTTCTGTAAAATCCAGTTTGGATTTTAAGAGATAGCTACTGAACTTACACAAAAAATGTCTCCTGATTTCTGCAAAAGCTGGGTGGATATTCTGCTTAGGTCTGCTTGCCCACGGCTTGTTCACTGGTGTCATCGTGTATTGGTGAGACCCATAGCTGGTGCAAAAGTGCTCTGTTCTCTGTAACGAAGTTGTGCCAATAAAAATCTGAAGGATGTCAATACAGTATGAAGATCCCACCATCCTGCTTTAGGATGTGCCACTGTTTGGGCTGGATTCTAAGGCAAACTTAGAACTGGAATAGAGCTGAAGAGGTGCATAGAGAAAGGAGGGAGCATTGTGAAGGCTGTGACTGAAGGCCTGTCAAAATAAGAATCTCAAACATGGGTCTAGGTGTGCACTGGGGCAGGGAGATAGGCTAAGCAGTCCTCTAGGATCCCTTCTGCTATTTTTCTCTGAGTTCAAGGCACTGGAAAGGCAGACTCCCTTTTGTTTTTTGTCGGTGGTGGTTTTCTGTAGAGATATACAGTGAAAAGTAATTGAGAAATTGCAGGCTGTCACCTGAGAGAATCTCTCTCCCTTTCAGCTGTTTTGGGTTCCAGATAAATCCATCTGTGTGCACACATGAAAAAGATTATGTCCTAAGAAACTGGATGAGGTTACCAAGTCCAGCCTGTACTCTGAATTCTTATTTGCAGATCTTGGAGGGTTCTCTCCATGAGACATGCATTCAAAGCCAATCAAGGACACAAACCTTGTGCAGAACGCATAAAAACTGTCTTATAATAATTCTTCACGCACTGTCTCCAGCGCCACAAAAATCTTATTCCTTTTAAGTATAGGCAAGGTGTTAATATTCTTGGCTGACTGGAAACCTAAGAAATACCTTTGACATCTAGCTTGGCTGTGTTCCTTGTTGGATCTGCCAAGCATTCTTTAGATGTCAAGGTCTGGGATTTATACGCTGGGAAGTGCATGATATTTTGAGGGCGTAGAGTTAACCAGTTTTGCACAAAATGTACTAGTTACATGAAATTTGTATTTTAAAATGAAATCAGTGCCTTATGGAAAATCCTAAATACAGAACCAGGAACTGAAGCTCTCTGTTTATGCATAGTGCAGATGCAGTCCTAGGACTGGCTCTGCAGGCTTCTGCACACTGCTCTGTTACTGTCCTTCAACCACGACCTGAAGGGTTCATTGGAGAGCCAAAGAGCTAATTGGATTTCCATGTCCACTCTCCTAACAAGGGTTTAATCTGTGGCAGATTCTGTTTTGTTTTCCACTTCGGAAGTCTGTGTGAAGATCTCGTTTCCAAAAGCCTAAGTAGCCAGATAACACCAGGTATTTTGCAATGTAGACTAGTGGATTTCTTCCTGGCTCCCTGAATTTCTGTTGATTTTTGTTTGTAATCAGAGGAAGAGAGCTTTACTTGAGATGGATGTCCTCCTCTTCGCTTGGACCACCCATTGTTTTCACTGCCACTGTTGCTAGCCTTGAAGTTCAAATCCACCAAACTAGATCCTCCTGAAAAGGAGACAGACTTCAATCTTAGGAGACTGAAGAAAAAACGGAGGGCAGGTGAACTTTTTGTATTTGCCTTTCAGCTTTCAGATGTCTCAGATGCACTTTAAAGCATTTTTCAACAGCTAAAAGAGAAAATAAACGTACTTTTTCTTCAATGGGTAGAACAGCATGACCTGTAAAGAAATCTGATATTCTTATGCAATCACTTCACTCCAGTAGCAGCGTCTTCAGAAAAAAATGTCAGATGTCTTACAATTCCTGATAAAAATGTACGTGCCAGCAACATGGCTACTCTACCAGCTCTGTCGGGAAAAGGCGGCTGTGTGATACAATGCCTGTAATCTTCATTGGTTGGAGCATGAGCCAGAGTTCACTGTGTGCACAGCAGCCTCTTACCGGATCAATGTCCTCACCAGGAGAGCACCGCTGTTGCTCTTCTTTTTAATTAATCTAATTTCTCCCCTAGTCCTTCAGCTCTTGCCCAAAAGTGTGATGTTATAACTCTTTAAAATGAGACGACTGGAAAGCTGAATGACGATAATATATTCAAGAAATGGTATTTTGTCAGAAAGCATAACTGTGAGACCCTGCAAAGACCAGTTTCTTCCTGTTCATCTCGTGTAAACACCTGGTGGCTTATCTTGGGAACAGGCTGCCCGTGGGTGAGTAAAGCAGGCACAGCTGCCGATGCTGCAGCTAGAGTCCGTGGGCGGTGTGATGCGAGTCCCTCTCAGAAATGCTGTTGTTTCCAAAAAATGTTTAATTTGGGCAATGCTGGCTTTCAGAGCTTTTGCAACCTCTTTCCTTGCAGAGAGGAAGAGAATCATCCCTGAAGCTGGCACATTTTCATGTGTTTGCTGTGTGGATCACAGGACTTGTGAAAGTGTGTGTTTAGACAGTGACAGATTATCTCAACCCCCAAATCAGTCTCTGGCTTGTTAGAAGAGGAGCTGTTCAAGTCTACTGTGCTAATAAGTTTCTAAATATTGCTTTGAATTGGCTTACTCTGACTATGCAGGCTCCCAGCTCTGCTGAGGGGTCCTGTGTGCAAGGAGCAAATCAAACCCACACAGCAGTTGGTCTGTACTGGGAACTTCCAGTGAGGCCAGCAGGGACCTGGCCTGCAGTGAGCTAGTTACAGCATGGAATATTTATTAGAAATGTATGTTTTCAAGCCAACCTTTTAAAGCAAACTGTCTCCGTTCCTTCCAGTCCTGCCGGCTAGATGAAGGTGCTACAAGGAAGGAGGGAGCTGAGCCTTTTTTTTTAAATTTTAAAATTAAAAAGTAATTGTCTCTGATGTCTGATGGCAAGTAGCAAACAAACAGCCTTTTTGTAACTGTTACAGATACTGAAAAAATGCAAATACCTTAAAAGACGGATGCTCATGGTGGACCACAGAGGCTCTTGAGTGTGGTGGTCTTATCCATTGTCATCATGTGCACAACTAAAGTGTATTTGTCATACTTTTATTTGATTTTAGTTAATAGAGAGCAAGATATTTCCAAACAGCCGCCATGGAATAGAAACTGAGGTTATTATTCTTGCCATTGGCTTTTATGAACTGTAGCAAAGATCTGATCGGAGGCTGTGTTGAACTTCAGAGTGTGAAAATACATTGAATGAATATGCCTTTACTGTGAAAAGCAGATATGGATTTATTACTAGGAACATTCCGTAATGGAAAGTCTCCCTTTTTAGGTGGGAGTGGATCCACCCTGAACATGTCTTTGTTTATTTGTAAGATTGCTTCCTGTTTTATCTTATCACAAACTTTCAGCTGTGAATTAAAATAAAGAGGCAGGCTATGATGCTACAGTCTCTGGACTAAGGGATGTGAAGAGACCTTTTCACAATGCTTTGAATGAGTTGGACAACTATGCTGGGGGTATATAGAGTCAGAGAATTCTTCTACAGCTTCCTTCCATAATATAATGGTTAGTTCAACCCCATTGAAGCAGAGGGAATAAGAGCAACAACAAACCTGGACTATTTTACCGTGATTTTTAGCCTGGTTTCACGTGGAATTACACATCTGTGTTGTCCTCTTCCCCAACACCTTTTGGAGCTGCTGGCCAAAGTCAACAACATTTGGCTGAAAGGGAGAATTTTCAACAATAATTGAGTTCTTACCAGTTTCCTAAAAATAGGAGGTCAGGGAGAGTGGAGTTGGATTTGAACATTTGCACTTCTGCCCCTAATAAATCTTTTGATCCTTTCACCCATTCCTGCTGCGTAGGTTCTGTGAGGTTTTTTTGCTAAGGATTTAGGAAGAATAAATGACATAGCATTCAGCTGTTCTACTTGAAGATGCAAGTAAGTCTTTATTTGCATTAAACTACAGGTGACTTTAGTTTGTTGGTGTCAGAAGTGAACTGAATGAAGGGTATGTACTTATTTTCTTTAAGACTAGAAGGAACCACCATGATTACTTAGTATGGTTTCCACAGCATAAGTCATCAAAGCTCCATGAGTAATTTCTTCATCTATCTAGAAGTTCCTGTTGAAGCCACAGGATCACTTTCAGAAATGCATTTTATTCTGGTGTTTGCTAGACAGTTTGTGACATCTCAGTATATCCCAAAGTGAACGGTTCTGATAGTTAATTACTTACATGGGTGGAAAAATTTGCGCTTTACTTGTAGTGAATTTATCTACCATTCTCTTCAGCAGATGGATCTTGTATTTCCCTGGTGGATTCAAGTCTGAAGTGAATTCTGTATTCAGTGCATACAAAACTGACTAGGTAGTTTGTTGACCTCTGCTTGATAAATTAGAATGAATATCTTGATTTGATAAATGGCATGCTTTTTAGATCTAAAGTATTTTTTATTTCTTTCTAATCTTTTCCCTGTATTCAACTCTTTTTTTTTTCCTCAAGAGTAGCCCTCAAAAGCAGGCGTAGCATTCCAGCAGCATTCATAGGAATGACAGAAGTAATTCATCCTTTTCTCCTGGAAAACAAAGGGGAGTGGGAGAGGGAGTTGACCTAGATTCTCCCCTTGTTGTACAAGTCCAAGTTAGTTACAAAGATTTCTGAACATGTAAAATTTTACATTACTCTTCTACTGAAAGTTACAAGGAAAACACTGATGGAGTAGATCAGCACATCTCCATTGATTTCAGTGACCTTTATGTTAGTAGCGTGTTGGGCCTCCAGTAATATTTAGGCCTATCCCAGGATAGAAAACAACATGAATATGATTCATAGAAAAGCCTTCCAAATAAAAAGACAAAGCAAATTCCACACTTTTCAGTGTGGTCCTTTCTAGAATATGAAAAGCTTAGGCATCATCCTCTGCTGCTCTGACCCCAGATCAATCAATCAAAAAAAAAAAAAATTAATAAAAGCAAGAGGAGTTTGTGCCAACCAGATTCTTCAAGGAAATGAAGACCAAAGGTGAAGTGATTTTTCAAGTGGGGTACATGTATGTAAATGAGATGCCTCTGAAAGAATCGGAACTTTTTGTCAAAATCAGCGCTTCTAAAGCTTCCATTGAGAGCTGTTCACTGAGAGCATGAGTCATTGTCTGCCTACAGAATCATGGAGTGATTTATACAGCCAGGGAGGGGGGTGCTACTGGAGACACTTAAAAAAGACAGAATTCTAATTTGCATGTTGGGTACAATCAACTGCAAGTGTAATTGCAGCTGAAATCTTTCACCAGGCCTGGCCTGGTGGCAAATACACAAGTTCTATTTATGCTGCTGTGATGTGTCTGCTCTTTGTGGCCATTGCAATCACATGATAGCATTTTAAGAATGATAAATTCAACTGCCTAAAGTAATGCGGCCCCAGGTGTTCACCCTGTTCCAGGCAATATGTAATGTCCTCGGCATGTTCCTGTTGCGTGCAGCTTTCTCATCAGCCAGCACTGAAAGAGACATCCCATTTTTATGCAAGTCTTTTGAAAACACACTGAAACGCTTCTCCCAAAGACCCTGCAACATGTGCAACGCTGATTCTGGTGGAAGGGGCCAGCAGTGCCTTTCGGTGACCTGTGGAGCAGTTGTGGAATCTGCAGCTTTGTAAGCCTCTGGCTCTTGCTGTTGGCTGATGAAATGACCCTTCCCTTGCACAACTGCAGCACTGTCCTCAGCACCCTCTAAGCAGCTTTGGGTGCTCGTTGCTATGTGGGAATGCTCTGCAGAGTGCAGTTTACCTGTATAGATTCATCTGGACAAAGAAATTTAGAACAAATTGTCGCTTTTCCAAGAATGTATCTGAATCTGGAACTTGTTTCCATCTTAGCCTCTTCAGGAACAGCTGCTCTGAGTAGAGCACTTTCCAGGCTGCTTTACTGTGTCAAGGAGTTCAACGTCAATAAATATCAGCCGCTGTAGAAGTGGCAAAATATGTAAGAAAAATGGGTGAATTGAGACCAGAACTCTAGGGGCGAAAAGACCAGGATAGTCTCGAGTGCTGAAAGGACCTTGATAATAGAGCATGTCTGGGCTTGTGAGGCATCAAGGATAAGAGGTTTATTTTTTTATTTTTCTTTTCCCTGTGTGCCTTTATTGATGTGCCCTAGTCTGGCTCTTGGGGTATCTCTGCTGAAACAAGACACTTGTTCATTCCCTGGTCTCCCTGCTGGGACCACTTACATGTGTATTAGTTACTGTCAGTGATCATAGCGTATTATGAGCGTCTGGCTAGTGGGAAGTATTTGATGGCCTTCAAGAGTGCTGGCTAGAAGCAATACCTCTTTCCTTCTGACACTGCTAGATTAGAATCTGAAGGGTGAAAAACTGTGAAATGTATTTCCCATCCCCAAACCTATTAGTTGCTTAGACCTAACTGTGATTTTTGGTGAAAGGGCTTTACAGACAAAACACAGACACCAAATAGTTTTGTCATATGTATTTTTATTGTTGACTTGCACTGTTTTCATGAGAGTAAAAAAAAAATACAAGGCTTCTACTCGAGTAGAAGCAGAATATACAAGTGTGCATGAAGTTACCACTATTACCATCAGGGGGGTTTACATTTTTTTTTCTTTTAAGTCTGTGTGAATCTCTCATTCTAAAATGAAACAAAAATAGCTGAAGATCACAAAAAATGACTGCATTTTCATGTTGTGTTCGTTTGTCGTTACATTTAACCCTTACTTTCCTTTCATATTGTACATTATCAAAACATAACTGCTATATATTTAGATTTGTATTCCAAGTGAAAATTGCACACTGAATTCTTCCACCTTACTTGGAAAGATGCAGATCACTTTCTCTGTTTTCACCATTGGTCTGATCCAAAGCTGAAGGAAGGAAATTTTCAACAGGCATTAGCGCGGGCTTGTGTGTCATAGACATTTCTGCGCGTGGTGGGAACATAGAATTTTCCATTCTATTATTTTCCTTTTTAAAAGGACATGAAGTATGTGCTGGCTTATTTTTAAATTATTTATACAACTGTATCCTGACAAGCTACAACTTCCTCCAGTGTAAACATAGCTACTATTTGTTTCTATAGTGTTTAGCTGTGTTCATAAGGTTGGGGAAGAACCATAATACAGTGTGGTGTATGCTTTTAAAAAAATCCCCCCATTTATTTTCTCTAAAACTTTTGGTCAGATTCTGATCTCGGTTGCACCACTAAATCAGTGGAGCTGCCTTATCCACCAGTGGCCCTGAGCTGAAAATAGTTCCCAGCAGTCTCGGTGCTGGGAGCAAGGCTGGGTAGGTATCAGGTCTTGTGTAGGGCTCTGCTAAGAAGGCTGTACTCTATGTGTGTACGCATGTGTTTAAAGACACTTCTATCAAGCTCAGTATATTTTTCAGACATTCTTCTCATGTGAATTGCAGAAGTTAGTTACTTGTACCATGAAACTTGTTTTATGTAACCCATGGCTTTGATTTTGTTCAACATTGAGCCTAACCCCTGGATCTAACCATTCTTGCATCCTCAGAATCTCTGGAGTTAGATCCGAACATTGTGAATTTAGGCCATTGTCATAGCAATAAGTATTTTGAATAACCGTGTATATTTTCGAGTGAGTTTCAGGTACTTGAAGGGAAAGGTGCAATCACAAATCTTTACCACTCTATGTATTTCATCTTGAAATTCTGGCATCAGACTCTTTTGTCATATGTTAAAGGCCATTTTTCTATTCCAGACTTCTATTTGCTAGAGATGATCGAACTACTGTAATGCATTGATTTGTAAAGTGCTTTGTGATATCTTGAGTGTGAATGCAGGCAAAATCAAATTCTGGTCTGTCAGGCGCTTTAAAATGTTCATATTTTGGCTGAAAAAACCACTATGCTGTCACCTGTTTTAGTGCTGACACTTTCCATGGTTAGCACAAACGCTCCAACAGTGCTTGAGGATTGGGAAAAACATTACAGCCAGTCTTTGATTTTACAGGGCCTCTCCATCAGCTATCCCAATTTTCAAACTTTCCTAATAGCCATTTTGTTTTTTATCCAAAATAAAAGCCTTTTATAAGAAACTAGATTGCCTGAAAAATCAGAAATTTCAGGATTTTGTCATGAAATTCAAACCTCAGATTTGCTGCAAAGGATCCCATGTGGATTTGGAACCATTGCGTACCCAGGACTAGTGTGTTTTCCAGATAAGTGAGAATAGGTGTGCTGAGTGCATCCTCGTGGAGCTACTGCTCATAGGGACAAAGAATGGTGCATAACTTTTGACACGCAGATGATCCAATCTGTTTTGACAGGCTAGCAGGAGATTTTCCATCAGCCAGTGTTACTACGGTCTGTCACAATTTACTCAGCTATGTAAAATTTACATTAAAGTTTTTCCACTGATGTCAACAGCTCATAAAAATAACCTGGATAAAAACTCATAACCTTTGAAGATGAGGTGAATACTCGGTTAACTGGAAATAAAGCTGCCTTCTAGGAGACAGGATTCCTGGAGAGGAATTATACAAGAACCATTACCTGCTGTGTAAGTTTTGCTTTGCTTTTTCTGATTTTGTTTTTTTTTTCCAGAGGATGAAAGCATTAAACAATAGCCTTCTAATTTGTTCTAGGCTTTGGCAGTTTTAGTAATTTCATACACCCTGAGAGACAGGAATACAGCATTGTGATCTCTGGCTAATGATAATAAAGATAAAAGTTGAGAGTGAGAGCTAAGGAAACTAGCCCACAATTAAGATTTAACTACAGGCAGGGTTTGCAACAGTTTGATACCTTTACACTCCTGCAAAAGTGACTGTTCAGGGAAGTAGTGAAAATGGTTAAGTAAATGTTGCTAGGTACAGCCTTGGTGGAAGAAGACTTCCCTTCACATCCCTGCTGCAGAGGACTAAATAGTACTTTTGACTTTTTTTTCCTCTTGTAAAAAAGGATGTTTGGACCTTGAATTCAAGCGCATAAGAGTAAGCTTCAAAAAGCTTTTAAAAAGTGCCACGGCAATGGGGGGGAGCAAAGTTTTGCAGGAAACTGCTGCTCTGGAATAAGGAGCAAGAATGTATGAAATATCAGATCTGCTACTTTGGATTTCGTGCAAGTCACTATTTATAGGATGATCAGTGAAGCTAGCTTCAGACTTCATTTATAAATAGATGAGCATACATTTCCCTTCCATGCCAGATTTTTCCGAACTGCGATTTCGTGCTTCCCTTGTTGTTCTGATGAACATTGCTGGTGGTTTGTGGACATGTGGCTGGGCACTGATAGGGTGTTGATAAAATTGTATTCAACAAGAGATTCATGTTCCGAGTTAGCAAATGCTGCATGGACAGCATATGCAATCCCATTTCAAGAGTGATGGAGGAACGTGGATTCTGTTTGCCTGCACACAGACAAATTGCTGGTGACACTTTAGAAAATGAGACTTTGAGCTTCTAAGACACTCGAGAACTTATGACTGCAGTTTGAAAGTCAAATTTTATGAAAGGATAGCTTAGCATGTAGAATTTTGAAGAAATCCCACAGTCCCTGCCTTAAGTCCTTAAAATCTGCTGTGCTTGGCTGTGTTTGAATTTTTTTTTTTTTTTTTTTTTTTTTTTTTGCCAGATCCCTTATAAGACAGAATCTGGAAGTTCTTTGCTATTGGAGCAGCCCCACACCCACCAGACAGAGAGGGATACAGTTGCACTTAAACTTATCATTCTTGGTCATCATTGCTGAGAGTTCATAATTAAAAAGGCAAATGTTATAGGCCAGGACATTTTTTTGAATAAGCAGTCTTTCATGGAAGCAGGTGACAGATCTTTGCTAAATGAGGAAAGGGGAATCTTCTTAAAGCTTCCCACAGAATTAAAAGTTAACAACTTCCACTTGCAAACCTGCACCCGAGTAACTGCCCTGGTGTGGTGTGTGTGCAGTATCTGATGTGGCAGTAACACGTGTATGAGGTCGCAGCTTTCAACATTAGAACAGCCTGTTTCTTCTGATAAGTAGTTCTTGTTAATACACCGCTACGAGAATCACTTCGTACACCTATATAGTACTAGCATTAAAGCGGTGAGAGCAGGTGACTGCACCTGGATGGTGTTCCACTGACGTCAGACATATCCCTGTGCAGGCAAACCTGGTCCGCCTGCTTAGAACTGAACAAGGAATCACAGCCTCAGCAATTAAAACTGAACATTATCAGAGCAAGGTGATAACCACTGAAAGCATTTTAAAATGCTTTACCTTTTATAACTTGTTTACGCTGATGGGTTTTTGGAGTATCTGCTGGTGTCTTAACCTGACCTTTACCCAGCTACAGTTTCTATGGGAAAAGTAAGCATACTGTCAGAAAAGGGAATAAAGTCTGGGAGAGGAGCTAAGAATTTAACTTTTTTTCGCTGTTTTGTATTTCATTTGGCAGAGACGCCTAAATTAGGTTCACTGAGGTTTGCTTTTTTCTCTTGCCTGTGTCTGCCCTAGAGATCTGTATTTTCTGCCACATGAGTAAAAGAGGCTACTTTGCTGTCAATTTCTTCAACCATTTTTGTCTTTCCACATCTGTATTTCTTCTGGTTACTTGGTTGGGTTTTTTTAATTCAAATCTGAATTTGGATGTTGAAAATAGACATTGTTGTCCCATCAACTAGTTAATGGACTAGCTGTTCCAGTATAACCTAGCCAAATACACATTGCAACTTTCTGTTTCATCAGATTACACCGAGTGGCTAATATGTATTTGTCTAATGTACCTAGAGGAAATAGAAGAGTAGAATTGTAGTTAAAGACCAGAAAAGAGAATAGACAATAATATTTGGCAACAAGGGGGAAAGCTTTTTTTGAAGTGAATCGTTCAGATTTTCCTAGGACAGATAAATGTTGAGGGCTTTGGTCAGCTTACCTCGGTATTTCTCTTTGGGTACATGTGAGGAAACCTTGCTGCATTAACATCTTTAATGCATGGGACTGATCTTCAGACTGCTGCACCAGAAAGGATGTGCTGAAGGGGCAAGAAACTTACACTTGCCCGTTAGGTGTTCCTTACTAAACGCCAAGCTTTTTCAGGGAACTTTAGCCTGCAGTCAAATGCGCATCTCCAACTTGCACGTGCAGCCCTGCGACAGACAGAGGTTTGCTGGCTGAGTGCTGGCAGCCGCGTAGCCTTGGGAGCGCACGGCTCAGCGTGCGAGGTGAGTATCACCCTGCTTTCCAGGGTGGTTGTGTGCAGCTGCCCTTGGGCCTCTACTGCTGCTTGGTGTGTGAGCTAGCGGGGATAGACCTACTTTGTGTCTCTCTGCACAGCTTCAGGCATACCTTTGACTGCAGTTGTAGACATTCTTTGTGATAGGGTTTCTTCCATATGAAGCCTGCAGGACACACAAGTAGGTCCCAAGACACTTTTTATTTTAATATACTGACTTGAACACAATGGAAATGTCTGCAAGGGACGTTGTGGTATGCTGGCCCTGTGCCTCTACCAGTTCTTACTAATGCTTCCTGTCCCTCCACAGTGCTGCAGGCCCAGCACCAGGAGTCCTGCCAGGACTCCTCCCGGACACTGAAGGTTGCCGTGATGTTGGCATAGAGAGCAGGAAGGCCATCATTTCTTCACACTGTGTCAGCATTTCCACTCCTGACTCTGGTGGCGTGGGAAGTAGACAGCAGCTGGCTAAGGCCAAGGCAAGGGCTTTTGTAAATGCCCTATGCTTTAGTAGTTTTCCAGGGTTTGGTATGTGGGGCACATGGAGAAGTAGGCTCTAAGCTCATGGGAGCTGATGGTAGAGAAAATGGCTAAGAACAAATACTGTGGGAATGGGGTGGGCGCAAAGTAGCAGAGGTATTTGGGGATCATTTAGGTTAATAGAGAGAAACAGGACTTTCTCAGCAAGAAAGTATTCCTAGACCTGCAATATGCTACCTGAGAATAGAGCTGCTACAGGTCTCCATGTTCCTGCTGTCTGTTTCTTACCAGTAGAGACCCTGCCTCTGTCACACAGGCCTTTCGTACCTGTGGTTAGGTTACTGCAAAGTACTCTGCATGGAGATACTCTGAAAGTGTGTTTATTTCCTGATGCAGAATTCTGGGCTTGTCAGCATCGTGGGCTGCTTGTAGAGAGAGAGGGAACCAGGGGGATGCGTATCTAACCTGTTTCTGTTTGCAATGACTGTTGGGAAACAGAAATACCCTTGTAAATAGATCACAGGCAATGCATTGCTACAAGGGGTTATTGAAGGTAAGGGTGTAGCACAGAGCTGGGCATTCTTAAGATGATGAGAAGAAACAGAGTTATGTGAAGAAGTAATGTTTCTGATCGAGAAGCCGTTGTGCTTCCAGACAAGTTGTGCAAATAATGAGGAAGCTAAGAATTTTTCCTTTAGGGAGGTTATTGCCTGTCTTTGATTTTCCTCTCAAGATCTTGGTCAACTCTGCTATGAGGCAAAGCACTAGTCTAGATTTGCGCCTTTGAGCCTCACCGTGTGTTGAAAACTAGGCGTTACGGGTGGAGGAAAGGTGTGTCTGGTGGGAGGAACATATCTCCCATCTCCGTCATACTGTGAACCTGTGTAACTGGAACTCGCTGATAACGTAATGCTTCTTCAGATAATGGTATAGCTGGGAAGTTTTTTGTTGCAGTATGAATTTCTTTGTGTGCATTTCTTCTGTCTTTTTGGAAATTGCCACTATCCTTAAACAGATTTTTTCTAGTTTTAGTGTTGCCTTAGCAATTATGACTCTTAATATCTAATCTAAATACAGTGTTTTTGTTTCTGTTTGGAAATACCCTCTTGCAATTTCAGTCCACACCAAAATGACTGAAACGCCCTAGATTCTGAAAAGAGTAAAACTCTACACTAAATTCTTTCATTTTGTTTTGAACAATGCATTAGGTTATTTAAACTACAATTTATTTTAAAATGTTCTTTCAGAGATTTTGGAATGTGTTTACCTTTACACACCTACGTAGTGTTTTCCTCTTGGTGAAGGTGTTAATATGCATATGGGGATATTTCTGTGGGATGATGACCAGACAGTATTATTGAGCACAGTGGCTTAGTACATTTTTGAAAGAAAAAAAGATTAAATATGTCTTCAATTGTAAGAAATCCATGGCTGCACGGACAAAATGTATGAGAGAAGAAACCTCCGGCTTCCAAGCCAAAGCTAACTGCAAAGTAATGGGCAGAAGGGGAGTGGCTTTGCCCAACGGTTTGCTTTGCTGACCCTTTACACTTCATTTAACAACAGTTTCTAATATGGGCATTCATTCTGCTCCTTTCAGCTTGATTAAAGGAGTGGGAATGTGGCCATCAGTGTGAACAACCTGTTTGTCTGACCAGTATACTTGCTGGTATTAGGAAATGCTGGTGCTTAAGTATTCCCAGCTTAATTATCAAAAAGTTGTAGGTTTTGGCTTTTTAGCTCTGCGAGTTGAAGGTTCATGCTGAAAATACTCACAAATACTTGCAGTGATTTTTAAAAATGAAAATAGCATTCTCTCTGTCAAACCTGAAGATGCTGTTTTTAACCATCAGTGGTGAAACATTTGTATGTGCCCCATTCTTTACAAAATGTGGGCTCTTTAAAAAGAAAAAAATGACTGTTGGTAACTGGGATAACTGGTTGGAGCCCACAATGCCCCTGCTGTTCTGGTTCTTGCTTCTTCAGGCATTCATTCCTACCCAGTTATTTCCATGATAATCAATGGCCCACCCATCTTTGAGCTATGTGAGTTAAGACAGACAGAATCTTAAAATATGCTGGATGTTCTTGCTCAGTTCCATATATTACAATCTTCTTTTCCTGCCTACTTGCTTGAGAGATATTAATAGTTGAGTGAGGATGTTATTTTTCCCTGGTGTTTCTTAACATCCAATTTTTTTAAATTTATATATATACACACGCAAACATCATTAACTTCTCTGAATTCTTATTACTGATGGCTAAAGTAAAAGCAACACTTATGCTAGATCAAAAATCTGAGAAGTTTTATCCTTCAGAGCCTGACATGTGAGAAAGTACATAGACTTAGGCACTTGCTGGTTTTTATTGTTCACAGTCAAATTATTCAGCTTTTTCTAAGAGCAAAACTCTAGAAGGGCTAACAGAGATTTTGTAAAATATTTTAACATCTAGTACACATAATAAACTGTGTATAACTCTTCATGTTTTTGGGCCAGATTTAGTGAACCTGTTGATCAGGAGCAATCTCTTAATCCTGGAGATATTCCAGCTAATTTCAGTACCACTGTCTGGAGGAGTTCAGGAAGGCTGTAAAAAATGTTTTAATTTATTTTTCTTTGTGTATTTAACTTTTTAAAGTGATTGAAGAGATTGGCTTGTCCTTTGTTACAGCGCTGGTTAAGAAGGGTTTTGCTTGGAATTATTCTTGTTAAATTTAAAGAAAAAGGCTCTTTCTACCTCTTTACTACCACCATTTATGTTACATAGGAGCAAGTACATTCTAGTATCTTTCTTAAAACCCTAATCGTGGGCTCTTATTGTATAAGATGCTGTACAAATAAATAATGCAAAGATGGCCTGTTTTAGATATTTTAGCACTTAGGAGTCTAGTTAGGCAAGGTGGTTTATGCTGATCTAAGAGTTTGCTGCTGAAAGCCGGTTCAGCTCACTGAGCCAGCAGAGAACTGTTCTCTTGTTGCTGAATTAGATTTTATCAAGGTGGGGAGGGATCAGTGGACAACCAGAACCAGTGCAAGGGAGGAGCAAGAAAGTTGGGAGTGGGACAGGGTGGCCACTTAGCTGTTTTATTTTTACTGCGTCCGAAGAACTGGATATGAACCAGCACAGATTACAGACATGGAAGTACACGCTTAACTCTTGTCAAGATTCTTGTAGGCTTTATGGCAACTGACAGAACATTTTAAAGAGGCTTCCTGAATGCGTGAGGGACTTTTCCCAAGTTTTAGGGGCTTGGGAATGAGAGAAAGCATGAGGTTACTTGTCTTATATACTGGGCAAGTCAAAGGTAGGTGCTGATGCTGAATGTGGGCAGGTACATGGAGAGCTGAAATTGCCAGTTGTATGTTTATGCCTGATCTGAGACGTGAGACCACTGGACAGATACGGAGAAAAGGATGGCTTGTTCCAAATGACAGAAGAGGAAAGGAAATGTGCAGCAGCATCTAGAGGGAGTTCAGATCGGCATGGGTTCATCTGTAAAGGGTACAGAAGGGGATGTGGCTGAAACTGAGAATCTGCATGGGAGCATTGGCCACCTGGCTGGATAGGGCAGGGCAGTGTTCTAGGCCTGGCCTGGGTAAAAAGAAAGGAGCCAGGCCCAGCCAAGGATGGTGTCCAGACCAGAGACCTGAATGAACAAGTAGGGTGGTGACATTGGCTGATGTGATCAGGACAGGAGGTGGCAGATGTTTCGTTGCGGTTTAGGAGCTCTCTTTTGTACCTGTTGAACCACTGGTTTGCCATCCTGCAGGTGCCAAAAGGGCAGAACGAGGTTTTAGTTGGGGTAAGATATGAAGCCTGGAAATAGAGGCAGACCACAGAGAGGCTGTTACTGAATGCATACATTACATGTTTGTCTGTTATGGGGTGAGTTCGCCTAACAGTAAGTACAGAGGGAATGACAGATGAAGTGTCCCGTTAGGACTCTCACTGGAAATTGGGAGTATGAGAAGGGTGCGGTAAGGACGCGACTCTGGGGGAGGCAGTCTTGGAAATCAAAGGAGAACAAAATATCAAAAAGAGCCAGGCTGATAATTGTGACAGGATGGAAATGGAGCAATATTCCAGAGATTATGCCAGGAAATGGATATTAGAAACCTTGGCAAAGTAGCTGAGTGTGAAGGGGCAGCAGCCAGATGAAAGGAAGCTTAAGATAGGTGCGGAGGAGAGGAACACCAGACAGCAGTTAAATATGTTATTTAGGAGTGAGTGTGGGGATGAAGGGCAGGAGAGAAGAGAATGATGACTAATGAGGCAAATGAAACCCATGGTGTGTTGTGGTTTTTCGGGTTTGTGTTTTTTTTTTCTGTAAAGATAGGCAACACTAGTCCGTAGCTATATTGGAAGTGAGAGGTTAGGGACAGCAGATGGGAGGGAACGAGAACAGGCATGAAGAGGATGAGGACACAGATGCAAGCAGGGGGGCCAGGATTAGCAAAGGAAACCCGCAGCAGAAATGCCTGCCCCTGGACCGGGTGGCGAAGAGGAGTGTGGGGGAAGGAGGAGAGGCGCGCTGGCTGTGCCTTAGCGATTTTCTCTAGAAAGACAGACGCAAAATCCTGCCCAGAGAGCGGGGAAGTGCGGCAGAGGGGCAGCTGGGGTTGAGTTTCAGGGGACTGGGTGACACTGGCGGAGGGGGGCTGCGTACGGAGGAAGGTGGCAGGACCGGAGCGGGAGAGGATGACTCTGCAGCGGAGGAAGCCAAGCCCGGGATGGGATTTCCACTAGGACTGACCGACAGCGGGAGAGTAGCGCTAGAGGAAATGGATGCTGGGGGTGAGCCAACATTGTCTGTGCGATAGGGGAGGGTGTCGGAGGAGGAGGAGCATGGAGTCTAGAGAGACCCAATAACCAAATAAATGTAAGGAAAGGGAAGGAGAGCTGGGAGCGGTTGGCAGCAGA
>Ga0181612_181577_pt1 | contig 20815 bp, 11 predicted proteins | sample HoacroProtozoa21_FD_119630 | JGI IMG/M metagenome (GOLD analysis project Ga0181612, IMG submission 119630) | Hoatzin crop microbial communities from Cojedes, Venezuel. Combined Assembly of Gp0051906, Gp0051904, Gp0051908
CCTTGTTGAACTTCATCAGGTTCCTCTCTGCCCAACTTTCCAGCCTGTCCAGGTCACGCTGAATGGCAGCACAGCCTTCTGGTGTATCTACCACTCCTCCCAGTTTTGTGTCGTCAGCAAACTTGTTGAGGGTACAGTCTAACTCTTCATCCAGGTCATTGATGAAGAAGTTAAACAAGACTGTTTACCTGGTTTAGGCACTTATATCCCGGTGTAAGACTGTAATCAGCTGATAAACCTTCACGTGCTGTTCTCCACCATTGCAATTAACTGTATTATATCCCTTATAGTTCCTAAAAAGTGGCTCCAGATCAAATACTTATGTTTGGACAACTGAAACCTTTATTTATGGACCAGTTCTTGATTATTCTTCTCCCTAATCAAAGTTCAGCCAAACATCCCATAGCAATGTGGCACCCAGTGGTGTGAGCACCTGGGAGGATGGCAGCTATCATAGATATTTAAAGGTGAGGCTGAGACTGCTATAGGCATGACATAAACAAAGAGGTCTAGAAAAGGCAGCAAGCACACCAAATCCGATAGTTATGAAACCAGTCACTGTGGACATCTATACAAGAGTGCCTACAGGTGCAGCTGACCTAAGCTCCCAGCACAGAGCAATTCAGCTCACAAGCCACCGGGGCTGGATTCAGCTGCATAAATGTGGGTTTCCAGTGACATTGTACACATGCTCTTCCATGGGTGGAATGCTAAACCTACAGGTCCTGTGGAGATGTAAACACCTAAGGTTGGTTCAAATGGTAACAGGTTCCTATGCTCAAACAACTCAATTTCAGCTTCGGTACCTATCTTAGGATGATTTTAGGATAGCTCTCTAGGCCCCAGTACTGCAGAAATAAAATTCAATTGACTACAACAGGAGTTTATCACCTAGCTCATACCTATACATCTAAATGTAGCTGTCCTAGTCTCAGCCTGAATCCTCACACTATAGCGTTGATTCTGTTTCCCAAATACAGGTTTCTAGTGCCTTCAGGGATGTCCTAAGCATCTCACCTGTCAGTCCAGAAGGATCCAGGTCTACTGAAGGACCTATGTCATACTGTGTGGATGTTGTAGATACTTCTGGGCACCCAACATGATACTAGACACTTGTATGTGGGCAACAGAGCTGAGTACCACAAAGCTCCATGCTCCACTGAAGAACACTGCCATTCTTTCTGCACTCTTTCGTTCTCATGACAGGGAAAGTCTTCTGATGAAAAATGTGTTCAGGAAGGATTTGGAGCAGTGTCACAAAATAATGTAGTGAAATTTTAGTGATGCTGGATACAATAATTTAGTTCAATTTTACATACTTTGCTTTGGCAAGGCATGACTGGGTTAGGAATCAGAAATGATAAGGGAGTGTGCACATATATCCCCGCCCCCAACATAGCCCAAGGATTTAAAGCTCTGTAGAAATCCCTTCTTGATCTGATTTTCTGTCATGTTGTTTTCCCCAGTAATAGGGTTTAGATAACAAACTTTGGGCAGGGATTATGTCTCCTTCCATATCTGTTAAACACATTTTAGCTATTAACATAAATGCTAAGAATATCATTATTATGAGGTGAACACTTATCATACCCATCCTTTGGAAGTGCTGTCAATCTGGCAATTTACTTTGAATCAACATTTTTTTTGGCACGTGAAACAAAGTACTGGGAAAGGAAATACAGCTGGCATCCCTTTGGTGTGCACCCCTGTCATCACTTCAGCTACTGCACTGACCTGCATGCGGTTCATGGCTTCCCGAATCTGATCCAGATGGTGGGCAGAGCTGAGGGCTTCAAGACGAATGTCCGTTAATTTTAGCTCTTTCTCCCTCAGCTCACTCTTTAGCTGAAGAATTATTTCAGCTTCTGCCTCTGTGCACTCACAGATCCTAAAGAGGAGCAGGAAACAGGCAGGAGATTAAAGGAAGGTCCTCCCCCCTAAAGCAGTGTCATTACTAAGTACTGAAGTACAGAAAATGCTTCCTGCTGGTGAAACCTATGAGTGAAGAAAGAATCTTTTCAAAGAAACATGAAAAGGCTCAAATTGCAAATTCAAAAAGGAAAAAAGCCCTCACCAGATAAAATGATCAGCTTGCTTTATACCTTTCCAGTTTAGTTAGATAGTTCACTATGGTGAAAAAAAGTTGTGAAAAACTTTTCAGAAATATTTTTTTTCTGTGTATTTTCCATTGGTTTTAATTTGATTTTATATCTGCATCATTCCTTTGGTGCAATGTTATGATTTTCCTGAGTAGCAACAGTTAGAACTGAAGTATGCTGATTAAAATGCACAACAGATATTTATTATTTTTAGGCACCAAGAGTTTTCTTTGTTTTGAACAGTACACAAAGAGACAGTCCTTGACTTCATGATCTAGAAGATTTTGATCTGTAATGGTTTTGATTTATGATGGTTGACATGTGCCTATAGTTTGCCATTTGGTAATGTTTGGTGGCTGAAAGAACACATTTGGGTTTTATTTTTCTTTCTTAGAGACTAGATTAAAAATAATCACCGTGATTATTTTTCACAAGCATTAATTTTAAGGGAAGAAACTATTATGTTGTGAGAAAAGATCAAAATGTGACTGGCCCAACAACCCAGAACTGTCCAGTTCTCATGGCAGACTGTTTTGCCTCTCTGTGTCATCATCAGACCTAGATCTACTGCATAATAGAACCAGTAGAAAATAAAACACTGAATTTTGGCTACGTACTTACACTAAGCAATATTTTCAGTCAATTCACTAAATGTTATTTGTGGTTCATTACTGTCACTGTAAATAGTTAATATTTGCAGAACAATTTAAATATGAAAAATATTTTATAATAATAAGTAGTATTATTGTGACTATTACTACTAATATACAAACAAGAAACAGAGGTCAACATTTAATTGCCAGAATGCATGCAAATGCATTTTGGGAAAGAAGATGCAGCACTCTCCAGGTCAGCAGTTGGGAATACAACTCCATGCCCCGCATTCAATTTTACCGGGATCTATGCTTGTAGACCACGTGACCGTTTTGCCTTTTCTTTGGTGCCCAGACTAGAGATGACCTGCATACACACGTATTAGACAGATGCAATTGGAAGAAAGTAAAGGTAATGGTTTAGAATATGAGACTCTGGTCAAGAAAATATATAAAGAAAGCATCAGCAAAGGGAAGATGAAGAAGTTCATGGCAAATAAAAAAATATGGCAAATTGAAGAAGGAAAATAATGAATACCATTCACAACATGCACAAATATTTTAAATGTGAGTAAAAATGAATAAAGGCATATACTAGGATGTTTCTCCAAATATTATGACACAGTTCTTGGTTTAATGTGCCCACACCTATGCTAGCCAAATAAGAAATGAAATTTTATTTACATGCATATATTATCTCATACAACAACTTGGACAACTGGGAAATCACGTATCCATTTGTTGGTTATTTTCTTTTTGGCTTTTTTGCAGTATATCTTGAGAAGGGATGGACAAAAAGACCTTGGCAAGCCCGCTTTAAAGAAGGTAAAAATGAAGGCGAAAGCAGGGCTACAGTTCTGGAAGAAACAGGAAGAAGATGTCTAGACTGGTAACACAAGCAGAATACAGGCAGAAAGTATGAACTGAATCTTCTTTGTAGATTCCAGACCTTTTCCACACTCAGCTCCTACAACTGTAAAATTACATGAGGAGATGAGGCTTCACGAAAAGGAAGAAAAACAAAAAGATAAGTTAGCGTTCCTGAGAAGTTACAGAAAGAAGCTCAGAGAACTAATCAGACTTCAGACAAATGCTCAAAATAGTTAGAAAGAAAGAGTTTTACTTTTCTTTCTTGTTACAATCTCAGGATTTTCAAATCAGTAGGTTGCTTTGGGTAGGAGTAAGTCAGTCATGATCTTTGCACAGAGGCTGCTGACAATCATGAAAAGTCTTGAAGGTGACAGTCACCAATGGAAAACTGAGTCTCCCAAAGAAAGTAACATTATCAATATAACAGACTAAGAATTTAATCTAAATACATATATTTTACGTGACCTCTCTGTGGAAGGGATCTATGTTATCCTGTGTAGAAAGGCCACAACAATAAAAAATGTGATAATATGGTCAGAAAGATCGGTGTTTAAAAATGTTGTGGAGGAAGAACCAGAAGCCTGTGAACTGGACAGAATTTATGAAGTTAAGGCTCAGAGACCAAATAGCCATGGGAAAAGCTTGGGCTGAAAGACTAGATACGTAGTTTTGCCCTAGACAAATTCTGGGAACACCAGTACCTCTAGAGAGAAAGTCAAAGAGACGGAGGAAAAAGCAGGGTTGGAGGAAAGGAAACAGGGTTAGGAAAGCAGATCTGTGAATCATGAGTAGATTATTTTGTAGAAGAAAAGTGTTTTGTTTAAGTTCAGGCACTTTTACTAGTGATTTTTAAGTTAATAACAAATCAGACCCAAGGGTGCCAAACATGCAGAAATCCTTCTCCCAGAACATACATATACCTGAAACAATAAAACTGTGAGCTTCCTATAAAATGCTCAACAAAACTAAGATCCAGGTGAGTTACTCCTCACCAGTCTGTATGGAATGTGAGGAAAGAAAAACTTTTATTGTGGAAGGGTTTCTTTTGTGTGAATATTTGCTGTCAAACTCCTAAATCTAGTATATAAAAATCATTAGAGTCTAAAATGCTAGCCATAAAAGGCACCTAACACAGAGAAATTCTATTCTAAAGCTCAGTAATTCATCATGAGACTATAATTTCCCGGGTGCTTGAAGGAAGAGCTTTTCAATTAGGACAAGGAAGGTAAGGCAGGCATCAGTAGTATGCACTTTCTGGTTCAAAGAGGTTGATATCTCCCAACTGGAAAAAGTTATGAGTTTATCAGAATGAAAAAAAAATTAGGTAGAAGAATATGAATGGAAGCTGAGAACTCCGTAAGAAGAATATATTAGACAATACAAAAAAATAATGAAGAAATGGGACAGCTTTTGACTGATAACTTGTTCTCAGTCCTGACATCATAAAAATGGTGATTTGAATAAAAAATAGAGAGTAAAATGGCGCAAAAAAAATCCAAGCTGAAAAAAGAGGGGAAATAGACCAAAAAATTACATAAATTAGTAGCTACAGAGTAGAGAAGGTAATAACAGAAGGAATAAGTATCTTACTGAAATTCATAGCTACCTGGAAAATGAAAAGACAGTTTTAGTGTGTCGTGAAGAAAGGAAACTGTAGCGTTTGGCCTTTACTAAGTGGATATGATAAAGTTGTTATTGGTGCAGGGAGAGCACAGTATCACCTTTTGGATACGCATTTAGAAAGAAGTTTGTACTTCTAGGGGATTTTGGATAAAGGCTGCAAAAGGAGGAGAGAATGACCTAAGAAAGAGCTGCTGGAAAAGTATTGTGTAAATGGAGGGAAGCTCACAAGAAATCTGGCAAATGGATGGAGCATGAGATTAAAAGATCACGGCTGTTGGCACTGGTTTCTGAACTTCAAATGGCCACACTTGAGGAGGTCTGTTTCACAGTCCACCCCACTTGGGAAGAAAGATTTGCCAAGAGAGACACTTACGCAGATGCTGACTGTGATGGTTTCATTGATGTTGCCTCACACTCTCCTGAGCTGTGGGGCAATTTGGGTGATGAAGGAAGAGAGGAGTCTGTCAGCTCTTCTATATCCGAATGTGAGGAAGGAGGCTTGGTGGACTTCTTCTTTCCAAAGGCCTGTTTGAAAGAGCTTCTTAGCTGGAAAACAAACATAGAGCAAGATTGTTGTCCTCCTCATGGCAATTTGTGTGCAGCTCATGTTTCGAAGAGTTAGTTTGCAGATGCCATCCTAGCCACTGCCTGATGTCAGTATACAGAAGCATGGTATTAACATATGCAACACAGTATCTCTGAAAACATGATACAGTGCTTTGTTTTGACTTTATTAATCCAGCGCAGCGCAAACGTAATGCTATGGAAAAAGTGCAGGACCGAGTGGTACAGCTATGGGAGAGGGGTGCTCATTTAAAACCATTAAGCCCCAGTGGAATCCCATTCCCATGGCATTCCCTTCAAGGGCTGGCTTTAAATAACCACTTTGCATCTAGTACAGGCAGAACCTGCTGTTACTAAATGCTGATATACAAAGAAAAAAAAACAACCCACAAGTCCAATTTACTGGGTTTGCCAATTTATTTTGCCCATTAAAAATTTGAATGGTCAAACTATGCAAATGCTATAGTTTGGATCGCAAGTGAGAGGATTTAAGCTGGGACATGAGGCTTGCTTGGTTGTACTGCTGAGAAGAATGTTAGCTGAAAGGGATATACTCTTTGCTGCAGTTTCCTTTAGAACCGTAAGCTCTCTGAAAGTACAAGCATTGCCTTTTCCCTCTAGAAGCTCTTATCCAGTATTGAAAAGGGACAGAATAGCCAAAGAGCCATTTATTTCAGGAGACAAGATGACAACAGTTCTGTCTGCGGTGAATTTTAATTAGCCCATTCATTGATACCTCTTTCTAAATACAGAAGTTTTTCATCTTCGGAAAAATGAGGTTGGTTTTTGTTTTTATTTTCAGAAAGTTGTTTTGATTAAAATTGTATAGAACTCAAAGACAAGCTGGTTCCTTTATAAAAAATGAGGTATTCAAATGTTTTATTTTCATGATAGAATCGGAGAGAGGGGAGTGTGACCACGTATCAGAAAAATATTATTTAAGTCCTTTCCAGCTCGTGACATCTAACGAGAAAGAAATGGATTTTGGCTACACTCCCCCTTTCTGTAGTTTAAACTTTGAGATTAAAATGAATAGAGAATAACTGAGAAGACATACAGGATAATCTGTTTTTAGAAGGTATAAAAGCCTACTGCCAAAATAAACAGCAATCATGCCAAGATAGGGTTCTTTATAGATGCATGCCAAATTTTCCATGGTTTATATTCACCTCACTTCCTCTAGAGTTCACCTTGCAGAAACATGAAAGAGTGTGGAATTACAAATCAAGGGAATGAAGGCTGATCAGTATTTTAAAACAAATGTTTACGCAGGTAATATTTTTAAAACAACAAAAACGTATTTTCCAATTATTTACCGAAAGAATTTGATTAAAAACTTAGTACTATGTGGTATTAGTGTGTTCCAGCTGAGAAGCATCTTAATCTTTTTAAATGCTGTACTACTTTTACATGAGAATTTTTAACAGATTTCAACTCCCTTCATAGATGTGTAGCATATTCAAGTCAAGCCTTTGAATCAAACTTCAACTGAAGAAAAATCTAACAGGGTTTTAATGTGGCCCGGAGATGGTTTTGGCCACAACAGCTATTTTAAGGTTTTTTTGTTTTGGTTTTGTTTTTAAATTATCCTGATTTATTCAAATAATTCACCACTGATATTCAATATATTTAGGTTGCTGATAGTGTCACAGTATGGATACACGTGAATTGCTTCGTATCCATCTGGCCCCACAAGAATATTGTAGATGAAATGGGCCATTATGCTACTCGGGCACTAGGAAGTAACATAATAGCTAAGATACAAGTTTAAACCTGCTGAGCACTTACCCAGTTTTTCTTTTTCTTTTTCTTGGAGTCCGCGTCATTACCGCTGCCAATGCTTGAATGGCTTGTAGCGCTGTTGATGCTGGAAACACTTTCTGAAGAATGTTGCCGCCTTATACGTAAATCTAAGAAAAGAAAATACAATAATTCAATACAAAAATCATTCTTGTATTTATGTAGTATCTTCCTCCTCAAAGAGAGCCTAGACAAATATAAATGGCATTGATTCTGACAGTGGCTTGGATTCAAGCTATTGCACCCTGTGAGGAACCACATGGGAGTCAATGGTGATGCATACAATTAGGCTAACACTTAGGAGCTTCTCCAAACTGGGGTCTTATTGGCATGAAGGCGATGACCCTGCACAGCAATATATGCAGGCATAACCTCATATCTAAGCAGTTTTTGTTACAGATGGATGACTTGACTTATTACTATCATGTGTACTACAGTTCTGAGTAGTAAAGAGACTGGACTTGCAGCAGGCCTAATCAGCGTTCAGATGCAAGCTTCTAATATACCATGATGGAAATAAGCAGGCAGAAGTAATTAAAAACAATTGAAACAAAATAACCAAGAAGTAGAGAACATTAGACATGACTGGTGAGGCTTTTGAGTTTCAATTTCTTAGAAGTCTCTGATAACTGTATCTTAATCACTGGAAAATATTCTTGCAGAACATACCCACTAATATCAAGGGAGATTACATTTTAGATTTTTTTTTTACTTCCTGTAAGTTAGCTTTGCTATATTTCAGTCATGCTATGAAATGACCTTAGGGCAAATATCTAAATAATGACCTCTTCAAAGAAAGGTCAATGACATTTTTTTTCTTCAAGTAATTCCTTTGCTGTTGTTTATCAACAGGCACTTCTGAAGTATGTATTTATGACGTGATGTCTGCCTAACTGCAATGAGAAACTAATTCAGAATTTAAAATGTCTGCTTTCCTGCACTGATTTAGCACTTCATGGAGGAGCTGAGCTGCTGTCAGTCCATCTTTTAACAATGAGTACGGCAGTTTTTGGAGCTACATCTTACGCTGTATTTCCAAGGTATAACCATGTTTCGCCATAAGACTTCACTAGTGTCTTGGGCGTACTTCAATGCACAACTGCAGCAACAGGGTTAACTATTGACACCCAGCAGTCGATTGCTGGCCACCCAGCTTTGAGAAGACAAGGCTCCAGGAACTAACTCTGGGGCAAACAGGAAATTCATGCAAGGTTTTCAGCTCTGGAAATACCACAAGTATGCCTACCGTGCACTGCAGAATGTGCTGGCCCCTGCAACAGAGTCCCCAAAACAACAGAAAAGTAGTGACTTGGCTTTTTTTCTGGGGAGAAACTCTGCATTTATTTTAATAGTAACAAAAACATACCTTTGTGGGTATGATCGGGACCATTCAGGGCTCCTTGAATAGCAGCTTGGGCAGCAGAATTCTGGGCTTTCAGCATCTCAATGGTTTCCCTTAGCTCTATAAGCTCAGATTCCTGTGGGAAGAGCAAAGTGAGACCAAAATATATGGCACAATAACAATGTTTGTGTAAGCTAAAAAAAAAGACAAGTCAAGAGTGGTGAAACAGAAGTTCATGGGACTGCTTGGGTGAACACAAGGGCAGCAACTAAGTAGAACGCATATTTTCTCACCAAAGATATTAAACTCAATTAATGTATTCTTTTGCACTTGTTCTATATAAAGTGTTCTCATATTTTTAAAGGAGAACAAAACATTTTTAATAAAGACTAATCTAAAAAGGGTCTCAATTGAATATTCTTTATAATGTTAAGAGAAACCCAAGAATTTTATTGCGAAAGACAATAAAACTATTTGATTTACATTTTTTAGTATGTGAGGCTACTGTTTAATGGATGAATCTCAACCTGAATTTGTGCATTTTTCAAAAGATTTAACTTGCTAAATAATAATTCAATTTGAAAACCTCTGTTTAATAGTAACTGTCCTGCAAGTTGAAGCAAAATTATTCCACTTGCGTGAAGGAAGTTCTGTATTAGAATGCACAGTCAATTTTAACTATAAAATAGATTTTATTACTGCTATATTAAACCTGCCCTTCAGCCTGTGTTTATATAATGAGGATTAAAAGAATTTAAACTCAACAATACAGAAAAGAAGAGAAGGAAAAGAACGTGTTCCGAATCTCTTGGAAAAGAAGCTTGGAGATGATCTCTTTCAATGTCACTGCTTAACCTCTTCTGGAAAGAAAACCTTCTGAGCAAAGTTATATACTTTGTAAAATAGTCAAAAATTTTGGTTTTAAGAAAGTTCCATTGTGTTTTTTTGATTAAGATGAAAAAAAAAGCAAGCAATACAAGTATTTTCTATCCGGTTCACAATGAGTCTTACCATATTTCAACTGTTGATACTCAACCAGACTGTGAAACGTTGTTTTTAGAGACATCTACACTGACTCCAATGGTGACTAATAGCTCACTGACATACAGTTTCTTTCACAGTTTGGCTCAGCGAGGCCTTTTCTTCTACAAAATATGGTTCAAAACGAATAAGGGCAGAATGTTACAGAAGTTCAACCCTGGAAGGTGCTAAGCAGCTTCTTAATCCTGAGCTTGGTACAAAGGCTCACATTAAATTTACTATCTATCAGGTTTAGATTTTTTTCCCCATTAGTCAAAACAGCACAGTGAAAACCAAAACTGTTTTCTCATGAATAGGATACCCAGCCTGTATTAACACTCTGAATAGAGTCATTTTTCTCTACTTAAAGTTCTTCCCTTCCCATAACTCTATTATTCTGACAATGCTGGCAGGCTGGAATGAAGCACTCCAGCAGGTTATGATCAGTCTTTGTTATGGGATCTTTCAGTATGGATTAAACCTAGTCGCGTATGTTTTAATTAAAATCTGGAAACAGATTTTATCTTCCAACTATTCTGTGGTACTGTCTGCATAAACCTGATGCTGCACAGTTTAATTCTCCTGGAGCTTTATGAAGATTTGATCGCAATGGCCATTAAATAAAGATCTGTCTGTCTTATTGTGGCAGCTGTCCCTGTTTCCTTTCAGTGTTTTTTAAACAAGACTCTAATATAATCTGCTGACTGTTTTCCACATTAAAGCATCTGCTTTGGTAAATGTACCTTTTGTTCAGCCGTCATTGTTAGACTTTGCAATCGGCCGGTCATATTTCCCAAGCTTTTTTCAAAAGCAGCTACTAAATGAGCCTGTGAAAGAAAAAGAAGACAACATTCGTTGTGACAATGGGTCTTCAATGCACTTTGCAACTTTCAAGAATATACAGAATGTTTCATATGTTTTGATTGAACAAACAGTATCTGGAGTCTGTGAAACCCAGCACCCCCACTCTTGGCTTTGTCCCGGATCTATATTTTTTTCTCCAAGCCCATCTTCTCCAGCTCTTTTCTGTTAGTTTTAAACTCAGACTGAGCTAAGTTGGATAGGTGAAGTAGCCAAGTGAGCCCAGTGTTCCTAAGGCTTCTTTGGCCCCCAAGGACATTAGCTTAGGGATCTCTGCCTGGAAATGAATTATGGATTTAATGCCCTGCTTTGAGGTTACTGATATATTGGCCAAAAGAAGCCTGGTCCCAGATAGAAATCCAGGAACAATTATTTTCAGTTATTGAACATTTCAACACAGGAATTCAAGTACTTTATCTCAAAAGGTAAGTTTTAACCTCAGAACTAAAACACTCCAGAGGAATCATGAGATTCAAACAAAAAATATCAATTAGTTTTATAAAAAGTCATAACTTAGTCTATTCATCTTATATTGATTATGTATGTGTGTGTGTTGCATGTAGAAAAGTCATTTAAAACATATATAGAATATTATTTATACATGTGTGCAAATGTATAAGTAAATCAATAATAATAATCAATAATCAATAAAAAACCAAAATACAATCCTGAAAATTGGAAATTCTACTTCTCAATAAGAAAAGCAATAAAGTTGAAACTGATTAAAAGATTTTAAAAAATTAAAGCTTCATTTTATTTTCTAACAACATTCACCCTATACTCTATGCAAGCAAAATTTATACAGACAATACATCAACTCTTCATTGGTTCTGACATTGAGCTTTGTAGGCAAAGAAGGGCAAGTCATCATAAAGAAACCAACAAGCTAAGCCAGCTTGCACAACCAAGGGAAAGTGAGAATTTAATTTTTATGAAATGCCATAAAATTCCATCCACTCGTTTCAAAACACCAAATAGTAAACGCAGAAGGAAATACTTATTTTCTCCTTACCATCTCAAAAGCGGTAATAGGCTAAGTTTTCAAAAGTAGGCACTGCAATACACTTGGAAATATAACTCACAAATAACATATTTATATTCACAGATGGATTAACTGAGCTTCCTCACTGAGAAAATGTATTTTTTATTATATCAGCACAGGCACACACAGTGCCTGGCAAATTTTGCAGCTACAGATTTGAATGCTTGTACGAGCATAGCTGAAATTGTTCAGATGTATGTAGTTGTACTGAATTTGAGGTATAATCTGAAAAAGACATACTCTAAAAACGATTCTGTTATGCACTTTAGGAGAAGGAAAAGAGCTTCTTGCCGCCATGCTCTGTATATTATTCCTCAAATAAAGAAAGACTATCATATATACAATAGTGGCCCACTTCCATGTCTCTACTTCAGAGCTGTTTTACTGATAAGTTGGTTTTGTTAAACATTTCAGTATCCTGTAAACTCCTTATAAGATTACTCCTTGCATATTATATAATTAGTAAATAATTTATTTAATTACTTATGGGTATAATGGTTAATCCACTTGCTTTCTACATCTGCAGGGATGTGTTTGGGATAATTGTTTTGGTAAAGGATATTTCTCCCAGTGACTAACTTTTCATGAACATGAGAGTACATACATATGCAATTTCTTAAGAATTAATTAGTAATTGTGTATATTCCTATTTTAGCATTTATAATTTTGGCTATATTCTTGAAGTTATAAATTTAAATAAAATGAATCTGGAATATGTGTCAAATGCACCTCTGAAACCTGTCAATCAATATAAGGTTATTCTAGTTAGTTTGGAAACTACAGCCTTCAGTTGTTTTCACGACTCTATTCCTCTGAGAAGATAAAAGTAACTGGTTTTTAAACTTATTTTTCACTTTAATAATTAGCTACATATTAAAAATATCCAGACTAATTTATGGTGGTTTCATTCCAAAGATGATGACCGCTGACCCAGAACACAATCAGAGACAAAGTAGATGCACTACCACAGAATTATAGCCACATGTCTCCTCATTACATGTGTTTAACAGGAACCTAATGGAGCTTACTGTTCCCTGCCTCATAAAAAAATCTATGGCTTGGCTGATGGCCCGTGGTTCTGCTTTACCATGACAATAACAATGGGGACTGAGGGCTTGAAGAGAGGAATCATTTGCTTAATTATGTATTGCTTCTGTCCGTTTCTCACAATTAGGCTGTGATAACCGCAGTTCTTTGGTATCTAACTATGCATATTTGTGCAAAGTATTTTCCTATCCCATAGCTACAACTTCAGCGTATATTACACATGAATAAACCACATGGAACTTCTAGGAAAAATTATGGAACACATAGGAAGAAGTAAGGACTAAAAAGCATCATTAAAAATGTCATCAAAGGTCACTGAAACTGTTAAGTTATTGTGTGATAGTCTTTGGAGAATGACAGACACATCACAGATATGGATTCTTACTAAAATTCCGCCTGTGATAGAGTACATTACCTTCCTGGAGTAGCACACTAAAGTTTTTGCATCATAAATGTAATTGGATTAAGATGATGGATCCTTCCCAACTGTTTTGAGATAAAGACTATCAGGTCTTGGTTTGCTAATAATAAAGAAACATAATTTAAAGGCCCATCAACCAAAAGCTATTAAAGAAAAAACCTTCACTCTCATTGTTCATTACTTTCAATGTTTATTACAACAGAATACTCTTCTATGAAATACAAAGTAGTAAATTTACACTTAGTGTAATAAACTCTGCTGCCTTTCCCCATGGTAGCAAATGTTTATTTGTTCAGCAGTCTAAGGAACTCCTACTTGTTGAAATCTTATGCAGATTTGTCCCAAAAGAAATACTGCGTAACAAAATAAGAGAAGTTAGTTTGAAAAACGCTAGATTATCAGTATATTTATGTGTGTGGAAGTATGCGTAAAACATGTGTGTGTGTGTTCTCATTTAAGATCACACTTTGCATTTAAACAGTTACATGCAAAACAATTCAGAAAACAACTGAAACAAATAGAAGTAACTGTGACTTTAAAAAAGCTCATTAGAAATATAAAAACTCTGATTAGAAACTTTTAGACTTATGAATTTGATGATCCATTTTGATTTGATTTGTAATCCTCAGTTTCTGAGGATTATTTATTTCATCCAAAAGGATCTGTTCTTTCATTTTCATAAAAATATTAGGAATAGAATTTTTTTCTAAAGTTACAGCCAGTTCTACACACTTTAGAAATCTGTGTTAGATTCAGTAGTTTCGTTCATGGCATACATCATTTGAATACCATACAAAATACACTGAATACTGCATGTGCTTTAAATAACACTTATTCTAAAGTAAAAATATATCTTCACAATTGAATGCAGCATTTGTACTTGGAAATAGATATATTGGAATTAGATTTAAATAACTGGGCATTACTGGAAGTATGTCTACAGCAAAATATATCCATCTTTAACATGATATATGTATTAGATACACAGATGATGTCCAGCTCTTCATCTGTAAATCGATCACATATGGATTAATTTTGACTTCTATTAACATGTGAAATTCCCGTCGGAAACTGTCAAAGAGATATATGCTCAAGGAATGACTTCAGTGCTAAGACAACAGGTTTCATTTTAAAATTTCCTCCTTAGTAAACGATCCCAGCCAGACAAACCTCAAATACCTCAGCTCTAAGGTTTACAGCCCATCTTGAACATGACATTGGCATATCCAAAGAGTATCCGCTGACTCACTCTGCAATTTGACCTGCGGTGTTCAGGTTTATAAAACAAAGACAAATAAATAAATTTCCTCCCACCTGATACGGCTGAATGAAAGGAGGTGTGAGAGGCCAGAAGGGATCGGGCTGATTGCAAGAAGCAACTGTATATCTGGTGACCTTTTCTGTTTGCTGCCTGCTACTATCTTGTTTTTTGGCTGTAGGATAGTGGTTCAGAGCTGGCCAAACAAGAGTATTAGCCAGCGAACCCCCTCTGCTTTCTACTGGCATCCTGGGTCTACTACAGTTTGCAAGCATGAACCCTTCAGCTTTATACAGTACAAAGCCCTGATCAAAGTCCCTCCAAACAGGCTGGGTTCAGGCTGCTCACTGGAATTTGAGCCCTTGTCAGTCACATAGGAAGTCTGCTGGTTGGACACTTTCTGCACTGAAAACAGGCCCTTTCTTAATTGGTATTGAGATTTGCCCTTCAGCAAGATCGAAACAGGAGCCAGGGGAAAAGCCAGAGTCTCAGAAAAAAACTGTAAATTAGGCATCCAAACAACAGCTGGGCCCTGCTTGAATTTAATCATATGCAGGCAAAACACTTTGGAGTTAATCAAATGAAATAAACTGCTGAAATCAAGCATAGTACTTTACTCCAGCCAACAAAACCTGAATAAAAAATGAAACCAAATAAGAAAAATCTTAGCAGAGGTTTCCAAAATGCCTTAGAAATGCTGTAACTTCCAACTGACAGATTTTGATTTAAAATAATGTATCAAGCAAAGGCTTGATGAATAGGTCAAATTTCAGCCTGACAGTATTTTAATGACACATGTACTACTGTCATCAACAGTCTTTTGTGGTGAAGCAAAGACAGACATTAATAGCGTTGAAATTAGACGAGTAAGAAGCTATTTTTTTTCACTCGCATACAATACTTCTGCCCAGTTCTGCAAAGGGAAACAGCAGCAACCAATTCAAGCCCAAGATGAACTGTTACGGAACAAGATCTCTGGATATTAATACTTTCCTTCTCCAGGCCACAGTGAGGAAAAAAGTGCTGCCTATTTTCAGACACTGAAAGTGTGGAAATTTGGAGGAGCTTAGGACTAAGGCAAAGATGTTTGAATTTATAGCAAAGGCATCAGAAAGGACTGAGTAGTTTTCTGGTCAGCAAGGGCACCGCAGAAGACTACAGTTCTCTGTCTGCCAGAGATGGACGTGTCTACAGAAAAGACAGACAGCGAGCAAGCTATTTTCTGCATTAGACTTACAGTTTGTTCAGGTTTTAGCCCACTGACCTGCAAAAGTGACTCAAAATGAGGGTCACAGTTCTATTATCCATCTAGAAAACATGGTTTTGATTTCTTCTCTGAGGATAAATTCCAGCTTTTGTGATTAGGACTATTTGTCCTTTAAATGCCAGGGACCAGTGAAGCATGGCTCTTAAGTTAGGAGATAAATGCTAAACAAACACATGTCAGTAAAACATTGCCAAGACAGTACAAGTTCATGAAAATTAGAATGTTACCTGAGGTTTTCATAAATTTGTCAAATGAAATCAACTATTTGTTAGTTACTTTTATAATTTTTATTAAAAGTATATAATCACTGGCATTCGAATATCGATTCTGTAACTAGACTAAATTTCAGAGGCCATATCACAATTAAAAGGTGGTATGTACACTCTTTTTCCAAGATGGATTTTATTCCTGATGTTTAAGTGATATTTTGTAGAATTTATTTACATAAAGTGCTCAAATGACTGCCAGAATTAGTACTAACACATCTCTAAGAGATGTCTTTTGATCCTTTGTACTTCTGTGGAAGTGGTTTTTTTAACGCTTTACATCTTCTGTACCAGAAACAGCAGAGAATGAACTCAGAACAAGGCTCACTGTGAAATACTTTTCAGTTTTTGGTTTTGTAAAGTATATGTCTCATGACAGCATCCTCAAAAATATTTACTTATAATACCTAGTAGTATCACTTTTCTTTTAAGATTCTATTATTTGTGAAGGCATCTAAATCCTTTCTTTGTGCCTGGAGAATTTAGAGCCTCTAAGTTTCATGCTCCTGACAAGTTTAATTTTGAGGGGATTTCCACATGTTGAGGATTTAGAAGAACGAAAGATTTCTCTGGTACCATTTTAAAATCTCATGTGCTAAAAGGATCAGCGTTAGGGTTGTTTATAGGTTTAGAGTTTAAGGACTGTCTCCATGGAGATGGATTAGAAGGTGGGTGACAGTCAAAAGCACGTGATCAAAGTAACCTTTATACAACATACGTCATGCATGTATATATATATATGCGTACAAGCACATACAGGTTTACAAATGTTGTACTTCCAGGTAGGCAAAAAACCAGATGTACATATATATGTTTTTTAACTGTCCTGTCGAAAACGTTACCCTTCCAATTAGATCAGTAGAAAAGCTGTGGGCATTCTGACTAGGTGTTGAGAAGTCCAGAGGCAGTATATGGGACCACATCGCCAGACAGTACAATAGGAGTTACACAGATCAAACCCAACTTCTTTCTCACCCATGCAGCAGAATTAATTTGAGTGAAAACCAAGCCAAAATGTAACTATCCATTTTTAGCTTGACTAAGGCTCTTTGAAATATTGACCAAATCTAATTGTAACTTGGACCTGACTTTGAAAATTTGCCTGGAATAGGTAGTGTTACTAGAAACTAGTCTGTACGGTCTTTACTCCACACGAAGGAATACTGGCCAGAGATATAGTCCCTGAATTCTATGTAACATGGGAGATATTGGACAGAATTTGCCCAAATGAACCAAACAATGGCCATGTTGGCTCAGCTGCAGAGGAGAATGCCCAGCCATCCTCACTCCATTGCACTTGTATTATAGGCTACAGCACTGATGGGGTGACTGGAAAAGGATGGAGACTAAATAGAGTCATCTTTCAACATATCATCAAGAAGGAATGTGCTGATGCTTTCTGTTCAGAACTAGTGGAAGCAGAGCAAACTGCTTCTCTGCCCACTGAGTCAAGTGAGGCATGGTACCAAGAGCCCCAGTTATCGCCATCAGTGGGGCTCCCACACCAGCTCTCATGCAGGCACCTGAGCACAGGCCCACCACAACCAAACAATTTAATCTTACCGATGTGGCACCACTGCTCAGAATCACAGAATGGTTTGGACTGGGAGGGACTTTGTAAGATCATCTAGTCCAACACCCCAGCAGTAAGCAGGGACAGCTTTCATTGGATTGGGCGCTTGCAGGAACCAAGCTAACTTCTCTGAATAACACTACCTCCTGTTTCATTGGCATTAACAGGGCACTCAGAGTGGTCGTGGAGATGTCTGTGATCGTGCTGTGTCGCAAGCCCAGCCACAGCCTGCCTCCCTGTGCTCCCCACCACAAGGCAGAGCTGCCGCAGCCCTGTGTTCTCAGTGGAAAGAAAAGTGCCCTATAGAGGACAACGGACTTCTTAGCAAACATGACTACCCAGCGCATGCTGGCTTAGCTCTTCTGACCACTCGGTGTTTGTTCTAGTCTGTTGCTTTCAGGATGGGTGAGGGAAGAGTTGCCTAATCTGGCAAAAATGAAGATTGGTGTCTAAAACACGAGAGATGGAACTCCATACTGAGGATAGGCACACTGGCTATAAATTCCTGAATGAATAACCCAACTCAGTATCTAGCTTATGAATTTATGAACATTCCAGGATTCCAATATTGTCTGCTTCACTAGTTCTTTCTCAGAACTTGGGACAGACTGGCAACCCACACTGCTACAGGGGTACAGACACCCACAGCAGTTCTGCAGCCACCTGAATAGAGCAGGAAGTGCTAGGAGTAGCTCTTCCACATTTTCACATGTGGCAGTCCTAAGAGGACAAGCAGCTTTCACACAGCTAGAGGTAATTTTCCCACAACATGAACACAGTACTACTTCACCAACTGAAAGAATTTCTTGAAAATAATGGCAGCATTTAGAGACCTAAATACTCAGCACATTTACATTTTGAAGAAAGGCACTCTATAGATTGTCTGAGAGATATCAGGAAACTGCCTTCTTGAAGTGCAAAATCATACTCTCTTGCAACTGCATCTCAGTTTTCCATGGGAATGGTAACTATAGTTATCTCCTGAATTGCATTTAAAAACCACTGTACAGCAGATTGTTCAGTAACTATCTGGTAACTTCATCTGAAACCACAGTAACCAGACAGGATTGTAGCTCACACTCCCTATCTGGCATTATTTTCTGATAACATGTTCAATAACTCATGTTACAAGTGTATGACAACTGGAAGGAATACCAGGGACTTCTCTGTGAAATAGCCCAGTTTCCATTAGTTATATATCAGCACAGTTATTGCAGCATATGAATTCTATATACAATTGTATACTGTTCTGCCCTCCACATCTATCTGTATTTTGCAAGGTTTATCTTTGTGAAATGCAACTATGATGAATTCAATCAGAATCTGCAATTCATGCCCTTCCTTTTGCTGCGTCTCCTTACTTTTGGGCTTTTTTAGTTGATTCTGAGGAATAAGTGAAACTGAACTGGATAGGACTGTTGTCACATCCAAAATGTGGAAACTCACTTCTATTTCCTTTATATTTGATTACAAGATTTCTTCTGCCTGAAGCTGAGGCAATACAGACACTTAATGAAATAATTAATTTTAAAACCACCAAAATAAATAAATAGTAAAAGTCTCCCAGACCACGTGCCGGCACTTGAACTGAGCTATTAACCAGTCTGATAATGTATTCTCTGATACTGTGTATGACCAAAAGCAAAAATACTTACATTTGCTGAAAGTTGAGATGTAAGGGTAGCAACTTTCTCTTGTGATGCAACCAGCTCTCTCCGTAGTTTCTGAATTTGCTAGAAGAAAAAAAAGTCTGCTGTATTTCCTCAATTTCCTTCTGTTGTGGGGTTTTTTTTTAATTTTGTTTTCTTAAGGGATCATTAATAGGTTTACAATGTCTTAGTTTCACATTTTAGTCGCAGAACTATTCAGAAATACAAATTATTAAAAGTTCGCACTCGCTGCTTCAGCTGTTTTCTTGCACTTAACCAGCATATGAGCTAGGATCCCAGTTAAGGGAGCACATGTGGGCAAACGCTTAATTACTTCATATGTACAATCCCCTGTTTGCACATGTAAATGTCATGTTTTTTTTTATCAAATCCCGTAAGTTCCAAACATATCCTTAGTACAATCAAAGCTAGCAGCCCTGGATGAGATCTGAGATTATGAAACATGAAAGAATCTGAGTGAGGTTCACTTTGCCTGACTGTAGACGTGATGCAATGGACATATGTTAAATGTCTACATTAGACTCAGATCAAGTGCCAGAAAGTACTCCCCCACTGCCTGGTGTGAAGAAGGCTTCAATGACTAGCTCAGACACAGATTTTTGCTTCATCGATGTCTAAAGTTAGATGAGGTACAGTCATATATATTTTTTTCTCTAACACAATACTTCCTACAGTCTCTGCGATTCAAACATGCAGCCTCTTTAAACTTTATACATGATTCAAAAACTTGCTTGCCAACTTAAAAAAATGACACTTTAAATATGCTTATTGACGTGAAAATAAACTTAATTTAAGGCTCCTGTATCCTTTAATGAGAACCAGAATACTTAAGAAAAATATCTGTTTACTTTTCAGCTAGGTTAGATATCCAGCGTGAAGCTTGTGCATCATTTTAAGCTCATTTAACCCTATTTGAGATCTTACAGGGAGTCCAGGCATTGCACTGAACTTAAGAACAGCGTGGAATTTCACTTTGAAACCCCTTTCATACTCAGACATAAAAGAAAGTATTACAGACTAGAGAAGTAAAATGTCTAAAAGTAGCCTAGGAAAGGGAGCACATAAGATTCACTAGTAAAGACTATTGCAGTACTTTAATTTTATGACTCCCATAAAAACAAACAGGGAATATTACACATGCTTTAAGAATGAACAAGTTCCTGTACATCTATGATACAAAAATAGGTAGGTCATTTATACTAGTTCAGAGCAAAGGAGACAGATTATTGAGCTGTTCTCCATCCTGGACTGCCAGTTTTTCCAAGTTTTCCCTTTGGTTTTCAATAGCAATTATTTGACCCTGCCTGCGTAAGCTACACTTTCATCATGTTCCTGCAACTATACAAAGGTAGTTCTCATGAAGTACTGTTCAACATCTCCTGCAGGAGCATCACAGAGCAGACCTAGATACGGAGAAAACCTCATGCAGAAATACACAGGAAAGAATTGTTGTTTCACCTCTATATACAGCCCTATACAAAAGGCAATGAAATGAGGAA
>Ga0181612_100927_pt1 | contig 20814 bp, 7 predicted proteins | sample HoacroProtozoa21_FD_119630 | JGI IMG/M metagenome (GOLD analysis project Ga0181612, IMG submission 119630) | Hoatzin crop microbial communities from Cojedes, Venezuel. Combined Assembly of Gp0051906, Gp0051904, Gp0051908
GGCCGCTACGGGCCGGGAAATCTTCTCCTGCTGCAAAAGGCGTGGAAGGCCGGGTCTGAGCCGCGGCCGGGGCCGGGGCCGCCGTGTCGGTGTTCCGCGCCTGCCGCTCTCCGAGGCGCCAGGGTTTCTCCTGCGTTTTTTCCTCTTCTTGCTCGTGTTCTGCCGTGCATCCCTCCGCGGTGAGAGAGCGCGGTGATCGCCGCTGTTCCACAGGAAACCTCCGCGAGCGACGCATGCTGGATTCCATTTCAGCGTGACATGGTTTCAAGCTGCAGTTGTCTTTTAGCTGCTTGGATGCGAGATACGGCTCCGTGGCGTTGAGCTGAAGGCTCTTGTAAAGTCCTCAGCAGGCCAAACCCTGTCATGATGCTGAAATGTACACGCATAGGTGATTCCAAATAACGTGTGGTGTGGGGTGTTTTTTTTTTTTTCTGAATTTTTCTGAATATTTTGGTTTTCGACGTATCCAGGCATTTGGTTTTGTTGCAATCCCAGCCCTAATGTCCTTCAGTTATTAATACCAGCTTTTGAGAAACATTTTGGAGCGTGAAAAAAGATGAAGCTCAAACCGTAAACACGCATCCTTCTGCCCTCAGTTATCACAGTATTGTGATTTGAATTAGTAAAGCTGTGTCATCTGTCATCTACCTAGCCAAAAATCTTTTTGCGTTATTTTCATAATCCCACCACACTTAGAACGTGTACTAAATATCACAAGATCATTACATCATTTTCTCAGCATCTGTAGCTCTTTAATACTATAACTTCAGAATATTTGGTGAAAGGCTTAACGTGCCTTGTACATGAAATCCCTGGTGGTTATCCAGACTTCAGCCTGGGCAGACATGTAGAATACCAGGGCACATCTAAACTTCTCTCTGCTGTGTCCAAAAATAAAATTTTAATTTGATTTGGAGGATAAATTGAGAGTATGGATTTTTATTTCAGTGAGATACTACCATCTGACAGAGGGAAATTTGCTTTTGAAGGGAGACCTCTCAAATGTTTTGTGTTTGTAATTCTTGAGCAAGAAAATGTGTATTTTGACTTGTGATTGCAACAGTTGACCCTACAGCAATTATAGGTAAATAGAGATTTGCTTTGCCGGAGTTCTGAATCCCTGTAAGTTTCCACATGGTGTTTTCTAACTAGCTCTACTACTGCAGGTGCGGGTATCATCATGCACAACTGGCTGGCTAGAACCATAAGCAAGGAAAGCTTGTTTCTCAATGATTGTGCATGTCTTCATGGCTGAAAGAACTTTCAGTACTTTCTGTTGTAAATCATCAAAAGGTAGCAACATACACGTAGTCTTTGTAAAATGATTTAGGCTTCTTGATGTTAGAGAAGACTAGTAGAGAACTTCAGAGGGACCTAGCAAAGGGCAAACACACAGCTCAACTCCAGATTTTTAGAAAGAGCATTCCAAGCGTTTAGTCTGGCTGCTAAATAAGGTGAGTCATGTAATATTGCCTGCTAATTTCTGCCTCAAGCCATTAGTCTGTGTAAATATGAACATTTTAGCAGTATAAATGATCTTGAGTTGTAGCTGAAATTCTGACCCTTCAACCTTTTGCTTTCTTTGAAGTCACTGATAGTTTTGCCATTGACTTTGAGTCTAGGATTTCATACAAATACTTTAAGTGATGAAGAAGTCAATGTACCCATGAAACATTGTTCAAAAAGTTAATTTTCCTCACTTTTAGCACTTAAAATATTTTTTCCATAGTCAGATTAATTTATAGACGTCCTTCATTCTTTCCTGCTTTTGGTCTGCAAAATTATGGAGCCATCTACTTTTGAACATCTCCTCGTACAGGTATGTATAAGAACTCTAATCAAGTTGCCTCTTAACTTTCTTCTGTATAGGCCAAATAGACCAAGCAATTCAACAGAAAGATGAGTTCTTAAGGTTATTGTGCCATTTTGTTTATTAGTCTCTTTGATATTCCAACAGCTACAGCTGTAGTCCAAAGATTGTTTTGACTTCTAGCTGCTCCTTGAGAGACAGGGAGCCTTGCATTAGTCATTGATCATGGTTACTAAAAGAGTAATCAAGACAGTTCTTTGAGTGAGTTGGAGTCTGCTCAGGAAAGAGGAGCTCTGCCATTAGCATTGCCACATGGACTTCACTGAGGAATAACTACTTTTAATATATTTCTTTTTGGTGTTGGTAAAGATACATTTAGTTGCAGTAAGCTGAGAGCAGATTCTTGTGGAAACCGAAGATACTCTCTGTTCTGGTAGTGTTTTACAAGCCATTAAATTTCCAGATCTATGAGTTAGGCAGTTGTTAACTCATTTAGTGTTGACACTTAAGTAATTTAATGGAAGTATTCTAACTTGCCAGCTGCACACCCCTGGAGCTCCATTAACTATATACCAACTGTGGGTAAATTGAGAGCATAAAAGCTAAGATCCTAAGTTAGCTGCTTGATATAGAGAATATATTTTTTTGAAAAAATACATGTTTGGTATCTACCCTGCTGACTTTGTCAAATAAACATGCAGAGTGCTATATAACCGTATAAAACTGCTATATCCTTGCCGTTATTATGAGGGATGACTTGTGGTCACTTCATCTGAGACACCTATAATAGCAAAAAAGTCAAGAGGTTCAATGGTGTATTTGAAGAATGATTAAAGAGTGGAATGTGTATAAAGGAACATGGAAAGATTGGAACAGTTCGGAGGTGTTTGGGGTCACAGAGTAAGGTAAATAGGTCAGAGATCCCATAAGAAAAAGTTAGTGTCCTTCTAGTGATTATGATGTTAGAATAAGCAATAAATGCTTCTTCCAATAGTTGGAATGATTTTAACCTAAATTTATTCTTGACGTTGTGTTACTTTAAAACTAGGTTTCATCTTTGCCAGTGAACTACTAGATGATTCCAAATAAATCTCTTCTTCCTCTTCCTGCATTCTGTTTATCATTTAGAATGAGCTTCCTAAAGCATGAAATAAAAAGCTTGTCTCTTTGCGTGTGGGCTGGACTTCTCAGAGTAGCCATGGCTTTGTTTACTTTGAGCTACTGTAATGAAAATAGATAAGCTGGAATTAAACCAAAAGCCAGCAAATTCGAATTCTGAAAAAACCCACCTGTAATTAGAAGTCTCAATTAGTTTGAAACCTGAAGGCTTGTTTGTATTCCAAAGAAGTCTTGCTAACTTATTCCAACTGCACTTAGTAAGAGATGCTACCTTGTTCTACAAAGTTTGACTTGCATAGATCCTTTGACTATCACGGTTACACCGTCACTGGTACCACAGTTAGCCCGTGGTACTCACGGACATAATGTCATTGAAACAGAGACTGAAAAGTGTCAGAGCCTATGTGGATCTAAAAGAAAAGTCAAACACTAACGCACAGTAAACCCAAACTTTACTTCACTTGACTCATGAATACGAAGCTATAAATCATACATATCTGCAGACAGATTGATATGCAACATCACATCTACTGCGTATGTTGCCCTGCAGCTGATCTGTTTGTGCAGTTTGTTTTTATAAAGTGCACTGTAAATACATACCGTCACATAAACATCTCAAAAATATATTCCTCAGATATCCCAGTCTAGTAGTCTCCCCACCAAAAGTGATATAGTTGATAGGTGTGACAGGTGTCCTTCTGTGAACCTCTAAGCAGAAAGCCCGTGGCATGCTATACTGCCTGAACCAGAAAGTGCAAAATCTTAGTACAAGCTGATATTGAAGTAAAAGCCAATAGTGGTTTTTTTTTTACAACAGTAATTTTATTTTCTGTAACAGAATTTCTTATATGCAAAATATATCTATATGTCAATGATTATTTTTATATTAAAATCTTTTCTTGAAACACTTTTTAAGACACGTTTAAGGGACAGGAAGTTAGCCTAGAGAACATTAAATCCCTACTAGAAGCATGAAGTGCAATTTAAAAAAAAACTTATTTAGATGTGTCATATCATTTGCATTTGTGTATTGTGTGCCTTAGGTAGTGTTTTTGGAGTTATCGTGGTAATCCTTTCCAGTTTGATGAAAATCTTGAAAATCTTGAATCCTGCCAATCAATCTTGTGCTTCAGGTTCGCTCCCCAAAGACCAGCCCGTGGGCAGGTTCATTGAGACTCTTTGCTCCTCTATGCACTACGGTTTGAAATAAGCATAATCTGGTAAAATGCCAGTCTTTTCTCAGCCTTCCTATAACCCACACCCATGTTTTTTTCACCTGCCAAATTCAAACAAATCTTATCTAAACAATTAAGATAAGCATTGAAGTGCTCTCTATAGTCAAATCAGCAAACCTCTCAAAACCAGAACTGAAATACAATCTCTCTAAATTAAACAGTCTACAATGGCAATCATGTTTGTATTTAAACATTTTATTCTGAAAGGATTACAGCATTGGTCTCCATTTTTTTTCCTGCCTAGACAAGAAGGCGACATACTGAGTCAAACAAAATATATTTGTTCTCTAAGAATTGAACTTGCACACTTTTTATAAACAAACTGTATAGGTGTATGAAGTTAGACTTCACATAATCAGTAACTGCTGTCCTTAACATAGTAGGCAATTGTTTGAAAGGTATGTAATGTAACTGTTTATGTTAACTATATATAGCTATATATAATCTAGTTATATATTTTGTTGTCTGTGTGTATATATATATGTATGTATATGAAAAAGCTCTATTGATACAACTTTATCGCTCTGTATCAGGGATACAACACTAGGGAATAGGAATGCTAAGGACAAACATCTGAAAAATTGGATTGTGTTTATAAGAGAAGAATCAGTACAAAAAGTAGTAATAAAGATTCACTCTTTTTGATGAAGTCTCCTACTTCTGTTACTTCAAATTTTGCAAATGCATGTTCTTGCTTAACTGATTCTTATTGTATTTCTTCCCAGAAATGTGAGTGCATGTTCTTGAAGGTATTTAAAGATTTGAAGTCCTTTAAAAACAGTCTGAAGCAACAGCTAAGCTTAGTCCCTGGCTTCTGCTTGGAAATTTTGTACACTGTTCTGGTTCCTTACACAAGGTTTAGATCATGGTGAATTACTGCCACAGTAAAACTGTGTGCAAGCAAATCTAAGTGCTGTTTCTTGCCTCTGATCTATGCCGTACGTACTTGTGTTGAAGATCCAATCTCTGTTGTGCTTTGTGCACTTAAAGTTTTCATCCTGAGAAGGTTAGAGTATTTGCTAATAGATAAAAATATCACAAAGGTTCTGAAGGTAAGCAGGTAGGTAATAATAAAAATATTGTTTGAATTTATGCTAACTCTACCCAGCGTAGCCATCTAATATCTACCCATTATCAGAGTTTTTTTCTGCAAGTTGTGCAAGTCTAGGTACTCATCTTTAAAAAGTCTTTTATTTCATTTGTTTTCTGAGAATCTTTAAAAATTATACAGCCATGATCCATGTGTGTTTTTCTGCAGCTCCCATATTAGCACAGGGACATTTGGTTTTACCACTGTATTTTCCCTATTTATGTAAACATAACATTTATTTCGGAGGCCTGTTTGGGCTTTAACTTTTTGCATTAGGAGATTCACATGTCTAATATTTGAGGTAAAGAAGAATCCCAAGAGAACAGCAGTAATTGTGTCAAGTTGTTGAAAGTATCACAGACAAAAACATGACCTTGTGCAGTAGGCCCGTGTTAGATGGATGATGCCAGTAAGCTTGCATGAAAAAAAAGCCCAAAGGATAACAAGTTTTGAATTTGTGGGTTTACTATGTAACCAATAAAACTCTGCAAATTTTGCAGTTTATTTGATTTTTAAATAGTAATATTTAGTTGGATTTCAATCTGGGTTTACTTTGCAAGTAGCATGATATTGCATCATACCATGATCTTTCTAGCAGTGAAGGAAGCCACTGCACTTTGATCTTCTAAGGCTCTCTTGGCTCTTCTGTTGACGAGAATGTTGAGGAAGATGTTTTTTCTTCTACTTCTGAATAGAGCAGTTCAGCTGTCAGTCATTCCAAGGCACCTGATGAAATTGTCTACATCGAGACCTTTTTTTCTGGTTTGCTTGTATTTGCATGTTAAGAAAAAGTTCCATAGAAGCTGTAACTTCTCAGTATCCTGTAGTCTTGCATGTTAGTCACACAACAGGCAGAACAGCTGTGTAACCCCCGAATCTGTGCCCCACTCAGAACTGCGCAGTAAGAGTACCGTGATTATCTGCTGTAGAAGTAGGAGGTCCTTCATTCGACGAAGGAGACTCAGTCTACCTTTTGTAATTTGCAGAAGTGACTGTCTGTTGCTGCTGTTTGACAGAGGAGATGTCTGGAAAGACTCTTGGTGCTCTTGTGGAGAAAGAGAGCAGATGTGAAAGCGAAGAGGTAAAGATGTGCAGGAGGAAAAAAGGAGTGGCCTTTTGGAGTGATACTTTGGAGAGTCATGGAGAAGTCAGTTGTGGTGGAAATTGGCATGAAGGAATTGGGTGGGTGGTTTTGTTTGTCTTTGAAGTGTGGATCTGAGTATAGCAGGATTGGTTCAGAATTCCTTTTCTGAATTTGAGGTGGTTTTGCTTTAGCTGTTACTTCTTTCTGAGGAGTTAAACTGTAATCTGTTGTCAGTCAAGTAACATCTGTAAATTAGTCAGTTTTTGGGGAGACAGCAGTGCTGCTTCTAGGAGGTCTTAAGGAGAAGGCATTCACTTTTTGATGGAGACAGAAAAGCTCGGGAAGCATACTTGGAAAAGCCAGAGAAGTGGAGCATGATTTGAAACCTGCCCTGAGAAAAGGGAAGGCATAAAACCAAGATTTGGACCTAATACCAGTCTTCCGAAAGTCATCCACAGGTGAGATTGTGCCAATGAGAGTTTTATGACATTAAAGTTGGATCCAAAGGATCGGGTTGACCTTTTTCTTCTTCCTAAAATTCTACTTGGAGAGAAATTTTGAATTTTGGCCTTTTCATTTTAAAAGGAAATTCCAGAGTTTTGAACTTGCAAACAGAATGCACTGGGTAGCTGTAGGAAGTTGTATTTTCTCTAACAGTTTATATAGGTGGTACTGTTGGTGGATTTACATTCGTAGCCTCAGGCAGGTGGAGGTTTGCCATGTCTGTATCGCCTATCAACCTCATTTTAGTGGTAGCTGGTAGTTCATGTGTTCCTAGGTATGTGAATAATCAACAGTAGTGGTCTATCTTACAATAAAAAATTACAGCTGCTTCCTTTTATAGTCTTCCTGAGAATACGTTGTGGATCCTCCAACTTCCTGCTGGTGTTTTCTCTTGCATTATTTCTTCAGAATTATATTTGCTGGCAAAAACTTTGATCTCATTGGTGGCTTGGTTACATACTGTGTTCCCCTGAAGACATGTGGGTAGTGATTATTCATTGTGTTGGGTTTATTCGTTGTGTTGGGGTTTTTTTTAAACTGTGTCTGTGTTCTAAATTGGCTTCTATGTATATGGGAGAAGGTCCGTCTGTTCTCAGGGTTCAAGTGTGCCTCTGAATATAGTTGTGCGCTTTATACTAATCTCACGTCTTTTAGCAGCAATATTATCCTTCTGTCAGGTGAAGTATCTTCTAAAGGGCCTAGCTAGACTTAAAAAATTATTTGATATTACTAAGAATAGTAAGTCTTTGTGTTTCTGCATAGATTTTATTGCCTTTCCAGTTTGAAACTAGTATCTAAGTTGGCTTTCCATGTAGATTGTGACAAAACCAATGAGAATATCAGGAAAGTTTAACACTGACAAGAGATTTCTGAGGCCTTTATTTTGGCTACAAATCCTTTGAAATCTCTTTCCCCTCCTCTGTCCTTTGTAGTGTCAAGCAGCCCTTTGTGATTGTTCTTCAACCCTTCTTTTTACTGGGTGGATTTTCTGTAAACATCTGTTGACCAGTGCTTGCTTAAAAATAAAAATAAGTTTTTGGTTTGTAGTTCCTTGTATTTTTGTCTGTGCATATTCGTGTATGTATCCGAGCATACTTGGTTCAAATTTGATTTAATCTAATCTATAAGTGTGTGTATATACACACAATTATATATGTGTATATTGAGTAATTTTACAGTATTGGGGCTTGAAATTGGTGATGGCTTGCTGGTTTCATTGGCAGCAGTGGCAATGGGAATGCAAGAAAATAGAACTATGAAATCTTGAAGGTAAGAACTAAATGCCTGAAACTGATGTGATTAAAAGAAAGTTGTTTCTAGTAGAGTGAAAACCAACAGTTCTTCTTCACTGCTGTCTTACGAAAGTATCAGAAAGGCTGGATGATGTGCTGGCTATTAAAGATTGTTCCACAGTAGTGAAGACCAGGAAATGGCAATGTCAACTCTGAAACAAAAAAACCACTTTCTCATATAGTGACATGTGTGAAAAAATCCAGCGATTGCAAGACTATTATAAACCCTTCTCCAGATGTTTGCATCAAGGTACACTGGAATTGTAACGTAGCTTGGAATATTTTCATACAGGGGAATTAATGTTTGTCTGTATTTTTCATCATGATTTTGCTACCACGTACGGAATCCTTTGGTTAGATATTTGTGTAGTCATGCTGATTGTACGGAGGAGGCATGTTTCGCTGGTAAGCTCGGCTGCATAAGGAAACATCGTTGTTTTTATCAGTTCAAATTGTCTAGATAATGGAATTAAATATGCAACAGTCATGATTTATTTTGCCAACTCTCGTGTTCTCCACGACAATGCTGCAGTACTGCCAAGGAACAGAAGTTCATCTCCCGATTCCTCGGAGTGGGGGAAGCAAACCTATGGTCAACATAGAAAAATCCTAGTGGGATGCTGGAGTGCTATTTATGAACATATACATCTTTAGATGAAACATACAGAAATATGTCTGTCTTGGGAGCGGGGGATTTGAAACATATGTACTAGGATCTAATTTCTCCAAGTCCTTGTCTCAGACTGATTTGTTTTAAGCAGCTCTCTGAAGTATGTACACTCTCCTGCATACCTGTTTTGTTGAAAGTACACAGACCTGGCACCATTGTGTTTGCCAGGCGTTCTCTTATCTCCCACAAGCATTCAAACAAAAGTGTTCTATTGCTCCCTGAGTAATCTGTGGGTGATCTTAACACTGAGCAAAAGTCAGAGCAGGAACTTATGTCATATTTCTTAGCGCAGGAGTAGACACTCTCTGGAAGGAAAGGGAGGGGGGTGGAGCAGAGAGAAGACAGCCACAACTCAGAATAAATAGTTGAAGGGTTGTGAGTGTGTTCATGTATGAAAACATTGCGTAAGCATAGGAATGCTGAAATGCAGGGATAATACAAACTGAGTTTCGTAATTTATTCTGGTTTTAATAAAGCTCTTTGTATATAGTCTTAGACATATGTGCTTTCTTTAAGTAGAGTTCTCAAACCAGTCTAGACCCAGTTTCTGTTTGCATGTTAATTTTAGTCCCCAGTTCTGCAAGGCAAATTTGGCATATTTTTAAGCACGCAGATAGTCCTATAGAGCAACAGATATCATAAAATATAACATATACTACAGTACCTTGTTGAGAGGGCATCTTTAAGTCTCTGTTGCAACAATTATTACACACAAGGGGAGGGAAAAAATAGTGTTAAAATATCCCAAGTAATTAGTAGCAGATTTTTTACATGCACCCCTAAAACAAAACCCAAGTTGCTTCCTGAATTGTTAACTGTTATGTTGCCATTACTTTTCAGATTTTCTTGCTTTCTGGTAAGGGAAAAATGGAAAAAAGCATATATTGTTTAATATTATTTCTGAAAATTAAAGAATTTCCTAACTATTTTTTTGTTTCAGTCCTAAAATTTATCTTCATGCCCTGCTTGGAGATACAGTGTAGCCTGCTTAGTTTAATCAAGATCAACACTTCTTTGTTTATAATTTTCTTCTACTGTAACCAAAACTATGTCTCAGGCCTGGAAAGGGGAAACCTGATGAGTCCCAGACTCGGAGTGGTATCTCTAAATGCTTTAGAGCAATCGGAAACAAATGAGCTTGAATTATATTGTCTGTAGTCTTTAGGTGTATACACAGAATTTCTCTGTGACAGTTAAGGACGTGTATTTATAGGACATAAAGTAACCTAGTGCTGGGTTTCTGTCACCAATCAATGTTGCAAATCTTGCCTAATGGATTATTCTACTTATCGGTCAAGCGTGCATGCACCCACAGGCACACAGAGCCCACTACAAAAAAGGGTACAAATTCATGAAGGGCAAAATGAGAAGACGACTGGTATAGTTGATAAAAATAATTTATTACTATCACATACATTCTAATGCAACATTCGAAATTTCCTTGAAGATTTAAAATCTGGATGAGGAAAGCTGAATTTATCTGGCTTTTAAATGAATGGTCAGTGTGCATGCAAAAAAATCTGTAAGAGGAAGGCTGAAAACTACTATTTTTACAAGAAATCTTTGCATTAGCTCAGAATTATTTTTCACTAGTTTGCACAAACTTTTCCTGAGTCTCATGAAATGTTCCTAATATAACTGAGGAGCCAGGATTGTGTTTGTAAAGGTGTGCCCCTCTTAATGATTTTTTTTTTTTTCCCTGGCAAAGCTAGGCTCTGGGGAAATTAAACAGCAATTATTATGTTTGCTCACTCTGTTATTCCATAACAGATACTTGAAGGTAAGTTGATGTGGCTGCGTGATTGGCTTCCACAGGAGCAGCCTCTGCTGCAGCGGGACTGTCAGAACCTCTCCAATCCAGAAATGCGTACGCAGTGTTAATCCTTTGTTTACCTGAGGCAAGACTAAGCACAAACATGGGGCACAGCTTGTATTGTGTGTTTGCAGTTTGAAAACTGCTGATAAGAAGTGAGAAACCAGGGCGTGCAGCGCTTCGTGGCGCTCCCTCCGTTTGTTAAGGGTATGGAAGGGTGAGTAAGGGCTGCCCCGGAGTTCCGGGATGTGCTTGGAGAGCTTGATTCAGCTGCAAAAACGTATGGGTGAACGTGGTGGGAGAGAGAGAGGTGCTACATGCCAAGGAAGTAAGCTCTTAGTAAACGCGGATGATGGGCTGTGCAGCGTGAGCAGCAGTGCTGGGCTGGGGGTGGGCGGCTGTCGGGCACCTCAAGACTCCTGGTTCAGCTCAGCTTCCGGAGCTGAACTGCTGAGGAAGTCTTGCTGCTGCGTGATCCTGCGGGAGTGGATCTGAACCGTTGCTTGCTCTTTAAAAATAATCCCTAGAACAGAGCTTAAAGGAGATGAAGTGCGACTTCTTTCTGTGTACCTACAACCTGGGGTGCAATGGCCTTGGCAGGAGAAGGGAAGAGATTTGAGGAGTTGTAGGATCCGGATGCGTTTCGGAATTGATGGAAGCTGAACCATGGTTTTTAGCGAAGAACATATCCCCTCTGTCTTGTGAAACTTCGGTAATGGGAATGTAGATGTTCTCAAGGAAAGGTGGCATTAAAAGCCTGAACAATGCTTCTCATTTTGCTTTATATGTGTTTGATAGATTGCTTGGGACGGTGAATCGGAGGGTAGCGTAGTAAAATGGAGGCATGTTTGCAGGAAGGAGAGGTGGCCTTGTAGCACGCGGAGGTGAAGCTGTGACTGTGACCAGCTAAGCAGGTTGGGAGAGAAGTGAATATTCTCCCCGCGCTGATGGAAAAAGCTGTTCCTTGGCAGAGCTGATCTGGGAGGGCACGAACAGCGTTTTCCTTGGATGTGGCACAGTACAGGGATTAGAGCTGCTGCTTTCACGGGTGGTGGTGGTGGAGTAGACTTGTGGGTCCTTTTATTGGGACTTTCCTGCTTATCTACTGGCTTTATTGGTAGTGATGCAGATGGACGATTGTGTCAGCAACAGCTGGGGTCTGAGAGGTGTGGTGGGTTTCAGGGAGAGGAGGCAGCCCGTTAACAGTGCTGGTGAAAGAAGCAGTGACTTGGACATGGAAACCCTTCCTGCTGGACAGTTGCCTCAAATACTGGCTGTATTACCTCCAAACATCTGGAATGTTACGACTGCTCCAATTCCTTAGACTGGGAGCTTTGCTGAAGACTGTTTTTTTCGTGTGCAATGAGGGACTGCTTTGTTGAACACTGATGTTTCTCGTTCGTGCATGCATTATGGGTCATCCATGTATGTGCAGCCGTGTAAAATTTTGCTACTTCACATTCGAAGGGGTAATAAGCTGTGTCGTTCATCGCTTACATTTACCATTTTGTTGTGAGGTAGTTAATGCCTGTTTCATTGGTGGTTCCAGAAGTTGATTAAGGAGGAGCATGTTATGGGGTGCAGGGAAGAGAAGAGGGTGACAGAAGCAGTTGGATGGTGCTTATTGCGAGAGGAGACAGTCTCCTCCTAACTTCAGATGGTCTGTGCCTTCCGGCCGCGAAACTGGAGTAGAGAGTGACCGACAGGGTCACTGTTTCAAGCAGCAGGTTCAGCCCTCCCTGAACTTGGCTTGCAAGCCTTGAGTTTCTCTTCCACCATCAGCCAGAGACCTCGCCACAGGTAGTAGTTGCTTCGGTGGTCACACCCCTTCCTTAATTTATCTCTGGAGTTTAGAAATGAGGGAGATGTCACTCTTAAGATGAACGAGTGTAACGATACAATGAAGGATGGTTGTCTGCTTTACCTTGCGTGGTTTTAGTGCGCGTGTTGCTAGCAATCCCCAGTTCTTGGCACAAAACTCTTCGAATGAGACATACAATGTGTTTGCAGGTGGTTGGGTTAGGACTGTTCCCCCGGGTGTAGACCTGCTACCCAGAAAATGAGATTCAGAGCAGCTGCTCTCAGCGCTCCCCCAGCGAGCAGGCACCAGACTGCCTCGGTTCATCACGCTGTTCGCAATTACAGCGCGGAGATGTAGGATGTGTTGACTGCGAGACCTTGTGGTGAGGTGAGGTGAGATCGCCAGGAACAAAATGATCATTACAGGCCATTCATGTCAGCGGTGTTTATGCTTTTCTGTTTGCTTGCAAGCAAAACCAGCAGCTAATTTGCAAGGCTGCCTTTTGTAAAAGGGCCTTTTGATCAATGCTCGCCTGTGTTAATGTTTCAGTAGGCTATTGATTTCTGCAGCAGCTTTTGTTCCCTGAATTTATGTGCGATGGGTTTTGGCAGCGCACGCTATGCATGTTTGATTAAAGTTCATTTGACTTCACTTGTAGTGAAGCTGGAAGCTGTTTTTGCTCCCTGTTTGTGGAACCAAAGCTTTCCTGGCTTCTTCCTTTGTGCTCAAGCTTCTGCCACCCGTGCCGTCACCAATATGCTGCTTCTAATCCTTCCAGGCTCACTCCCCTCCAGCAGTTAATCCCTTAGGTAGACAATATAATACTAGATAGCCAGGCAGCTAATAACATCTGACATGGAATTTTTTTGGTGTAGTAAATGTCTAACCTGTGTGTATGTATATAATGTTAACGTGCTCTGTGTATGCTTCCTCTCTGGCTTTTACTGCTTCATCTTTGTCAGAAAGTGGAGTCATTTACTGAGTCGTGTAGCTGTGCAGTCTGACGATGAATTGGAAGTACAGAATATTCTCTAGTCCTTTTCTATATCCAGGTTTCGTGGAAGGGGTATAACTTGGATAAACTTCTATTTCATCTTTATGTGCGGTTGTGACTGCAGTTTTGGGAGGGTCTCAGGAAAAAAAGCATTATGATCATGAAGTTAGTATTTTTTTATAAATATACACGGTTTCTTTTTTATGATTGGTTTAAGGTTTATGATGTAGCGCATGTATAAGTTGTTAAACTTCCCTTGGGACCTGATGGGTTTGCGGTGAGTAAATAGAGATCAAATAGGTTCGCATTTCGTATTTTATGGCGGGAGGAGAACAGATTGGTTTGCACTCTGCTGTTGCCATATGTGAGAGGACACATTAATCCACTGACATAAAGACATGGGATTTACTGACTTGCTCCTTGGTGCTGACACCTCAGATTTGATACAAATGAATTTATGGGTAAAATGTGGCTGGTTGCATTTGCAGGAGACTTTCTACCTCTGGAAAGCATTGCATAAGCCTTTCTGCAGAGCTTCGCCTGCCTCCTGGCACGGGGCATATCCTCGGCTTGACAAACACTGGTGCCGCCCGGACTTTGAGCCCACTGAATGGACTCAGAGTAAAATGTTTTTCCTAAAGCAAACAGGTACAGCTGAACGTGCAGTAGCAGAGCGGGGTGCTGGGTGTCAGAACTCTGTGTTCGTCCCTGACAGAGCTTGAATGCTCGTTGCCAGCCTGCGCCCATTTCAGTTTTAGATTCTTTTCACGCAAGAGTTGTGTGTGTGTATATATGTATATATGTATTATTTTTTCAGTAGGGCTTTTGTCCTTCAGAATCCTCAATTGTAGGCAGTGATTGATTTTGCCCACTTACTCCTTTCTCCTCCTTCCTGAGTATCACTCTGAGTACCGTTTGTGAATCTTGTTCAGGTCTGCGGTGGAGATCAGTAGCGTCAACCCCTGTCTATAGCAGCACAGATTAAAAATGCGTCTGTTCTGCCTATCGCCAGAAATCAAAGTTGTGGTTGTGTTCTTTTTCTGGTGTTTCTGCTTTTAAATTAGGCCTTGGTAAAATTGTGAAGTGTCTTAAATGTCAGCAGTTGATGTGTAGAACAGCATCCTCCTTTTGTCTTTCAAGTGTTTCAGTGGTGCAGATGCTGGTTACGGCTGTAATTGCCGGTCGGGGGCCCTTGGGAGAGCCTGGATGAAGGGTGGGTCCTGGTTGGCGTTCACTGGCGCGCTCTGCCCCAGAGCAGGCTGCGGGATTTCCCCACAGAGGGAGCGGCCGAGGGTCTGTTATTTGATCACACAAAATGCAGTTCAAAGAAAGCCTTTTTGTGGGCAATTCAGGTATGTTTGTTCTGATGTTGATTTTTCAAGGGGCTGGTTAGAACTTTTCCGTTTTTCTCTTGCAACTTGAAAGAAACAACACCTTTTACCTTCGAGGCAGACAAGTCGCCAGGAAATGATGGGGTTTCAAAGTAAGAGAAAAGAGATTAAAACCACATGCTGTTCTTTGGTTCGGCCGTTACATCCGCTGGTTTGAATGGCAGCTGCTCCAGCTTTTGAATGTAAGCCAGCTTCATTATGCTGTGAAATTATCACACATTTCTCTGGGTGTGCTCTTTTAACTGCTTAATTAATTTAGATGTGGGCATATATATTCAAATTAGAACACGATTTGCTATAGTAGGGTTGAGTTATGGTTATAGACTTCTCGTTGAACACGTTTCTATTCCAACTTTCAGCCTTTTAAACAGGAATATTTAAAAAAAAATCTGTACGCAGAATGTAGGTTGACGAAATGGCAGTATCTGTTTGAACTGATCCTTACTCATTCTGTAAACACCAGAGAACTGGTAGCGGTTGCCAGTTCTTTGTCCTGACTGAGAGCTGGCTGAGAGGCGGCACCTCTCCGGACGCAGTGCCTCCGGAGCTGGGCAGAGGGGTTTGCGGGGCGCTGCCGGCGCGGCGACGGAACCCCCTTCCCAGTTGCTGAGACCAGCCCTCCCAGTGGAAGCTGGATGCTTGCTGCCCAGCCTCTTTTCTTTTCTAGTGGAGGAGGAGAGGAGTGAGAAGGCATTGATTTCATTCTGTTCCTCCCCTGCAAAAGCAAACAAAAAATAATGAGGATTTTTTTTTTTCTGTCTTATCTAAAGAATTCTTTTGTCTGGCTGAAACACATCGTGAAGCTTCCTACAAAAATACATCTGTACGCATACAGAGAGCAAAAGGGAGGAGAAAAAGCTGACAAGTCAGATTTGCATGCCCCTCTAACATACTCCTTCTGTATTTGCAGGGAGAACTAATCACCTTCTATTACTATTGGAAGAAAACCCCTGAAGCAGCAAGTTCTCGAGCCCACCGTAGGCATCGAAGACAGGCTGTGTTTCGGAGAATTAAAACTCGAACTGCTTCCACTCCAGTCAACACTCCCTCCAGGCCCCCCTCCAGTGAATTCTGTAAGTGGAAGCGAAAAGCAATGCGTTTATCTTTGTTTAGATGTAGGGAGCAGCAGTAATGTGATGGTGCTGTACCTTGCAGTGACTGAAGGAAGGAAATGGAGTTCAGGCAGTTGCCCTCTCCTGTGCTGTACCATTATGCTGGAATGTGGTAGGCGTCTTTGATCACCAGGTGCTTTGTGCAGTTCTTAAATATAAAAGCATCCTGTGAGGATGGAAACGTTGCCCTGGTACTGAATTGCCCTGCTCTTTTCTTGGTTGTGTGTTGTGTTTTCTCCAGACTTATGACAGTAATGGCAATTAGAAAATGCAAAAAGCAGGAAGCCCCTGTCGTCCTTCCTTGGCGACCCAGACCTTCTGCGTGAGCTCTGTTGCATCTTAATGCATCTTGGAAGAACTTTGGCCTTGACTGAAGCAGAAGTGTCTAAGCAAAGAATAATTATCCAAACCAGTGAACCGTACTGCATTGCAAAGGGTTACGTTTCGTAATGTCCGTATGGATATATAAACTTTTACATAAAAGGCTTATGTTACCCTGTGAGATCGAAGTCTTTCTAGGGACTAAACCCAGCATGTTTCACATGGCTTCTAAAGGAAAGGGACTACATGGAAGGCAGAAATTGGCAGAATCTTATTAATATAGGGGAGGTAGAGGATGTGGTGAGCAGGCAGGATAGAGAATTCTGGAGAGGGTATTGGTGTGGTAGTAAGAAAGGGCTGTTAGATTCTCCTTGCTGAAGTTGATAGGATTTATTGCCGATTTCTGTGTGCACAAGAAGCGAGGATCTTGACCCTACAGCTCGATCCAAGATACTCATCGCTTCAGATTGCATGTGGCTGGAAGGACCCACCCATATGGATTCGACTGCTGGATGAGAATAAAAATCAATTTAGTAAAAGACAGCAAGTTTTAGCCTGCTGTCCATTTTGCAGTCAGGGTTTAAACACCTGCAAGAATTAATGTTGAAATTATGGTAGTGCTATCAGCTACTGTTACTAAACGGGACCCTGTGTTAATTTGAAGGGTAATGGCGTTGATGACAAATGTTAATGGCATCACAACCAGTACTGTAGAATTCCTCCCTCTCTGTAACCTGTATGTATTACAAAAAATCCTCTTGGAACCTTTAGAAAAACAGTATTCTTGCATCAAGGACTCCTTTTCTAATTATAGATGTGAACAAAAGAACCCACAGGGCTTTCTGCTTGTGACAAATTACAGACCTGTTGTGTTGTGAGTTTATAGTGGTGGGGCTAGAAAAATGCAGTACGCTCTCTAATAAGAAAGCATTTGTTCCTGAGGTGTTTTAGAAGATGAGGTAGGATACAGGTTTTGTGATGTCTGCTGATTTTCCGTGGTTTGGATGGTGCTTTCTAGCCCACAGCCTTGTAATCGACTAATTTGCTATATACTGCTTGCCACAAAGGAAAGTGACCCTTCCCATGTTCTCCACTTCTTCAAAACACCATGTTCTTGAAATGTAAGTTTGCCACAGGTTAAAACTTATGGAGGCTTGCAGTAAGAATTGGAAAGCTAGTAGTATCCTTGTAGTACCTCTCATCCAAAAGAATCGTGTTTTTCAGACAGGTACATTAAATGCAAGCATCGTTTCTTCCACCCATGGAACCTATCTGGCTCTTGGGTTAGAGCGAGCCGCTGTCTAACAGAGCGTAGCAACAGCCCCGTCTGATCTAGAAGATGAAATCTAGAAACAAAATAAAAATCAGAAAAGCCACCACAGTATCTGCTCATGGAATCTAGTAAAGTAGGATTTAGGTACAGAATATTTTATTTTCAATTTGACCATGTTCTAGAGGTATAAACCTCCTTTCTGTGGAAAATTGTGCTTTTGGAACACAGCCTCTCTAACTGAGCATGAACAGTATTTGATCAACAACTTAATTGGAAAAGTACTGTGAATTGTATGACTTGGTGCATTCCTGGAATCCTCCTTTAATCTGCAGACTGGTCAGGTCTGGCCTTGATTAGTTTGCAAAATGGGAAATAGTGGCCATCCAAGGCCAGGTGGTTGTACGAAGTCACAAAATTTAGGTGAGAATTACTGTTATTAATGGTTATTTTAGTCATGTAGGAAGAAACAGAAAATCCTGCAGAGTTTTTTCTTTTCCATTTTCCTCTTCTTCCCTTGTTCTTTACTTATTCAGTGGACTTGAGCTCGGCCAGCGAAGATGACTTTGACAGCGAGGACAGTGAACAGGAACTGAAGGGCTACGCCTGTCGCCACTGCTTCACAACCAGTACGCACCCGATTCATTGCTGGATTTCTCTCCTTGCTGCTGCTGCCTGTTTAATGCAAGTTCATTCAAGCAAGAGCAGTTGGTGTGCACGTACAGCTGTTCAAAAAATGTGGGGTTGAATCAGCTAAAGTATGCAGCATTCTGAGCAGAGTTAATCATGCTTTGCCATTGCAAATTAATATAGCAGTGACGAAGGAGAATCCTGAGAGGTAGACATTTATACGGGGAAAAAAATCTACACAGTCCGTAATCTGTATAATCTGTTTGTGGTACGGCAAGCCAGTATTGGACTGTGACTGTCACACACAATGCTGCTTTACGCTGCACCAAACCTCTTGTGCAGCAGCCTTATTCCTGTAGGTCTTCCTGGAGGTTGTCTGCGGTTTGGGCATAGGCATGGCGTGGAGGTGTGAGCCCGAAATTGAGGAGGGGAGGAAATGAGAAGGTGATAGCTCCCTTCACTTAAAAAAAAACCCACAGCTTTGGAGAATAACAGCTGCCTGTTAGCTCCCAGATAGAGCAGATAAGGCTTGTGTCTTTGTTTTCAAAGCTGTAGTTGCTTAAGTAACCAAATAGTCTGTAAATTGAAGATGAAACACAGACTAAATGTGGAACAGGACAAAGTTTTCCAGAAATTTCTTCAACTTTATTGCCCGTAGAAAAGCAGCTCGTTTCCTAGTTGTCCCATGCTTTTGTAGTAATGCAATGTGTTTGTGTGGAGTGTCTGGTACGTTGCGTGTTTCTAAGCTGTTGCTTTTCCTGCCCCAAGCCTCCAAGGACTGGCACCACGGCGGTCGAGAAAACATTTTATTGTGCACTGATTGTCGCATTCACTTCAAAAAATACGGAGAGCTGCCACCCATTGAGAAGCCCGTAGACCCTCCACCCTTTATGTTTAAGCCTGTCAAAGAGGAAGATGATGGACTTAGTGGAAAGCATAGCATGAGGACAAGGCGGAGTCGAGGCTCGGTAGGCTGAACACTCTTGCATTGCAGCTTCTTCTGTAAAGCGGAGGTGGTGTCTGGAAAAAGGTAGCCAGACTGCTAAAATGACGCTTTCTCCATCTTGTTGGTTTGCCATGGCGTGTGCCTGCTGCTGCGTTTGCCTGCGCAAGGGTGAGATTTGCTGAGGTTGAGGCTTTCTTTGGGAAAAAGGAGCTGAAATGTCTCTTCTGCAAGTTCTAGCCAAAATTGTTATTTTCGTGTTTTAATGACTGGCAATGGACTGTCATCATAAGGGGACACTTGACCAGTGTATCATTATGGATATTGTACTAATACATATCCTGCTTCCAGCTGGATCCTGACGGAGGTGAGCCCTGGGGCTTGTTTTAAAGGAAGAGTGTTAAAAAATTAAATGCTCTTCATTTGGTCTTCTCATTTTATTGGAGTTAAAATCTCTTCCCTCCAGAAAACTGTAGGTTGCTCCCATGGTTAGTGTGCTGTCACAGAGTTGTTACTCGGGGCGAAGTGCCAGGCGCCCGACTGTGTGCCAGTCACTGGTGGGAACTCTGACAGCAGCCCTAGTGAATATGATGTTTGCTTTGGGTTTTGGGTGATAGAAAGCAGCAGATACATTTCTTCTCCTTGCCCTCGTCTCTCCATCTTTCTGATCATAATGATATGAGCTTCTAAATACCTTGTGAGGCTGCACTGTCAGGTAAGGTTGGCTTCCTTGTTTTCACAGTAGCCAGTCATCCAAAAAACGGCCAGACTGGGAGGGAAACAGCCCTGGTTATTGAAATATACTCTACTGAGATTCCTCACTGCACAGCAGGACCACACCGAAACTGGTTTTACAAACTGGTCTTGACTGCTTGAATGTCACCAGATAGACTTTTTTAAATGGAACATGAGGTCCCCTCTTACCTCATCCACTGTGTGTGTATGCACGCTTACAGGTGTGCGTGCGTTCTGTGGAGAAAATTTAGCCTGCAAACAGCAGCAGCTTTGGAACGTCTTTCTGCTGTCATTTCTAGCAGACATTGCTAAATAAAATAATCAGCACTGAATGTTTTTGAGTAGACAAATTAAGCATTTCTCTACCTTTAAGTCCAGATGAACTTCCAAGGAAAAACTGTAACAATGGTAAATGCTCTTGGTTTTTCATTTTTCGAGCTCTTAGCAAGGGTGCTCCATCCATGCTCCTGCTGTAAGAGAGAAAGATATAAAGAGGTGGGACAAATGCTGACTTTGATGTGCTTTTATTTCTGTTAAACAAATAGATGTCTACACTACGTAGTGGTCGTAAAAAGCAGCCAGCCAGCCCTGATGGTAGAGCCTCACCTATCAATGAAGACATCCGCTCCAGTGGCCGCAACTCTCCTAGCGCTGCCAGCACCTCCAGTAATGACAGCAAAGCAGATTCAGTGAAGAAGTCTACCAAGGTAAAATTTGGCCATTCACCTTTTGTGTTAGGACTGGACACCTGAGGCCTCTTCAGTCAGCTAAAAGAGCTGCAGGTTCCTGGAGGCCAGGGAATCTCTTGGTGACCCAGAAATTCCTACTTGTGTGGATAAGCAAAAAATTAAATGGTGCATCTGGGTGATGCTTTGTTCCCGTGCAGAAGGCTGTGTAGTGACAAAAGCCGTTACAGTGTCCCTGCATAACCTTACTGCTGTCATCATAAATTAATCCTTCAATTTTGGATGCAAATGCAAGCATTAGGCTCATGGAAGTA
>Ga0181612_166652_pt1 | contig 20809 bp, 9 predicted proteins | sample HoacroProtozoa21_FD_119630 | JGI IMG/M metagenome (GOLD analysis project Ga0181612, IMG submission 119630) | Hoatzin crop microbial communities from Cojedes, Venezuel. Combined Assembly of Gp0051906, Gp0051904, Gp0051908
GGCAGCCTGTTCCAGTGCTCCGTCACCCTCAGAGGGAAGAAGTTCTTCCTCATGTTCAGAGGGAACTTCCTGTGCTTCAGTTTGTGCCCATTGCCCCTTGTCCTGTCACTGGGCACCACTGAAAAGAGCTTGGCCCCATCCAATATAGGGATTTCTTAGCTCAGTCTCCAAGACAAGTTAGTTTTGTCCTCAAAACCAGAGGAATCAGCAGTAACAGGCCCACGTCTTTCAGTAGGTGATAACACAGGATGGCAAACCGAGGGTCATCCAGTGCCTGTAGCTGAAGGGTGAAACCAAGTCTTCCCAGGATGGTATAAGGCCAAAGAGGCCTTTCATCATTTACAATTTATGACCTCCTGGCCCCCATCAACTCAACCACCGATCATTGGCATCACCAGTTGCAGCTAGACGGTCAAAGGACAGCCATCCCGCCTCTGTCTTCAGTCCAGGACTGAGTCAGGTACCTCAACGGATGAAACTTCACCATCAGAGGTAAAAATTCCAGACCCAGCACAGTAATTTTTCCCAAAATACTTGGATCCAAAATAAACAAGGGATACGCTACACAGGGTAGAGGGATACTCTAGACACAAGTGACGGACACAGCTTATGCCTAGTCATGGCATCTAATCACACATTAAAAAAAGTTGTAGCCTATCTTAAATTCATACCACATCAGTGTCATCTCCTCCCATAACGTCCAAGCCAGAGATGTGTTCTTTCTTCACTTCAGTTAACACAGAATAATCTTCAGAAAAACAGTGAACTTCACGCTGTAACTAGCTAAAATGTAGAAAAAATACAGTCACCAGAACATCCAAGATGATACTTTGATCTCTTGTTGGAAATTCTTATTGTATACTTATATAAATCTTTACTAGGATTTGGTCACGTATTACTTCTCATAAGGAAAGAAAACAACTCTTTTATGGAAAAAGCAATGTCCATTAAAAGAAAAAAACAAGCTGAAACAGGCTTCAGAAAGCAGTGTGGTTTCCTATAACAATTTTTTACTTGTTCATCTCTCATTTTTCTCCTAACACAAGGACAAGCATTCAAATTCCATGGGGAATGCCAAACCATTTCAAGCTTTCAAGATTTGTGCTTTTCTTTAAACAGCAGCACTGGGAACATTAACTTCAGTTGTTTTACAAATGCATGCTAACAAGGTAACTACAGGAGACAACGACTTGAAGACAATATTCACAGTAAGATTTTATGGTGAGCTATTTCGTCAGCTCCCTGTTTCTTCTTACAGACCATTAAGAAGCCCACAGCAGCCTTGCCCAATCCATGCCCTCTTAGAGGGCTACAACTGTACTCCTCGTGAAAGTGCGCGTTTCTAACCCACAAATACACCTAACAAGACTACGCGTATCTGTCCAGCCCCAATCCAACCAACGCATAAATGTTACACAACAAGCAATGGACCTTTGCTGCTGTTAAAACTGAGAGAAAATGGATGCTACCGAGTTTTATACAGAAATGGCTTCATATTTACAGACTGCCAGCGCTGCTTTCTTTTTATCAAATTTGACAGGCTTGGATTCAAAGGTCCCACACTTCTGAGACAGAAGACCCCAACTGAAGTGAAAATATCTATGATCTGGAGACTGTGCAGAAATGAACATCCATCCAGACTGAAACGAAACTGGAAATCCAGGAACACAACTTTTTTTTCTCAAACAGTTTAATAAAAAAATTGTGAAGTTTCTTGAAAAATTGGAGGAACCCAAAGCATATTGTGTGTGTCACCTGTCTTAGTCACAAAGAAACACAATTGTCAAAAAAGATATTTAAGTTTAATACAAATTTTATACAAAGAAAATGTGAAAAAATACTTCCATATGCTAAAAGCAATTATGCTTCACAAATAAGGCCAGCTAGGCTATTTTTGACACAACTGCAATTCACGAATATTCTGTTCTCGCTTTTTTTCTTCTAATACTTTTTTCCCTCTAATATGGGTACTAGCTGGAGACTGTACAAACCGCATTCTTTTATAAACAATGGGAGAAATCAACATGACTAAAATGTACAACAGAATGTACTGGAATGATATCATACAATTAATTTTCTCATATACATACATCACCTTTGCTTTGTTCAATGCTTTTGTTTTACACAACATACAAAATGGTACTACAGTATAAGTGTAACAGACAGCATTTTCAGGGGTTACTTTCTCTCATACTGTACTGTTTCATGCTTACATAAAAACATAAATTCCATCATTTAAATAATACATGCTCTGGCCCAGCATCAGAAGTCCTTTGCCCATGTTTCCCAGTCCATGTTTTTCGCCACACTTAGTTCTTGCTCCATTCAAAAACCTTTTTAAAGTCCTTTTTGGAGGATTTTTTAAAAAAGAAAACCAAACTGTGACGCATAGGAAAAAACTTCACTTTTCTCAAGCTTTGATATCAATGATCAGAAATCATGTCTCAACCAGCTGGTATTACACTTTGCAACTTTTCTGATATTGGACTGAAGGAAGTTTCAACTTAATTGTAACCTGTAAACAATATAAATTTTAAACAGTCTGGTCGTTGTGAAAAACAATGTAAATCTTTCTGTATTTCAGGTCCACAGATTGGAAATGTCATAATTTGCCTAATACAATTAACTGAAAAGAGATACCCTTCATTATTTGGTTGCTCAAAGAAATTCTACAAATGTTCCAAAGTGCAGATATTTTTGCCAATCCAAATGCAAATTGAGTTGTCCAGATTATCATGATTATATTATTTGATGCATGACTGCAATTTCCCAAGACCAGCTTTCAGTGTTAGCTTGCGATAAAGCTGTTTTAAACCTTCCTTTTCCAACTTCAAACACTCTTTATAAGTTAAAGTCAATAGAAATATAAAAAGGAGATGGTACTCTAACTTTAATGACATCCACAAATTGTACATTATTTACAAAAGAAGCATAGATTTAATATGGATCTTACCTGTCCTCAGCTTTTCTAAGCCAGCGCTAATGCTTTACATTAATGTAGTGTAGTTAATGCTTTGTACACATACACAAAGCTAAAGTCTGAACCTTTGAGGTTAATCCAAAGAACTGTGTTTATTTTTCACATTTCTATTAGATTTATTTATTCCAACAATTGTATGGACTTCTTGTTAGCAGTTAGACTCTTCGTACTTGGACTGGCATTGTGGTCTGAACATACTGAACTCCAGTTCTCATTGCCACTGTCCCAGCAGAAGGACTTACCACTACAGGAATGGTCTGTGGATTAAAACCAAGAGAAACATATTGTTATGTCAAAGGTCACATAAACATGACCACAGAAATAGAGATTTCTTTTCCAGGGAAAATCCAGAACAAGTTCCAATTTTGTGCAAGAATTAATACCTTTATTACCGCAGTGTTACCTCATTCCAGCGTAGAAAGTAGCGCATTACTTTCCTATAGCCAAGAGGGTTTCTGTATTATTATTACTATACAATTACAGGGACAGGTGGTCCTGCAGGTACTGTACACACTCTGTCTGTGCTTGGAGAATTCAGTTTTCATAGTTACTACATCCAGTTATGTATTTTCCCCAAACTAATACATGGGAAGAGGAAAAAGGGCTAAGAAAATCCTTTGTCATTTGAAAAAGTTTTGACAAATCAAACTGGAGTACAAAAATACCCTTGTTTATAAGTATATTCATGTTACACATTACTTAAATCTTTTTCCCCAGCGGAACTCCCCCATGCATTCAGTCTACACAGAAGAGAAAAAAGAACATCCATTTGAACAAAAAAGTACTTAAGTTAACTTTTGCACAAGTCAGTAACAAAAACATTCAGCATTACTGGGAACTGTCTTATACACCCTGTAAAAATATTAATATAGAATAAACTTTTCACTTCCATCATACAGATCATGATTTATAAATCTTGACAAATGAAGTTTCAGGACATCTCTATAGGTGGTAATTGATTCTACAGATGCAGAGACAAAGGCACAAAAATGTTCAACAATCTGGTCATGGTCACATCACTCTGGAAGATCTGGAAGAGGATTTATTGAATCTTACGTGTGTATCTTAACCTTCTGCCAAAACCGGGAGAAAGTCTAGAGATGTCTATACCATACAAACTGCAAGGATGTTTTGGTACAATTCCCATGACGCACAAGTGGTGATCAGCCAAATGCATCCATTTCAGCTCATAACAGTTTGTGGAAGAAACAGGAAGGGAGATGTTGAGGAATCTGAAAGGGATGCACAGATCTTCCCCCTGATGGCAGTGTGATATTCTGAAGAGAACATGGAAGAAGAAATACATTTTCACTGAAGCCCAGTGTTTCCCCACACCGTTTTAAGAAACCACATTAGTGTCTTAATGGTATTCAGCAACGATTGTGAGCATCCCTGCTGAGATGGATTACAGCCTAGAGCGTTTATCAGCTCCTTTGTGACAAAGTCTGTGCCTTCCAGAAGCCCACTCATTCCATTCCCTGGAATGCAAAGATGATGAATTCATATTTTTACATTATTTTAACTGCAGAAAGAATAAAAATCAAACATGGAACCAATCTGGTAAATAAATGCAAGGTTACTGTCATTTTGTAATGATTTCAGATGCATATAGAGGGTTCAGTGGAAAGGTACCCAGAAGATATACTGGAAGTTGTTCAGAGGAAGAACTCCCTAGCTGGAAACAAAGTGCAAGCTGAACCCTAAAGTAGCCATTATCTAAGTCACTGTTAGCACTACAGGTGGGGAAATGAAGGTTGCCACAATCGCCCTTTAAATATACACACTTACACAAATGAAAAAAATTAAGTTTCAGTTCTTACAGCGATCAGGATATGGAATGTATGAGACTCCTTAAATGTGTTAAAAGATCATTCCCTGAGAGGTAAATTTTCCACCTCTGCCAGTTTTACACATATGTACATTTTGCATACATATTAAACATGCACTAAGGTTTAAAATTATTTAAATTGCACGTGCAGTCATTAGCATACAGAGGTGTCTGTAGCTGTGCAAGACTAATGCAAATGTGTACAAAGTTTTAAACATGCACAAATAAAGGCTGAAACCTTTCAGACGTTCCAATGATGCTTTACATAACTCAATGCACTTTGTATTACAGAAAACCAACGAAGGTAAACTCCTTTTTTCTGAGTATTACACAAAACACCTTATGATCTTACAACCTCTCAGCTATTCACAAAAGAGCCTAATGTCTTTGATGTTTGAAATTAGAACACACAGAAAACCTTGCTGTTATGGTAATTCAGTCCAAGCAACTTAGGGCCAATGCCACAAAGGTGCACAGTGTTCTCAGTTGAGACAAAATGAGTTAACGTGCTGCTAGGAATGTGAAAAGTCGTGATCCCCACTAAAAGCAGTAACGTGTGTGGAATATAATGGCTATGAAATGCTGTATGTATGCATGCATGTGCGTGCATCCACAGACGTACACACACAGAGGCATGTATCCAGCGGCTGGCTGTGCACGCATGCACACGGGGGTGTGCGCACAAGGAGAAAGACAGAGTAACTTCTACAGCAAACTGGGCCTCACAATCACACTGTGATTAAGGTACACTGTTAAATTAGTACATCGTTATTAACTATCTAACTTCCGTCAGAAAATGAACTGAAGTTATCCACACAGGAGCTTCCCTGTTGAACCCACCACTGAGACAGAGCCGTTCAGCCACCAGTGCAGTATCGGCATTTCTTTTTGGCAAGAAGAGCGTCAGCTCAGCTGCCATGCTGACTCTGGAGTGAGTACTGCAGAACACGACCAGTTCAAACAATGGGATATTACGGTGCATCACATACAAAACTCGAACTCACTTCTGTCCCATCTCTTGTGACTGACACTAGGGAATTCAAGTGTCCTTGGTTAAGTCTTTGACGGAAAAAAACGGGTCTGATTCCAATGGTGTTTCTCATAATTTTGTAACACTCATGTGCAAGACTGCGTGGGAGATACACTACTGATGAATGCATATTTTCTTTCTTAGTTACTGAGATGTCACAGGAATATCAAACATAGCTCAGAATTAATTAAATCTCTCTAGGATACCATAGACAAAGAAGATATTTAAAATGAATTCTATATATTTACAATGATATTGTGGTCAAGTATATACACAAAATGGACAAATAACTAACATAATAATGTAAAATGGAAGTCTGACTGCCCTCAGTGCCTTTGCTATACTTAATGACAATTTCTGAATCCTTGTAATAATGAATGATGAAATACAAGGGTGGAATGTTGCACAGCAAAATAAGACATTTTGCACTGCAAGTTGAGACTATACCAGTGAATTCATATCTTGATAGAACAGCAGATGGAGACAACCCCCCAGAAATACAGAGCAATTTTAATGCCAGGAACAGTACTACTGCAGACTTGAAATGATGATATTGTACTTACAATTGTGGGTTGAGTAGTTGGAATATAGGTGGTGGTCTGCGGTACCTGGACCAGTTTTATAGGCTGGTTGCTTGTCACACCTGTTGCTATCTGCAGAGACAGCACAGGCAACCTCAGTAGAAGTCTCAGCTTTTACATAAATTCCACCTAGTTGTTATTATTATATGAAATTTATGTTGGATGTTTTGTTTGTGTTAAAAATTTGCATCTTAATGAATTCACAGGTTACTTCTTTGTTAATAAAACAAAGTTCAAATTATGAACATGATCAATGTGTACAGCATGATGTTTCAGGTAGAACATCTATGTGAAAGCAATTCCAGATTTGTATAACTGGAATATTCCCTGGCAAAAGTTTTAGGTCATTGATTTTCTCCCATCCCCTATTTCCCCAGTTGTACAAAGGTTGTGCTGCCACAAACAATGCATACGAACATCAACTGAGCTAGAATTTAACTAACTTCACCAAAGCATTCAGGTGGAACAGCACATCCTTTTTCCCCCTCTTCAAATCTGTTTCCCAAGTTACTCCCTTAGATGACATGTGAAGCCCAGAGATCTAACACCAGACAGTAGCAAAAGTGTCAAGAAATGAACACAGCTCTCTAGTTTACTATGCTTCCCAATTCTATAGGACTATCTCAATGAGACATCATGCTGGAATCACAATACTACAAAATTAGTTTGCTTTTAATATTTTAAAATACAACAAGGCTCCTACTGATGTGGGGGATCATGTGTAAGGGTTTGAAGAATCGGCCCCCCACTAAAATTTTTCATTTAATAAATCTTGCAAGGGCAGAAGAAAAACAATGCTGAAATTGCTAATAGTCAAGCCCTACCCATGAAGCAGAATCTTCTCTATAAACATTTTCTATATATGCAATGTTAAGTCCCTTTTATTAGAGCATTTGCTCATCCTTGCCTACTGAACACTATCAGAGTAGATGCTATGGAGGATTTCGTAACTGCACACTGCTCCGTTAACTGTAGATCCAGGTGAATTGTTGTATCAGTGTTATGGAACATTGTGGTACCCTAGTGGCAGTCTGTTCTGATAAAGTAAGTTGATTTGAATGCAGGTCTTGAGCTTGGCCTCTGAACCCCCAGGCAAGAAGGGCTTGGAAGTGCTGCAGTCAGTATTGCTTATCAGAAGGCAACTTGTATCGAAAGATCCAGACCAGAAGCTACACTGATGGGTCCTGGAGAGAGAGAGAGAAAGAGGTCCAGTCCCCTTTGGCTGGAAGGATGAGTCAAGCCAACACAGGTTTTTATTGGGTATGAGTGAAGGGGAAAGGGTGTTTCCAGAGGACAGAAGGAGATTTTTTTGCCAAGATGAAGAAAAAAAAAAAAACAAAACAGCACACCACAACACCCTGTCTCACTCCCCAAATCACACTTTTTGAAATATGCAAATAGTCATACATTCCTGGCTGATCCAGGGAAGCCTTTAGGGGTAGGTTTCAGAGAAATCTTACATATTCTTTTTGTTCGAAGTGACCAAATGATACTTACTGTAACACTCTCTTTGCTTTTATCAGCTGAACCTTCCTTTTCCTTAGGGGTGCTGGCTGTTTCTGTGGGCGTAGACTGCACACTTGAACTGGGCTGGGATGATTTATTTAATGTTTCTGTGCTAATTTCAGTATCTGTTTCTTGCTGTGTTGCAGTAGCTAAAATAAAGGAAAAAAGAGAAAGTAGCCGCTACTCATGTGCCCCAGGCCATGAGTCACTCTTCACAGGTACATCTGCGCCCATGCAAATGAAGAATATTGAGTCACTGTGTATTCCACCCACCCTAATCCCCTCAGCTGTGAAACAGGCAACCCAGAGCAAGATTACCTGACTGTGTGCAAGATTTCATATGCTCAGGCCAGTGAGCTTGTTGGCAGGGATAGTCACAGTAGCTAGTATTCCAACAGCAATAAAAAATGGCCTCTTTCTTGCAGTTAGCGCACCACTGCTTCTTTTTAGTTTCATCCACTGCTTGCTGCTTTTCCAATTCCAGCTGCTTCTTCACCTCAGCAATCAAACGATCTCGTTCTTGTTCTAGACTCTGACGCATTTCAGCCATTGTCAGTTCTACTCAAAATGCAAAGGAAGATGAGTTTTCCATTTTCCACCCCCTCAACAGCAAGGTGCAAACCAATAATTTTCATGAGTTTAAAGACAACATGAAATTAAAGCTAACAGCCAAAATTTTCCCTGAGTTTGGGCATCCTTGTTTCATACCTAGTCAACAAATGAACACCTTCCTTCCATCTTCTTTCCTTATTCTGGCACCATGATTTTTACCCTTAACCATTACCTTCCATTTAACACTTAAGTTCTAGATGTTCCACAAAGGATCAGAGTCCAGGTGTACTAGGTGCAGCATAAAGACAAAAAGGGTGTACGCAGCTGCTGCTAACATACTTTGTCATTACAAGCCCAAACTTTTGTTCTGCTCCAATATTCAGAAAATAGAGAGAATTATATTTCTTCTCTTTTCTCATACATAACAGCGAATCAATTGTTCATTGTATCTTGGTTTCTTTGCAAAGAAAAAATGTGAAAGTTCCAAGAAGGACACTGACAAACCCGTAAGAACTCATCACTGCATGAATAAAGCTGTAAATTTGAGCCTTACTTCAAGATTATTCTGAGAACCACCCACTATTAATGCAGTCATGAACTGATACCTCAGTCACTATGAGTGACTACGAGTGAAACAGAGCTTGACAGAATCTTCAAGCAAGCGGGCAAATACAAATAAAGAATTCCGATTCTAGCCATGTTGACTCGGGATGAATCTTTGACTCTTCTGAAAATCTCTGAAGTTGACACACTTTCAAAACACCACTAAAGGTGCTTATTTAAATCAGTAGCTTAAGACTGGTGGCAAAGGGTTTAAAGGATTTTTCTTTTATTTCTGAGCACACCTATATATTCAGTTTTGTGAGTTACAGATGAGTTGTTGCCATACCCAAGTAATTCTGAAGATTGCTATAACTGGACTGCAGCAGTGGAGAAACTGGTCTACCCTGATTTGAAAGAGCAGAACGTTACTAACAAACCAAAGACACGAGTCTGAATATGGAGTTATTCTGCCCCTAATTCACTTCCATTCCAGATACACTCTGTAAAAAGAGAGTTAAAAAGTGGATGAGGACACTGTATTACACAGTCCTGGGGCTGTTTGGACCACACGTAGCTTAAAGAAGACTTGATAATTCAATTGCAACCTTCTTCCTACAGTCAGTGCATTAAATAAGGATAATTTAAGAGGAATTACATTTAATCATAGTTTCATTTCCTGCCCATATGGTTGAGCGAATGTAGAGCTGAAAATCCCCCTCCTAGGAGGAATATTCTTTTATCTGTTTCAGGTAGTATTTTGAACTTCTTTCACTAACAGTCTGGCATGAAGACTGAGTCAAGGTTCACTACTCACTTTAAACAAATAAGTAAGTGTGTACACCAACAGCTGATCTGAACCAAAATGTCAGCTACAATCTCCAAAGGTACCAGAGGAAGCAGTTTCCCCCAGCGGCTATATTAACAGAATCTGCTTCATATGAGAATTAGAATGAAGTAATAAGCATAAAATATCTCATGAAGAGGGATTATCCAATGATGCATGAAATTCTCTCCTATCAAAAGAGTTATTCTCTCCTATCAAAAGCTCTCGTTAGCCTAAATTTGTCTAAGGGATGAACACATGTTGCTTACTATGCAGAGACAGAAGCAACTTTGTGTACATACTCAATAGGTGTCTGCTAACATCAGCACAACACATTGTATAAGGTTTTATGTCCTCCACTTGGACAAACTGTAGTATCATATGATGAAGGAAATACATATTACAAGCATTTGGATCTTCTATTTAGGACAACAAACTGACACACTATTTTGGACTGCCTTTTTCATACCTAGGTTATGCTTCATTTCTGAGAGTTCCTGTTGATGTAACCATTGAAGTTTTTCTATCTCAATCCTCAAACGCCGAATCTAAATATTAAAAATTTAATAGTTAGTAATAATAAACAGGGTGCAATGTATAATACGTAACTATTAAACAGAAAAACATGCCCAAAGCAAAGAGTCTGATCATTACTTACATCAAGGCTCCCCCACACTAACACGAGGAACCAAAGTCTAAAGTATTCTAAATATTTGTTGCTAGATTTTCCTACCATGAAAAGTACAGGATTGTTTGAAAACAAATTTCTATTAAACTTGCTCTTGATTCCTCTGAAATTAGTAGTCTCAAATTTCTCTCACTGGAATCAAAAAACTATTCCTCAGTTTTTGTTGTCTTTTTTATTTTTTTTTTTTTTTTTTTTTTTTTAACTAGATGAGGCTTAGGAAAGCAATTTTTTCATTTACTGTGGATTGGGAATACAAATATCGTTGCTCAAAATTGTGACTCCACTGTTTTGGTTAAAGCAAGCAAACAAATCATCACACTTTTAACCCTGAGCTTTATTTGTTCACATTTGTACTTAGTTTACACTGCTTAATCTGCTTTTTTCAAGTTTTAAAAAACCACTTAAAACATACTAAGTACTGCCTTTGGAGACAATTAAAAGCAATGCATAGCATTTCATTAAAAAATGCAAGAAGTATTAAAAGTATTTTTTAAAAGTATTAAAAACTATGGTCATAATCACATAAGTGGAATAAGCTACTGCACTACGAGTAAATTAAAATCTTCCTCTGGCAGATAAATACATGCTTTAAAAATGGCACTTTAAAAAAAAGACTTCATTTCTCATTTTAAACAAAGTGAAACAGAATTAAATCCTCAACAGCAGCTTTAAGGATCCGGGCTTGCTGGCTTACTGTTCTTGCTGCTTATCTTATAGAGCACATCTGATATTTTTTCAGTGTTTTTCTCTACCACTCTAATCATTACTTCTAAAACAGGACAGAAATTCGAACATCTGGACAGTCTCAATTTATAGTACTTTGTAGGTATAAATTACATGGTACTTTTTATATATAAAAATACTATTTTGCAACTTTCAAAGTTAAAATGCAAGCAATATTATTTATTTTATTTTACACTAACCTCAGCTATTGTACTTCCAGTAGTATTTTTTGAAAGATCATTATATATTTCAGTCATTGTTCCTTTGATGGCATCCATCATCTGAAAGACAAAATGAAAAAAATCTTTGATACTTACTTTTGATGGATACCCACTTTCACCTCCTTTCAACCACTTTAATGGGAACTTATACTACTATCAACAATGCCCCACATGTCTCTCTATATTTATCTGGGTCTACTTTCAGAGGACTATTTAGAGGGTAGAACACAACAGTTTTGACCAGGACTCTGATTGTTAAGTGTCCTGAACTGGTGAAATCCTTGACCTTCTACTTTTCCAAGAAATTGCCATTGATACGATTTACAAACAAAAAAATATGACCATGAGTTTGGGAAACATTTACTCACATTGCTGACCACCGACAAATCCACCAAGACCACATGCTTGAGTGAGAACATTGAAAGTTGATAGTCCGGATAAATCCTGGTGGTTTTAATGACTGGCTACTCAACTTTATTTCCTTATATAGTATTCACGTTGATTTTTTAATTTAAAGATCTAAGAGAGTATATGAAAAGCTAATGTCCCATACCTTCACTGTCACTATTACGATACAAGTATTACACCACATCTCCTCTTTAACAACTTAGCTTCTGCTTTAATACATGAATACACACTTATGACAAATTACTATCTGATGAAGTAATACAGTGTTTTAAAACAAAACTACACTTTTGTGTACGCATTACCGGACACAGATGAAGAAATATTAACGTTTTTTGTAAACATGATGCTCCTTTAGGAGAAAACACAGAAAATGGTCCAAAACACAATGCAACGTACGTAAGAAGAACCAATGGGGGAACATGAGAAGGAAAGGGTTTTAAAGTGTCTGAGGAGCTGAAGCCTATCATATACACACTCTGGCTTGGAACGGCAGGATTCAGCCACCTCTGAAAAGATGGTTCAGCACTTTCATCAAAATCTAGCTGTTCCTACCCAGCAGAATGAATTTGCAACATATGACAACCTGAAAATAAAGTGATTTCAGAATTTGAAATGTCAAAAATGTGAAAGTTCACTTCAAAATAAAATTTCAAGAAAACCTTGCTCAAGAACTTACTTTGCTAGTATATTTAGCAATATCTGCAGCCACATCAGCTGAAGCTGTTGCAATTGGCAAATCTGTATTAACTGAGGAAGAAAGCGTACTTGCAGATCCAGAACTGGTAACCATAGAAATAGGTTGAGTACTTGTAACCAAAGTTATAGTGGATGTGGAAGTGCTCTGGGTGATCTCTTTTTGCTGCACAGCTAAGAAAAGAGAACATACAGCAGATCAATCACATAAACAATTATGAAAATAAATAGGCAAATTTCTAACTCTAATGTCTAACTTAAATATGTGCACCTAATCATTTCAAAGACTTACATTATTTATACAATGGTACCATTTAATCAGTTAATCACACAGTGCCCAGCCACTGAACTTGTACATAATTATAAGGCTTACAGGCAATGAAACAAATATACCTGTCAAATTTATTATTTTAGACCGGCCAATGCACAAGTCTCCCTCAGATGTGTATTCCTCCATTTTTGCACTTCTTCAACCCACTTCCTAGGAATTCACTACCTAACCTCTCAGTCTGGAGAACTCCCAATACCATACACATGAACATAAGTTAGACTTTCATATTTTCATTTGCAATAATTTTTAAGATATTATTGAATTTCTTTTCTTTTTGCTTTGAAACAAGGTTTAGTGAGCCACTGTTGAAGAAAGCCTGCTGTAGTAATACTTCCTTGTGTTATTCCCATTCTTTTGTTATTAATGCTACTAATCATCATTATTAGTGTTGCAACATGTTTAATATACATGTATCGAGATCAACATTAGCCTTTGGTTGGCTGCACAGCAAGGAATGCAACATTAGAATAACTCATTAAAGCAAAGAAGTTATTCATAGTGTTAAGTCAAACAGGATAAGAAAAGTTTTCTCATCTTTGGTCAATATTTCAAATAATATTAAACAGTGGGTCATTACAAGTGACCATACAAATCAAAATGCAAAGACCTTCACCTTTTCATCCCTAACAACTTAACTGCCTTAAATACTTTTTTTAAAAAATATTTTAGGACGATATTTTTCAATCTATTTTTAATGATTCATATTATAAAAGATGTCTTTATTGCCAATATCCTCAAAACAGGAATTATTGAAATAAGTTATTCAATTTATTGCTCTGTACTATATTTTTGTTTGTGCCAATTCAGTATGTAAGAAATTTATAGACTTTGTAGTTCTAGCTTATAGTATTTCTATAAGACGGAACATAGCTATGATGTGCTTAATAGTAAACATATTGATAAAACAAACTCATAGGTTGAATATTTAAAGTTCCGTCCATATTATTAAGCCCTTTATATTAAAGTATGACTATTAAAAGAAAGACTTCACCAACTTTCACATTTGTTTTTCTCACTGAATATTTCCGTATCAAATATGTGCAGTCTACAAGTAGAAAGATAACACTTCTCCAATACTTCTTAAATGACAGTCATAAAAGCAGTTTGGGATCAGAGAAATGTGCCTCTGGTAAACGTTTGTATGTGACCTAAAGCTCTCTTCTGTGTGAAATCACTGACCTGCCAGCAGTGTTAGCAGAATGGAGAATATCTGTTCATCAGGCACAACAGTAAAGAGTTCAGTTTATTAACTTCAAATTACAAATGAAGCTAGATTTGCAAAAAGTTATTGTTCTGTGAAGTGAAACAACAGAAGCATGGCCTTATGCTACTATGTGCCTACTATTAGCAAAACCTTGGGCAAAGGGCTGGTAAGAACACAGTTATGAAAACACTAAAATGCCGTCACTGTTTGCTCAGTAAACTAGCATCAAAGTCATGTTAAGAGTTAAGCAATGGGGATTTCAAAGACAAGTGCAGTCTGAGTAATTTCATTACTGTCAAATTATACTCTGAAAAACCATACAGATCAGCTTGTCAGGTAAAACTGGATCCAGTTTGTAGACACAGAGGTGACAGTGGTAATCATGCAAGTGGAATAGAGTTAATGGTTTCATCAAATAAGCCAGAAAATAATTCAGTTCACTCTCCCAAATCTGCGATGGCTAAGAATGGCAAAAATATTCATACAGATACACACACAAACTTTCTGTCATTAAAATAAGGAGACATGACTCTAAATACACACCAGAAAGAGGAGGTATGGTGAGTAAGTTGTTGTATTTTAAAGTCACTTATCAGAGTAGAACCACACTTTGAGATTTTGTTTATATGGAAGAACTCCTGGTTAGGCAGCCTTGGAGCACTGAGATCACTACTGGGGAATTAGGCATCACAGGCACATTGAGTTAGAAAGTGTATACCTTTAACTGCTTGTCTTGTCTGATATCTTGTCCCTTGAGAGGACTGAGGCTGCTGTGACTGAGACTGCTGGCTCTGCTGCTGTTGCTGCTGTCTCTGCACCTTCTGCATGTGCCATTTCTGAGATGATGTCTGAAATTTATTCGAAGAATTCCACACCACACGCTGCACAGCAGGGGCAGTTTCCTTAGGCAGCAGAGGCCTCTGCTTTTTCACAGGGCTCCCAGTGGCTGCAGATGGAGCACTAACAGTAGAAGAAGCACTAGTAGTTGCTGTCACACCAGCTGGTGGAGTCTGGACTGCAGAGCGGGTAAGTACTGGAGTTTCTGGTAGAGACTGGGTGCTTGCACTGGAGGAAGGTGGAGTTTTACCTACAACTAAACAAACATAAAACGTAATGCCAGCTTTTCACCAAAACATCTGATTCATAATTTTCCATCTAAGTTCTGGAAGAGCCATATGCATCTTCCAGTCTACTCTGAATTATTTTCCTCACAAGGTAATTGATATTCTACAAGTAAACTCTTTTCAGTCTAATTGAAGTTGGTGGCAACTCAGAAGCACTAGACATTACACAAAACAAAACAAAAAGTACAAAACCCAGAAAACCAGTCTGACCTCCTTTGGAAGATATGTGAGAAGTCAGCATTTGTTAGGATGTTTCTGGGTCACCACTTTACAACTGTCATCCCAGTTTCTTTCAGGAGAAAAGTACATTCAAAAGCAACAATGACTGAACACAAAATAACTGAAGGAATAGCGTAATAAAAACTTTCTAAACAAAGGTGAACAGGCACTGACAACCAAATATACAGTCTATTTAAGATATCTATGTTTACTCAAAAATCTGCCAGAATTTATAGTTGACTGTTCCACATCTCAGATCAACTTAGGAACCGGATGATTCTTCCAAAGCTGTGGCTAGGACAAACCTATCTGAAAGAGAAGGCTGCTGCATTGACAGGGTGCAAAGACCTTCAGATTTGCATGTATCAGATTTCTTTTCTGGACGAAGGTATTTTAATATCCGATATCCAGGTAGGGGCTTTGGAACCATGGACCGGACACAAATGCTGTCTAGAATATATTCACATAGGTCTATATACATGAATATTTAAATCCATGTTTAATTTAACTCAGAATATGTTGGGGTTTTTTTGCCTCAATATCAAAGTAAACTTCAAGGATTACTTATTATTTCAACCATCACTGGTTTAGGCCAGTAGTAACACATGAAACAGTGGTTTTGAAATTCACAAAGCCACCTTGCTTAATAAATTTTTAAACAAAACAAGAATCAGTCCATATAGAAGTCCCAAAATTACAATTCTGTTTTTAGTTTGTAAGCCTATTTTCTTTGTTATCTCAAAGTAACATTTATCCATTAAATTCCATTTTGAGATTCAAAATTCAGAAGCATTAAATTGTCTTCTAAAGTATGCTTAACTGATTGAAAACATTGTTTTAAATAAAATGTTTGAGCCAACATGCTATAAAATATAGCCAACAAGATAGTTATATGAAGAATAAAGTATTTTTCTATCTAACCATTTAAATCTGGTTTTCTATTTTATTTTGTCAAAAGGCTAACATGCAGAACAAGCTTAGCAAAAGCACTTCACTCATTAATTGAGATTGCTTTCCTCTTTTAGCAACACACAGAAACAAGGGACAATATCTCAGGGACAATACACTTGATTTAGCTGTTCTTTTGATTATTACTGAGAGCATTTACATTGATTTCAATGGGACCTTATTCAATTTGTATGTTTGTTAAGTTCCAGCTTCTTCTATACCTGCAATTTTGGGAGGTCTATGGAAATGCAAAGATTCGTAACAATTGCGAAATAAATTCTACATTTGTCACAGAACAAATATTACAGATATTCATAGTTCTACGCTGCTGAAAGGAAACTCAATGAAACGTATTTTATTTAAACCAGAAACTATACTGGGGACTGAAAACTTTTTTCATAGTCACAAAGAATGAAAAATCATTCCTAAAAATTGGTTTAGTACAGATATTTTTGTCTTAATGCAAAAATAAAGGTAACAACTCCGGCTTCAGTAACAGCCCTACAGAATAGAAGAAAAAAAAAGAAAGAAAATAATTTCATCCTACCATCTTGTTTAGAAGGAGGTTCTTTAGACTCTTTCTTGGTTTTCCTTCCTTCACGGCCACACTGATCATCTCCTAGATCGATGACGAGTTCACTCTCAGAATCAGAGTCCAGTCCTAGATGCACAGTTGGAGAGTCTGTTTCATCTTTACCTTTCAGTTTTTCTTTTGCAGGATGCTGTAAACTTTTTCCCTTTTCAGAAAATTCTTTTTCAGTGTCTATAATTGCCTTTTCTTTGACCGGGTCATCTGCTTTATCCACTTCTGGACTTGTGCTTTTAAGTTCCTCCTTGTCTTCATTCTGTGCTGGGGGCTTAGGTTTTTTTTTCAAGCTCAATGATTCTTTGTCACTTCTTGTACCGTCCTTGTCCTCTCCATCTTCTTGATCATTCTTTGATTTCTGATCCTCATCACTATATTCACTATCACTGGTGTCAGATTTTTCAGAATCTTCAGAGTCACTGTGTTCTACTGCAGTATAAACAGCTTCAGATATTTCATTTATTCCTAATTTTGGGAAGGAAAGTACATTCCATGCTGACATCAGATTGACTGATATTACCAAAAAAAATACTCTATATACCGGAAAAAAAGTGTATACATACCATTATCTTAACTGTCAGTCCTTAAACTATAAACAATTCCCTTAGTGCCCTATCTCAACACCAGAATGTATAAGAATTACCTTCCACATATTCCAATTAATATTTCTATTTCATTCGATGGCCCTCTTTTCAATGCTTTTTTCTACTACCTGCAAGCTGTTTTGTTCAACTTAGGACCAATGCTAGCAAATACAAAGAGGAATTATTTTTATCCACAAGGAACCACCTTAAAATCAGTAACACTATTCACCTGGTTAGAGTTACTTACATGCATATTTACAGAATCTGTTTTAGACTGTGTAAGTTTTGTGAGGAGAACCTCTAATTTTTTCAGTGCCTAGAAAGTCTTTAATTAAGTGCTAGACAACACTAATGTTTCTAGCGGCATTCAGCTCCTGTGTAACTGGATATATGAATTTGTGCAACCGACATAAGTTAGGTACCATTCTAGAATTTTTCAATTTACAAAGCAAATGTTAAGACTATAATTCTGTCACACTACCTACGTCAGAATGGTACAAAAATAGATTAAAAGATGGAAGCTTTTTGACAAAAATTTGAAACACCAGGTCTCGCTGTATTTTAAATTTAAGCAGTTCACTTGCCTCTAAGAGTTCAAATATCCTCTACTCTTGTTTTAATGCATAAAATATTTAAGGTTTTACTATTTGACAACTTCTTTTAAACTCCAATTCAAAATTTCCTCCAATGTATCCTTCAGATGTCTATTGCATTCTTGAGATATACTTACCAAGTTGTGCTTTACAACTCTCTATTGTCTTGTCAAGATTAAGCTGAAACCTACTACGTATCTGTCGTTTGGGTGAAATGAGCTGCACAGGAGTGGTCTGCTGTTGGACTGACTCGCTCAACTCTTTCAGATCCATCTCAGCTTTGCTACGATCTAGAAAAACAAAAAGGAACTAAGTAAAGTATTTTACAAAAAGACATCACTACCCAGGTACAACGCAGACAATCTGAAACATATTTCACTTCTTTTGTAATTATTGGCTAAATAATAATTCTAGAATTACCTTACACAAACAATGGTTACTTCGTTTCTGATACTACATATTTCACACACAAAACACAAGCACCAACTATGTGGATGCTTTGTCTGTCAATGTGAAATTACCAAGAAATCAGCATTCAGGTCTGTAAGCTGTCTGACAGTACTTCTAGTAAGCTACCGCTGTTCTTTACTACTAGTAGCAATATTTTCACAGAGAAAATTGAATAGGAATACAAATCCTTATAGTCACCATTTAAAACTCAAAAGATAAGTCATAAGAATAGAAATAAAAATGTGGATTGTAACACGAGATAAATAAATTTAAGATAAAATAAGAAAATTTTCAACCTATGTCAGCAAAATCTTCTCGAGTTCTCCTATACACGTAGAGAATTTTCACTCTGAAACATACAGGTCTGTCTGCAGAGACCACAGACTACAGTGCTAAAGCTAAAGTTGTCTTAGCAACTAAGTTTCACATTTTTGATTCGGTTTTTCAATTTCACAGGTTATGTTTCTGTTCCATAGTCCTATCCTTTACTCTTTGCCAACAGTGCTGACACTCCATTAGTGCTCAGGGCACTAAACCAGTATGGAGCTAGTTGCTTGTTTGGGCACGAAGAAGGGAGAAGGAATGAAGATATCGGTTCGGCCAGTTCTGCTCCTTGAACTGTCTCATGGTAGGATCAAAAAAGCCATATGCTGGAAAAGGACAGCAGCCACAGAGAAGACAAAAGGTAACACTGGCACAATGTGCATTTGTGCTTTGTTTAGAGTTTCATTCCACAGCAGTTATAGATGTCACAGTATTGCTTTATTTTACTTTTTTTACTAAAAAAAACCCCACATATATTTACGAGACCTTTTTTGTTGATGAACAACTCAGAGAAAAGTGACATAAATATGAAGGGCTGAGCCAGAAATTCCTCTAACCAGATATTCTTTAAAAGTTTGAACATATTATCAAGGTACATTCCACATTTAAAATTTAAGAGCCAAAGTACATAATGACTCAAGTTCAGCAGTACAGTCGTCTCAATCAGGCTTGGCCACTGTCTCCTATTGGGTTGCAAACAGAATCTGTATTACAGATAGAGCAGGTACAGAAGGAACAATTCGGGTATTTATGCAATTTTTGTTTACTGCTAAAATAGCAGTTCATCATCTCTTCCTAGAGAAAACCATCAACTTGTGTGGTCCGATCCACAAGCCAAATATACAGGCTATAATTTGGTTCATCCTGGCTTGTAACATATATGCATTATAGCATACACAAATTCAGACTAAATAAAACTCAAATCATCCTTTCTAGTCCCAGTGAAATGGTCATAAAAGTAATGCTGATTTTCACACTCCTGTCACATTCATACTGAAAGAGACTAAACATAATACAAACTCTTATAATTTTCAGTGCAGTGTAAATTTTGAAAATAAAAACGAAGGCTCTAAGTCACTTAAATACTTTTGAAAAAAAAATTATTCCTTGTATTGGAAATATTTACTAGATTAAGCTTCTTCTTCCTGTGCTAACTATGTCTACCCAATCCACACTAATTTGACAGCAGTAAGGGTTGTATCACCCTTAGTACAGAATTTGATTCAAGGCCTTCACAGCCTTGGTTAACTACATGGCAGGATACAAACAGAAGAAAAAATAGAGAATGGGTGAAGATGAAGTCGAGGCAATGTAACACCTCCCCAGGGAACCCTACATCATAGGGTATATCTTAATATATGAAAGTCTCGCAGTCCAAATTCCTGTCTCGCCTACAAGGTGGTCTCAATGACATCTGGATTTCCAATCTGTCTCATTATTGTCAAAGCATTAGTCAAAAGAAAACAGAGCCAAAGGGCAGACAAGCTCATTGTGGGGGAATCTTCAGTTCTCATCTCCAAAGTCTTTACTTTTTCTCATTAGCAATCTGAAAATTTTCACTCTTGAGTTGGTCAAACTTGTTCTGTCTCTTCTGCCTCTGTCACACAAGGACAGGTCCTACACTACCTGGAACAGGTATTTTTTCCAAGCAATCTGTGTATAGCTTGGTCATTCACACCTCCATTTTTCAATTTAGCCAGTCTGCCAGTAACAACAGATGGCTCATTTCCATTATTTTGCTTTCCTTATTGCTGAATTGAAGGACAATCATGGAGTTCCCCTAGTACTCTGCTCAAGGTATCACAAAATCACAGAATGTTAGGGGTTGGAAGGGACCTCTGTGGGTCATCTAGTCCAACCCCCCTGCCAA
>Ga0181612_124098_pt1 | contig 20806 bp, 14 predicted proteins | sample HoacroProtozoa21_FD_119630 | JGI IMG/M metagenome (GOLD analysis project Ga0181612, IMG submission 119630) | Hoatzin crop microbial communities from Cojedes, Venezuel. Combined Assembly of Gp0051906, Gp0051904, Gp0051908
CAAGCTGTACATACAGTACGTGGTGAATATGTTGACTGCACCCTGGACACCTTGGACCTGTTGTGCACAAACAGTGGAGATTTGTATATGGTCAGGAAGCTCCATGTGTGCTGAAGGATGATTTCCCGCATGGTGCTTGCTCCAGGAGCCCAGCGCACCGGTCACTGCTGCTGTACCCTCCCTGCATTGCACAATGTCTCTGCCCCTACCCACCGTGTCTTGCCCAGACTCCTGCATGTTCTCAGCTAGGGCAAATCCACTGCCCTGCTTGAGCTGCAGACCACCAGTAGACCCAGCTGTAGGATCCTTGAAGCAAATCTTTAAAAAGCCAAGAGATTTATCCCATTCTTGCAGTAGGAGCATTTGCTAATGTGGGAGGGATGCTGAGGGACACAATGTCTTCAACGTGTGGAAAGCACAGCAGCACTCATGCCTGTTAACCTTATGAGCCTTGTCCTTTGAGGACAGCAAAGAGTGAAAGGCCAATGCAGCTTCTAACTACCCACCAGGGACTCTGGAGAGCGGGACTTCACCTGGCTTGTCATGGAGCACAGGCTGGTGGCTGAGACCCATCTGAGTTGCAGCACTTCATGAGGCTCCTAGATGGGAATTTTTCCTCAGAAAACCATGGAGCTCTGCAGCAAGAAGTCCTGCTGGGTTGAGTTTTCCCTTGTCTGGGGAATAGGATTTGGCTCTGGGGTGCCTCCATGGCCATGGGCACTGCCTCCCTGCTCCCACCAAGCGCCATGCCACAGCAGCCACTGCTCCTGCATCTGCTCCCAGCACCGGCGGTAGGAGGCGTGGAGGGAAAATCAGCTTCAACCAAAAGAAACTGTACCTTGAGTGTTATTAAAGGGTGACAGCCTTTTCTCCTGGAGCAGCAGCTCCTAAGGTTGCACAGCTCACCCGGAGAAGGCTGCCTGCAGTTAGGGTTATTGCCAGTGTGTAACTCATACAGTGGCAAATTCAGTTCCTGGAAACAGTCATGATGGGTTGAATTTAAGAATGGCGTTGCTCCTTCCTGCAACGGGAAGTATTTGTATTTTATTTTATTTTTAGGTTTTGGTCATTTCTTAGACACGTTTGAACTTGACATGCCATTTAGGAAGTGAGCATGACTGACTTTTTTATTGGAGTAATAGAAGCTGAAACATGAAAATGAAACAAAATATTTTGGTTTATGGAGACTTCAATGTTGCATTCAAAGCAAAGTGTCCAGAATGTCTTCAGAAGTCCTTTCTCAGCCAGATACCCAGCTTACTCGTGCAGTCCTGGGGGAGGAAAGAGGGGCACAGGGACATGGCAGCCTCCAAACCCCATTCTCTCAGCCGTGGGGAGACGGTTGCCTTTGCATCATCCCTGTGCAACACATATATGGGGCTTGTTAGAGCTCATCTTGCAGCTGAGAAACTGCATCAAAAAATTCCCCCTCAGCATATTTTCATGTCACTGACAAATCCCTCAACATAAAGTCTATTAGTGAAAATATTCAGCAAAAATACAGAGTATCACGGATGAATTTCTCTGTCTTCCTGCGTGTGATCTCTTTTGAATTGTGGCTACTCAGTAAATGCAAAACTTGTGGAGTTGCACAAGTTTCCCGATTCAGGGAAATCTCCCCATAGACTTCAGGGGGATTTTCACATGGGTAGAAGTCGAGAATTCATCCATGATGGTAAAAGAACTGATGCTTGTGTTTAGTTGTCCAGGTTTCATGAGGAAAAGGGTGAATCAAAAACTGTTTTTTCACATTAAATGGTTTTGATGTGAGATCTACCGAGCTAATTTCAGGAAAACCTCTGTGCGTATATGCGTGTGTGTATGTTGTGTGTAACCCTGGTGACTGACTACTCTGGAGCCTATACACATGAAGACTTCAATCAAGATTAGTTAAAATGTAATAAATCTAAGTAGGCAGACATGGTCTGCCTCAACTATTAATAGTAGGAGTGGGGAACTCAACAACTGCTGGTTGCTCAAAGGGCTTAAATGGATAAAATGAAACAGAAGGTATATGTTTTATTATAGGGTGTCACAGTGTTATCAGATGCGTGGAAATCATCCTTGCAATGCTACTGCACCACTAAATCTTGCGTGCAGGCTCAATGAAGAGGATTATTTCCAATATCCGTTTGCTCATGCTGCTGTCACAGCTTTTCCATATTTGACTTTGGGAAAAGAAGAAAAGAGTTTGCAAAATGAAGAGTCATGGCAACACTGCGTGCTAGCGCCAAACCAAATCAGTCATGCGCTGCTCTCTCTGGTATATCAGAAGTTACCAAGCCAGCAGAAATGGCTCAAGATCCTTTGCAGGGCTCCACTGGTATTTGGGTTTATATCCATTTCAAAGGGAAGAAGATGTGAATAAAGCATTTATGGCAGACTGGCATATACAGATTATGAATATAAGAGAGTAAGCAGCTTGGTCCAGTATGCCAGCAGAAAAGTGCACTTAGACGTGGATTTTATTTTATACTGTCTGACTCCAGTTTGGACACTGCTTCTTAATCCTTGCCCACTTTTAGACTCCCTTGGGCACTAGGGCTACCAGTTGTGTGGCACAAGCACTGCTTCTCAACAGAGTCCTATTCAAGGGCTATCCCAATATGCCCAATCTTAGGGCTGTAGGAGGTGTTATAATCTGTATACAAATTGTAGGTTGGTTTAAAATATTTTATAATATATTTCCAGTATGGCTTTCTGTGTGGATATGTAGCTGGGATTAACAGGTTTTCTGCAGATTTTACTAGACCTGATAGCAATGAACAATGGAAAATAAAACCCAAATTCCATTTCTTTGTCTTGCCTCTTCCAGAAAAATTACAAAATATATTAGAATGTTGGAAGTGGGACACATATGTTTGACTACCGCTTCCAGCTATTAGTGACTTCCAAAGTTCCCTACTTTTCTTTGAGCTTCCAGATTCATTGTACTATGAAGGATGGGAAGTCATAATGCTGATGGGGGATTTTACTTTTTGTTAGCACAACATGAAATCTTGTGCATCTTGCTCAAATTTTCCATATGTGCCTAGGAGTCTGCTTTCTGCTTCATCTTCCAGACTTGAATATAGATCTTCAAGTTGAACTTTCAGTCCAGTGACCCTTTCTAATGGAGCAAATTCCTGAAAATCTACTGCAACCTTAGGAAAACCAAGAAATGGGAACCAACGAACAGTGGAAAACCCTTAAAGGTTACTTTGGAAAATGGAATCTGGTATTGAAAGGCTATTTGCTTACTTGATGGGCTCTATTAGATGTGCTTACTCACATGATGGAGAACTCCTGGACTCCTAAGGGACTACTCAAAAAAATGAGATGTAGGTAAGCAACTGAGGTCCAAATGGGCCATCGAGTAACAGTGGTCCAGGCACTTCTCCATGGTACTATTGCTTGTGTGGCATGTTGCAGAGCAACCCTTACTAGGGCAGCTCCATTCCCATCTGTCACGGTCCCTCACTTCTTGGATCAGAGGAAGTTTTCACATAAAGCCTTTACTGCCCTCCCTCCAGCTACAACCGCTGTCCAGTCCTGCTTGTTACCAAGGTTATGCAAGGATTAGTGGTTCTTCCTTCAGTCTCCCATCACATAGGAGGCTTAAAAAACAGTATATTGGGGTATAGATGCATAGGCAGAGACTGACACATGGTGCTCCTTCCCAAGGGCAAGCCTGAGCCTGGCCCAAATGCACTGATACCTGAAACAAGACAGGAGACCTTTCAGGGACACTGAGTGATGCTGTCACCAGTCAGAATGTTTGAAATGGAGGTTATGCATTGCACGCCCTGGTGAGAAGCTATGTGAAGATGGAAGCATATGGGGCCATGCTCCATGCTGCAAGGGCAGGGGATGGCAGGAATAAGCAGTTGGGCAGGTTTATCCCTACAATCCCTTGTGTAAGGGCTGGTACCAGCTACACCATGCCACTGTGTCCTGCACAGTCAGGAAACATGTAACAGGATGATCCCAGAAAGGGAAAAAAGAATTGTCTCCTCTCTAGACTGATGGGGATGTCCTGTAGTGCCTGCACTGTGTTGGCTGACTGTCTTCTCTCTGGCCCTCTGCAACTAGGAAAAGCAGCACGTAGTGTGTGTGAAGGCAGATGATAACAGCTGAAGCTGGAAAAGAGAAGTAGAGAAAGATGGAGTGAGGTGTTTGTGCTGCCTGAATTTGTTCTGCTAGATACAGGGGTTTCATTTATTTAGCAATAATTATCACAGATTAGAAAAAACCTAGAAATGAGCCCCAAAATGATGAAGATAAACCTATGAGAAATATAGAGTTCTGTATTTAAAAAAAAACCCAATCATTTAAAACATTTATATCGATCCATTACAATGCTTGAAATGATAATTTTCTTCCATATTTTTTCCCTTTTACTCTTCGTTCCAAACCCCTTTGTTCCTCACTTGTCACTCAATGTCACGTAGATTTTATGACATCTGAGGCTTCATTTTCTTTTCAGCTTTCTTACAATCATCTGTTTGCCGGTGTCTCATTTCTCCTCTAGTCACTCTGGGTGCAAATCATATGACACAATTTTAGCCATTTGAGAGTTAGCTACTTACTCGAGCTGGTCTTCTGGGCTCATTTTACAGTGGGCAGAGAGAGAGACCCAGCTGGCAGTTTATCCCACGCTCTCTAGGAAGGGGCAAAAGGCTTAGCTTAGCTTTCACTACACATCTAACTCTAAGACAGCAAAGAAAGAGGGTGACAAGTGCTGTCATCTGTGGCTTTTCAATAACTGCATAGTACTGGGCTTAAAAGGACAAAAGGAAGACAAAAAAAAGCCAAGCTATAAACTGAAAGAAAAAAAAAAGTAAAACCATAATTCTCCACTTGTTAGAAACGCAGATTATTTTTTTTTTTTTCTAAGAAATATTATATTTAGGATAACCCAAATTTTTCACATAAAATCCAAATTTAGGGCAGCAAGGGCATTTTAAGCAAAAAAAAGGTATCAGATTTAGTAAAATTATAGACATTATTTCTCTAAAATTCCACAGGATGTAGTTGGACACTTTATGAAAGGTAAGAGAATGTTTTGAGCCAGAACAACCTCTAAGCAGTTATGAGCCAATTTGTTGTAGAGCACGGAGCGGAAGTGTTCTGTAACGCAGCGGATGATACACTGTCACAGGGTGCTACAATGACCACAGAGGGCCCCGACGCACGGATCAGAAACACATTTTATCTGGAAGCTTGGTGCATTGGTTAGAAAAAAATAATTAAGCCAAATCAGGAATTAAATTTATCAGAAAATTATCTAAAACTTGAAGAAAATTGTAGTATTTTCTTTTTTTCAAAGAAAAGCAAATCTGTATAACTTCGTCTGATATTTAAATGCCTCAGTATTCACTTCCCCGTCAGCCCCACACCATCACTTGACATCTCTTAATTTCTCCCTTTTTGTCTCAGTTAAAAGATCAAATGTAATTTTCCAGCTGACTTTTTTCCTGAAATTTTTAATTCCCTTTTTCCAAATCCTGATAAATTTCTGTCGCTCCACACATGTATAAATTATTAAATAAATTTGGGTGGGGCGGGGGCAGGAAGAACAACGGAACGTTAGAAAAAAACACAAATAATTCACAAATGATGGCTAATGAATAAATACTACTAATGCCATACCCATTTGATGCCGTGGGGATGCTCTGGTACCTAAAAGCTGCCCAGTCACTTTGCCACTTCCAAGGTCCTGGATCCACCACCTCTTTGCACAGATGTTTGCGGATGCCATTGCAGGGAGGTGATATGTGTACGATGCATCCTGATGCAGGGTGCTGCCGTGGCCTTGAGATGTGGACTGTAGGTGGTGTGATAAGGGTGTTCAAGCCAGGGTTTCAGGCCACACACCTTTCTGCTTTCTCCTGAGCAGGTATGACATGCAATAATCCTCAAAATCTGGGGAAGGGTCCCCTGGAGCGGTGCTCTGTGTAGGGCCACCTTGCAGATACTGGCTCGCCAGCTGAGCCCCAGCTTTAGTGTGCACTGAATGGCAACAACCTTCTTTCTTCTCATTTTGCTAGTAATTTATTCAACTTGAAATCACCCCGGCTGGAAAATCCGTATGTCCCTGGCTTATAGGGGCACACGAATGCGCCGTCCCTTCTGCAAACAGAGGTTTAATTTATTTCCCGATTGCTGTGAACTGCAGTGATATTAACTGCACCAATGTCCTGTATAGTCGTGACTGAGGTCAGGCTTTAGTATTTTCAAGCTCCCGTCCAACAAACAGGTCTTTTGTCCGTTAATTTGTTGGTAAGGCTGCCGAAAGGAAGCACTTTTTATCTCTAAAAGCACTATACTTGTGATGTACCTGGGTCACCGTTATTCCAGGCTCATTCCCCCTTGTGAGCATTAACAGATGCTCAGAAAGAGCTTGTGAAAAGAAGAATTCTGCAGATGGGGAATCAGAGGCACAGAGTGGCAGTGTGGCCAAAGCTGATGTGGATTTTTCCCCTGGTTGCATTGCCCTGACGCCAGGGTTTCCCAGAACTGGCAGTCTGACAGCAGTTATGGCTCCCAGGCTGTGCTTTGATGGCCCTTTCTCCTGCAAAGGATTTCTCTTGACGCTGGTGCCAGAGCTCTGGATGGTGGGCTGGTGACCAGCAGATGCAGGCAGCACTTTGGCGAAGCGTGTTGGATCCTCCATGACTTCCTTGGTATTCTCAGCTGCCTCCAGCCACTTTTTCCCTCCCTGCTATCTCCCCCCAGGTCTTTTTCCTCGCCTCTAAGCTGGTAAATCAATGTCTTTCTGTCTCCGAGTGCCTTTGTGCTAAATTCGTTTGTGTTCATAAACATGTGAAAGCAACTATAAAAGTGCAAAAAAATGAATATATGTTAATGCATTCTGTGAGCATAAAACCAGAAAAGGGAGAAAAGAAAGCAGTGATTTTATCTCTGTAGAAAGAATAATTTAAGAAACATCACCAAACATAGCTATAGGACATGGCCAGTGACTTCATTTCAGGTCTTTAACTCTGTATCGACCTGCTCATAAAGGAGGTATTTTTTCAACCTCATGTACTTCCCAAGCTGCAAATAATCTGCAACTTCAGTGATTCCAGTCTCATTTATTTGCATCAATGTGGCTTTATTTTTCAAATATAAAGCACAGTGCCACACATTTTGCCTACAGCTGGAATAACATGCAAGTTCTTAGCTGTTAAATTCACCCAAGGGGATTAGTTTAAGGTAAAGTGGCATTAGCCTGGAGCACACGTCACAGCACGACAGAACCCCTTGAAAATAAAAATAAAAAATGCAGATCTGCCTTCTGTGTCATCTGTTACACCGTATCACCAGATGAGCCTAGTCTCTGGGCTTTAAACACTAAGAGAACAGCCCTGTTTGATTTTTTACTCCCAGGTTGGTTCTTTAGCTCAGTGCACAGATACCACTCTGTGAAATAACTCCTGTGTAATTTGAACTACACTACAAGATTAATCCCCTCTTTTTTTTTAGAGGACAACCTGATGGAAAGAGCTGCAGTTAGCAGGTGGGCTTGTGGCAAAGAAAAGAGAGCAAGGATCAATTATAGCCTTGAACATGGCTGCTCAACTATGTATCAGATAACCACCAATTCCCTTAAAATCTGTCACTGCCCAGCAGTTGCTATGCAAGGGTGAGTGTGAGGCTGCTTAGTTCATGTTCGTAATCAGGCCAGGTGGGTGATGCCTTTTAAGGAGAAGCAGCAGGAGGAATGCATCGGGACCCAGGATGAAGAGCCCTGTCATTTTTGCAGGAATAAAATGTACCGGATGGCCTGGGAGCTCTAGCTTTGTCTGCAAAGGGCTTTTGCAGCGAGATAACAGAGAAGCGGTGCCCCATCAACCAGGCTGTGCCGGTGCTGTGTAACGTGGCAATGGCCTGCAACAGGCAGTATTTTGCTCTTCTAAATTTGTCCTTATAAACTGGCCTGTGTCAAAGCTTCGATGGCATGGATATTTGAGGGCAAAGAATGGTTCCGATTTAGGAAGCGCTTGCTTTCTCCCGGGCTTTGCCGTCTTCTGAATATCCTCAGGTCTTTCACTGTATCATATGTTTTGTGGCATTTCTAAGAAGCAGAAGTGGTTTTTCTCCTCCTGCCGGCACAGTTGCACAGATGTCCTCATTTCAACACAGCCCCTAGGGGAGGGCACAAAAGCTGGTGGCTGGTTTAATTGGTCAGATGAGATTATCCCAGGTAAATGCTTAAAATTTCTCCTTTATCTGTGGGGTACATGCAAAGGTCTTTGATGAGCGAAGGAACATACTGGTTCCTCACCTCTTTGAACAATCCCCCAAACCTGGTGAAACATCTGGCTGATCCAGCTGCCACTCTTATCTCATCAAATCTTCATGTTTCCCAAGAAAAACCAAACTCACAGCTTTATACCACCTCTTGCTGTCTCACCTGACAGCAGTTTTAGTTGCACTGCTGAAACGGCCAATGGAAAAGACATGTGAGAGCATGAGCTAGAGATCCGCCAGCACTATTGGGTATGGAAACGGTTCTTGGGCACATCAAACTCAAAGATCAGCTGTACAGGCACAGTCTTTCCAACACACTCAGGCCTCATCCAGCTTCTTCTGATGTGCATTTGCCAGGATTGCCCAAGATTTTTCACTGGACTATCAAAAAAGTTGATCTGTAGTCAAAGCAGTACAAGGGTGGATGGGCTTAGAGGTGAGAAGACACATCCTCAGCAATATGAGCTCTCCTCTGCATGGGTCAGGAGTACCAAGCCTGGCATGGCTGTAGCAGCTGGGCCTCCTCTGTGGTATTGCAGAGCCAGATGATCCTGTCGAAAAACAGAGAAAGCAGCAGGTAGTTGAACAAATAAAGTTGAGCAGCAGGTGAAGAAAGGAAGGGGCAATGGGACACATCCCTTACAAGGTGATCACAGATGAAGCTGTCCCCACAGCTGACTGTTTTTCAAGTGCACTGCAGACCAGAGCTGATTCATAGCTGTTCTCCAGCAAATCTTTTTAATTCATGAAATGAGACTGTAAAGAAGACAACGTCCTGCTCAGATGTCAATAAAGAGCAAAGGTAAAACAAACCCAACAAAATAAGTACACATTTTAATGCCAAGAGACCAGTAATTTCTTACTTATCAAGAAATGAAGTTATGTTTTCAGAAATGACTCAAAAGATTGAGATAATGGGAGCTCAGGGACTTGTGTTTGCCACCATATAACGGGACAGCTGAAGCCAGGGGCTGCTCCCAGCTGTCCTCTTCATGTTCCCCATCCGAGAGAGGCGTCTCTGCTGAGAGGCTAAGCAGGACATCTGTCTGCCTCAGCCATTACATTTTTAACTCCACATGAGTCAAGACCCTTAGGTTCCTCCTTTTGAAGATGGGGTGTAGGTCCTCACATCTCTTAGTTGTGTATAAAAATATTTGCCAAGAACCAGACATGGAGTTACAGACCAGTGACTCACAATTGCCTGTTATTTACTAAATACTTTTATGGTACACTAAGCACTTATTATGTTCTTCAGTGCCCTCCAAGGGGAATTGTTGAGAACACATTTTGAGAGATGGTGTCTGTCCCAAAGACAGACAAAGTGTGGAGGGATAAACAGCGCAGCAGATAAGTGATTTGCCCAAGGTCATAGCATTAAAACTGGGAGTGGCTCTCCTGATGCCCCATTGCCTGTCTGACACTTTGTCCATTCAGTTCTGGTGCTCTGTTGTTTCTGGCTAAGGAACAAGTTCACTGAAAAATACAGCAGAACGGAATACCACCAATGAATGATAGGGGTTTCTACTTGATGCCTATTTACAAGAGTGGTTATTACAGAGGAACTAATCCTCAAGGTTCTCTGCTCCATTGAAACAGGTTGAGTGCCTTTGACACCATTTTTATTTTCTCTCTTCTGCTACTGAGAAGTGGTAGCTTACCTGCACAGGATGGGAGATTCATTGCAACAGTGCTTGATGTAGATCCTATTGCTGTCCCAAAGGTGTGAGTGATATATCTGCAGTATTTAATCTCATCTGTAGCAGAGCAGAGGCTGGTGCCACAGGGATGTCCTCTAACAGCTGAGCAGGGGACAATGAGTGAAATCCCTGGCTGATTTCTGCAGCTGCCAGCTTTGCAATCCTAGCCGTAGTTCAGCTGGTGGCTGATTTTGGGGCTACCACCCATGCCATCCTGTGAACTCGGGGTGCTCCGCATGCCTGTTGTGGCTCCATCCCTGCTCTCGTGTTGCTGAGGTGTCACTTGGATCTTTCCTGTTTGGCCGGGATGTGTCGGTTGAGAACATCGTGAGACCTGTGGACAGAAAGGGAAGAAGAGAAGATTACATCTGCCACCTGGAAACCTCGAAAGAGGCATTGGAAAATCCAGAGCTATAAGCTAAATCCACACCTGCCTCCAGGAACTCTCTGCTTGATCTATAATTGGAATATTTGTCCTTTAAACAGCTCAGCTATGCCCCTGAGGAAGAAAAGCAATGAGAATATCTGAGGGCACTGTAAGAGTCAGTGAGCTCCAGGAAACAAACATGTGTGTATCTTAGGCCTTTGTGGTTCCTGTGACACCTTGCTGGATGTTGGAAAGATAGTCAAGTTTTAAGAACAGCAAAGAATCCAGATACAAAAAGAGTAAGAATTCACGCCCTTTGCAAATCACCTGCGTTTTAATAACATTTATTCCTACAGACAGGCAGCAAAGAGAGGAGGCACTCAGGGCTCACAGAGATACTCTAGCTGCATGAATATGCTTCCTATGGCATTTACTCCTGATTTCCTAAACCCACGAATCAGCGTGGATGGGGAGAGGGGAAGGGAATTCTTGTGGGAAAAGTGGAAGAGGAGCACCTTCGCCTGGTGTTGATGTGCAACCAGATCTGTGAAAGCTTTCGTGTCCATGGGACTACTTTGAGGGTATTTTGTGTGGATATAAGTATTTGTGCATGCAGCAGGCTGTGAGTTTAAACCATCAAACTTTAGAGGAGCTGCTCCTTGCTGCGGAGGCCGTGGGCAGGGAAGGGTCGCTGGTGGGGGACAGGAGGCACAGTGCATAAGGGTAGGACCTCTGTGTGGGTGGCAGGTGGGTTTGGTAGAAGGGAAGAGGTGGATCTTAAGGATTTTCTGAGCCAAGGGAGATGAGCTGAATCTCTCCGACCACTGCAGTGGTGGGCATTGGATGAGCAAACAGGCAAATCCCTCAAATGCTTTGCCCTTCATGACAATGGCCTGAGCCTGCAACATCAAAAGTTGGCCATCCCTAAGGTGAAGAGAAAAATGGCAATGGTGTCCCTTGGTATAGACCACAGTGGGTCTCCCAGATGCATAGGTGTGCAAGGGTCTGAGCAAAGATGCATTTACACAAACAGGGATAAACCTGTCACAGTTGTTCAGCCGAGCTCCGGGCAGGTTCAGAATCTGAACACCGGGTGAACCCTTCTCTGGGAGGGGAGATGAGGTTCATCCCAAGATGATGGGAGCAAGAATGATGCCATTGCTGAAGGCGTGGGCAGAGATGGACCTTCCCCAGCTTGCAGCCCTTGGCGGCAAGAAACCAGCCGAGCTGATCACCCTGCTGCTGCTGCCAGCTGCGTGCCAGCGAGCCTGCCCGGCCTTGCAGTTGTTTTATCATTTTAATTAAGCTCTGCAAACCCGGAGCTGTTAGGACAGGATTCATGCCTCTGGTATTCGCTCTTGGCTCCAGTGGGGACATGCTCTCCACAGCTTTTGGGTGCCGGGGAAGGGCCCCGCGCACCGCTGTGCTGGCGGGGCAGCGGTGCGTGGCCGGCAGCCATGTCCCGGTGCCTAATTGCTGTGGGGTTACTCAGCCAGCTGGAGCACACGGGACAGGAGGAATGGGCTCCCTCCGGGCACAGGTTTGGCTGCTCTGAGTGAGGTCCAGGCAATGCTGGTAGCAATCCCACATGCCGGTGTGGGGTGACGTGATGGCCAAGGGATGGCCACAGGGTCCCTCGGCGAGGCAGGGACGTGGGCTGTCTCTGCTCAGCTCATTGCAACGGCTGCGGTGCCTGGGCTCTGACCGGGTGTGTGCTGAACTGGGCAAAAAGTCGGGCTTTTGTAAATGGGCACTGCACCATGCAAAGCTGTTAAATGTCCCCCTCCAAGGAGGTGTGGAGGTTGAATGTGGGGTTGCTTTGGTCCAGCCTGGAGTGATGTTGTAGCAGTTCCCACAGGGTTTCCCAGTCAGCCCCCATGGCCCCCAGCGAGCCCCAGCCCGGCAGGGAGGCAGAAAGCCCAGGCCCAGCATGCCAGGACACCTTTCCAGCCTCTTCCGCGGGGGCCATACCTTCCCTCCTATGCCGCCCCATGCTGCCTGCCCACGCTGTCTCAGGCGCTTCCTGTGAGCACCAGCAATGGTTCCAGAGCATGCAATTCCCCGGGGCTCCGGAAAGGTACGTGGTATGTTCTTGAGGAGATTTGGAGGTATGCACCCAAGGGCAGCCTTCTTGCTGGACATCTCCAGAGGCTGCTGCTCCAAGCTGGCTCTCCTTTACCCCAGGATGACATGGAGCCACCTTGTTAGTACCAGAGCAGCCACTTCAGCATTGCCTCTGGGTTCAAATGGGAAGGGATCCTACTCCGTGTTACACCCTCCAGCAGCTCCTCAGGATCATATTTCTTTCTATAGGTGAAAGAATAAAGATTTTGCTTTGTTTCCATTTTTGAAAGCAAAAGGTCTCAACAGAAACATTTTAGACTGACTAAACTTTGAAATCATGGGGTCACAAAAAGTGATGTCTTATCAACATCCATAAAAACTTGCAAGACATGCATTTTTCCCGTTGCTTCTTTAGAGGCAGCAGGTGATGCGTTGCAGCAGCACAGTATGTGCTCCTGCAAGGAAGGGGAAAGACCTGCCTGCAGGGCAGGCTCCAGGGCAAAAGGGCCAAGCTCTCCCCATCCGTACGCATAAGAATATTTGGAACAGCTTTGCTAGCTGAAGTTAGCAGAGCTGCTCCAGCTCTGTGCCACTGTAACTGAGATCATGCTTTAGCCGAACACATTTCCAAACAGCCTCAATAGCCACGCCAAAGCGGCACCTTGGCACCGGGAGAGGATCACGCATGGCAAGCGCAAGCGCCTTCTTCCCTCCGGTGCCATCTTCATCCCCACGCAGCTGAGGGCCTGTTTAGCCTCCCGGGGTTTTCAAGATACCTTGTTTGATTTTTGTTGCTGATGAAGGATTTATATTGTACTTAATGCAGTGATTTGGCTTTTAATTGTTTTCTCTTCTAGGAAATGACTTCAAACTTTTATTGCTGTTTTAAAAGTTAAAAAAAGTTTCTTTCCCACTGTGTTTCCTCCCTTCCTCAAAAGAAATGTCATTTGTAGGACACCAGTGTCTGCACCCAAAGTCTTAATTGCTTGTGGAAACTTGTCTGTCTATGTGTGTGTCAGCTGGTTTATACCAGAATCAGAAGTGTATTTAAAGAGAGAAAAAAAAAAAAAGATAAAAGAAAATGGAGTGTAATTGAAAGTATAGCTGAAGGGGTTTGAGCGGTATCTCCATATCAAGAGAAGTTACATCACCTGTGAAAACATCAGATATACTCTTACAGCTCTGCAGTCATTACCCTTATTAGCAGTGTTGTTATTACTGCTGGAACAGGCATGAGCTCAGGGCCATGGAAGCAGGAGGGCTCAGGGCCACATCCTGCAGCACACGTGATGGGGGGCCTGACCCAGGCCAGTAGCAGTAAACAAACTCGTACAGAAGAGATGAAGGAGCATTTTTGATACCTGTGTTTTTGGAAGAAATGTATTTTTCGGGAAGGGGTGTGTTAGAAAAATCTTCTTGTTGTTTCTCTCGCACGCTGCACTCGGCTTCTTCTCGCTGCCGCCAGTGTTGTGGTGCCGGAGCTCAGCCTGGCACTTCTTTGCTGTGCCTCTGGGGACGTGTGTCAGGAGGGCAAATCCTGCCCAGTCACCCCAGAAGTGACCCCAAACAAAGCGCAGCAGCTGGCATAGGAAATTGGGCAGGTTCTTAGAAAAGACAGAAGTGTATTTCTGAAGCTCTCCCCTGGACAGAAGCTGCCTGTAGCCCAGCAGAGCTCTGCCCGCTCGCCCATGGGAGAGGCACTCGGTGAGTCCACCTTCACCTTCAGCCACCAGAAACACCCCAGAAATGCCACACTATCTTCCCACTCTCCCTGGGACTGTGAAAAACTTCAGTGCTCAGTTTAAATGAGTTGCTTCAGTCCCATCTGTGGCAGAGGAGAGAGTTGGGTACCTCCAGGATGTTTTCTCACCTGAACAGGAGTAATGAGAGGAAAGAGCTGCTTCTTTTCATAGGTTCAGTGCTTGCCTCACCGACAATAGACAAAGACCAGCCTGACTCAACATGTTCCCTTTAAACTGGACTACTCCAGGCAGGTTGGCAGAATTAAATCTGACCAAAGGTGGATATTTTTGTAAAGGAATTGCATTTAAAAAAAAAGCCAACCCCCCTTCCTAGGAAGCCACCCACTTTTTGCATGCCAGCTGCTCCACTGCCTGGAAGCTTTCCAGACAAAGTGCAAAAAAGTTTCTGGATGGGCTGCAAATTAATTCAGCAGCAGTTCATTTGTTTTCCTTAGCTGCATGTACCAATTGCAAATAAGGTTAACAGATGATATTTGCTACTTAGAATAGTTTCTAAAACACTACAGGAATTATTTATAGACTGCCTTCTCTGCATGCATGGAGGTTTGATTTGAGGTTCAAGAAATCAAAGTCTCTGGCACAAGTTAAACCCGCTCTTGAAAAAGTTTCATAAATTACCATCAACGGCTTACACCACTCCAGCTGGTATCCTGGAAGACAGGTTTGCCACTTCGTCATAGAGAGCAATCACACCAGTTTTCACACAGAAACAAGAAAACAGAGGAATTGATGTTCATATTGTTCTGCATGGGTTGGGTCTTCGGCGGATCTGTGCTGCTGGAGCTCCATTGCGACCAGCAGTACCACTACAATCTTCCCCCAGCTGGGGATCCAGATTACAAACAATAAGAAGTGTATTTAACTTAAATGTCAGCATTTTACAGATAAGATTCCAGATTAAATCCCTGCCCTCCTCAGTATCCACTATGTCTCATGTTTAGGTACTATCAACATCCCATTTACAGGCCAGTTGGGAGAATAGTATACGTACATATCCATAAGCGTGTGTATGGATGTAGTTACAAATTTATGGCCAGCATGTTAATAGATGAGGACTATCACAGGCCCAGACTTCATTACTGTCTCCACCACCTTATCACCAGAAATACCTCTTTTCCAGATCAGTCATCTCCTCTTTCAGCACATTTAACCCCTCAGATGTCATGGTTGTGGGATAGTGTTGGATTGGATCACTCCAACTTGGCATTTGGTTACATATGAACCTGGAAATGTCTTTCTGCATGTACAGTTTCTTACTTTGCTTTTAAAAAATGAGGTGGACCACTTGTTCATAAGGGTGGTCTTGAGGTCTACCTACAGCACCATAAGAAGTTAAAAAATCAGCCTTTCTTCAGCCTCAGAAAGAGGACAATTTATGCCTCCAAAGACTGCTGAACAAACTCTATGCTGGAAAGCCCCTTTGGAAAGAAAACAAAACAGAAGTGCCTGTGCTAGCAAGACTGTGACTATTTCCGTAAGGTCTACCAGCACTTGTGATACTACTGCCAATTTAGCTCTGCTCCCACCAGGATAACATGCAAAGGTCTGGAGCTATTGAAGGTAAATCTGGTTCGCCTTTCTCCTCCATCCTGCTCATGAGCAATGGTGACCCACCTCTCCAGGGAAAGCTTACAGATGACATATGAGGCAACCATGAGGCCTTCAGATAATAGGCTGGAGATGGCTGCAGACCTTTCCAAAGGCATAAGCATCATCTAGGCGTCAGCTCTGTGCAGTGAGCAGCGAGTACAAGTTGTCCAGTACATGTAAGTGCCAGGAAGTGCCTGGCATTTGAAGAATTTATATACTCATTGTTCACATGAACATCAAGTCCCAGTGAGCCTGGACACTCAGAAACAAGACAGGCACAGGGGGCATTTGCGGACTAGCCATATCGCTGTCCGACTTTGTCAGAGTGAAATAACACTTGATTTGAACTGAGGGTCTCTTCAGCTTGCATGCAGAATCATAGCTTCTCTCTTCCTTGAGTCCTCTCTATATTTGCACCAGGTTGACTAATCAGAGGAATCAAGTGGGAGTTAGATACATGGCTCTTGACTTCATTCAAAGTCGGACGAAACAGTGCTTTCTTCCTTGCATTCCTGCAGGGAGTTCCTGTCCGACAGGAGAGATCTGATGAACTAGCCCATATGAAGCCAATGACATGCTGGTTTTGCTTCAAAGACTGAATGCAAATTTTTTGCTTGTACCTTGTGCAGCTGAAGGGCTTGCCATGAGCATGGACATAGGAGGTACAGAGGGCACCGCTGGCTGGCTGGCTGAGGGATCAATAGCAAGTAACAGCAGTGTCTTGACCCAAAAAAGGCTAGAATATGAAAGTCTTGCTAGTTGCCATTCAGGATTTGCTGTCATGAGGCAAGGACTGCCTCAGACACTGCGGGGCCCTCAGTGTGGGCCAGAATTGAGACTACAAATGATTTTGAAATAGCAATTTTATTTTCCACCCCAAATTCGAAGACTCTCAACTTCTTCCAAGACATCTTCTCACAGCCCGAACCCTCTGTGTCTCCCAGTACTCTGCCACTCAACCACCATCTCCTTGGGTGCCATCCTCACTCCTGGAGTGCACGAAGACTAGGCTGAGCACCCTGCCCTCCCTGCGAGCAGATGGTTGTGCCCCATGGCCATCCAGGCATGGGCTGCTAAGATCACACCGTTGAACACTGGCATGGAGGCATGGAGGCAGAGAGGTGACTGAGAGGGCAAAGAAACTCCAGAGGCTGCATCTTTTCCATTTAAATATCTCCCCCCTTCCCTTTCTCTGCCCAAGGCAGTGGCCTCCACACTTTGTTGAAGTCTTGGTGTCAGTGGTGGCAGAGGTCAGGTGAGCCCGGGTATCCAGTATGTTTCAGGTTCCCCTCACCAAGGCTATTTTCCTTCTGCTGTTTCTTCCATTCTTGAAGTGCAGACACTTCTTGTTTCCTGTCCCGTTCATTGTTGGTCTGAAGTCACCACAGCTCTAGCTGGCTGTAGAGTTGAGGCCAGGCCACAGTCCCTGAAATGGGAATCAAATCAAATGAGGACTCTGACCAAATGTGGTGTTAACTGGCAGTGGGCAGCAGCACGTTTCTGAAAGAAACCTTGCTTGGTGGGAATTGGCGCTAACTTGTCACCTTGAAAAGCCTCCTCTTGGTCAGAGCTTGCAGAAATAGTGCAGACTGGATGTAATTTCCAAAGACTGCACAACACCCAGATATTGAAGGCTGTTGATGGCTTCTAGAAGGGGTTGAAAACATCATCAGCACAGCATAATTATTCGTAACACGGGCCAATTTCAACGCTCAGCACAACACAGTTTGAAACAATATGTGATGAAAATCAATTTCTAAGTCTATTGATAGGCTGATAACATCCCTGGTTACATTGCTGGTCCCACTGGTGTGCTCATTCTCAAGTAAACATATTAGAGGCAGATGTCACACAAGAATGTGACTCCACTAACCATTAAGAGACACTAAGATCCTTTGTCTTCTGAAGCAAATTTCCATGGGATTATGCTGGGTAGAATAATTTAAGATTAAAAAGCAATAACAATCCTGAAATCATTTAAAGGGATGTTTCTTTAATCCTCCTTGTATGGAAGAATCGAAACTAATCAGGGGTAAGGGGACACCTCTCCCCAGAGGTAAATGTCCATGAAATGCTAGCTCACATCCAATTTCTGTGGTACCAGCATATTTAGTGGTTGTTGGTATCTTTGAAAATCTTCCTCCTAGGTGAAATTGCACTTTCCCATTCTCCTGCCAAAAAGCAGTACTCATTTTTGGGTTTTGGGCGGGCTTTCTTTTCCTAGCTGAGAATATACACATATTCTCATCAATTTAGAGAGGCTTTCAAAACCCAGGTGCAGAGCTTTGGCATCAGCAACCTCCCAAGAGCACTTTATAGCACATAAATCTTGCTCCTGGTTAATCAAACACTGCTGAAGTGAGCCAAGGAACCATGAGAATGTAAACCGCTCTCCCCCTCCCTCCCCACTTACAAGAGTTTGCTGCTCCTTCTTCAAAAGGAGAGTGAGAGGTGTTTCTGCTTTAAATGTGACTTTAACGCAGACAAGGATGCTAACTTTGTTGGACTCGGGCATTTTCTGTGCAAAGAAGTTTTTGTTTTTATATTTTTTCCAGAACTGTCCTTGGTGGGCCAGCTGCTCTTCTGCTTTCACCCTACTCTAGAACAGGTCCTTCAACTCTCACCTTTGCTTTAACCCCAGTCTGAGACCTCAGCAAGGCTGGAACGGTTTTGTAGTTGTGATAAGGGACAATCACACTATTTCTCCCAGCTAAAGACTTAGCTGGGCAAGTGGCTGCCTTCCTAACACTGAAGCAGAGCAAAATGTCAAGTGTTGTAAATGGGACAACATGACAACCCTGCCGTTGCAGGTGTTTTGGTCCTCGATAGTCCCAGGGTTGTGAGTTACAAGACAACTCCGGGTGCATTGACTTTTGTTAGTGAAGAGATTTGCAAGGGTGGGAGAGGAAGTAACACCACTGAGGCCATTCTTTTCCCACGAAAGACATCTTGGAGCAACACCCCCTTTTTGCCCAAAGTTAATGCTGAAGGTTCCAGACTGGTTTACAGCCAGTGATGCACAACCTCAAGCTGAGCCATGTAGAGCCAGAGGAGAAGACTGTGCCTCCAACCTGTTAGGAAATCAGGCTTAGCACCTGAAGCAGGGACTGCCTTTAGAGGTTTGTTCAACCTCCTCCTCAAGTGAAGTCCTTACTTTAATCTATAATGGCATCTTGTTTTGTCTTAATGAAGTTATCCAAAAAGTTCTTCAATGAAAATGCCAAGCCGGGGTTTTCTTTCTTGCCTTCAAGTTGAGATGAAAGGGACTGCCTGCAGCCTGAAAATTAGTTTCCTTAAGGAAACGGGAAGCAAAGAACTTACATTAATGCTCGGTATCAAGCACGCTTGAATTTCAAGGGGTAAAAATTAACCTCGACCCTGCTGCTGTGTCTAGGTTTTCACAACCTTCTTCCCACCCTTCTGGCTCCAAGGTCAGTCTGTTGCACTTCTGCTTTGGTCTGTTTTAATTCTGGTCTCTTAGCACTGATTTCTATGTGCGAGGCGTGGAAGCCACACCTCAGTGTATGCGACTCCCAGGCATTAACAGCCTTGTGCTAAATAAACACACAAAGATACTTCTGCATCTGGTTTTATTGGCAGCAGAAAGAGACATTATATGTCTCTGGAAATCTGATAAAGCACTGACATTTAAATCCTGGACTGCAAAAATTGCCAGTTTAACTCCACTGGACTGAATTTGCTGCAGTGCTTAAGGCTGAGGATAACTTTCCTCACTTTTTCTAAGCACTGTAAACCAGACAATTTTAAAATTAGTATTTGGCAATATTTAAAGCTTTGTACTAGCAGACAATAACCCCTCAAATTCAGTTTCTGCAGTCTGACACGCTACTATAGGGTAATGACTTTTCATTTGTTCTGCTTTATTTGCAGATAATTGCACAGGCCTTTCTCTCCTCCATGAATATTTAAAAAAGCTGGATATTTGCTTGGTGAAGGCCTGGGCTGGTGCCTGAGGACTGTGCAGTCTATACCACACTCTGCCACAAACTTCCTGCATGACCTTGATAAGTGCCTGCGTTGCTCTCACTTCTCAATTTCCCACCGCTGCAGTGTGCATTTCCTTTCTTCTATACCTTGTCTCTAAACTACTTGAATTAGGAAATATCCCTCTACGTATGCATCATAGTACAGGGCTTACCACAGATCATGTTTAGGTTTTCAGATGCTAGATGCAATGTGATTAAAGTAAGAAAAAGAATTTCTAGTGCTGGTTTTGTCAATACAATATTTGAGATTATTTGAGCAGTAGAGATATATAATTGCTTAGCCCACATTTGCAAGAGCCATTCAACTAGCATCAGATATGGAGGAAATAGCCAGTGCTACGAACTAGTGCTTGGATCCAGGCGGGAGACGCAGCTGGGATGAGGGAAAAGAAGCAACACCCTTGCTACAGAAGAGGACTGCCAGACCTTGTCTCTGCTACGAGCTGTGTGCCCCTTCCCAGCAGTGGACTGAAACGTCCCTGGTGCCTTATCCAGGAGCCCTGAAACATGATGATCCCCCCACTCCCTAGCAGCAGTGTGAGCACGCCCCATCCTGCTGCCATCAAATCCTGTGGGCAATGCTCCCGTCCCATCCCCACCTTCCCAACCCACCGCCTGTCACCCTTCGAAAGGCGGTGGCCAGAAGGGTGTTAGGGAGGAGGTGGTTTTGGCAGCATTTTTCACAGTAGATTAGGAAAGCGAGCATGGTTTGGGGAAACTTGGAGCAGGGATGGGCTTGAAGGATGAGTTTACAGAAAAGCAAGTGGTAGTGCTGGGATTGTATGGTAAAAGTGTTGTAGAATCATAGAACGCTTTGGCTTGGAAGGGACCTTTAGAGATCATCTAGCCAAACCCCCCAGCAGTGAGCAGGGACATCTTCAATGAGACCAGGTTGCTTCAGAGCCCCGTCCAACCTGACCTTGAATGTTTCCAGGGATGAGGCCTCCACTACCTCTCTGGGCAATCTATTTCAGTGTTTCACCATCCTTATCGTAAAAAATGTCTTCCTTATATCTAGTCTAAATCTACCCTCCCTTAGTTTAAAGCCAATGCCCCTTGTCCTATTGCAACAAGTCCTGCTGA
>Ga0181612_145816_pt1 | contig 20804 bp, 20 predicted proteins | sample HoacroProtozoa21_FD_119630 | JGI IMG/M metagenome (GOLD analysis project Ga0181612, IMG submission 119630) | Hoatzin crop microbial communities from Cojedes, Venezuel. Combined Assembly of Gp0051906, Gp0051904, Gp0051908
GTTTTATCCACCGACCCGTCTCCCACTCGCTCGTCCCTGCACCCAACTGGAACCCGCCTCCCCCCACCCCTCGTAAACAGGCTCTGTTGAGCCAGGCTGGATCTGAAGAGCGGGGAGGGGGAGGATTTCACCTCCCCACGTCGAAGCTGCTCCTGCAGTCCTGCAAGGAGTCTTGCTTTGAAGCTCTGACCCGGCTCAGCGCAGCTGGCTCACAGCCACAATTACTTCCACTCCCAGCACACACAGAAAAGCCAAGCAAGAGGCCAAGGAGCGGGTAGTTAGCCTTGAATGCCAGCGAGTCAATCAAAGGCAGCCAGCGCTAATTAGTCCCTGCGTATCCCCCCGTCACGGCTGCCCCATTACACGGGGACAAGAAGTCTCTCCGTGGGTCAGCCAGGGCCACCCAGGAGCTGCCGGTGAGCCCAGAAGGCAGAGGAGGATTTGAAGGGGTCGGGGTAGGAGTGTGCGGCCCCAAATCACCGCTTAAGGAGCATCGATCCCACCCCTCTCACTCCCTCCCGTTGTCATCTCCACTGCCCTCCTGTCCCTCTTTTGCAAGCATGCCCACAGCCACCACAGGAGCCAGGGGGAAGGAGGAGGAGGTCACCCCACTGCAGAGTTATTTCCATTTTTCTTGCTTTCCCTAAAACCACGCAGAAAAAAAAAAAGAGAGCCTACCAAAGGAGTCCCAGGTGCCTGCTCACGAGAAGCTGGCATTAAGCAAGGAGCTGAGGAGAAAAGTGCAGCAGGAACGTTGTGGTAATACGGGATAATAACCCTGTGCATGCTGCGAGGCGGCTGAATAGTGATGTTTTCTGGAGTAGCATGGTATTGTAGGAGAGTAACCAGTAAACATATATTTTCATTTAGCAGTAGGAGAAGGGGGGAGGCATGGCCTTTATGGTACTAAACATAGAGTTATTATTAAGGCTGGACGCTGCAAGAGCCATGTCCTGGCTTTGGATAATTCCTAAACCCCACAAGTTCTTGGAGCTTTGGGAAAGTTTCTGGTGATGCAGCGAGGAGGTCCTCAGCCCTTCGCACCTTTCCACCAGCACTGTAAAGAGCGTGTTGACCAGATTCAAGGTGCCTGGGGCATCTTTCACACTGCTGGTGCAGAAAGAACCGCAAAGCAGATCTCCAGTGTTCATCAGCCCAGGTCCCACAAACCCAATACAGATAGGGAGCCATGAACACAGTGATTTACCTTCCCTCCTAACATGCTGCAAGACATCCAATCAGGCATTTGCAGCTATTAGCTGGAAATCTTTAATTAACTGTCCTGACACCAAAGCAGTGCAAGGGCTCAGCTGAGAGCCTCTAACCACAGCACTACATGCCCTCCAAGCAGCCATGCTCTAGCAATCTCTCTTGGACTGCAGGTCAGCTATCTCCTGAAAAGGAAACGCAAGGCAAACGGTATCTTTGGGAGCAACGACGTTGTAGACACAGCCTCACCTGCCCGTTAGCACTGTCCTCTGACAGAGCAGGCAGTGACTCCTCACAGCAAATCAGTTGGAGTTGGGTATTGGTCAGCAAACAACAGTCCTGACAAGAGTAATGGGTGCGAATCCACGGCCAGCACAACTGGGCTGGCACTGGTGATTTTAGGCCAGGGATAATTGTGGTCCTCGGAGGTTGGATGACCACCCAGGGGCTCGTGAACAGCACCAGAACGAGAAGTTGTGCTGTTCCAAATCAAGGCAAGCTTAACCCATAATCCAGAGCGCGGGCAGGAGGTGAAGCCACTTTAATGGGAGGGGTTTGTCTGCTCGGAGCATCGACCTGAACAAGCTGGAGCCTGCGTGGTGTAGTTTAACGGTGTTTAACATCGAGGCTGCTGTTCCTATAGCTACTGGAGGAAGCTTAGCAACCCTGGGCACAGCTCCTGGGGCACAGCAGACAAGGAAGGAGAGCGCAGGGATGTGTCACTGTCACCCATGCATTAACCCTTTGGACCCTACATGCTGTACTGATGTGGCATTGAAAGCAGATCCCATACAGGGTGTTTCTGCTGAACACACCCGTATTCGATGCTTTGTTAGCAACAGATTAAGCGTTTCCTTCAAAAAAAAAAAAAAAAAAATAGCAACAAGAATCTGCCTCTGTCACTGCTCAAGGGCTATGGCGGGGTCTCCCCACCAGCCATGGTCTCCACTCAGGGTTGATTTAGGCTCTACCAAAGCCAGCAGAACTGTGTGGGTGTCAAGTTGGCCCTGTATCTCTCTGGATGACTTTGCCCAGAAGCACTTACCTCTCTATGCTGAGCACAGTTTCAGGGCTAACACCAAACATGCTGTTTTTCTTCTGTGTCCCCAGGTCCTCCCAAAGCTTGGCTGATCAAGGCTGGCTTAGACGACTCTTCCCTCTCCCAAGAAAATGGGGACTGATAGTGAAAACCCAGTCCTGAGGAACGTGCTCATCAGCTTCAACTTGCTTCTGCTGGGCGCTGTCCTCAAACCTTTTGAGTGCCGGCTGGAGGTGACAACAGAGCCAGCTGAGAGGTCAGCGGTGGATGAGGAGGGTGGCCTTGCCAATTGCAGCCCACCCATTAAAGAGCAGCCCATGGTCTTCCACCACATCTACAACATCAACATCCCTCTGGACAGCTGCTGCTCGTCCATGTTCAAGTCTTCGGCCGAGGAGGTGAGTTCAGAAGACGACCGTCTGGCAGAATATGCAGAGCAGACCTCCGACAGCGAGAGCCAGGTCACCTTCACCCACAGGATAAACTTCCCCAAGCAGGCCTTCAAGTGCTCCACCTCCCTCCCATCCCTGCAGGAGCTGCTGAGCAGGATTGAGATGCTGGAGAGGGAGGTCTCCATGCTGCGGGACCAATGCAACTCCAATTGCTGCCAAGAAAATGCAGCCACAGGTAGTAATGCCATCCTGTTAGCTCTTGCTGGGGACTGAGGGCTCAAGCAAAAGACAGGAGGAATAAACACAAAGCTGGTGATGCCACTCAGAGTGGCGACTGAGGAAAACCTATGCTTAGCTATGGTGTGGCTGTGGCTTTGAGCGAAAAGCTTGGCTTAGATCCTCCAAAGCAGGAAAGCACCAGGGAGGGATATGGTCACTTGAGTCCTCATGCCCTGCTGCAGAAACCCTGTAATGGCCAGAGCTAGAGCCCTGTTACCGATAAAATTACAGCTGATAAGGGGTGAGCAAGGTGATCTCCCAAGCCTGCACGCCGTGCAATGCTGTTAGAGATCTGCCGCTGCTCGTGGGACAGGGAGGAGAGACGTAGCTGCTGGTCTCCTATGCTGTCCCTGGGCTGAAGGTGGCACCGTGAGTGCCAGCAATCAGCCCCTTGATCTTCTCTGTAGGAGGAGTGAATGCGTACGAAAAGCTGAGTTTAAAAAGAAATGATAAAAAAATACAGGGAGTAACATCTGCTGCCATGAAAAAAGCAAATAAAACCTGTAACAAAGGCACAAAACCATCAACAGGATACCTCATCTGAGTAACAACACGTGTGGTTTGTGAAGCTCTCCGAGACCCCCTACCAGGGTTACCCCGCCAAAGACAGCCCTTCATTTCACTGCGGCCGTTCTGCAGAGCCAGGGAAGCAGCATGCCGTTGAAATGAGATGGGTTAGGAAAGGTTTGGGCGAGGGGCTGCATTTCGATAGCGTGAGAGAAGGCACACTGATGGATTTCCTTACACCTTGGGGAGGTCGGTAAGAGGAGCTGTCCCGAAGGGCATCTGTCCCTCACGCAGCCCAGCCCTGCTCCGGGCTCCGACGCACCAGGGCTCCTCACCGGAAAAAGCCACCAAGTGAGGAGAGCCATGCAGGACATCTTTCTAGGGGAAAACTGCTTTTCAGGCCAACAACAAGAACAGGGAGGAAATAAAATTGCAAACAACCCTTTAGTCCCCAAAGCCCACTGCCTTTTATGAAGTTTTGCAGTTATGAGTGTGGTTTTTCCAGTGGTACCCCAACTCCTCTGTGTTGAGGACACGTTAGAAGGAAACAGGAGTGACACGCGCTCAGGTCAACAGAGTGGGACCAAGGGTGTGTGGGTCGGGGAGGGAGAAACCGGTACCGGGACAAGCGAGGTGGCTCGGGCTGACATCTCCTGCACAGCCAGGGGAAGTCAGCGTGTTTCCAGCCACAGGCTCAGCCCACGTCCCCCCACAACGTGACCGTCATCATCAGCTGCGTTAATAATTAAGACAAAATGGAAAACACACAAACGTGCTACCGGCGTGTGCAAAGCAAGGGTTAATATCACATAGGAAACGCCATAGGAAAAATATGTTTTAAAGGAACTAATTTGGAACTCTGATGGGTTATTTGCAACGTACACAAACTGTCCCATTAAACATTCATTGCTTGGTGGAGTCTCCACTCCAATCCCAGATGCACGCTGAGCTAAAACCGGAGTAATTTCATTTCTTTTTACCAGAGTTGCTTTCAAATCACTGCACTGCAAAGGAGATCAGGATCCCTACCCCACAGCCCAAGGCGTTTCCCCAAGGAAAGCCGCTCTCTTCCAGCACACTGACAAGCATCATCTCTCCTCTTTTGATAACTTCACTGGAGGCTGAGATCTGCAGAGAACCTGATCGCCGTTCCCAGTATTCACAGTTTAGATGGGAAGCATCCTGCAAAGTAGCACAAACTGGTCTCTCTGGTACAGCACGTAGTTGAACCGCTTTTACATGAGCATCTGCTGCACCCACCATGGGAAGAGCTGCTCAGGTAGCTCAGCTGGGATGGAAAACTTAGTTGGGGAATCACAAAGTCTTCACGGCTTGTGGTCTTCATGGCACAGAGGCTTCACAAGGGTCAGAGGAACCACAGAAAGCATTTGTGCTCTTCTTTGGTGCATAGGAGGAAGAAAAGCAGTAAGAATTTGCAAGGACAAATTAGCCTGGCTGGGCTAAACCCCTAGCTGGAGCAATGGGTCCACGTTGAGGGCCAAAAGAGGGGGGCGCTGGCAGTGCCAGAGTAACTGGTGCCTTCATCCCCATGCATCCCTCCTCACCCCAGTGTGCTGTGCAAGGCTGCTGGGTAAAGGGGGACACTGGAGGTGGTGGCCGCAGTGGCTGTGTGCTTTCCCCACTTTACCACAACCCCAACACACCCAAACCCCTGATACTTTGTGCGAAGCCAACGGCTCTGTCTTAATCAGGCTCACCAGGACAGGGTTGAAGATCATGGCTTTGGGTACATACCTACTTCTTGTAGGAGAGATAGTGAGCAGACCAGGTTCCCTCACCTGTAAGAGGAACAGCGGGTGGAGAGGAGACAGCAGGAGCCTGCTGATTCATGGCTGGTGCAGAGGGCTTGCCAGGGAAGGCTTTTTCCCAGTAAAAGGTCTAGGGAGGTTCCCATCGTCTGAGCACTGAGCTGAAGAGAAACCAAAGGGAGAACCTGCACCCCAACAAGGCTGATACCACCCATAGCCATGGAGGCCAGTGCTCCTGAGGGGACAGATAAACTCCTGGGGACCTAACCAAGCCCCACCATGAGCCCATATCACCAATTCCGCCCCTGTCAGCCCTAAAGCCACCATCTCCCCAGAGCTGGATGTGCTCAACCAGAGGAAGGACCATCCCCTACCTGCCCTACATCTTCCTCCCCTTCCCCACAACCCATCGACGGGCTGACCCGGGGCAAACGCTGCCCTTTTTCCACCTCCCGCCTGGTGGGCTCTGACCCTTGGTCCCGCGTCCTTGCAGGGCAGCTGGATTACACCCCGCAGTGCAGCGGCCATGGGAACTTCAGCCTGGAGTCCTGCAGCTGCGTGTGCATGGAGGGCTGGGCGGGCAGCAACTGCTCCGAGCCCCGCTGCCCCCGGGGATGCTCCAGCCGCGGCGTCTGCTTGGAGGGCCAGTGCATCTGCGACAACGACTACGGGGGCGAGGACTGCTCCCAGCTCCGCTGCCCGGCTGGCTGCGGCTCCCACGGGCTCTGCGTGGACGGCGAGTGCGTCTGCGAGGAGGGTTTCACCGGGGAGGATTGCTCCCAGCTGCGGTGCCCCCGCGACTGCTCGGGGAAGGGCCACTGCGTCAACGGCACGTGCGTCTGCCAGGAGGGCTACGCCGGGGAGGACTGCGGGTGGCTGCACTGCCCCAACGCCTGCAGCAGCCGCGGAGTCTGCCGGGACGGTCTCTGTGTCTGCGAGGAAGGCTACGAAGGGCAGGACTGCTCAGCAGGTAGTAGGGGATGTGCACAGGGAGAAACAGACCCTAACGTATGAGGAAAGGCTTCCAGGTGCCCAGAGCCCCATAGGAGCACCATAAAGCCTAGGAGAAACCCATACCTGGCAGAGCATGCCCCATAGGACCTGCTCAGCCCCGGCAGTTTGACTGCCTCCCTGTTGTCCCTCTCCCCAAAGACGTCACAGGCAGAAGTTTGGGAGGCGAGCGAAAAGCCGGCGATGTTTGTCTCAACATCGGTGGTAAATCCTTGGTGCAACAGCAGCTGCAGTCAGGTTCTCCTGAGCCTTTGCCTTGCTGTAGCAGTTAGTACAACCACCGACAGCACGCAACCCCCAGCCAAAAGCCCATGCCCGTGTCCCGCCAGCAGACCCATGCACCCTTCCCCACGGGTGGGCGGGAGGACAAGCCACACACACACCCTGACGCAATCCTTACCTCTGCCCTTCCCATCAGTGGCTCCTCCTGAAAACCTGCGTGTGACGGGGATCAGTGACAGCTCCATTGAGCTGACGTGGGACAGGCCCGGGGCAGCCACCGAGTACGTCATCTCCTATCAGCCGTCGGGGCCGGGGGGCACCCAGCTGCAGCAGCGGGTGCCCGGGGACTGGAGCAGCATCACCATCACGGAGCTGGAGGCAGGCGTTGCCTACAATGTCAGCGTCTACGCAGTCATCAGCGACGTCTTGAGCATCCCTGTTACCTACAAGGTGATGACCAGTAAGTATCCTACTGCACTTGCTGCTTGGTACCCGGATAACCAGAGGTGATGCTGAAGCTGGCTCGCATTTTCCATAAAAACCTTCTAGCAGCAGAAACTTGAGCCTTCGGATATTTTTATCCCCATTTATATCTGTATGGGTGTACGGGAAAGGGGGAAAATATGTCCACCCTCTGCAGAAAGACTCAATCTTGATGAAAACCCCAATGAATAAAATCAGTGTTTGATTGAAGCCCCCAGAATACGGCCCAAAATACTACACTCTGTTCCTCATAGAAAATATTGCATTGTATCATAGAAGTCGCACATTCTCCTGGCACTCCTGGAGAGGTTCCCCGTGATGAATCCCCAAGATACGGGCAATAGCACAGTGAGAGGGGATGCTGCCGCACATCAGGAGAGATGCAGTCCTGACCGGGACCGTGATGCGCAGAGGAAAACAGGAGTATCAAGCTGTAATGGCAACCCCCAGAAAGGATCCTCAGAAACTAAATATACTGAGGGCAGGGGGAAAACATAAATTATCCAGACACCCCTTTGGCAACCCTATTGCTCGCTCCGTTCGCACGCTAACGCAGTGGGATGCTTTGGTTTCCAGCAGCTCAGGCATTTCCCTCTTCTCCCTCCAACCCACCCAGATAACGAAATGGCCACAGGGAGCGGGGTGGGGACTGGCAGCACCCGCACACCTAGCCCGATCTTCTCACTACCTCCTGCTGCCTTCTAGACCTTGCCACACCGCAGGGGCTGAAGTTCAAGACCATCACGGAGACAACGGTGGAGGTGCAGTGGGAGCCCTTCTCCTTCCCCTTCGATGGCTGGGAGATCAGCTTCATCCCCAAGGTATCGGCGCTGCACACATGGCATTGCGGGGTACACCCAGTCACCCTAAAAGCACCGAGAGCAGATCCTACATTAGCTTCCACTTAGCCCCCCCCAAAAAAAATACAACCCGATCTTTCTTTGTGATTTGTGTGCTTCACATCAGACAAATCCAAACACCTCAACCTCCAACTGCCAGCTTGCGTTTCCTCAGCAGTCCTTGGTGTCAAGACATAGATGTCCTGAAAGAAATTCCCCAATAAAATCAAGAGACGAGCATATAAATAAGTAAACACTCCAGCCTCTCTGCCTCTTGCTGTCACCCCCTCTTTTTCCCTTCCATCTCCTTTGCCTTCCTCGTCCCACTCTTCCTCACCCCCGCTCTCAGCACGCTCAGCTCCCCAAAGCAGCCCAGATCGAACCGAGCAGCCACCAGCTCTCAGACAACAACCTTCAGCATCTCCGAGTCACACGCACAGCTAATTCCTGCCATGGAATTTTAATCGCGGTGATGAACAGGTAGAATTTGTGCCAGGAAAGATGAAAGGATGAAAATGTTGCCCTAAATATCGCAGATTTTCTTATGCGCGGTAGCAAAAATTGCACATCGAGTATTTCATCTATATTCATAATTTCTACATCATTTAGCCACAAGTACAGCTTCAATTGTATATGGAGCCTCTTCACAAGAGCATTCAAGCTCCAGCAGTAAAAGAAATGCTGATTAAGGGCTCAATTATGCCATTTTCACTTCTACAAAACCCTCGCTGGAGTCCAAGGCAGCTCTGGGCAGTGGAGAACTGCAGAACTTGGCCCCAAAGTTTTAAATGCTCTTCACTGTAAAATACTGTTATAGAGCATGAAACAAGGGCCTGATTGCTTTAAACAGCTCATTCCCTCACTCCCCAAAAAGGTTGGAAGGATCTGGGTGCAGTTTTGGGTACATCCACAGGCAAATTGTGTCAGAAGGCAAAGTTCAGGTGTGACAGGTATAAGCCCCAGGGTAATTTTCCTTCAGTGTCCGGATAAAAGCTGAAACGATAAGGCAACGTCAGGGAAGAGCTTTCGGTAGAAAAAATTAGCTGTCTTTCAAACGTTTCACTGATATTCAGGAATTAAGCTCAACAGCATCCCCCTGAAGCAGATAAATGGGGATATATCTGTTTTAGGGTGAGGCATCACTGGGATGGAAGCAAACTTCTCCCTACACGGTCATCAGTGATAGGATTTTCTCGCTGATAAACACAAACTGTCGGCCCCGTTCCTGTTTTTAAGCTTAAAACTTGCAGAAGAATTTCAGAACGTAAAGGAAGAGATAAGGCACCAAAGGATGGCTGTTCCTGGATGCAGGTTTTTGGGATGGGGAAGGGATGCAGCTCGCTGGGCTTCGAAGTTCTCGCATTCATTGGTCAAGCACGTGGTCCTGCGTAAAGACACAGCCGTGCTTCTGCCTGTTTGCTGCCAAAACTGGGCTCTCTCAAAACTCCGCCGCCAGCTTTTCTCCTAAAATAAGGCAGAGGGTGCTGTCTGCTGCACTGCCTGGGAGACACACTTGTTCGGGCAAACGCTAAACCATCGCCGCACCCCAGATAAAACCAAAACCTGGTTCCAGAGGCAACAATGTGGAAAAAACCCAGAGCTATAACAGCAGCATCGCAGGTAACCTCTACAAGCAAAACTGAGCTCACGCTGCCTGCCTGAAAACCAGGCGAGAGGATGCTATAGTGTGGGGCTCCGCATCCCCGGGAGGATGCTCGCACCCTCCCGCCGAGCACCCCTCCTTCGGCGGTCCCCGCGACGCGCTCGCCCCCCGAAAGCCGGCCAGGAGGGGATCGCCTGCCCGCTTCATGTGCTGGGGATGGAGCCGGGGACAAAGACAAAGCGGAGACAGATTAAGGAAAGAAAATTAGGAAATGTAAGCTGGCAATTTAGAGCTAAAATGGAAGATTTCCTGTTTAATGAGCAAAGAGATGAATATGAATGGCGAGCTATGTGCAAAGATTTGTTTAGCGTGTTACTAGTGAAGACAGCAGCAAGAAAAGACCCTTTGTCCAAACACTGGCAGGAAAGGTGACATTTGCAGTTGCTTAAAGCCTTACAGTTTTTCAGAGCAAAACCACGACGTATAATGAGTTTAATAAAGATACTTAAAAAGCAGGAGATGGCAGAATAAAGACCTTACAGTTTCATACCTATAGATGAACAACAGAAGGCTCCTGGCACCTGAATGGCAGGGAAAAGGAGTTCAGCTCAGGCTTTGCTTTTCTTATCTTTTCTCTTTTGGATGACAGCAGACGTACAGACAGCAAAATACAGACGTTGGGGGCAGGCGGGGGGGAAGAAGGGATGGAGGAGGATTTCTCAGACCAGCGACATGGGTGCTCCACGCTTAGTGGGTGGCTTCACCCTGGGTTTCTGCACCTCCGTGGTGGGATGTGCCAGGGGGAGGATGGGATCTGGGAGTGCAGAGCTGGGTGTGGAAGGATGCAACGTGGGGGTCATCTCCCCGCCATGCATCATTTCCCCCAAAAATACCTCTTTTTTTTTGTTTTGTTTTCTTAATGCTTATTTCCGCTCCCTGGCAGAATAACGAGGGCGGCATGATCGCCCAGCTCCCCAGCACCGTCACCACCTTCAACCAGACGGGGCTGAAGCCAGGGGAAGAGTACACCGTCACCGTGGTGGCCCTGAAGGAACAAGCCAGGAGCCCTCCCACCTCTGACAGCGTCTCAACCCGTGAGTGAGCTCGACCTGGGCTCTGCTTGGTCCTCAAAATAAGGTCCCAGCAGCAAGAGTGGCCCGGCACTGCACAGGCAGGGCTAAAAGCATCACCATCCAAATGCCCAAGCTACAGGTGCATCGCAGCAACATCTTCTTCATGCGGTATTTTTTCCCTCTCCCTCCTGAATCACAGAATCACAGAATGGTAGGGGTTGGAAGGGACCTCTGTGGGTCATCTAGTCCAACCCTCCTGCCGAAGCAGGGTCACCTACAGCAGGCTGTAGAGGACCTTGTCCAGGCAGGTCTTGAATATCTCCAGAGAATGAGACTCCACAACCTCCCTGGGTACAGAAACCGTGGCAAGGTTAAAGGGTTTAAAGGGGTTGGGAGCGAAGGCTCCTGTCCACTTTTATTAGCTAGCTGGATAAATTCCTCTTCTCTGCTAATCTCACTCTTCAGAAGCTGGATGCCCCCAAAAAACATCTCTGTGAATGTATTGCCCACCCATATATAACAGATTAGAACTCCCACCTGCTTTTGTGCCACTAAATGGTCTCTGATCCCACCAATTCAGGCAAATCAGGCAGCAGGGCAGGGAGCCAGGGGCAATGGTGCATCCCCTCCACACCAATTTATCCAGCCGGTCACTGGTTCGTCCCGTAGGCTAGAGGAAATTCAACTGGGTCTTCTCCTTGCCGAAGAGGACATGGCGATGGGAAGAGCTCGCTGGGGAGAAGAGGCTCTCCATGCCTGATCTGCTGCAATCTGCTTTGGCAGCCAGGCAGACGTCTACCTCCATTCAAGCTGTTGCGAACGGAAACAGCATTTAAATAGCTGCCAGAGGGTTGTAACGAGGTGATGCTTTCTCCAGGCTGCTAATTTGAGGCAATGGTGAGAGCAGCGTGGAGCGAAGGGCGGGTCCCTCCACCAGCGGCAGCTTGCCGTGGGTCTGAGCTTCCTCGGTCCTCTCCTCCCGCTTTGCCTCCGTGCTCAGCTCGACGTGGCTTAACAGAGACATCTCCTGGTCAAGCCCAAATGTTCCTTTCCCTAGAAAGCCAGCAAAAAATAAAAAAAGAGGCTGGTACTTCAAATTCAGCAGTTGACCTTTGCAGGGGAGCGCAGAGGGAGTGGTGGGCTCCCAGCTCTCTGCTCTGTGAAGGCGTCCCCGTGCTGGCGTGTCTGCCTTCCTCTGCAGCTCCTCTGTAGCTTTTCCCTCATCGTCCTCATTCTGCTTCAACACCTTGTGCTGGGATCGAGCAGCAAAGGCATAGTTTCATGCTGCACAGCCAAATAGAACTTGATGCTCCCCAGCATCCTCAATGACTGGACAACATGAGGTAGTTGGAGGTTCAGGGTTTGGATGAGCTGCTCCTGGCCAAGCTGGACACCCAGTTCCTACCTAAACACCCCGTTTCCCAGCCATCCTCCCTTCTCCATTGGGGTTTGGTTCCCAGACCTCACCCCACTGCTTCCAGTTGCCCCACTTGTCTTTCCGCATGCTCCCTGGTCCTTCCCACCCCTGCCCATGCCCGTCTCCCCCAGGACTTCACCCCCTGGGGTGCAGCATTCAGTACATCCTCATTACACAACGTCATCTAACATACACCGTAGATTAGATGTCCTTCCATGCAGCATAGCCTGAGTTACAAGACCAGCGTGGGGTTTTTTCACCCACCTTGTGACCATGTAAGTGATGAAAGAGACTGCACAGTAGGCTCTGTTCATCAATGCTGCCACGGCAGAGGAGCAATTTCCAGGCTTGGCCCGTCCGTTCTTCTGTCCATGCAGCGGTTAGGTCGTGCTTGGACTGACTGCATCCACCACCTGCTCTTGAGCCTGTGATTTCCAGAGGGGAATGTGGAGGAGGAAAGAGCACAACTCTCTGCAAAAGAAAGCAGAAAAGTCCAGAATAGTCCCCCAGTAGATCCCTGGTATGAATTTAGCTAAAAGCTCTTTATCTGAGAGGGCTTGACAGACACCCTCCATAGCCCCACTCCCAGCTGGTTATGAAGACTCACCAGAGCTGTTGCCTTTTCTCCTCTCTCACCACAGCTAGGACATTAACAGCTTTACAAGCTGATCCCTCAGATTAGCTGCAAACCAGGACCTGGCACCGAAGCAGGAACATTTCTAGAGACGTTCCTCAGTTCTTGATGCTTGGATCAGTCTTTGGCCCCATGTGATTTAACACCTTGTCAATGCCTTTCAAAAGACATAACATCATTGCTGATAAATTTTGCCAGTGATGGAAAGGTTCAGAAAAGAGTAAACTGAGTGGAAGGAGATCATCGATAAAAGCGGTCTGAAAGGCTTGAAAAGCTGGGTGCAACGGAGAAGTGTATGTTTTTCAGTTTATGGTGAAGTTAGCTAAGAACAAAGAAAATGGACCAGAGTTAGATGTAGGAGGTTTTACCCTGAAAGATGCTGCCTGAAAAAGTCAGGGAGGAATTGTGGCCAATAACCAGCTCGAGAGAAAGGTGTGAGTTGCACTATAGCTGTGCTGGGCATCGATAGGAAAGCTGATGGGTTCTGCTCTGGTGTCCACAGCTCGGAAGAGACATCGGTGAAGTGGAGGAGATTCAGGAAAGCGCTGGGAGACTGGGACAAGGGACTGGGAACCCACCTGAACCAAATCCCCTGAGCACCTTGGGGTGAGGGGCTCATGTCCCTTGCCCGTGTCACCTCTCTGCATCATCCCCAACTCCTAATTTGGGCCACTCTGAAGGTTGAGTAGAAGCATCCCTGAAGCTTGGTGTCCCCAAAGCCACCACCCTTCCCCACCCAACTCTCCCGAAATAACAGACGCCTGTTTCCACCCCTCACTCCGCAGTCATCGACGGCCCAACGCAGATCCTGGTGCGGGACGTCTCCGACACGGTGGCCTTCGTGGAGTGGACACCGCCGCGCGCCAAGGTGGACACCATCCTGCTGAAGTATGGGCCGGCGGACGGGGAGGGGGGGAGGACCACCTTCCGCCTGCAGCCCCCCCTCAGCCAGTACTCCCTGCAGGCCCTGCGCCCCGGCGCCCGCTACCACCTCGCCGTCAGTGCCCTCCGGGGTGCCAACGAGAGCCGGCCGGCCCTCGCCCAGTTCACCACAGGTAGCTAGCTGGCTTTGCTGGGGGAACCGGCACGAATTTTTAAGCCTCCAGCAAGCGTGGGCAGATGGCTTGCTGCAACCTGCGGATGGGCTGTCCTGCAACAAGCGTGGGGTTTTACATATCTCGAGCCAAACTGAGGTTTTCTTGCATCTGGGATTTAGTGGTGCCTGGTTTTCCTCTGGCGTGAGTGAACTGGGGTTTAATCCAGTGTACTGGGATGAGGCAGCACAAAGAAAACACGATGGTTAAGATGCAGGTCTGAATGGAGACACCTGAATGCAGGTGCCTCGCATCCCGTCGCAGTCCTGGTGCAGAGCAAGGCAGAGCAAATGATTCAGCTCACCCTAAAACACACGTGCACAGCTCAAGCCACCCTCTGCCCCCCCTCCACTAGCGCTTACATTTCTGTTCAGTCCCTAAGCCACCAGTGCAATGGGTCTCCACCATGGCCCGTGCCCCAAGGGAATGCTCGCACTGTCCCCAGGGCAGCCCAGGTGACCCCAGATGCCAACAACGAGGCAGATGACTCCAAAACCTGCATTTAGACGATAACCCCTGAGCAAACTCCACCACAGCATCAAGGCTGAACTTGCTGCTGCCTGTGACACACGTCCCCACCACCTTCAACGCCCGTTCAGACCCACAGCTTAGCTTGAGCCCGTGGCTAAAACTTGAAAATCCAGCAGCTCACACCCTGAACAGCACCCATAGATCAGCATGCAATTCTCAAAAGCACCAAAACTGCAAGCGCAGGTCTGAATTCAAGGCGATGCGCGCTCCCACCCGGCGTCGAGAGCCAAGGCAGATGCGTTGCCTGAGGAATCGGCAATCAAGCGGCTGAAAGCAGCCCAGTCATCTTATTTTATATCTTCTCTGAATACTCTGACTGGTCGGTAAAACTTTAATTAATGTTAAGCCTGCAGATAGCTAACAGGTTTAATTTACCGTGCCATAAAGGAGGAGGTAGAGCGCGTATTTCAGTGCATTTATGGTATATAAATGACTTGTCATGTACGTTACTGGTGGATACTAGGCTCCCATTACGATAACTGCGGCGTGTGAATTTTGTGTGTATATATCTCTATAGATATATATTTCGGATGAGATGTTCACCCCGTCTGATTTGCTGTGTTGGCCTCCCTTGCTTTATTCCTAGAAGGCAACATAAAAAAATCCCCCCCCTAAACCCAGGTCCATTAAGCAGCAGTAATTACCTCCCCCCAGTCTGCTGGCACCCAGCCCCTGCCTGGCACCAACCCGTTGCTCACAGGAGAGGTTTATCATGCAAATCAGAGCAGATTTGGGGCACAGGCCCAGCAGCACTAATAAACCAACCCTTTAGGCAATGTCTGAGCTTGAATGAGCCTGTGAAGATGCTCAAGGTTATTCTAAGAGCAGTTCAGGCCAATGCGTGACTGCTGCAGAGCCCTTTTGATCTTATGCACCATGCCCCAGTTTCCCTTACTCTAAAACAGGGGGCAAACACTTTTCTTTTATAAATAACACGCAATTAGCTCCTGAAGTGAATTACTGAGGGATGCTGTGAACACCCCAGCGCTTGCGTGGATCTCGTGGGTGGCATTTCCAGGGTGGCATCCGGGGAGGAGAGACCACACGTGGGACAGCACAGGCATCGCTCTCCTGGGTACCCTTCTGCTGCCAAGGCTACGGGGTGGGTTCCTGATGGCCGGCGGTGAGACGGAGCCTCTCTCCCTTGTGTTGCGCAGAAATCGATGCCCCCAAGAACCTTCGGGTGGGCTCGCGGACGCCCGCCAGCCTTGAGCTCGCCTGGGACAACAGCGAGGCCGAGGCGCACAGCTACAGGGTGGTCTACAGCACCCTGGCCGGGGAGCACTACCATGAAGTCCTGGTGCCGCGGGACACCGGTCCCACCACCCGGGCCACCCTCGCAGGTACGCGTGAACCCACGTGCCCTTCCTCCCCATCCTCCTCCTCCTCGCAATGGAGAGTCCTAATCAGCACTGATGCTCAGTTGCCTTTATGCTGGCACATATTTGAGGCTCTTTTGAAGCTTACTACTTACCAGAGAGAAGGTTTTCCTTGGGTTGAAGCTCATTTTCCCCTCTGTGTGTCCAGATTTGGGCGCTGCTTATCCACGAGCTGCGTGATGTGCCTCCAAGCGATGTGCTTCCGAGTGATGCACCTCCAGCAAGGGTCTGTCCAGGTCCCAGACAGAGCCAGCAAGCAGCAAAGTGAGAAATGGGGAGAGGAAACCTTTTTAGGCAGATCTAGAGGAAAATATTGCTTTACCCTTCTTTTTTTTTTCTTGCTGGGAAAGAGCTGCAGGTGCCGATGCCCTATAGGCAGCGATGGGGATCCAGGCTGCCTGAGTTCCTTGCCTTTTTCCAAATGGGGCAGAAAGCAGGCTCAAATCCAGGGATGCTATTTTTGAGCAAGGCCCTCAAGCGGTACGTTAATCAGGCCAGCGCAGGGCTTGCCACGGGGACTCCAAACACCAGCCATCTCCCACTGCCAGGAAAGACCCAAACACCCTTTGCAGCAAAACCATGAAGCACCGTGTGACATCTGGTTTCCTTTTTTTTCAACTAAAACTGCTTGCCTGACAGATCTGCAGTTCCGGTGGCCATTTTTTGAGCAAAGATGAGACTGACTTACACACAAAAAACATCACTCATTCAGCTTGAAGCTCTTCAGTATGGCAGGACACCAGGTTCTTCCACCTTGACTCTTGTTGCCCTCCTGGGACCTCTCCAGCCCGAAGATGGCTCAGGCACCTCTGCCATATGGACCTATAGGAATAAATTCAGCGGGAAAGTTGAATGCAAAGTTACAGGCACAGCAGCACCGAGTCATGAGAAAGGCTGGAGGGCAAGAAAGAAATCAGAGAGCAGTTAGCTTAAAGAATGTGGTGTGTGGAAAAAAGAAATGCTAGGGGTAGTTTCTGCTGTGTTGGTGATGAGGACATGCGTGGAGAAGCGGGGTAAGATGGAGGGGGACAGCAAGGGATCAGAAACTGAGTGCTGGTCCCCTGCTAGCTTTCCTCTAGGCATTTACTGCTGTTCTAGCTGAGAAGAAGCATTAAAAATGGGCCAAATCCTCCTTCCTGGGGCAATGGTGCAATACAACCCCAGTGACCCACACTGCGATGACACCCACGGCAGAGCCCGAGCTTGCTTTAGAGGAAGAGACAGCGTGAAGACTCTCTTTTATCTCAATAAAAAGAAAAAAAGCTGCCAGGTAGAGACCTGGCAGCACTGGCGCTGCTGCCAGACTCAGGCAGGGCTACAAGGAACCCCCCCCTGGAGCAAGCTCCAGAGATGCAAAGGCTGAAGTCCATAGCAGTGAGCGATTTTTACATAGTGCCTCTATCATCATATAAGTGCACTGCTTCTAGCTCCCAGGGTACAATGCAATAAATGAGCCAAAATTAAAAAAAATCTAATTAGAGCAGAAAATAACCCAAAAAATATTCTGCTGCCAAAAATATGCCACGATAGCCATAGTGTGGATGGCACATGAGCCTCTCCCATAGCTCCGTTACGCACATGATAGCCCTGTCCTCCAAGGTCTTGCTGCACAGGGTGCAAAGTCCACCGGGGTGGGTTTCCAGCCACCTGGGACCTGGTGGGATCCGCAGCGTAAATGAAACCAGCGATTCCTTCAGCTGCCTTCATCTGCCTGCAGGAAAAGCAGTGAGGAATGGCGCTGAGCAGGTTTATCAATGATTTAATCTTAAAAATAAAGCAAGCCTGGCCCCACCTCATACGTCTCTCTTCAAAATCAGCAGTTGCACAGAAATATCTGTAATTTTGCTCTACTCAACAGAGCTCGGACAGAAAAAGCATCGTTTTATAAGCTTCTGCTCATTTCTTCCTTCTCCTCCCCCTTTCTCCCAGGCTGTTGTCCTTCTTCCCAGCATACTTCTGACACTTATTGGGCTGGGGTGAAGGGGGTCTATGTCCCCCCCTCCCCAGCACCAAGACTGCACCGTAGCAAGAGGTGAGGACCAGGGGATAGGGATTTCTCTCCCTCCTGGCCTCTTGAGGAAGGTTTTGGTGGCTTCAGGGGCTGCTGACACTGGGAAAGGCAGGGTGAGGCTGAGCTGGAGGGTTTATGGCTTTCTCTAGCCCCATGGGAAAGATCATAAAGCGCGGGGAGGAGGGGAATAAAGCTGTCAGCAGCCCAGCAGAAGTAACAGGCAGCAGCAGGAGATGCTCTATGGAGATATCAAACAGCTATCAGCAGTAGGTGCATGGGAAAGGAGCTGGAGGAGCTCGATTCCCATCTCCCTTGGGAGAGACACCGCAGGATACATCCACCCCAAGAAGCGGCTCTTGATTCGGCTCCCAGAAAGACTGTGCCTTTCCTAATTAATGTGCATTTCATTTACTCTGCATTATTTTTTTTCTCTTCGAGAATCAGCCCTGTGATAATATTTGATGTTGAATCACTTTGGAAACAAATATACCTACTTTATCATTCCCGTCTCAGCTCACACACACAATTTCTGTCTCAATGCCAGCAACTGCAGCAGATCTCAGCAACAAGTTTTAAAAATTGCTGATTTCTGAGCTAGAATAAGCCAAATTACTTGTCCAAAGGCATCTACAGGGCTTTTGAAAAAGGCTCAGGTTTCTCCAATGCATGGAGGAACTGCTGACTTGTGGGAGGGCTGGTCACCCTGGGGATGGTGAAAAGGGTCCCCCCCTGTCCCTGGCCATGGGAGGTGGAGGGACCAGCCAGGCCCTGCTCTCACGCCCCTTCATGTCCTTTGCACCCCCTGGCAGATCTGGTGCCAGGGACAGAGTACGGCATCGGGATTTCAGCCGTGATGGACACCCAGCAGAGCGTGCCGGCAACCATGAATGCCAGGACAGGTGAGTTTGGCCCCATTGCATGCTCCAAGTACAGCAGGCTCTTATGGCTCAGATGTCCCCATGGGATAGTCTGTGCATGGGGAACAAAGGTCTGCACCAACCTTCTCCCACAGAGCTTGACAGCCCCCGGGATCTCCTGGTGACAGCCTCCACTGAGACGTCCATCTCGCTAACCTGGACCAAAGCTACAGGTCCCATCGACCACTACCGTGTCACCTTCACCCCTGCCTCGGGGATGGCCTCTGAAGTTACAGTGCCCCAGGACGAGTCGCAGCTCACCCTCTCAGAATTGGAGCCCGGGACGGAGTATACCATCTCCATCATCGCCGAGAGGGGACGCCAGCAGAGCCTGGAGGCCACCGTGGATGCCTTCACAGGTAGACAAAGACTAGCTTGGATAGGGCCAAGGACATAGATCAGCACCCCACACTGGCATCTCCGCCAGCCCATCGCATCCCCAGAGCCGAAAGTCTTGAGATGGTGACGGGGATGAGAGCTGGGGGCAATCCATCCACATGGGAGGTCTGCAGTCCTCAGAAGGAGGATGGCCCTACTAGTGTGGGGATCCCATCCCCCTGGCCAGCAGCACTGAGCACACTTGCTTGGCTGGAGGCTTCCACAAGGACAAGGCAGGGTTGGGAGAACAGCCAGCCCATGCTGTCTTCTGCGGTCAGGGTGCTCTCTGTGGCCATAAGAAGGAAAAATCAAACCTTGAGGGATCTCACAAGAATCTCTGAGTTAAAAGCCTGCGGTCGAGAATTCCAGACAACCAGCACATACCATCTGCAGTGGGACAACCCCATCAACCACCATGTGGGTCTGGGATGGAGTGTGTTTACACATAGAGTTGAGAAAAGCACCATTTTTCTCCTTTCATTTCTGCCTCTCAATCCCAGCACAGTTTCAGATCAATGGAGAGCCCAGAGCTGCAGCTTTGCCACCTCTGTTGGGTATCATTTCCCATACAAGCACCGAGAACAACACGGAGACCAGGATCTGCAGACCACTGGGGTTACATCTCCCCTCTCCATCTTGCAGGGGTCCGGCCCATCACACAGCTCCACTTTTCCCAGCTGACATCCTCCAGCGTGAACGTCACTTGGAGTGATCCATCCCCACCAGCAGACCGCCTCATCCTCACCTACAGCCCCCGGGATGAGGAGGAGGCACAGCAGCTCGCGCTCGATGGCACCCGCAGGCATGCCAGCCTGACGGGCTTGCAGCCATCCACCGAGTACCTGGTGTCACTGGTGGCCATGCATGGCGCCATCAGCTCCGAGCCTGTCATGGGCTCCATCAAGACAGGTACCATGGGACCCCCCTGTCAGGCACGGGACCCCGCCGGGAGGGCGGGCAGGGGGACAGGGAGCGGACCTGCCTCCCACAGCTTTGCTTTCTGCTCCATCTTACCAGGCATCGATGCACCAAAGGATCTCAGGGTGGGCAATGTCACCCAGGAGTCCATGATCATCTACTGGAGTTCTCCCATCGCTGCCTTCGACCACTATAGAATATCCTACCGCGCTGCCGAAGGTAATGTGTCAGACCACCCTTGCTCGTGTCCTGAGCTCACAGCTTCCAACTCTCCCTCCATCTTCAGCTGTGATGCCAAAGCTCTTGGCTCTGTCCCCGCAGGGAGGACAGACAGCACCGCAATCGCCAGCGATGCCACCAAGTACGCCCTCCACCGCCTGCAGCCTGCCACCAAGTACGAGATCGGGGTGAAGAGCGTGCGGGGCCGGGAGGAGAGTGAGGTAGCCTCCATCACTGTGCACACAGGTGGGAAGGAACTCCTGGTGGGCAGGTAGCCATCAAACAGTGCCAGCCCCTGCTTGTACTCGCAATCAGGCAGCTGAGAGAAAGCTGAACCTCATGCCAGCCTGATACAAGCTCAAGACGATGAGCAAGGCTCATGAAGGCTCAGTGTGGACTTTTGAAGTATGTCTAAGCAGAGCTTTTCTCATATATGCATGGCTAGTCATGGGGGAGGGAGTGATAAATCTGTGTAATGGGCACGGGGAAGCCAGAGATAAGATGTTGGACAACCATGACAACCTTTCCTAAAGGGAGTACAGACTTCCAGAAATAATCCCTGGGGAAGCCCTGACACAAACAGCATCTGCTGCAAGAATAAAAACCTCTGTTATCCTCAGGCTCCTCAAAACCCCAAAAAAACCCCAACACCCTAATATCCCAGGCAGTGCATCAGGAAAACTGTGGAAGAGCAGCCCAGGTAGCAGAGCAGCACAAGCTACGACATCTCTGCTCTCCAGCTAGGGCAGCACAAGCAACGGGCCACAAGAAGCCCTTCCAGTTCATAGCCCAGTCTCTTAATGCCTCTGACTCTCTGAATCTGTCCCCCCCGCAGCCATGGATGCTCCCTTGGGGGCCACGGTCACCCACCACACCCCCA
>Ga0181612_107760_pt1 | contig 20798 bp, 13 predicted proteins | sample HoacroProtozoa21_FD_119630 | JGI IMG/M metagenome (GOLD analysis project Ga0181612, IMG submission 119630) | Hoatzin crop microbial communities from Cojedes, Venezuel. Combined Assembly of Gp0051906, Gp0051904, Gp0051908
TTTAAATAGATTTATTAAAAGAAATTGAAATTAGCCTTTCTACTTCCCCTCGAAATTCCTTCTGCTACAATTAATATTAACACTATTTCTAACTTGTCCTTTTAGCTAATTATATTTTTAGAAAGACTCCATAAAAGGTTAGTGTGAAGAACACACATTCTGCATTCTTGTCAATCTGCTTGCAGAAAATGTGATCTTCCATAGTAACATATAGGTCAGAAGGATTTCTATTTAATACTTTCCAAGTAATACACAGCACATTAAGCACCCTCAAGCATGTAGGAATTTTTGAGATATTGTTCAAGCCTTTATCACCATCACACATTGGATTCCACACCAGCACGCATGGGGAGGATGGCAAAATTCAAAGGCTGCTGAAATACTGTGCTCAGAATTATACAGAAAATATTTGCCTACCCTTCATCAATAATACATGTCTTCATCATCTATGTGTACTATAAATATAAAACAATCATTGGAAATATGGAGCAGCTTTTCAAAGATACTGTTGCTCTCTGTTCCTAATGCTCTACTGGATAGTAAAGGTCCTCCCTAAATGAGGTTTCTTATTTGGAAAATGCCGGTGTTAACTCTACAAGGAATTTTATGTAGAGGCTTCTAGAGAATTACAGTTGTAGATTTGTAGATTAAATTAGTCTGACAAAATTGTCAACCCAGAACTGATCCAGAGAAACAGTTAACCATATAATTGGCTGTATTTGGTCTATTTTTATGAGACCTTTATACCGAATAGTTTTTAAAATGCTCTTTAATGCAAAAAAATACCTTGCATATACTGTATTAATTTTAAGGACACGCAGATGAGTGTTGGACTTCAATTGCAGTGTGCTTTTGGATGCTGAACTAACTGGTATTTCCTCATTTGAAAATATAATTCTTCAGACTAAAATGCTGTGAAAATTGAGCCTGATCATGTAATCTTTTCCCATCTGAGTCTCATCTACATGAAGTTCATTGTTTGTTTTTAGGGAAGGACTTGTAGGACAAATGCTATGGTTTTTATTCACACTGTGGCCTACCTCACAGATCTCAGTACTAATGCAGCATTAAAAAAACCCCACGACAGATACTGCGTGTTTTGTATAGATGAATCTGCAGGCACACACCTAAAGCAACATTCATTTAGCACCCAGCTGGGCAACTTGATGCTTGCTTTCAGGGCTAATTTTATAGAGAAAATACACTCAATACGCTATCAGCAATAACTCTCTAAAATATATACAATACCTAAAAAAAGACTGACAGTTATATTTTTATTTTTTTCCTAGAGTCTGAAAAATCGCCAAAAAATTTCTCTATTTATTCCGCAGTCTTTTCCTTCCATTGAGTAATCACCTCTTTGGTTCACATCTAACCTCCAGAATGACAGTAGAAGACTGAGGTAGTAGTAATTAAGCTGTGTGAATGCCTGGGTATTGCAGCTGCTGCATGCGCAGTAAAGAAAGGACACGAACCAGAGGAAGGGTGCTCACTATTGAGGGCAGAAGTCCTGAGCCACATGGTGTTTGCATCTGTAAATCAAAATACATGGCAGAAACCAGCTGTTCCTGTTTAATAGTTTGGGTGTAATTAGAAAACTAACTTGGTAAGCTCTCCACTGTCTTCTTTGCTGCTGCTCACATTCTGCTGTCTATTGAAGCAATTCTAATAAGCACCTTAGCTATTGCTGAGTAAACAAGTGAGTAAACACAATTACTGCAACAATAAACAGGGAACACAGTTTCTGGTTTGAAAATATTTTAATAAAGGAGAAATTTATTAACACTCACTTAATGACTCCTCCTCTGCCTGTGTTGAAAGTACCATAAAAGGAGGGGGAGAAAGGGAAGCAGAGGCATCCTTTTTAGTTAGTGGGAGTTTCCTGAACAGACACCAACAAAGTTAACCTGCATGATATAATTTTGCTGAAGTTTACTTAATGGTACATTTAAAATAATTTTTTATTGAAGTCTTTAAAATTAGCTCCTTCATTCAATCTTTATAGTTTTATATAGTTTACATATATATATTTATATATTGTTTGGCACAAAATAGCCATGTTGGACCTGGTTCAGAAATTTATATACGTACCCCATAACTTCAAATATATACCTAAGTGATAATTAATTCAATGCTAATTAACAGTAATGTGGGAATCTGAATTAAGTGGTTTTCCAAATAGACAAAAGTGAGGTATAAAAGTAAAGGCAATTTGAAGGGTACCGTAAGCAATATTTGTAAAGGGAAAAATTCTGTCCCTACAATGAACTGAAGTCCAACTGTCTTTTTCAGATAGTGAGTGAAGTGAGTTGACCCAGGTTGGTCCTGTCTCTGTTTTATATAAACAGGATGTGCCAATTTCAGTCAGAGAAATAAATATAACCTGTCTTTATGCAAGACTAATAAAGACTAAAGCAAACATTGTCAAGGACATAGTCTTATTGTAGCATCATCAGATAATAGAAGCATACCCCATGGAAGCAGTTGCTGAGTTCAGAAAATGAAGGGAATGAGTTATTCGTGTGCTGGAAAAGCTTTTCTGCAGATGCTAGCTTAATACAAGAGTCCTGGGTGCTGCCAAGGGATTGGGCTAGATTGCTGTAAATTTCTGCAGCTACCTAAACTTCACACCTCTTTACAGTGCCCTGGGAATAAAGAAATTGGAGGTCTCGGAAACTTCAGGGCAAGGATAATGCCTTTTTCTGTTTTGTTATAGAGACAGTTTCATTTAAAGTGGATTTACCACTCAGTCTGTATACTTATTCGAAAGAAACAGAGTGCAAACCATTAATTTCTCTGTCCCTCCTGCATTTTAAGCCCTGGAAATTCACATGTCTGATTCTTCCACAGCCCCCATTTATAAATCCACATTCCAAGGGACTATAGTGAAATAACTAATTTCTTCCTGCTGGCCATCACTTTTCTGTAAGGAGTTTTAAAAGATCAATTAAGTTTCATTACAGTTAAAAGTGGAACTATTCTCTATGGATTTGGCCAACCTCCATACTAGTTTCTCTGGATGTTTTTATGGTGAATGCAGTGTGCTCTCTGAAGAGTCCTGACAAAATATGTATACTACAGTCCATTGTCCCTGCCTTGTGGAACAATACTAATGTGGCATGACTGCAGCCTTGCCTCTGTCATGCCAATATTTCTTTAAGTGGCATTCTTCAGGCAGCCAGTTCTGGTATTGTCAACTGTGTGCTTCCTTATGCAAAAGACTGCTTCTTGAAAACTGCACAGCACTACTCTGTTGTCATAGCCACTGCGGCAGGCTGCTCAGTGTTGTTGACATGACTTTATCCCACAAGTTTGACAAACACAAGTGTCAAGTTCATGGTCATTTTGAAACCATATAAAGGTTATTTAAAACCAAAACAAAACCTGTAAGTGTCCTTCAATGCAGAAGTCAAATACTTTAAGCGTTGATTCACTCCCTATGAATAAACTAGTACGTGTAAAGCAAGCCCTGAGAGGCAGAATCCTCTGTGCCTGCATCCAGAAGTCTTCTGTGAGGCAATGAAACACCGACCTGAAAATATAGGTATTTATGGACAAAAAAGTCTTATTTCTTTCTAAAACAAGCAAACTTCTCTTTCCTCTGTGACAATAAAAACTCTGTTGGAGTTTGAAATCAGATTTCTGGATTATGCTCTTGTGCTTAATCCCAAGCTTTTCTTAAAGTAGCAACTTTCAGAGCTCAGTTGTAGCGAATCTTCCTCATTCTGCTCTTTTTATTGAAAGACTTCTCTGTACTGCATTTAATTTGCATTACAGTTTGGCCTATTGTTACAATCTTTCCAATATTATTTTTTGCTGAGGTTATTGCTTGTTACAACACATTTCTTATGAGCGACTATGCAGGTGTCTTGTAGGAAATTATGTAAGACTTTGTGACAGCCGGAAACTTAACTCACCCCTGTAACTTATAAAGTAGTTTTGGAGTTGATGGAAATTAACCATGACTTATGGAACACACTGTACTATGTCACCTCTCTGCGTGCAGTAACGGAGCGTGTAGTTACTTTGGTAGCTAATCAGAAGATGGAACAGTCTTTCCAGTAAGCGTAATCCGTATTCACCAGTATGCTTGCTTCCATCTCCCTCTTTAGCACACGTACAAATAGCTTTGTAGGAAACAATCATTAACATGTAAAATACTCCAATTTTCCAATATTTCTCTAACCATGAGAGACCGAACTACACAAGGCAGCATTTGGGCTTTGGATGACTAAACCATTTACTTCTGTCTTCTGCTGAGACTAATGAATCAGTAGGCTCTTGACTCCATATAACCCGTAATGAATATATAATGTTGATGAAGTTAGTTAAAGTAGTAGTACAAAGAGGCTGGAGAATTCAGTCAGAACTGTTTGGATGTTACACGGAGCGAAAACCATTAAATTGCCTACCAAATTGAGGGAAAATTCCAATTCTCCCAAAACTGAAAAATGGGAACTTCATGGGAAACTGATTCATTCCCAAAATTAGATATTTAAAGTTGTTTAAAGTAGCCCACTTAAGCAAGTTGTCAATTCATGGCACTGCTTCTGCTTAGAGAAACTCTGCATTATACCTCCGCATATCAGGGTTTGGTCTCTACCTTTTTGTGACAACACTTACCATAAGTGCTCGGCTCCAAACCTCAGTGTCAGCAGCACCTCCAGGTACGATTTCAGTAGACTCCAGATTATGTCTTTATCTGCTCCAAAGTTTTGCATTGGTCAAGGGTAATTTCCTGAGATAGTCTTTGTGTTATCAATAAAATCTCTCATGTGCTGATGTGTTAATTGCCCTTGTGTGCAAATATAATCTATAAAACGCTGTAAAATCTTGAACAAGTGCTTGTGCATCATCAGTTTTCATTGTTCACTGCATAAATAAAAGATGAGATCATTAAAACATATTAGTAATGTTCAATGAATAATAATAACTTTTACTGAGACAATCTGAAATAAATAATATTAACGAGCTTTCTCATACCATCATATTAGCACAAATCTGATCATTAACTTAACCTTTTAATACTCTTTATTATGTTGTTGTTAAACATCCAATAATGTGTTTTTAATGAACTCTTATTTACTGAACAATGAAATAGCTGAGTTAATAAATTTAGTTAGCCATACAAAAACGTTAATTTAAGAAAAAAACAAAAGAAAATTACATCTGTCTGGAATACTGCTGCTTCTGCAGGGCTGTGTCAGAAAGGCTTCCAGGTCCCACTCACACAAAGAGGGTCACAGGCACTCAGAGTGATGGCGGTGCTGGAGCCCACCTATGGTGAGGGACCCTAAACGGTCCAGGGTCCCAGAGCCTGAGATCTCTGCAACAATCGGGGTCCTGGAGAGCAGCAGTGACTTCATCCTCCCTCCGTAGCTTGGAAGAGCTTTGAAAGTTTTGTCAATCTAGAGCCTCAGGAATTGTTGCTAGCTTTGTCTTTAAAGAAACAAGTCTCAAAGTTTGACCTGAAGATCAACCATTTATAAAACCACACTACTTCTTAAGAAAATGTTTTTTAAAAATCTGTGAGAATATAAAACCCTGTTTTGTAGTCTCATAGGATTTATTCCACTCGATTGTCCAAACCTTTTGTGTAAATTATTAGAAGACACAATGTAGGCACAATTTCTACATGGTATTCACTAGAAAACATAAATTCTTCTTCTTTTAAATTAGGGTAATTGGATTAGGCAGCTGGCTATGTGAGTGCAATACTAACCATGTGCTAATGTATTTTTTCTGAGGCTGTTGCCTGACTAAGACACTGAATCATTGGATTTATCAAGGAAATTTCAATGCTATAAACTGTAGGAAACTTTTCTTCTTGTTTGACAGATGCTGGTAGACTCTCCGCAACTTTTTTCTGTGTTATCTGCATGCATATAGATACAGTTGTGGTTTTTTTCTTTTTCCCTGACCTCAGAAAAAGGAAATTTTTGAAGGGATGATTTCTCCTTGAGGAAATCTTCTCATAGCGAAGGCTGTACTGGATGGACTGAAAGTCTATTAACATTAATTAAGAGATTTCAGGAGTTTAGGTCGGGATATACAGAAGGTATTCTTGTAAAACACAAAAGAAGAACAAACAATCAGACATTTTAATTAAAGACAAATCCTGTTAATACCAAATTATATATTTTGTACAGCAGTTCAGTAAATTCTGCATGGTAGAATCCACTGTTTTCACTGATTTCATATGGACGGAATCCATGTTCTCACATTCACAGACCTCAGATTACTTTTACCAATTTTACCACACTATTTTTAGTCTTCACATGAGATATAAACATCTTAATTCAATTGACTGACTTCCAGATGGCAACAGTGACTCAGTTTGGAGAATGGTCTTACTGAGGACAACCATATCCCTGCTTGAAGAGATTTAATGTCATTCAAATTTGTCATACAATGCCTGAAAAATGGAATGTTGTAGCCTACAAATTCATGTAAGAAAGTGTATTTCTGTGCATTTTCTTTAACTGTCTACTTTGAAAAGCCTTCCTTCTATTTACAGTACCAAAAATAAATGGGGTGGTTTTTTTGCTTTTTAAAAAAAGTTGTTTAAATTTAGGTATTTTAAATATTATATTTAATCCTTGGAATATGTACAGTTTTAGCTGCAAGCATTGATGTCTTCATTTTAATTAACTTTTATCTTTTGACAGCTGTAGCATTTTTGTAGAGGGGGAAATAATTAGTATGCTTCATGTTTTAAACTACTGAACATGATCCTGTCTATCTCAGTGTTTTCAGTTTTGAAAATAAAATTTTACTACTCTCTCAGGATAATGTTCAGTTAAAATTTGAGCTTTAAAAAAGTGATGAACAATTTTATTTTGAAGGACTGTATCTTTTTAAACCTCAGAGCAACTGTAGACCTGAAGCCAAATTTACATTAATTCATTCTAGTAGTCTGTTTCTCAGTTAAAAAAACTGAGATTTAGAAGATAGGATGTAGTTAAGTTATGTTATATGTAAGAATAGAGTTCTATACTGACTTTTACCCTATATTGTTAAAATGGAAAACATAAAAGGCATTTATAGTCTAAGGTAGACTCTGGCTGTTGAGTGCTCATCTTGTATAAATCTTTTTACAGGTCACACAGGTGATTGTGGAATAAAGAGCAGACTGAGAAACCTTTTGGCAATTTCAAAATTTTACCATAAATGTGGGTGTAGAAGGAATGGAAGTCAAACCAATCAGTACAATAAACTCAAAATAACATTACTAATTATTACCAGTATCAGAAAAGTTGGATCTTTTCATAACGTGAGGAGAATGAATCTATTTCTGTTCCATGTTCTATGTATGAGCACAGGCCCAGATGTAGCTGAGTTGTGAGTGGCAGGAGGTGGGCACCATTAGTCTGTGGGCATTTCGTAGCCTGTGGAACAGTTCATAGGGAGCACAGAAAAGCTTAGAACATGTTAGATTAGCTTCTGTGTAGCTGAGAAGCTACTTGGTAATTTATAAAGTTTGTGTTCTCTTGTTTTCATTTAGTTTGCTGAATTTCCGTACTCACGCGAATATGAAACTGATTGTTTTGGTTTTTTGTCCTTCCTGAATCTGTATGTAAGAAAAAGAGATGTTGTTTAGCCATCAGAGTTAAGGCATGCCATACTGACTTTGAATAATATGAATCACATTGAAGTGGGTTTTAAAGATGGACCTGAAACAGAGCAAAATACAGTTGTTTACGTTTTCTAGGTCCTGTTGCTCTGAGGAAAGACTTATATCACCTGTGCTCTAAGGAAAAAAATTAAAAAGACCCTCTCACAGCTGATTTTACTGTAGTCTTCTTTTTTTTGCACCCTTGATTAGGGGTGAATTTTTAGAGTTCTCTGCACATTTCGTGTGTCCAACATTTAATTTCTAAAAGATGGTGTGGTGTAGTATACTCATGCAGTTAACATAATAACTTGGCTACTAATGTTAATCATCAACACACTTAAAAATGAGGATAACATAAATGTGCATGCAAGTAAATTCACATTATGTGGGACTTGTATAACATTTATAATTAGGATTCATTTTAAAAGTGCATGAAAATGCCGGGAGGAAATTTAAAGTGATTTGTATTACTATTATGCAAATCCAGCACTTGCTACTCAACCCCTTATTCTCATACTAAAATTTGCTGTGTAAATAATTGCTTCACAACTGGAAATTATCACCAGCAGCCAAATTCCCATCTCCCTTCCAACCCTTCCCTTGATCGTGTTTATTCAGTAATACAACAGCATTCAGCAGTGTTGGTAAACATGCTTAGTGTTCATTTGGTTAATCTTCAGTAGACTGAGCCTCTGGAATTAGCAATCATTGGTTACAAGGAAGTAGTACATGATGTAGTACATTAAGCTACTCTACCAGAACCTTAGCTAACAGAGCAAAGAACATTTCAAAGCTTGGTTGACATTTGCTACTTTTTTTCTTGGCGACGTCACTAGCTTTTACATATGTTCATAAATCATTTTTTGCCTAATGTAGTATTGAGCCTTCTTCTTGTGCAGCGATAACCAGGGCACTGCCCAGCAGAGGGAATGCAAACAGATACCCAGACTTAATTATTAGAACAGGTAATGGTGACTTCACTTCCTAAGCAAGTGAGAGAAAATCATCAGGATTGGATAACGAAAATAAATTCTTTTAAAAGATAGTTATAGATAGAGTAAGAGAATTAGAGAGTAAAATTCCAAAACAAGATTTAAAATTATCAGACATACGCAGAATAAGCAGGATTTCTACTTCATCTAACACTGATTTGTGGGCTGACAGCCTGAGAAGCTCCTCCTCACTTTCACTTTTCTGCTTTTATAAGAAAATTTACAGATACGAGGCCTTCTTTAATACTTTGAGTCTAGAGATTGTCCAGCTAGACCACAAGCAGCTTCTGCGTAACTGTGGCTGGAATCAGAGTTTTCCTTTTTCTACTTATAAAAACACTCATCCACCATATTAAGTACAAGTCCATAGCATTTACCCAGAGTAATTGCTGCCCAGTAAAACTTCCTATATCAGCCACTGGAACTGAGCTACCATGACACTCTTGTGGGGTCGGTAGTTGTAAGCACGGTAACCCCGTTAGAATTTGATCATGTTGGGGGAGAAAATCTCCACCACTGTTCCAACTGTTGTGTTTCATACAAAAAGCAGGGGAAAATTAAAAGATGCTCTAATAACACTATTTACTCAGAAAATTAACATTTAAGACTTTAAAATGTGTAATAGTGATTTACTTCCTAACACATGGGTCTATTACAGGTTTCTATAGTGAGGTCTTGGAGTTTGCCATTTAACCTCTTCTTCAAAAACAATCAAGAGCTGAATTAATTTGATATGGAGCTTTGTTTCAATTTGCTTGACTCTCTTGCTGGCATTTACACAGTTTTCATCTGAACGCATGGAGGACTGAACTGTAATGACATATTTTTACAGCTACCAGTGGGCCTTTCTTTGGAACAAGTGTTTGTGGCAAAGTAATTAAAGAGCAGATTTTGCCACATGTACTCAGCAAACAGCCATAGGCAAATATTCCCAATAATGAACTCCCTGAATAGTTTAGTTAGATGAAGGGGCAATGGCAAGACTGATTTCGAGACATATTTATGAAACATGAGATCGTGTTTCCAGATGACTGGCCTGGTACTGATCCCACTGATCCCAATGTAGATCTTGCATCGCTGCTGTTCTGTCTCACACATCTCCAGCTGTTATGAGTTCACCATACCCACTCTTGTAACTATATCACTAAGAACAAGAATTTCACAGCTGAACTATGATCACATATCTGAAAAGGTGCAGTTAAATGGGGAAGATATGCCAACAAGGGCAGCAGATTGGGATCCAATCTCATGTGCTGTTTTGGAAACTTTTCATCCTCTCTGTAATAGAGTCAGAAATTTTGCCACTCTTTAAATATTAAGAAAAGAAAATATGAAACAATTTCTCATGGCAAAGTAGGTTAATTCTACCTCTGAGACAAACTCGTTGTACTTGGTTATGATCCATGCTCATGGTCTCTGAATATAGCTCTGATGATATCTGTGTTGCGGTTGCTATATAACTGTAGAAGCTTAGCACATCTGCTACATGAATCTGGAGTCAAAAAATGTAGACTTGTAATTCCCAGAAAATACTAGCACTTACTTCTACCACCTTGATGTGGAAAAATGCTGCAGACTTGGATTAAAGTCACTTAATGCTAGCTAAATGTAAAAAGACTATGAAGCCAGTCTACATCAGGCATTTATGTTTTGTCTATCACCATGTGGATAGAGAGAGAGAACTCATCCCATTACATCTTGCTGCTCAACATTTTTTGGCTGTTTTAACTTCTTTAGGTAGTCTTTTCCTTTTATCACAGGCGGCCCCAGGCTCTTAGACAAGCCACCGGAAGAGCAGATGGCTACCATTAGATGGGATGACTGCTGGCCTTTCTGTCTATAAAGGTCTGTGGACTTTTAGGATTCTTAAGAGTAAGATGTCACTCACTCTTTGTGAAATATGGCCCACCTTGAATTTTTAAGCAGTAGATATGTTAGAGCAAAGACACTGTTCTTGTAACAGTTATGTCAACCTATTTTTAGAGGACTAGCATACAGCCTATGGTTGTTAGTGTATTCTTCCTCCTGGAAGCAGAAAGTAATTTCTTCATTGCTTAAAAAAAATGTATAAATATTTTTGCTCTCTACTTAACTTCTTGTTGCATGTGTACCTGGAGAAGGGTCCTAAAAGACAAGCCACAACCTTTCCCTGTGTCACCCTTCCTGCTAATGGTCACAATATATGCAAAGTGGAACAAACATAACAAAAAGGAAGGTCAAAGCTGTCTGGGAGTTCTAAAGCAAAGTACACGGCAACCAAAAGGCAAAAAATGAACAAGCTGCAGCTCAACATTTCCTCTCAGTTGCAACAAAACTTTACTTCCTTTCCAAACATTATAAATAGTAAGTATGCACTGACAGAAGGTAATTTCAGAAGCTAACAACTTCAAGACAGTTGATTCCTTAATGGCACCAAATGGATCTTCAGTACAAGTTGGTCTGCCAGTTCAGAAATGTCACATGATGCAAACTTCTCATTTTCTTACAAAAAATGTAGGATGAATCACTGACTTCTGTTAGGAATCAGATTTTAGAATATCAAGGTAGCATATATAATTTCAATAGTAACTCAAGCATTATTCTACATTTTAGCATTTAATTTCACTCTGCATGTTTTATAATCAAATATAGGTGCTGAGATAAGTTAACTTGTCACCTGACTTCCTAAATAATCCCTTTTACTCTGTGTGTGTGTGTATGTATTTCCCTGTCAGTCTTTCTTCCAATAATTTTTAAAGCTGTTAGACAATTTTAGCTAAATTGGATAGAAAGATACAAGTCTGAGATAAATTTAGCTCCTGCAAGATCTAGAAGATTATGTAGCTGGAATAAAGTAGAGGGAGAGGAGAGGGACGGATCTTTGTGGAAGTTCACCCCTGAGGACACAAAGAGTATGAGGCATCTGAGAGAGCTGTGTTTAATACTGAGCTGAACCGAGTGCCGGCAATAACATTTACCCAGAAAGTGAGACATACTAATAATTCATTATGAACAGGGTGCTTGGAAGGGAGGAACAAGGGTAGGAACAGATCTGTCTGTATTCATAGGATCTCTTCAACTTGTAAGAGTATAAATATAATTCTGCTTCATACTGATGGACGGGAGAGTTCCTTCAGATTTCCAGGGTAAATATGAACAGCAGACTATACTATGCATCGCATTTCTTATTTTGACAAGGAAATTCCCAGAAAGAAATCCAACTCAGCTAACTGAAAAATTATAATTGAGACATTTTATTTGTATTAAAAAAAAATAAAGCTGAGTATTTTACTATTAATAACGCAATAATGCTAGAAAAGTAGGGAAGTTATCTGGTGTCCACAAGGAGACGAGGAGTCAGACCTCAGGCGAAGTGACCTCCTTGAGCTGGAGAATAATTTTAAAGAAAGCACAACCTTGTAATCACCTTCCAGAAGTATGTCAGCAGTTGGGCACTTGCAAATTTGACACACCTAAGAACCACCTGACACTTTTTAACGTGCATGTACGTAAAGGAGACAGATGCTTACAGAGATGTATGCAGAATGCAGAAGCCTTGTATTTCCAAAGGCATGTAGATTAAAGGTAGACTGTTAGCAAGAAAATGAAACAAAAAACTGAGCAATTATTCTTTAGCAGATAAATGAGAGTGCTTAGAAATATGGTAATAAGGTTTGGAGGAGGGTGACAGTGTTTGGTAGCTGATGATAATACACAATGTAACAGATCATTATTTCACAACTCAGTGCAAACGCAAGCATGTTACTTGTCTAATAAATGTAAAATTATTTTTATTTAATTTTGTAGCCAATAAAATTTGCATAAACCATGTTAGGTTTGCTAGGCATTTATGCTACCCACCCATTATGGTAAACTACTACTTGTCCTTTTAATGTATAAACACATTATTTATATTAGAAATTCATCTCAAAAATGTACTAAGTTACTTAACTTGTATTTTCTTTCTTCGTTGAAAGCAGCCACTGGAAACTTAGGAAAATACCAGTTTTATGAACAAATCTATGAGTTCAAGACACAAAATGAGTTAAATGTACCTTGGAAGATAACACTACTTAATAGTCAGTAGCCTTACATAAAAACATAGCATTTTATGATACACTTTTCATGGTGCACTTGCAAAACTTGTAGCTTCCCTTTTTAAGATCCACAAAATAATGATGGTATATAAAATAGTGAGGAGAGAAGCAGTAGTTTGAGTAAGCGAGATTTGTAATTATTCCCTGTAGCAGGTGTGATCCCTTCATTTCCTTAAAAGCTAGTGTGTTTAGCTATATTAAGATCTCTTTGTGTTATTTGACTTCAGGAATGCTAACTCTCTTTCAGGAGTGAATCTGGAAAATAATGCCATATCTGCAGTTCTGAACAGCAGGGCTGCTGAGCTTGGCCAATTCAGTCATCCTAATGGAGGCATCCAAAGACAACTCAAAGGAGCTCTGAAGCTTCTCTCAGTAATGCTGACCGCTAAAATTCAATAAACAAGAAAATATTTGAATTGTAGGTTGGAAGTGCCATGAACTTTGAATGATGCTCATTCCTGAGCATCCCGCCAAAACTTGAGAAAGTCTGGGAAGAGAAAGAAAAGAAGTGGGTTACCATATGTCTTCAAAAATCTGTAGAATTGCAGGGGGTTGTCTGTCCCAGAGCTCTTTCAAGTGCTGCCTAGATGGAGTTCTAAGCACCAGGAAAACCCAAGTGATTTCACGTCATCATGGAATATTATTTCTCCTCATAGTTTCTGTATCAGTATCACAAAGAACCACGAAAAAGCCATCAGAAACTTCTGAGAAGTACCAGTGGGGAAAATTGCTAACAAATATGTAGTTATTATTATAGCTTTAATAATTAGGTATGCACAAAAAAAGATAAAATTTTGTTTCCTGGCTCTGCATTTCTGTCTTCATCTATTTTTTCTTTAAACATACAATCTGAATTTCATACAGACCAATCAATTATGATATTGCTTAATAACTCTGCTAGGTATTTTTCAGGCACACAGGTAATAAGCTTCATAGAGTTTCAAATATGAGTGAAATTAACATCTAAAACTTAAACAGTTATTCCTGTGAGCTGACACTTCAATGTCAGTTAAAATTTTTCATTAATAAAAGTTAAAATTAAAAAAAAAATCGATAAAATCTTGTCAGACTGCGTTGCTGCGTAAAGAGACTAAGTTTTGTAATTACTTAGGAAGAAACTGTATTTCTCAGGGTCTAAAAGTCAGATTTTGTTCTTATAAATATGTTCTTATAAATACATTTAGAATTTTATTAACATGTTGGTCTCGAGAGGAATTGTCAAGTCTTGAGCCAAAGAAATTATCCTTAACTGGCTCTGTAACCACATAATGGTATAATGGCATAAGAACTGGCTAAATTTGAGGTTGGCTGTATAACAACTTATCAAGGAAAAAGATCTAATGGGATGATATTAGTGAATCTGTGCATGTATTGTGACAACCATAGCCTCAAGGATGCGTTTCTGCCACATTAACTCATTTCAGATTTCTTTCACTCTGTGGAGAGCCTGCAACTTGTTCTTTGAAAGGAATATCTTAAAGCTATAATCTATCAGTCTGGATATCTCACCTTTCTCTTCATGAGTTAAAGAAGGATAAACAATGAATATAAATATGGAAGGAACCTTTGTAAAAGTAACCTGGTTTCCCACTTTATCTCTCTGGATCTCTTTCTCTCTCTCCCTCAGTATTTTGCCTTAGAATATTACTGAAGCACCATTTAATAATAATAAATCTATTTAAATAATCAGATGTCAAATACTTGCCTGAAAAAGTTACTCTTCTAAGAAAATTCATATTGTGTGCCAGGAAAACAAAATCACTATCCTCTAGCACTACTTCATTACTGTTGTTACAGCTCTGCTGTTAAATTTGTGGTGTGATAGTATCTGGTTCAGAAAAATAAATATAAAAGGGAGAACAATGAGCTGGATCCTGAGCACTATAATTCAATGGAATCTGATTAAAACCAGTTTAGCATCACAGATGATCTGACCCATAAGAGATCTGGAAATCATGCCTCCATCTTTCCTTTGGAAAGAAAGATTACTAGAGGGAATCGACAATAAGGGCTGCTGACAAATCCTGACTTTTTCTAATGGTAATTACTGCAGAGAGTGTTTGAAAACATCTGAAAGAAGGATCTGAACATGGAATGCTGCCAGAAGTTGATAATATAGCTTGTCTTTAGCAGCTGTAACTGTGACCCGTGTGGACCTGCACTAGCAGCTTGGAGTTTTAGACGAGAGGTCGTGCAAACAACAGGGTGAAATAGATAACTCTGAACGTTGTAGGGTACCCGTATTGTAATTTATTCCCACGGAAAATGTTTTCTGAGACTAGAACCTGCAAATTCTGGCTTCTGTTAATGCAAATGTTTGTACTGAATAGAACAATGGTTTCACTGCCATTGAAGTACTGAGTATGGCTTTATTGCTGGAGAAAATTCTGGAACAAAACTGCAGTTAACAAAGAGCCATCGAACTACAGGGGACTTGCCTTTTACATGTATACACAGCAATCACTTATCAGATCACTTACAGACCAATACTCATCAAACAGTGGAGCTGGAATGGCCTATTTCTTTCATGGACTTGAAGTATCTTATCTGTATAACCATCTTTCACTAAGCTGCTTCATTTGCAGTCCTTTAGGTCTAGCTTCTGTGGCTTAAATGGATCTATGACATTTGACATCACGTGCAGGTTCAGTACTCGAAGAATTAAAAATACATCACAGTAAAAGTATGAGTAGCCACTTGAATATCTTCTGAGTTTGTACATTTATATACATACATATATATGTTTGTATGCATGTTCAGGGAAAGGAGGGATGTCAGTACGTCAGTTCTTTTCCTTGATGCTTATGCAACTTAGGAGTTTTTTTAACAATATATTTCATAAAATTGATCTTCTGTGACTGATGAATAAACCCCTAAAATGCAAGAAGGCTCAGAGGAGATGGGGGGGTGATGTGACACTGAAGCTCAAGGACTAACAGAGTGTGTGAGTGATGCAAGTGCAACAAAGATACTGACATTAAAAGAGTGTGAATGCCTCTCTGAATTAGCCAGGCCAGCACTGTGGGAGGGAATAGGTGGCTCAGCTCAACAGAGGGTATAAAACCTAAAGAAACCATTTAAGGGTGCTTAGTTCTCTAACCCACATGTGGTACTTAGCAAGCAGAAAATTTTCTCTGTCATGTGATCATCCCTATAGCAATCAGCACTGTCTAATAGATGCTTATGAACAAATGAAGCAAGAGTCACTTGTTCAGTGGAACTTCAAATCAGTTACTAGACAGGCTGGTAAAGCAATGAAATTCCAATGGAAATGTAGGGGGTATGGCAGAGGCAAAAAAATGAAACAAGAGGGCAAGAAGTGTTCTTTAGCATTGCTTTGACTAGCTAAATGCTATTCCCATGTCATCCCAGGAACAGTTCCTCACCACGAGTGTAGAAAATCTCATTTTCTTTGTGTCGCATGGGGACCAACGAATGCAGGTGTAGCAGAAACAGTGAAGACCAGCCTTTGCTGGAAGTTGTCTTTTAGCTCAGATGAAAACAAGTTGTCTTCCATTGTGATGAAGAATCAGAGAGAAAGATCTCTTAGAAATACATTGGTGGCTGTACTTCTGTCCTTTCCAGATGCACGCAGGGGGACAGATGGTACCACGTTGCTTTCCACCTGGGACATATAGCATTAGCACTTACGTTCAAAAACAGAAGCAGTGATTATAGTGAACTCCTTTATCCCTTACTTCTGTCTTTTTATTAGTATAATAGAAGGTAAAAGGGCATATCTCTAAATATATAAAAAAAGAAGACTTGAATAGAAAATACTTTGCAACTTAAAACACATAGGAAAACAGCCATGGTTGTGTTAAAAGTTTAACATTTTTAGTAGACTGGAAACTCAGTGCTTAAATTTAGCATTTTAACATCTATGCAGCTTATAAATAATGTTTTAATGCAATATATTCTCTGCAGACCACTACAGTTAGTCTTGTTTGATATTACCTTTTAAATTATTGAGACAGTTTCATACAATGCATCACCTTTATTCATTATTAAGAAGGCAAGCCACAGAACTCCCATATTTTCACTTGGGTGCTATTAATAAGAAGAAGAGACCTAACCAAGGCAGGACAAGAATAAGGATTGCACAGAGAGAAAACATTTCAATTAGGTTTTCTTCTTCGCTAGAGAAGAAAGGATAAACACTTAAGTCTACCTAACAAAAAATACTGGAATGAATTAACCAAAGCTCACTGTAGCTTTAACTGAACCACTGGTTATTTTGTTATTTTTAGCTAGCATTTTAAAATATACATAATTGCTAGTGTATTACAGAATCACAGAGTCACAGAATCACAGAATGGTAGGGATTGGGAGGGACCTCTGTGGGTCATCTAGTCCAACCCTCCTGCCGAAGTAGGGTCACCTACAGCAGGCTGTAGAAGACCTTGTCCAGGCGGGTCTTGACGATCTCCAGAGAAGGAGACTCCACAACCTCCCCGGGCAGCCTGTTCCAGTGCTCCGTCACCCTCAGAGGGAAGCTGTTCTTCCTCATGTTCAGATGGAACTTCCTGTGCTTCAGTTTGTGCCCATTGCCCCTTGTCCTGTCGCTGGGCACCACTGAAAAGAGCTTGGCCCCATCCTCCTGACACCCACCCTTCAGATATTTGTAAGCATTTATAAGGTCCCCTCGCAGCCTTCTCTTCTTCAGGCTGAACAAGTCCTCTCCTTAAATTTATCCTGAATAGGGAGTTTTGTCTTTGTCTATATTATGCTATGTGGGCTGTCCACTCCCACCCTCCAGAAGGCGGACTTCCACTTGTTTCAGAAAAATTTTTCAGTTACGAGTATAAATGAATGTCATTGAAGCAAGTTGGGTCCTGTCAGCTGTACAGCTGGCTGACATGATCCATCAGCTCTGAGCGTCTGCGAGTCATCTGCAGCGGCCAAAGGCATACCCTGCAGACGAGCGAGGCCGTGCAGCAGAAGGTGGCAGCTGGTGTGCAGTGTCGAGGCATTAGGAGGAATTCTTACTATTTTTGTTCAAATCCATCCGTACGTGATGGTGGGAGTCACCCAGACGTGCATCAATGGTCCACTCCAAAGAGGCGTACAGGACCTTCGGCTGATGCATCAAAGGATGCAGAGCTGACCAGCAGCCTCGGATATCAACACAGTGAGACTTCTTCAGCTGTTACACGGCTCTCCAAGGTTAGGAATTCCCCACCCACAGGTTTCTACATCTCTTGGGAAGGGACGCAGGCATCATCCAGCTTGTTGTCTGGGCTCAGCTTTGCTCTAGCCATTGGTTGAGAAGGTTCACCTCATTAAGGGTGTCTGCCCTGCCTGCCTTGCACTTCTCAAGCGGATGGAAAGATATCATCTATACACCTGAGTCATCTGAACGATGGGAGGAAAACGGGAACTCCAGACTCCCTTCCCATCGGGTTACGGAGCAACCCTCCCATGATTTCCACACCGTCATGAGGACTGCTGGGTGAGAGCGTGTCCACTTCTCCTGACTGGTAACATACCCTGGAAATTCATGAGCCCAGTCTGCTGTGCTGTGTTGTACGGTTCCCACCATCTTCTGAAAGGAAAAGATTTCCATTCCAGGGTTTAACCACTCCCATGTGAGCTCCTCTGCTGTGAAGCCATTTCTGTGCCTGTTTGGCATTAGAGAAGTTCTCTTGTGTTGCAGTACGAGCGCTTGATGCTCCTCTGGATTTCTTGTATGAATAGTACTACACGCCAGAGACATCATACATGTGATGTACATCTTTGTGAATTCCTTTAACGTTCTTCTGAATATTGAACAGTACAGCCCCAATGGCTGTTCATTTGACTATAAAACAAAGGGGCTTTAATATTTTGCAGATTACTCAAGCCTCTCACCAGCTGTGACATGAAGATGGTCCTGTTGTAAATTAGGATCTACGCTAGCAAAGATCTTTATTAGCTGGGACACAACAATCTTAGCAGTAGTAGTGTCGTCGACTATGAATACCATGTGGCTTAATACTCCATTACTGGAATGACATCTCCGCCCAACGCACTGTTCCTCAAGGGTGTGACCAGGACTGGCCCCGTCGATTCAACGGGGCAGTCCTGCGAAAGGAAAGACGATGCAGGAACTTTCAAAATCTTGACAGGAGATCTTGGCAGGGAGCACATGGTTTAGCAGGGCCTGCAGCGATAGGAAGAGGGGTGATGGGTTTAAACTGAAAGAGGGGAGATTCAGACTGGATCTAAGGAAGAAATTGTTCACGCTGAGGGTGGTGAGACCCTGGCCCGGGTTGCCCAGAGAGGTGGGAGATGCCCCATCCTTGGAACCATTCCAGGCCAGGTTGTACGGGGCTCTGAGCACCCTGAGCTGGTTGAAGATGTCCCTGCTCATGGCAGGGGGTTGGACTGTTGGACTGGATGTTCTTGAAAGGTCCCTTCTCACCCAAACCAGTCTGAGTTGATGAACTCCAAACATGGGGCACAGATGTTATTGGACCTTCCTGTAAATACGAGGATCAGAAATGATGGCTCTCTCCAGATACAAATTCCTTACAGCTTGTCACGATTTTCTGAACAAGACTGGCCAAGGGACACAGTAGCTTCTAGGCCTTTTGAGGACATTTTTGTGACTGGAGTTTGGTCTCTCAGATGCCACTGTGCTCATCTAGCCTTTTGCTGGAGATGAAAGTCAGTTATCACACAGTTCTCTGTAGGCAGCTGGTGGCAACCTCAGCAGCCAAGTAACTTCTTATTAGCTCCCAGGGGCAGCGAAGATCTCTACTCAGTGCTTACCCACGTAATCACCCTGGCTGCAAAAACACAAACAAGCTGTCCCGGGGGAGTGCTGGCTCATGGTGACATTCAAGCCATTCAAAATGGCCACACTAACCTGGACACCTTCAGCCCCTGGAACACAGTGTACGTTGTCTCAGTCAAACGCCGAACGAATGAGATGATAGCTTTTTGTTCAGGAAGCCTTTTCTGCTGGCCAGCAACTTGCTCGAACGTAGCCAAGAAATCTTTCACCCGGCTCTGTAAATCTTACTAGCAACAAGGAGAAGGCAGAACGGGATTGTAGCTTTAGTGCAGGGCGATCAGAGATGCCTAAAGCGGATGCTGATGCTACTGCTCTTGATGTGCTGCCAGTCCTGAATCAGTGATGGCTATTCTGCCTGTTACTCACCTTAACTCTTCATGTAAATCCTTGTTGCCACCACAATCCATCTCACCACGAGTTGAGACGTTCATCACTTTAGACCACTAAGACACTTGGGCCTTCTCTTCCACAGGACCCAGATGGTGTTCCACATTTTCTCTCATATGTGCTCCTGCTGTTTCTGGACTAGTCCATAGACCCTTGTGAGGTACTAACCAGACTTGGCTCTTCTCCTCTAGCTCCGTTTTTCCAGGACATGTACTTGTGGACACAAGGATAGGGCTGGCTGAGCACACAGTAGACTGGAACCCTTTCCTAGCTGCTGTAGGGTTTCTTACACTTGTAGAGGGAAGATGCAACTCTAGAGCCACCAAAACTGCTGCCATTCAGAGGGACGTCAACATTCTGAGAAATGGGCAGACAGCGACCTCATCAAGTTCAACACTGGATGCGAAGTCCTGTTCCTGGGAAGGAGTAACCCTGTGTGTCAAGTGCACTCTGGGGGCTGACTGCCTGGAAAGCAGCTTGGCAGAAAAAGACATTGCGGTCCTGCAGAGAAGTTGAACATGAGCCAGCAATGTACCCTTCCAGCAAAGAAAGTCAACAGCAACCTGGGTTGCGTTGGAAAGTGCGCTGGCAGCAGGCTGAGGGAGGTGATTCTTCCCCTCAACTCAGCACTGGTGAGGTCACATCTGGAGTGTTGCAGTTCGAGACAATCCACTACAAGAAAGATTTGGAGCAAGATTGGAGAAAGCCCAAGGAAGAGCCAAAAAGATGACGGAACCAGTGTTTCTGCCATATGAGGAGAGGTTGAAGGAGCTGGGATGGTTTAGCTTCAAGAAGAGGAGGCTCAGGTGGATCTTATCAAGGCATACAAAACCCTTCTTTACCTAGAGAGTAAAGAAATGGAGGCAGACCCTTGTTTGTGGTACTCAGTGAAATGACCAGAGAATGGAAATACAGGCACAAATGGAAATCTAGGAAATTCTGTTTAAAAA
>Ga0181612_120660_pt1 | contig 20798 bp, 9 predicted proteins | sample HoacroProtozoa21_FD_119630 | JGI IMG/M metagenome (GOLD analysis project Ga0181612, IMG submission 119630) | Hoatzin crop microbial communities from Cojedes, Venezuel. Combined Assembly of Gp0051906, Gp0051904, Gp0051908
ATTGCTTTTCCACTTCTAGAACTGTGGAGTCCTGGCTGGACAAGAGGGGACATAGTTTGGTGCGTTGAGCAACCCAGGCAATCAAGCATCACCCATCATGCAGCTGCCTCATGACTGATGTCACTCTTGATCTCCATTTACCAGACATGGTCACTTAAAGATCATTGCATTGTCATACTTTGTAGTGGAAGTTGCTGGGTTTGGCAGCAGCAACACAGATGCTCGCTGTTTTTTAGTGCTGGAGTATGCCTGTGAGATATTTTGAGGTTTTGGCATCTTCTTCTGAATGGGGATGAAATGTTTTAAAATTTGTAAGAGATTTTAACTCTTCTGTTCCCAAATTAGTTACTTTTTACTGTGAGATTTTCTTTACTCCAAGTGTTCAATTTTGTAAAAGGGTAAATAAGCACATTAGCCTTCAGCTTCTATTAAAACACAGTGAGCTTCCCATTTATTTCAACATTTATTTTCAAAGATATGTGCAAATTCACACCCTTAGGCTTTTTTCCCAGCCATCCTACCAACTAGTGGAATTAAAATGGGATTTCAGTTTGCATTCACACATGTAGGCAGGTGATACTCCTGGGTGGGGACAAGGGCATCTGTGGGACAGGGAGGGCAGCCAGAGCAGCAGTCGTCCTCAGGAACCCACCAAGACTGGGGGTGGGGAGAAGGGAGACCCAAGGAGCAAAGTTTAGGGGTCAGCCACAAAATAGGAAGGGTGTGGGGAGGAACTATGTAGTAATAATTCTGCTCTGGGCATGAACTGAATTGTAGTATGATCTGATAATGGCTTTTTCAGTGACTAACTTTCTGGCTTAACTTTCTGACTACTGCTGGAAATGATAATGGGGGTTTTTTTGCAGTGGTTACAGAGAAATAAATGACAGTGCCAAAAAATGAGGGATGCATAATAAACTTAACATCTGCAAGGCTCTCAGTGACAGATGCTCAAAACGTGTCTCCAGGGGAGATGATTCAAGTGACCTTGACCCACAGTAGTCAGCTCTTAGAGATGTCTGGTAAAATGTTGTTATTCACAGAAAAGAGATGTGTCTGAAACACACTGTCATGACATACAAATAAAATTGTGTTGCAAAGGGTCTCATACTGGGGGGAGGAAGCCGGAATTTGTTTTCATTCCGGGTAGGATCACATTTCATGATCTCATTGGAAAATAACTGAGTATATAGCTAACAAGATGAATCAAGACCACGATTCCAGCACGTGCTGGAATACTACTAATCCTGGGATTAATCCTATGGGATAAATCACTCCAGATTAGAGTTAAACCATACTGTATTTGAATTTTGGTGAGAAAGGCTCAAGTGTGCTTTATTTTTTATTGCTTTAAGTGTTTTTTCTATAAACAAAAATATATCTTTTTCATTTTGCATAATAACAGTACTGATTTTCTATAAAAACTTTTAGAAATTAAAGAAGACAGCACTTCTTCCATAAATTTCTCTTACTATCTCATGGCAAAAATATAATCAAGAAACGTGAGAAAATTAAACAAACCAGTCTTGATTTCAGGGAATGAGGCATAAAAAAACCCATCAAAACTCATAAGCAATAGTTCTGACAGTAGTGAAATTAACAGCCTTTTTCCTGGTATACTATGTAAAAATAGGCAGAACACTAGAAATATTAAATAAATCAAGGCTAACAAAATGTTCAAAAGCTTTAAAACAAACATTAGAACACAATAAAAGAAACTTCAAAATTGGAAGTGTGTTATAACAATTGAAGAATTATTTTAAATGCTGGTACATCACTTAATTCTAAATTCTGCCACTGTTGTCATCTGGGGGTCCAAATTAAACATAATGTCTACTTAGCAGTTGAATATCACACAACCTCTGCAAGCAAGATGAAGTACTTGTGAGGTCAGCCTAGATTAACCTGCCCCTATGTAGCCTGTCCTTAGGTGCTGACACCCTCACTTGGACCTGCACTGTCTGGTTGCCTCCACAGATCTGGCTGGTTGGAAGAGGAGGTAGGTTAGCACCAGACAGCCCAGCAATGCATCGCTCCTTCAGTGATCCACTAATGCTATGGGAAACCTTAGCTGGCCACTTCGCCTTCTCTTCGTGCTCATTTATAACACAAAAGCTCATACAAATCTTGCAGACCTCCGTCTGACCATTTGAAAGGCTGCAGGTATACATCACATTGCTTTATAACCCAACACATTGCAGTGGAATGGAAACCTTCAGCTAACAGGAAAATGAAGGCCAGTGATGGCTGTTGCATTAGAAAGCAAAGAGTCAGCCCTTTTTCCTGTTACTGTTTGGAAGCTGTGGCACATATACGTAGAAGCTAGATGTAGGCAGTTAATTCAGGCGTGCACATTGCAAAGTCATCTGATTTCCTGCATGCTCTGCCAAAAAACTGAGGCATTACCAGGTGGGTGTACAAAGGAAGGCATCCCAATTACGTAATGTAAACTCTTTTCCTTGCTTTCTCCTAGACAGCTCCATAAACAGTGTTGAGTCTTTATTGGCCCCTGAGCTCCCATCAAGTTTGGTTAATAAAAGATCATTGAGCCCCCATAAAGAACCTCTTGAGGGAAATCATAGAAAGAAAATTCCCATGGACTGGGAATCTCTTCTGTAGTAGAAGTTAGCTCCTTCCTACCACAGACCTTAATACCAATTTTTTCTACGGGGCAGGAGGATGCATTGAAATGACAGCTTCTCGTGATGTGGCTGCTTATTTTAAGGCTGCCGTAGAAAGCAGTCGTATGAGAGGCTTGAGGAAGAACCAAGGAGGTGGAAACAGCCTTCATATCCAAACCTACCTATTGCAGTGACATTTCTGGGGCAACAATTAGGAAAGGATGAAGAAATTTCAGAGAAAATCTTGTGTTTATTTGTCTAGTCCTTCACCCCAGGATTTAGATCCAGGAATCAGCTATGAGCTGGTATGATCATAATTAAATATCATATCCCTCACATCTAATTATACTCTCATGGGCCTGTCACACTAGAGCAGGAAGAAAGACTAACCACAGTATGCTTTTTTAAATCCTATAATCTTTAAATAGGAAAATATCTTCAAATGAAAGTGTTATAACTTCCAAGAAAATAATATTTTAAAGAAGACAGCTATTGCAAAAGCAGATCAGAAATTATTTTCTGCAAAACAGACCAATTAGCGGAGTGACTAAATTGAGCCCTGTGCTCGAGTAATCAGTTCTGTCCATATTCTCTGGTCAACATCAATTCACAGAATGTAATGCAATACGCCTTTGGAACATAGTTCCATTTGCTCCGGTTTTCTGATTGTTTCATGGTCAAGAGTAACAGAAAATAAGTTCACTATAATTAGCTGTTCTTTAGAAAGGAGAAAACATTGAGTATATTAGACATAAAAGCATTTAAACTATTAGTTTCTGAATGACAACACTCATCCTGTTTCCTAAAGCAATTCAGTCTTCGTAAGAGACTGCAGGGGAAATCTGGACCTTTGTAAAGTGCTGCTGCTCAAACACAGCAAGCACGAAAGATGCAACCACAAATGTAAGAGCTATGCAAGCAACTCTGCAAACACAGACTTTTTGTTCCCACATGAAGCTCATTAGAGCACACACTGAAATCTACGTGCCCAGTACCCATTTTACTACTAAAACATAACTTGATAAGAGATATGAAATGAATAGGATAGGTAGAAGAGGAAAGAAACACCACAGTCTCCATCTCAAGGTATGTCACAGGTGGCCAAATTCTGGAATTTCTGCTCTGTGTGGCCATTTAGTTCTTTAGCATGTCCTTTTGACAGAATTTGAAATAAAATGCCAAAATGTCCCATGAGGCAAGATTTCTAGAAATGTTCACTTCAGAAATATCGGATATTATCTGGATTTTCATTTCAATAAAGCAAAAAGACTCTTTTCATTAAAGCTTCCCATGATAAATCATACTATGAACGTCAACACAATAAAGGCAGAACAAAGCACTTCAGCTTTATCACAATACTCCACTGCTACTGACAGCAGCTACGAGTATTGACAGTTCCTGCAACAGTGTGACTTAATCTGATCTTTGCTTTTCAAAGAGAAAGATTTTTCAGAGGTCTTTAATACAACTATACATTCATATATCAATATTCTCAAACATTCTTAGAAATTTCAAGGACTGATAAGACCTTTAAAAGTATTTTTAGAAGCATATATTATTTTCCACAGAAGAATAATTTGTCTTCCTCTGGTTGTGGTTAGTTTTCGTTCATGCTCATAATTTTTCTTTTTTTCTCAAAAAACATTGCATGACAGCAGCTGCTTTCCTCCAGTCCCACAGAGCCCCATGGCACAGAACAGCTGGCAGACACCACAGTTCATGCAGTGCTTTCTGGGCTCCACTTCGAGATGCTGTATGTCTTCTGGGAACTTTTACAGAGACTGTCAAGGGACTCCTGGGAACCCTTTGAGGAACACCAGGGTGCCTGCTGCTGCCAGGAAAGGTCAGCTGTGGGAGGCTGTGACCACCCGGAAACTCTCACAGTGGGAGAAGGTCAGAAGCCTGCACAGCATCGGGATGCTGAGGGAGAGAGTGGCTGGATCCTCTCTGAGACCTGCAGTCTTATGAGCTTCAACCCCAGCTGCACCAAAGGAGAGGCCAGCAGCACCTCATTTTATCAGGTTGGGAAATGGAGACTCCCACGACGGGAGCTGATGAGTTGGCCAACCATGTCCCACCAACCAGAGGGCAACTGGCTGGAAAGCAGCTTTGCAGAGAAGGCCCTGGAGGTCCTGGTGGCCAGTAGGTTGAGCATGAGCCAGCCACGGGCCCTTGCAGCAAGGAAGGCCATCAGCCTCCCGGGCTGCATTAGGCAGATCATTGCCAGCAGGTCAGTGGAAGTGATCCTCTCCCTCTGCTCAGCACTGCTGAGACACATCTGGAGTGCTGTACCCAGTGCGGGACTGCCCGGTACAAGAGAGACATGGACATACCGGAGTGAGCCTGGCGAAGGGCTTGAAGCATCTGCTGTACAAAGAGAGACTGAGGGAACTGACATTGTTCAGCCTGGAGGGGCAAAGGCTCCGGGGGATCCTAGCAATAGATGTAAATACCTGATGGTGGGAATAAAAAAGACAAAAGCCAGACTCTTCCCAGAGGTGCCCAGTGGCAGTACAGGGGGTAATGGGCACAAACTGAAATACAAGAAATTGCATTAAACAAAAAAAAAATTACTGTGAGGGTGGTCAGATACTGAAACAGATTGCTCAGAGAGTCTCTGAATACTCCCTTCTTGGAGATATTCAAAACCCAACCGGACACAGCCCTGGGCAACCTTCTCTATCTGACCCTGCTCAGAGCAAGGTGGTTGAACAAGACAATATCCTGAGGTGCCTTCCAACTTCAGCCTTTCTGTATATCTGAAAAAACTACTTTCAGGCCATAATCATACCTTCATCAATGCAATATTACTGCTTTGTGAGAAAGAAACCGTATATGGTGTCAAATCCTTTCTCACTGGACTTCTTTTACTCAGCGTTCTGTCACTTATCTCCATATGAGTGCTATCTCATGTTTTTTGTTATCTCCACCCTACTCATTGCCAGACAAAATATGTTTCATTTTTCTGAATTGTTGAATTTTAAATGAGATTAAAATAGAATCCAATTTGAATAAAATAGAAAAAATATAATTTTGTAAGATCTGACGTGACTGGAGCAAATTCTGAGATCACTACATATTTCATTCCTTTCCTGAAATTCATCTGATATCAATCTGTCTCTTTGGGCAGATTTTTGTTTGGTTGCTATTTTCATGTTTTTAAGAGAAGAGGAAATGTTTTGACTAATATTTACTTAATGTCTGTAGTTTTTCTCTCTTTTTTTTCATTTCTTGTATGTGGCATACATTAGAGGTCATTTCTGTTAAAAAATCCTACATTTTGAACACGGGATTAATACAGATTAATATCTGTATTTTTATTGAACAGGTTACTGGACATCCTGCTCTATGCTGGAGATGAAGAAGTAACACCAAATACTGACATGGCTGTCACAGCAGAATGAAAATCTAAAACAAGGTAAGAAATGACAGAAAACAACTCTTCCCTGTCAGCAGGAAGGATGAAGTAGAGGGCTTGTGTGATGCTCGTTCCTCCTCAGCAGTATGCTCACACTGCAAATCACATGCTTTGATCTTTCAATTTAGACCTCTGCGACCACTTTTCTGAATACACACTATAAATGTCATTTTCGGCACATAAGGTGAGTTTCCTCTGGAATGTGGGAATGGCTGTACTGGGTCTAACAAAAAGCCCATCTAGGCAAGGATCCTTATTCTGATTGCTATTCGTCTTCTGCTGTTGGGAAAAGAACAGGATATTCATACATGATACTTCACTCTAATATTCCCATGATTCCATTCTTATTTAAATTCAGACACACACAGCAAAGATGTCTACATCTGAGAAAATCACTTGGGGAAACCCATCATACTGAACTCGCATTTTGTGAAACTGTCCTGCCCTGCTTTGAGCATCACTATCAGGATGAGATCAGTCATGCTGTAAAAGTAGTTACTTCTCCTTTAACTACAGAGGGAATCAAGCAATATTAGCTTATTAACTTATGTCTGTGTGTCTTTGTATAAGACAGATGAAGTTATCTAAGATTAATCTCATTCAAAATACCTGTAGTCAAACTTGGATTTAGGGTTTTAAAGACAAGAGGCATGGGCTAGGGCTCAGACTTATGCTGTGACCCAGAGCTGATCAGCTGTACCCCAATGGAGCAGAAATCTTGCTGTGCTGAGATGTGTTCATCAAAGTGGGACTAGAAACAGCAAAGCATTGACAAGAAGCAGCAATAGAAACAGTGGTGAGAGGCAATAAAAGGAGCAGCAAGAGGACAGCAGGTGAAACAAGTAGTAGTTTTTGGAGTGAGACAGTGAGCTGACTAGGAGCTAGGTGATGAGCAACTAGTGCAACATAAACAGGGAAGAAGGATTGGGGCTTTAACCTCATCAGTAAACCTCAGCTGGAGGAGCGTTCATCTGAGGTCTGTTACCATTATTTTTTCAAGAATGCCAGTCCTTCCCACATTTAACTCTATCAGTTACTTTTCCAACATGATATTATAACTCTGTTTTCCTTCCCTCAGATAAAGGGGTACCTTTATTTTCCTTAAGGCCTTTCTTCAAATGTATTATCTGTGTGTGAGCACTGTTCCCTCTGAATTACCCAGAAGGTGTAATTTAGTGTCTGTAATGGAGTATGAGCTTCACTGGTTTTAACTTTTTTTAGTGGAAATCCTTAGAAACTGAACCTGGCTCTTTTTACTATTTAAAAACATGCAACAGGATGGCTAGGTCAGACTGAGATTGACTAGTGCTTCCAGCAAGAAAACTGTACAAAAGAGCAGCCTCACTCTCTACAGCATCTTTCATGCAAAACAAAGCAGAAACACCTTCAAAAGTGAGAGAGAATGATAGAATGATTTCTCCTAATGAAATCTGACAAAATCATAATAAAAAGCAAAACTAAATAAGGACAAAGCTAAGGAAAGAATTCTAAGAATCAAAACAAATTAAGAACAGGAAGAAACAAGAAATCCTGGTAGTTTGGTTCAAAACAAGCAAAAGGCAAAAAAAAGGCATCTAGACAGTCACAGCAACAATAATTCACTTTAATTTACTTAGCAAAATGAGGCCAAAGCCTCTAGACTTTTCTCTCAGACAATATTTGATGCTCAAGCTGCCTCATGGCAAAATAGATTGGGTAAAGGAAAACTATTAAGGATCAGACATGACTTGGTTATCTCAAGAACATACAGTGTTGCCAGCCTCCTGTGACACCGTAAAGGTGGTTCTTAATTAAGCTTGATGAACATAAACTTAGCGTATAAATGAGAACATTTAGAATCAAACACAACTTTAAAGCCATTCTCACGAGTAAGGTCCTGTCATGTCATTGTTCAGTATTTGGGACTGGAAACATTAGTAATCACAACTCACAAAATGGCTGTAGATCAAACTTTCTTCTGTTCACTGAGACTTTTCTAATCATGCTCCTCACTATTCTGCTTTCCAGGTTTCGACCTTGCTTTCTCCAGGTCTTAGGGAAAAAATTTTTCCATGTCAGAATCGCACACTCTTTTTTGTTGATGCTTTGTTATTGGCCAAAAAGATGACTGCATTTTTCCTTCCAGTACTTCTCTTCCCACGATCATCTCTTCTGCTGTCAAACTAGCTTACTCTACAATGACTCTTGAGGTTATTTTTCACTCAAGAAGGAAAAAAACTGTGAGACTTGTTTCCCAGATTTCATCCTTCTGAAACTGGTTACTACCATGTCTCTGCTGATTTCACTGTGAGGTGGACCACCAGTGGTCCTGCCATCAAAAGACCTCCTAGGGTTCAGCTTTGACACTGCTTCTACTAAGCCTAGATGTAAAGGTTTGGGGGTTTAATGAAGCAGAATCATTCTCTCTTGATCTTGTTTGCCATTCCGAATGAAATTCCCTGTGCAAAATCACACAGGAATGAAAAGTGCTAGCAGAGTGAAGCCTACCATGGTACTTGAGTAGTGAATCTCAGGCGGAAAAAAAAGTGTCTGTATGTATTTCTGTGCTGCAAGCATACAAAAGTCTTAATTTTGGAAAATTAAATATTGCACATAGGCTCTATCCCCATTTTTAGAATCAAAACAACTTCAAAGACTATCAAGTTCATCTGCAGTGATAGTATTTATCGTGGGGTTTCAAGAGAGGTCGTGAACAAGTGCTCTGAACTTTAAAAGCAATCATGACAAAATGGTTAAAGCAGAGATGCCAAGTGTTTTGACATCCAGACCACATGGCGTTTACAAATAGAGACTGTGAGCCAGAGTGGAGTTGCTCCCTTGGGTTACATGGTCTTTGTTTCCATGACCTGCTGTGATCCTCGTGTTCAAGTGCACTGTACATTTCCCTTCTGTGTGAAACACTACTATTTCCAGTTCACAGAATGACTTAAAAGGTCACTATCAAAGCGTGTTCTAAAATTTGCAGGCTTAGTCAGATTTTCTCGAAATTTTCTGTGGCCTGTGGCATAAGGTTAGTGATCCTGAGATTGAGTCATTTGAGCAAATTGCTTCTAAAGAATATGTTATCCACCTGCTCCCAGTGCAGGCCAGCATAAGTTCAACAAGTTCTCCTAATTTTATTAGCTTTACATGGAGCTTGAAAAATGGCCCAGATCAACAGCACTCCATATTTTTCATTGAATAAAATGTACGATAACTATTACCCAAAATCTAACCTTTTCTTAACAAAGGCCACTCTTGTATTTGGAAGAACCGTACCAAACAGGCCTGGTACTTGTCTGGTTTCAAACCCAGAGTTTCCTCCAGAGGAATACTTGTACATTTGATAGTGTTTTGACCTCCTGCAGATGCTTTTAACCCATGCACTTAAGAGGCCATGGAGCAGAGCACTATGCCCTAAAGCCACCTAAATATCACTTTACCATATTCAACAGAAGACAGTACTGAAATAAAGCAAATCCCCTCCCCCAGGTTCTACACCAATTTCTACCCTTTAATGCCAAATACGGGAGGCAGAGCAGGGAGCACTGGTAAGACGCTTCATCTTGAAGGAATCTCACCACCAGTTACCTCCTATCGAAAGCCTGGGGCACAGGAAAGATTTCTCCAGTTTCATAAACTGCTGTTCATCAGTTGAGCCACAGTCATGAATTATGTTTATATTCTCAGTTTTGGGAAAACAAGATAATACATATTGATCAAGCAGATTGTAGCTCTTCCACATTACTTCACACGTGCAAGGAGGTAAAAGTATGCATGCAGTCAGATATTGCTACTCCACGATGCACAATAATGTATTAAATCACAAAACCCATGCATCACAGCTAAGGCAATCTTCTCCAAGCTACTGCTCCCTATTTTCTACAGCCACCTGGGAAAATGCAATACAACCACACCAAGTGAGGATTATTTCAAATGACTCCATTGGCTCCGTAACCCAAGGGCTTTGGCAAGTATCTGAACTCTCTACTACTCAAATCACAAAGCTGATTACTAAAGCTTTCTGGTTTGTCTTGTGTCTACATTCAGTCAGTTTTCCAAACAATTTATGAATATTTAATACTAAAAAAATGAACTCAGAGTTTTCTGAAAGAGGAAATCTCTAGCTACCAGCATTACAAGGATTAGTCAGGCAGTTGTCCCCAAAATTTAGTTTTTCCATGTGTCTTTTCACTTCTGTTTTTACCCCAGTTATTTTATATGGGAAACATTAAATGGTTATTCTGTGATCAAATGAAAGGTAGCTCTTCATCTAAGGTGTAACAAACTAAGCAACAGAACTGCTATTTAATTATGGGGCATGTGATAAGGCCTGTCAACACTGCCTAAATATCAAAGCCTAAATCCCAGGCACAATGAAACACCTCCTAAAAAGCTTATGAAATTCAGGAGGTCAAGATTATACCTTTTTAGTTACTATGACTCTCTGAATTTGCTATTTATGGAGCATCTAGCATGGATAACCAAGACAGTACATTGCTTAATAAGAAGCCATAACAAATTACATACAAATCATTAGAACCAAAAATGTGACACTAAGGAGTATCCAGAAAGGTACCTGGTTTATATCTTACCAGTTCTTGTTTCATTCTGCAAAGACTTGTGTTGGACAGAAGCCCTTCTCTGACCTTTTCCCAAACTAGTGATATTTTCACAGAGAGGCAATAGCAGTTATTTTCTGTTACATGAGAATCCATCCTATCATACCATAGACTATTATTCTTCACAAGTGAAGCTGGAATGAAATCAGAGGAAAAGAAATCTCTTCCACTTAAAGGGATTTGACAGAGTAAAATCCTGTGTTTGATAAAAATAAACATATATTGAGTGGTAGGAGCACCAGGTCTGTCTTCAGCTTCACATTTAGCTGCAGACTGTGAGCAGTGAAAGATCTGATGATTCAACCACAACTGACATACAAAACGGGTCAGAGATGGAGTTTTGCTAGTTTTCCAACAAAAAGAGGAGAAAAAAATGTTCTACCAACTTTCAGCTAAAGAAATATAATATAGTTGTAAGTCTTTTGCCTTTAATGCTCTGATGTATAAGTCCTGTGTCTGAGAAGAAAACTGGACTGGAAAAATACTGAGGAGGTCATAGCACACAAGCCTGTTATTGTTTTAAGATTTTATAGCTTGCAAAATGGTTTATTCTTGCCTTGAAACTGCAAACAGCCTGTTTATTCAAAACTTTCACAAAGTAATCTTAAAAAACCCTGTAAATGTGTTACCGTAGAATAACCAGCTCTCGGACACAGAGCACGAAGTAGTGTGTAACTGCATCCGCTTCTGGGAATCCTGTATTCTGCAAGGCCAAAAAGATGCTTCTGCATTTTCAGAACATTTTGTTGACATTTTTTAGGACTGGCCCCAAACTGATAGATTGTTTTCACTTTCTGTAATGGAGATTCCAAAAGATAACTAGAAAATTTGGAGGGACACCCTCCAAGTTCAATGTAATACAGAGACGGGTCATGGGAAGCAAAAGCTATATTCCTATCTAATGAGTCACCCAGCTATTCAAACTCTGTTTTTAGGCTTTTATCAAAATGAAGGTGTCCCTAAGTATGTTTTCAGGCAATGACGTTGCAATGTTAAAGTAACAAATTAGCAGTAAGGGTACAGAATGAATTTGTGTAATAACTGAATGTGTGCCATTATTAATTTTAATATGTTTAACATTTTCTGTTATCTCTACTGCATGATTCAGCAGAGACAAAAGAAATATGCAATGCAGGCACACAGGAAAGCGAGTGGTCTGTCCATGGAGCTTGAATACAAAAGTACAAGCAAGAAATCTGACTTTCAAATATAAAAAGGAAAACTTTCAGCTCCCATATTAAAAACCTTCTGAAAGATGAGAGTATTTTCTAACCTTCTAGCTGCTGAAGAAAAAAGGCATCAGCAAAGGCCCATCACCCAGTTTTTGTTTTACTTTCTTTTATGAAGACGACCCTTTCCCTAGTTTTCAAAAGAAAATTATGTGGGCATTGATTTCCGGAGAAGGTCTTGGCCTGCAGTCCTCGGGCAGCCAGAGGCTCTCGGGCTGAGGACAGCTGCCCGCACGCTCCTGCCCTCCCTGTGGTTTCTGCTCGGAGCCCTGCGCCTCTCCCGGCTCCATGCACGGGATCCTGCCCTAAGGGCTCCCCACACTAAAAAGCAGTGCAGCACGATGGAAGCAGGCTGGTACCGAGGGCCCAGTGTGCACAACAGAGGTTTAACTTCAGATTAGAGCTAGTCTGGCCCTGGGAATTTCACACCTCTGAGTGGGCAAAGCTCATTGGATGATGTCTTGGAGTACATCTCCCAGTTTAAGTTTCTCCGGAAAGAACTGAGCCTGTGTGCTGTAAGACCAAACCACAATATAAACCAAAGCACAGTAAGTGCATTACTACTGGGATTCACTTCTGAAGTGCACCCCTAACCTAAATTAAGGTGCTAGCATAGATGCACTCGAATGTGCCTCACCTTCCTGCACTGGAGAGAGACTTGGTGCTGAGTATAACGTCACTGGTTCGAAGACAGAGAGTCCAGCAGCATGAAATTAGTTGTATCTGGGGATCAAAAGTCTGGTAAGAACCAGCTCACAGTTTACCAAAACCAAGTTGCCTTTGGCCTGAAGATACATCTGTGCTAGTCATAATGTCCCAGTGTATTACACTGATCTGCCACGCCAGCCAGTCACAGTGATTGCTCGCAGCCTTACGTGCTGCCAACATGGATTATACTCTTTCTAGGCCAGGCAGAGTCCATTTGGCAGAAACAAAGTGATATCAACAAAAATAATACAGCTCAGTAGTTATCAAAAGCTTTTAGTGTTCAGCATCGCCATGCAGCTAGTGAGCGTTTGAAACAATTCGCTGACTGTGTCCTACTTTTTCTCTCTTTGCTGTGTTACCTCTACTTTGGAAGCTAGTTTCCAAGCAGTGCACACCAGTAAAGGCCATCACTTGCTATTACCATTTAGAAATTAAATCCTTAGCTGACAACTCAGCCTGCTGGAAAAAGCCAGGTTTTGCTTTCCTACCACACCATCAAATGAACTAAATTAACTTCCAGAAAGGACGCAGGGCTCACTCTCTTGCATATTTCAGCTGCTGGCTGTCAGCTGGGATTTGCAAGTGCTCAGCTCCAGATGTCAGATAGTTTGGGCTTCTCAGGAACCTTAAAATAAAGATCTTTTTAAAAAGTTATACAGTGCCTTCTCTCTCAACAGAAACAGAGAGCTGAATCCTCCAGCTACACCCTCAGAATATAGAGGGTGAAGAAGAAGGACAGAAGTTTGTTTGCCCTGCAAAAGGAGCCCGTGGCAGGGATCTTTGAACTAGCACAGCGCTGCCAGGAGGACTATTAATAATGTCTCTTGGCATACGTATTTAGCTCGATTGCAATACTGGGCTAATGCTGCATGACTGTGGCTATACTACACCCAGTCTGTACCACCTTGTAGTAAGCCAGCTTGAGTGCCTCCACACCCTGCTCTTCCATCCTGCTGGCACCAGGGTGAGCCTTAACCACACTCCGACCGATCTCGTGGATGGAGATGCACTCCAGCCATTTCCAGCACAAAAGGCACAGAGCCGGTCATCTGCTGAGCTACAACCCACTGGGGCTGCATCTCACACGCACTTATCAGTCAGCCAAAGATGTGCCATCATGCATCTCTGCTTTGAGAGGGCAGAGAGAGCACCGGCTCACTTTGTTGCGGTATAGCTCTGTACACTCTCACCAGCTTGAATTTGACCATGGGGCCTCTGGAATTGCTCTTGGCCTCTGATGCCAGGATCTCGTGTCAGCAGTGCTCACATGAAGGTGAAAATTTCCAGCTGTCCACTGGACACCCCTTTTCACTGCCAAACCTAGCAATATGTGCTAGATACATACACATACAAATGCAGTCATTAAGGGCCTACTCCCACCGAAAATAATCAGAGTTAACTTCATTTACATCAGTGGAGGCTGTACTCAGTTCCTTATCACAGAAAATAGGAGTGAACACAAAAGCAATAAAACACACTTGCTAATGTACCTACTACTGGTAGTAATACTAAAGCACAGCTCATACGATAGCACTTACAGCTAGACAATCACTACTCACTGGGGACCCCAAAACTCAACATAGCCTCACAGCTCTCATCAGCAGCAATGAGATTTCATGCACACCCCGTACGAGTCCCATTTGACGCACTGACAGTAAATATCAAGCCAATACGCTTGTGCATGTATCCATTAATGCAGTTAAAATGCTTTGGAATGAATGCCTGATAACAGGTTTAGGATTTTAAATTAGCTTAGAGGAAACATCAGCTGGTAAAACCAAGGCATTATTTCAGGCTTGTTATTTTAAATAAAGTTGATAGTAATTATGTTTGCTTTTTGCCAGTCTATTCAAGGCTACAGATTTGCTGCGCACCAGTCTTCAGTACTCTTGTTCACTCAGCAGCTGATTGACCTTCTGTTGGCATTAAAAATGGGGTTGGAGACATATGAAAGGACAGTACATCAGGAGGGAAACTTTCAGTCTTTGGAGCACTGAGATGCAGAGCAATAGTTATAGATAGACAGTCAGGCTGGTGGCTGAAGCAGCCAAGAACAGAGCCAGCACTCAGTAACATTGAGTTGCATCTTGCAGCATTTCTCCAAGTTGTCCCTGTATCAATGCACCTTCAATTACAGATTCAGCTCAGCCACCCATAGGAATCCACCCTCAGCAAGATCCTATCCAAGTGAATGCCTGTTGATTGTCCCTGTGGTTTTATAATTGTATGGAATAAAGAGGGCAGCAATTTCCCATCTCCAGCTGTGACACTGATGGATTGGTTGTGTCCAGGTCCCTGTTGTCCCCTCCCTGCTGAAGGTGACTGTCCCTACAGCTTCCCTCAAAGAAGTGGTTCATGTGGATGCTCCCTAGTCTATGGACCAGTTGGAGTCCATGGGCCTGTTGAAGCAGGTCCACAGGAGGGTCACAAAAATTATCCGAGGGCTGGAGCAGCTCTCCTATGAGGAAAGGCTGAGAGAGTTGGGGCTGTTCAGCCTGGAGAAGAGAAAGCCCTGGGGAGACTTTATAGCAGCCTTCCAGTACCCAAAGGGGGCCTACAAGAAAGCTGGAGAGGATCTTTTTACAAGAGCATGTAGCGATAGTACAAGGGGTACTAGCAACTAGCATATCTTTAAGGTCCCTTCCAAACTAAACCATTCTATAACTCTAAGTGGTCAGAATAATAAAAAGTGTTTTTCTTGAAGCAGAGTGCAGGGCACAAAGATGAACAACTCATCAGGAAAAAGATGTAGGGTCAGTCACCTTCAGCAGAAGGACAGAGGTGATGTCCACCCATGAAGCTGCTTGCTGAATGATCATCTCCCAACAGCTCTGTGTTCTCTTCCTGTAGCTGTTGCTGTTCCAGTATAAAATGCTTTTACTTAGAGGTTTACCGTTTTCAGGTGTGGGAAGATTACTACTTTAGATTTGCTTGTCTAATTCAAGTGAGACAAATAATTGAAATGCAGACGTAAGTTCTCAGAAACCACTGCCTCTTCTTCTTCAAATAACAAGTGAACATCAGAGGTATGTGCTCGTCAGCTTCCTAGGGCTAGGGTGTCAGTAGATGGAAGCATGTCAAAATGGAGCACCTGTAATGGAACAAGCTTTTTAAGGTACACATGCTCTTGTTGTATATTTCTTTTAGTACTTGGCAGACACAAATTATTTCTTCCATGTATGACTGTCTTCATTTTCATTGGCAATTGTTTAAAAAAAGTGTTGGATACGAAAGTTGAGAGTATAGAAAAGCAGAGGCTAAATTAAATTATATGTCTCTATATATTTCTGCTTTTCTTCTTTGGCATTTTTCCTGCTTCATGTTCACCATTTGATTCTCAGGATACTAAGGCAGCTTTTAGTGTAGCATGTTTTGAAAGAGTTGTAAAATATGGAGCAAGTAATTTCCAACAGAGATGAGTTAATAACAGTAATAAAACAACAACCTACATATTTCTCAGCTGAAGATCTCAAAGCACTCAAATTAACACATAAAGCGTCACAGACCTTTAGGAAAAAAAGTTATAGCTGGGAAAAATGAAGTATGAAAAGGTGATATGATTAAAGCACAGCACTAGCAAGACTGGAAATGTCCTGATTCCCTTCAGCTTTTCCTGCTTTCATGAGCAAGACTATATATGGAGGTATGCTGGAGAGGCACAAGTCAAAGGTAAGGCAACTATTTAACCAAAAAAATCATAAGGAATTCCATCATCTGGGAACAACAAGCTTCTCTTTATTCCTGCAGCACAACCCACTCACTCTTCTTTCCCCACTATCTACTCACAAAATATAACACTGAGACACCGCATGCCAGTGGTCCAGTTCAACAGGTACCTCTGAAAGGCAGAGTACGCTTCTAAAATACTTCATATTGTTAGGAACAAATACACTGAGCGTTTTTTGCCGACAATTAATTTAGTGGCAGCTTATACTCTTCAAGTTCCTTGTTTGGAGGAGTGTTAAAACCGGGGTCTTGCCTCCTTTCAAGGAAAGGTTTTGTTGCAATTCCTTAGGCATAAATTCATTAGCCAGAACTGCAGCGCAATATCAGTTTTCTAACCCTGATGACCAACCATGGTCCTGTTCAACAATGTACTCTGCTGCCTCCCTTTCCGTCATGCAGAATGGAGGAATTGTAGGAATTGTCTGCCTCAGAGTTGTAGGTTTCAGCTCATTACATCATGGAAATTATTTGTATGGACTGAAACCAAAGGATTCTTTGGAATTCCATCAACATTTTTTCATATCACTTAACAAGGGAAAAATGCTACAGGCACCACAGAAAGAAGACAGAGGCCTAGAGGACATATCTCTTTCATACAGTTTTCTGAAATGTTTTGTTTCTAACTGTGAGCTCAGATTTTTCTCTAAGATCTTCAGTGTTCTTCCTCAGGCTGAGAGTACACTTTTTGGTTAACAGTGAAATATACTGCTAGTCCTTACGTGTTTCCTAGCAAGATGTGTTCTCTTCCCTGTCAATGTCTTGTAAATGCACAGGTTTTACAACACTCCTCAAGGAAGGATCCTGGGGGAGTTATGTGCAATTAAACTCTACTTACAGTTTAGAAAAGTAGAGCAAGGGAATCAGCAATAAAATGGCTATTTCAGGGTTCCAGTTGCCTGACAGTCCTGGATACAGAGTCAGTCCTAAAAAGGTAATCCGGGAAAAATGTTGTATAGAAGGTGCAATAAGAAGCATTAATAAGAACTATCTAATCAAGGAATAAAGTGTGTGTGCATGTTTGTGTATAGGCAAGTACGTACATGTATAGTACAGGTATCACAAAGGAAAAAAAAAGAAAAATATGGTGTTGAACAATGGATGTTGAGACAAGTTCTCACGCATGAGTATTTCTTAGCAGGATCTGCATCTAATGGCATACACAGATGGGCCGTGAAAGTTATTCGTTAGGGAAAAAATTAAAAACAGAGGACAGAGAGGAGGAAGGGAAAAGGATAAAGAAAAAGAAAGGGAAAGGGCATGAGAACAACAAGGGAAAACACTGCCCCAGACGCTCTGGAAAACACCACTCCAGCAGCCTGAGTAAAGTGTATAGGGCTGAGAGTGGAAAGCAGAGTCCAGGGTTGCAGCTGAAGGCCCTCCGCGATATAGAATGTTGAAGAACCTTACACAATGTGCAGCAATTGGACAAATATGGCATTTATTTTGCTTTTCTGTTTGGTTTCAAAATGACTTGATAGTTTGAGCATTGCCACAGTCTGGGCATTGGTGTAGTCTTAATTTTTTGCAAAACCATGTAAATAAGCAGACTCATTTCCTTGTATGACACACCAGCTACACCAGTACAATAAAAGAATACAAGGTTTAAAAACAAAAATCTAACCATGGGAATCTACCTATTAACTATTAAACAGAAAGCAAATTGCTGCCCCAAAGACTATTTATAACATTTTAAGATTTAATCACAAGCACTTTGGTAAAAAATGCTGAAATATTGTTGGCTTGATTCTTGCAAATGAACAAACAGCAGCTGCTGAAACGGGATATTAGACTTCTTGTGGATGTGGAGAAAAAGGCTGGACTGATATTCTCCATCTCTCCTGCTGAAGTTGGATGACTATGCAGTAATGATGACCAGATGCGCTGGAATTCAGAATGCACACCTAGGTTTGGAAAGTATTCGCTCATAGCCTAGCATGTAGCGTTTTGGTTGATATTATTACTTTATGCATGACAGAAAGATGATCTTACACCCAGGGCTTTGAACTCAGATCTGGATGAGTGCTTTCAGTGCTATAAAAGATAGACACCACCACTGTCAAAGTTGTCTTGGGTAAGGGACAGCCTCAGCGGATCACATCATTCAGGGGCCTTAACTATTCAGAGACCTACCTCAGGGCAGATGAATTCTGCCTCTGTGCATCTGCAGCTATACATGAGCAGAGCCGTCCAGGCTAAGTTCAGGCTTTTACTGGCTACCAAGGACTAGACTCGAAAAATGAGGTGTGCTTCTTCACTGGCTCAAGATAAATCCTAGCTCAGGTGTCTAGTTCAGATGTAGGACTCTAAAAAAAAATTATATTTAAAGTTAGGTGAGACAAATTGCAGTAGTAATGTTGGACTTAAGTACCTCAATTACTACACCAAATGGCCAAGTTCTCTGTTGAATTAAGTCCTTGGAAGAAAAAGCTAGCTGCATCCTATGCTGATTCACAACATGGAAATTAGTAAGTCTAGATTGGCTGAGAATTAGTCTTGTCATTAATATTCTTTATGCTAATTGTCAATTTTAATAAAATCAGACCTATTGCTGTTGCTGACCAAATAATCTTTAATTGTGGTACCACAGACTTTCAAAAACTATGCAAGTAGAAAAGTTGTCATAAAATACAGGTAGATACCACTAGCACTTTCTGCAAAAGCAGGCAAAAAACAAGGAAAATGAGATACAATCCTGCTAATATGTGTGCATATGTGGGAAGGAAAATTTAGGTTTCTGTGGTTTTAAAATATTACAAAAGAGTTCTGAGCTGTGACTGCAGTCCACCAAAAGCAAGGTAAGATCCAAGACAACTGAGAATAAAATTCAAGCAGATCAGCGTAAATATCATCTATTCTCCAAAATGTTGGGAATGGATAGGTAAAATGAATATGTTTTTTCATTTCCAAAATATAGTAAAGAAAATCTGAAGTTCACTTTCAGAATATAGGCCCTCTTCAAAGAACGCATGACATGGAGCAATGATGTCAGAAGTAGTTTGCCTGAGGCATCACAGAGTACGCAGCAACTAATCACACTCATCTTATCTAACCTTAAAGGGTTTAAGATCACAGTAACAAATTTCTAGCACAACCAACAAAAAGCACACATAATAATATCTGCCAAAATGTGTCTTCATTGTCTGCCTGTTGTTGCAACTGAACAGATCTACAAGTGAGAGATTGTTGTGATGGGAACGTTCAAAAGACTGACAAACCAAACTTCAAAGCGGAAGAGTTACTGGGCTGATATTGATTAAAATACACATCGTTATACAGTACCTTGAAGCTGAAGCCACATAGTTGGTGCTAGTGGCTATGGTCCTTGATGGTCTTAGCTACCCAGATGGAGGTAATCAAGCCTGAAAGCTCTCTGACACGGGAAGCTGGACCTGAAAGAGGTCTTGCCTTTCTCCCCTCCCACTGCCCTCAAATCTGAGATCTCCTTTCATAGGAGTTTTCAGCCTCTGGATGGTTCTGAGCCCTTACCTCTGGTCCTGAACTGCAGGCTGGGTGATGCTAAAGTGGGGTTACTTTCCAGGCTGTCACAGGTACCTTATTGTGTCACTTAGCTGTTCTGCTTTCTTGCATAACTGCATCTTTGTGTCTTAAAGCAAAAGCAGCCTTGCCAGCTCTTAACGAGTAGGTGACCATCAGCTTGTTGTTTATAGTTCTCAGGCCTCTCTTTTCAACCTGTGCCCCTACTTCCAAGGCCTTCACTGTTATCCCCTGCTATGCAACTTCACAACAGGAGACATCTGGTACCAAGTTCCAGTTCACACAGCAAGCTCTCACAGCAAGTCAGCAACAAGTCCAGACTGGGGCTTATGTAGTTAGCATGAGGCACAGTTAGCATAAAGCACCGTTAGCAGAAGACAGCATAAGGCACATGTCCTCCTACTAGCAACAACAATATTATTTGTACTGGGACACTGTGTACAAACATGGTTATACATTGGTTACCAGTTATGCTATACTAGGGTGTTTATGTCCCAGTTCAAAGCAAGCTAATACCAGTTGAATACTTCTTAGCCTGTTTCTACTTTACAGGTGCAAAAGGTCTGTGCTTGGGCTTCACTGTGGAGGTTGAACCATGGACAGCCAGCAGTTCCAATCCTGCTTTCTGTGGTCTCTGTGGGAGCAGTGGCTGGTTCTGCAGAGAAACGGCCCATTATCAGTTCAGAATTAAACCTTTGTGCCCATCAGCTGGAGGAGAAAGGGTGATGTTTGTGGAGCATACGTTTCACTTTGAAAAGTACAAGTTCTCAGCAGCCTTGCTGACCTTATCCCAACTGATAAGCAAACGGGCTCTCGGGCAGCAGCTGCCTCCACCAAAGCCACACTCCAGCAAGCACATTAGAAATAGGAAGGGCCACACTGGACAACATGTGAAACAGCCACTGTTTATGCTGATGCCATTTTCTTTTCTTGCGCAAATCCAAATTGTTTTCAAACATACTTAGAATCATAGAATCATAGAATGGTAAGGGTTGGAAGG
>Ga0181612_138904_pt1 | contig 20797 bp, 19 predicted proteins | sample HoacroProtozoa21_FD_119630 | JGI IMG/M metagenome (GOLD analysis project Ga0181612, IMG submission 119630) | Hoatzin crop microbial communities from Cojedes, Venezuel. Combined Assembly of Gp0051906, Gp0051904, Gp0051908
AGCTGATATTGTCCTTCCACACAATCTTTCCTGGTAACAAGTTCCAGTGGTTCACAACTGACCTCATAATGAAGCTTTTTCTATTGTCTGTTTTAAACCAACCTACTGCTACTTTTATTGTTCCCTCACTTCTTTTATTGCATGATGTGTTGAACAACATTTCCACATTCAGCCTATCTAGTGCTTTCATCTTTTGTAAATCTTACTGGTATCTCACCTCAGATTCCTGAATTGTCCAAATTTTCTGATTTCCCTTCAGGAGTCAGCTGCCTCATCACCCTGATCATTATATTTTCCCTTCACTGTACCTTCCCTAACTTCAGTATGTCTATCTTGAGGTGTGGAAACCAAAAAGTACACAGCGCTCAAGATGTGGGTGCATCACAGGGAGAGGGAAAATGCAGTATGCTGTCTCATTATCAACAACTTCATGATGGTCCAGAGTATCTCATTGGCTTTTTCAGCTACCACTGGACATTGAGCCAAACATTTCTGACACTTGTCAACACAAAACCAAGTTTTCTTACCCGAACTGTAACTGTCAGTTTACTGTTCAACATTGTCAACTGTCAGTGATGGTTTAGGTATTTTTTTTCTTAGTTGCATTATCTTAGGTTTATCCATGTTGGAGTGAATTTGTTAACCATTTGTAGGGTTTTATGACATCTATCTACAATTCCTTGCCCACAGGAAAGAATTTTGACTTTCTGGAAGTGATTGTCGTATTTACAAAGTTGGATATTCCTCTGCTTCTTTCTTCTCCAGGTCATGGAGAAATACGTTGAATAGAATTGGTTCCAATCCCTATTGACTATTCTCTTGAAAAGTCTCTTCTCTTGTTTGTTTCTTGCCTTGTATCAGTGTATTTACTGCTACCCTGCTAGAACTCCAACAGGTTACTGAGGTAGGTCTCCCTTGCAGAAGCCATGCCAACTATTTCCCAACAGAAAATATAATTCATATACTGTGTGATTTTATTTTTTATTACAGACTCTATCATCTTACCAGGGACGGAAGTCAGACTCACCAGTCTGTAGTTTCCAAGATTCTCCCTAGAGTCCTATACAATCTGAGTGAGGTCAGTCTTTGATTACAAGTTATAACCTGTTAGTATTCGTTTTGATGGCTGGGTTAGAATCTCCTCCCATGGACTTTCTTGAACGGTTACCAGCAGAAATAAAATGAGGGAAATATGCTTTTATTATTTGGAGAAAACTGACATTTTATTCCTCCTGAATTCTTTTTGAATGAGTGAGGTAATGTACTAGCACTAATTTTATCACCAGAGTGAAAAAAAGTGTAGCTTTGTGCCATGAGAAAGTTATGGGGGTATACATCACAAAAAATATGTAGAAAGTTCCCTCTCTGGCTACAGCAGAATATCATGCAAAAATTTGCTCCTAGGTTTGTTTTTTTTGCCTTTGTAGACCAGGGGTGGCATTCATTATTCTCTTTCTACTTTAGAAAGAGCATATCTAGGACTTTCAGACTCTTAACACAGAAAAATCTCTGTAATAAGCCAATGTGAAATATAAATGAGTCTTTTCAATTGATTACTATTACAGGGATGAAGATCTAGGACAGTCCAGCAAGACTGAGATGTAGCAGTCCCTTGCTAAGTATCTCATTTTGCTGATTCAAATGTCTCTGTAGTCAGGGTTGTTTGAACAAAATCAGATTTACTTGTAATGAGCCATATAGTGATTGTCGTCTTTTTTTTTCTGTTTCTTTTCGTCTTGTCTTCACATTAATTTCCGCAAAAAAGCACATCTGATTTTGTAATGAGCTAAGCAATTCTTTCTCAATTACATCAAATTTTACCGCTCCTCAACTGAAGTTTAAAGGCATGGCAACTTCAATATAATCAAAGGTTCTCCTCACAATAAAATCTTCAGTAATACTTCACCAGTTCCATAAAACTTTCAGTACCAAATTACTCAAGGAACACTTAAGTAAGTAATACTTTCTACCAAATTCTTAGAGTTGTTTCTAGAATATCATAGACCCGTGATGATGAAACCCAAATTGCACACAAGGTAAGCTGCTGATTGCTGAACATGTTTTACAAGTTTTCTCTTTCTGATGCGTCTTTGTTAATGTATGCCTTGGAAAGTGTGCTACAACTAGCAAGTGGTGCATGTATCTTTGGACTTAACTAGATCAATAACAGGATGTGAGAGGTCCAAGGAGAGAAGTGCTGAACTAGGAAATACTTTATTTTGAAATGTTAAAAAAAGAAAAAAAAATAGAAAAAAAAAATAGTGATATTTGTGCTTACTTTTGGTTTTACTGTAACCTATGTCTTTTCTAAAACAGCTGATTTGAATCTTTCTTTTTCTTAGCCTGTCTCTTGTCTGCCCATCACTCAGTATGTGTTTTTTCCAGCCAGCTCATTCCAGTTTCTAAATCTCTCTGTCCTGGCCTCAACCCCCTGTTGCGATATTTCCATATGTATGAATGACACAACTGTATTCCTATGGTTCCTCTCTTTCTTGTGTCTTTTGAGAATCTGGACTGGGAACTTTTTTCCTCGCTGAGGGACTAAGAAGCCTTTAAAGCACCGTGAGATGTTTATATATGAGCCAACACTTTCATGCTCAAATACTTGAGAAATTCATATGTGAGGGAAGATGGAAGGAAGTCCCATATGGTTATAGACCAGAAAGAAAATGTCATCATATATGAAAAGATCTCAACTTGTCCTTAATTCATGTCAAGGCCGGTAGAGACAACTGATGTTATCTAGTTAGATTTCTGTGCAGGAGAATCTATAGAGACTGACTTCCTGGTTCCTGCAGCAGGTGGACAATCCACATGGAGCTGTCTGTACATTAAGGAACTCTTTCATCATCATACTGATGACCATCAATGCTAACAGTCATAGAAGACTTTCTTATTTCTCCAGAAGGTACCTCTATCTTGAGTAAAACAAATTTTCTTCTTGAAGCCAATGTGTGAGATGTGTTACTTATAGATAGGTTTGTCTTGCACCTTTGAATTTCCTGTTTAAGCTGGAAGGGAACATTGCCAGCAACACTGGCACCTTATACTTGTAATTTTTCACAGCCACCCACCTTCAAACCTTACGCTTTGCTTCCTTTCTTCTTTTCCTAATATTAAATCTCTCTTTGCTATGACAAAAAGAGGAGGTGTAAGAACCAGGCATTCCTGTTATTGCTAGTAGTATGACAACTTGTTCTCTGACATTCAAGATCAAGGCAATATGCTCTGGGCTGCAGAATCTTCCTGAACACCACCAGCCATTCATCATCTGTCCTGTGGCAGAAGCACTGGCATGAATCTCCATAGCTGGCTGAATGTGGTGCCGTATTCTGTTATGCTGGGCCTTAAATTGGTTTTCAACACATCTCTGTGAATCATGGGCAGCTGGAGAATCAAAAGTTTCTATTGGAAACACCAGGGCAAAGAAACCTGAGTTTCACATCTGTTTTGTTTATTTATTTGAGGACTAAATTCAACAGAGACCGGAGTTTTCTAAATTACAGCCTGAGACATATTTCTAAATAGTTTACACTACCTCCCTCATGGCCTCTTCCCTTTCTGGGACTAAAAGGGACTCGGTGGGCAACATCAGTACCTGTTTCACTCTAGGCTGAAATTAAAATCCTGTGAAGCTGCCACAGCAGGAGACATTTGTCAGTGGAAATACAGTATAAGAATACAGCTTTTTGCTATTCCTGGACACAGAGTCCCACTCAGCTGCTACAGGAATAACCAAATGCAATGAGGTGAAATTCATATCTCTCACCATAAGCTGAATAATGAGAGAGCAGATACCTGTAAATTCTTTACATTAAGAGTTAGATATGACCTGTCAGATCTCAGATGGTACTTCCAGTGTAGCTGAGTTCACCTGGTTTTTCAGTGCTGAGACACTTTCTAGAATATGACAGGAACTTTCACCATCACAGCCCGGCTTCAGACCTTCCCTGTGGATATCTGTCAACTCCTTCTATAGCCATGAAGGCTCTATTTAAGACCTTTTCAATCAAGTCAGTGTTGATGACCATTTTAACCTTTCTTAAGTTATTAGTTCTTCCTTTCAAAGCTCCTTTTTTTTTCAGGTTTTGGTGGAGTGAATGTTCTTTTGGTTTAATTATATTAATGTTGTGCAGTGCATCAGTTGCCTAGAGATTGGTCCTTTTGAGAACAGTACAAGTACAGAAGTTTGCAGCAAATTCTTCATTGTAGAAATAGACATAAAATTCCAAATTTTGCCCACAGGAACTGTCAATGTCACAACTTTCACTTTCCCTACAACTCACGAAGAAGGTGTCTTCCTGATGCAGTTGATGGCTAGAGGAGCTGTGATCTTTGTATGCATTTTCTCTGCCAAATACATGGAGGAAGACAGTCCTTACAGCAGAAATGACAGAGCAGTTTGTAAGCAATGGAGTAAGGGAGGTGACCAGGAAGTGACAGGAGTGTGGACTTGTCTTATGTTCCTGTCTGAGTTGTCAAAGTGAGAGAAGAAATGAGATGCAATTGTGGCTGAACCTTCACTAACACAAGAGGAGAACATAGTAGCATCTCAAAGCATTTTTAATTGTTTGGAATTTTACAGCTGGGATAAACACCCAGGTAGGACGAAGTTTCTGATGAGTTTTTCAGCATTTAAACTCGTCATCAAGATCAAAGCAATGTGAATGAAATGAATTGCCATGGTGGCCTGCTGCTTGGGTGCAAAGAATAGTCAAGAGAGGCAAAGATGATTCCAAAAAATTATGTATAATGGAAGACAAGAGAAGAGGTTGGGAAGTCAGTGATAGTAAAGGGGCCTCAGAGCTAAGTATGAAAGTTCTTTTTGTGAGTGTGAAGTTCTTCACTGATGTTCTTTAGTCTAAGACTTTTTCTTCCTTTTTTATCAACCCTAGTTATTCCTACTCTGCTCCCTTACTTACTGCTTGAAATTTCTCATGGGAAACCACTTCCTTGGTTGCAGTGATGCCATACCAGCATAGCTGGTTGAGGAAGGATGAGAGAGCAGGAAGAATGAAGGAAGTAATTTTCTGTCCCCTTTCCTCCCTCACTTCAATATTCATATAAGAATTTGTTCTGGTCTAGTGATAGTTATGTTAGGGCTAATGTAGGACAGCCTCTTAGAATTTGAAATGATGTTGCCAATTTACAACAGTGCAAACACAATGAATGTCTGCTCTCACATATGCAGTTTTTCTAGGTGTTCGGGTTTTCTCTGCAGCTATGCAGAATTATACAGAAAGTATCTGTAAGGGGGATGTGTCACAGAAAATACTGAGTCTCAGGCTGCTTTTCCTTACATCCTACACTTGTGTAAAGCAGAGGGTAAATGGTAAGAGGATAAAGATGATCAGCTTGTGTTGGGACATATGGGATGAGGAGTGGAACTGAACCTTCTGTTAATTTAAGGAAAAATTGCAAGGTCTCACCTACTAAAGTTTCCATTTACTTCACTGACTCCAGCAGATAGATACCTTGCTATGTTCGAATCATAGATCTTCTGAGCAGACCAGACACCTATCAAGCCTTAAAACAATCTTCTTCATGTAGCAAAAGATTTTACTGCAACTTAAAGTATTCACATGCACCCTGAGAGTGCCCCAATGTTTTCTGACAGCTGACAAACTAAAAAGGACGAGGCCGTCAAATGCAAAAGAATGGGTCTTCTCCTTTCGGCTGCTGTCCCTCTGGTTTATTCAATTAGGATTGATCAAGCTGTGTCAAAGGTTCCTCCTCTGTTTCAGTGGTCACTGAGAGCTTTCTTGATGACTAATGATAGGCTATACTTAAAAAGAAAGGGGGTAGAAATAGAAAGGATAATTCAACAGTTTCTTTTTTCCTTTCTTTTTTCTATACTTATGTTCCAATTAAGCACATTAACTTTATGACCTACTAAATGAAATTCATTTAATTGTCATTGTTCAGTGATACATCAGCCCCTTCTGCCTTCCAACATCTGCCCCTCAAATAAAAACCACCATTTACTCAAGCAAAAATATTTAATCATGTTTTAGTGAAAGACTAGATTTTCTTCCTCTGGAAAATATCTAAGATATTTGAATCCAAATATGGATAGTAAAGGCAAACTCAGTAGCAATGCTGACAATAAACACATACGTTTCTTGGGTGTCTTGCATGAATTTAAAAACTGCTGGACTGTTCCATCTCTGGTACTAGAAATGAGCTAGTAGTAAAAGATGACCAAGACATTCTCTAGCAGTTACAAGGCTTGTTCAGATCTCTCCTAAAGGCAATATTTCTGTCCTGCTTGGCTGTTCAATACTAACACTCAGGTGCCATTTACACTTGAAGACATATACCAAAATTTTCTTTCAGAGTATATGTGAAGTTTTTGGACCACAGCAGTCATTTCCAGATTTTTGTTATCTGTCAATCCTAAAATAGGGTGTGAGTTGTAACAGATATTTCCCAGATGTCAAATTAAACCAGCACCAGAAAGACAGAATGATCTGTGCCAAACAGCTTAGATGAAGGTGATGGAATGACACCAGAAGCAGAATATAAATCTATGAAGGTAATTATTATTATTGCAATAGCAATATAAAAAATGTATCTGTATCATTATCCTAGAAACTAGACAAGGACTGCCAAAGGCTTCAAGCAAATATCAGTTACATACAGAATTTATGACTCTGTCTAGTTATAAATCCTTTATTTATTTTTAAGGGTTAATTTTATCCTAAAGCTAAAATATATGAAAGAAAGGAATGGCGAGATCTTGAGAGATTTGGAAAGCAAATAAAGTCTGTGAACCGAAATCTGTTAGAGTAACACAGGTCCAGGGATTTTTCTTTGAATAGAACACCAAACTTCCTGATTTTCCGAGCCCCAGCTCCCGTATAGAATAGATCCTTGGCAATTTCTGCTTGATCTGAAGAACGAATTATTAGCCTGAGCATCTGAGTGAGTTTCAGTCACTACATGCCAGAAGTTAATCAGGAATTAGTATCACAGGAATTTTGTGAAATTCATCTGTTTCATTTCACAGAGGGCTATGACACAGCTAGGATTTTGTCCCTTCTCTGATCTGAAAGAAGAATCATTCATTTATTGCCAGAACATTTTATCTAATTAACCAGTCCTTTTGCAATACTTCATCACTTTCCAAAAGGACAAAAGTTGATCTACTTCCCATCTTCCAATGAAACTCAATGGCAACCCCCTCTCTGCCTTTCCTTGGAGCCATCAAAAAAAAGCTCCTATGTGTAAAAAATCCATTAATGTTGGAAACATAAGTGAAATTAAAATAATAAGGTTGTGCGGTATTCTGATTCTGTAATAACACAACACAGCATTTATCTTGCGCCTTTGTACTGAAGGATCCTAAAGCATGATGCAAACACTACAGCTTTAGTCCTCTAAGTCTTGAAGCATGAACAGTTATCATTGTTCAGCCCATGAGAAACTGAGGTAGACACAGACTGCATTAATCTGGGTTCACAGACAGTCAGGCAAGTTCCTGACAACTTTGATAATCAAAGACTACAGGGATCATGTGCAGAGAGGTCCCAAGAAGGTAAGGGGGAGAAACAGCTGTGTAATTACTTACACAGATCATCACTTAAATCTCTTACTATAATTATTACTAGGACCCCAGAAGTCATGAGAATCATCGTTAGTAAGAAGATGCCTTTACTGTGCATAACCAGAATAAAGACCCTGTCTCACACAGCTTACAGTCTAAATCACTGGCTCCTGATGTAGAAATGTAGCTCACTGGCATTAAAATGAAGTTACAGAATCCAAGTTAACAAGATTTTCTGCCATTATCAAAGTTGACTTCTCAAGGAGTCAGCCCCACCAGCAGGAGCTGAGGAGGTGGTGTTGCAAGGCAAGCAGATTTTTGGAGCAGTGAGAAGTCAGGGAGTAAAGGAAAGGAGGAGGAGGAGAAGACAGTGGCAGGGAGGTCCAACTTAGAAAGAAAAAATTGGGGAACAACATGTCCAAATGCACAAACAGATGAGAAGTGGGAGGGGAAGCAGGGACAGAGAGGAAGGAGTTGAGCACAACTACATGGTCACAAAAATATTTTTACCACTGAAGAAGTCCCTACCAACCTGGTGAGACACAGCAGCCAGCCAGCCATGCTATTATTGCACAGCAGTCAGTTAGTAAAAGGTCTGAGCTGAAGGCACTTGCACAACCCAGTGATGACTTGACACATAATGCACTGACTTGTTAGCTCATGACCATGTGGCCATCCCTCAGAAGGAAGAAAATACCAGGTAGTAGAAGACTCTTCAATGTAAAGGAACAAGCATTGCAAGCAACAAGGGTCAAAAGCTAAAATTACACAAATGGATTTCTTTTCTAAGCTAAGAGTATAACTGATTATTGAAAAACAAGTGGTGTATTTGTTATTAGTTTCTTCAAAAAGAGTAGAGGACTCTTTTTGAAGATAAATTTCAACTTAAAAAGTCATTGTACTTAATAAAGACCTAATGGGAAAATTCAGTGCCCTGTGCTATGTAGAAGATCAGACAAAAGCAGTGATGGAGAACTGTTGGCATTGGTGCTGTGTCTGGCACTGATGGAGATCCAGGTTAACACCAACCAGTCTGTGCTGCCATGTTTTAAGTAACTTTGGTAAGAAGAACCTGAATGCTTTGCAGTTGCAGTTGAAGAATCTAGAGGTCTTCAGAATTTCTGAATGAGCAATGAGGCTGGTGAAGGGTCTAGCGAATAAGTCTTATGAGGAGTGGCTGAGGGAACTGGGGCTGTTTAGTTGTCAGAATAGGAGGTTGAGGGGAGACCTGATTGCTCTCTACAACTACCTGAAAGGCGGATGTAGTGAAGGCAGGTGTTGGTCTCTTCTTCCAAGTAACTAGCAATAGGACAAGAGGAAGTGGCCTCAAGTTGTATAGGGGAAGATTAGACATTAAGAAAAATTTCATTGCTGAAAGAGTGGTCAGGCAGTGGAACGGGCTGCCTGGGGAAGTGGTGGAGTCACCATCCCTGGATGTGTTCAAAAAACATGTAGATATGGCACTTTAGGGCATGATTTAGTAGGCATGGTGGTGTTGGGTTGACAGTTGGACATCATGATCTTAGAGCTCTACTCCAACCTTAATGATTCTATGATTCTATGAATGCACTTGCCTTCTGGAAACATAGCTACGGTGTTTTTGTTGGGGTTCTTTTGGAAGGGTGTGGGAAGAGCAGCAGGCCTTAACGACAGTCAAACATCTTGCACACCACATATCCAAACCTAATTCATTTGCAATTATAGTAGAGACATACCATCTGAAGGTTCAAGTTGTGTTTATGTGTCTGTTGCATGACTGTCTAGAAAGATTCATTTCTAGCTACAACCAATATTGTGGGATAGCTCTAGGGTTCACCTTTCCCAAATAAATAAATAAAGAACACTCACTGCCTTTTGTGGCATCTAACACTTCTCGGCTAGTTTTAGTTTTCCGTTCCTGTGTGTCATGGATTTGTACTCGGAATAATGTCAAATGCCTCTAAAATATACATCAGACAACTGCAGATCTGTTAAGTTTTCTAATCTTTACTGGTGACAATCAACTTTTCGTCACACACACAGAAACCAATTTCCATCTCCTCTCCCTCCAAGAATTAGACTGTACCGAGGAAAGGCTCCAAGTCTCTGCTGTTTAATGGCAAATTGGCTTGGGGCAGCAGCAGTACTAGTTCTAAAATCATTAAGTGAGCTGCCACCAATACATCTTTCACAGTCAAGATGTAGATAAATGGATGGTGAGAATGTGAAAGACGGGATTGAAATTTACCAATGAGTCCTATCCTCATCTTCTCATTTTTTGAAAAATAATATTATTTTCTTCAAGTACCATGTTTGTCTTCTGGGTGAAAAACACAGAGATGTGATGGGAGAAAACAGAGAATAATTTTGCTCACTAAAACAATCAACTTGTCTCCCTACTCACCCTTCTCCAAGACCAAACTCTATTAAGAATTTGCTTTGATGGGAAGGGGGTAGGATTTTTAAAAGCTTCTGGAATGAGCAGGAAGGAGACCTGAAAGGAAGAAAAATGATGTATGTTTTTGTTGAGGGGAGGGCAGAATGACAGAGATGTTTGTGGCACAAGCAATATTGATCCTGAGGCAAAGGTACCCCTCAGAATTCCCAGATTACAAATGAACATGTCTTTCCCCATCCTCATACTCCATTAATCGAAATAAACTCTCTCCTTGAATCACAAGCTTGCTTCTGCTGCAGGTGAGTAAAAAATATTGACACAGAGTTGGAAAAAAACCCTTCCAAGAGAGGTGTGGCATGTACTCACCTCTCTACAGCTGTTGTGGAACACAGTCTGAGTGAGAAAGGTAAGCAGATATTGTGAATGGCTGGTACCTGAACTGATGAATCTCCTTGTCTGTGATGGCATCGTTTGATGGCAATGGCGGTTAGAGGGTTTTCATGCAAATTGTGTTCTTGACTTTGTGCAAAACACGTGAAAATGTGTCTTTTGCCCTGAAGAGGTTGTTTCCTACAAGGCACACAGTGGAATGAAAGAGATTGATTCAGTGAAAGCATTGCTGTAGGTGCCCTTTTGTTTCATGACAGGAATTAAGTTAGGGTTTCTTCCTACTGAAGAGGCCAATATGATCTTCTTCCAATTATTTGGTATAGATGCCTAATGTGAATGCTATAGTGTATGCAACATCTAAGTTCAAAAGAGCATTGAATAGTTGAACCTTTGAACATTGGACTGCCAGATTCACACAGCCTCTGCAGCAGATGGAAGAGAGTAGATTCCCTCTAACTGTCTGAAAGTTATATACCTAATATTACTTATATTTCTAGGGTATCATTGATTTTAGGATGGAATGAATTGTTTTCATGGAGATGTAGATCATTATTGATTACAGTGTTGGTTCAAATGACTAGCTTAGAGGCTACGCTTAAAACCTGAATAGTTTATATGAGACGCTTTTTGCTTTCTTCTCTGAGTATTGTACTTCATCTTGTAAGAGAAAAAAAAGCAACCTTCTCAGTTTGTTTCTCCTCAGGAAGGTTCCTAGCAGGACATTAATTGGTGATTTTACGCAAAAAATAACTGTACTTATGTTTTTTCATTACTCAGAGAGGGAATTTCATAGCCAAACACATGGATGAAATTGCCACTATGCATGAGTCACATGTGTAAAAGATAAATATCCGAGACTGTCAACAGAGTGGTCATTTCATGTGTTTACAGATTTTAACTCCCACCATAGCTAAAGTCATTGCCTGTATAGAAACACAGTTTATTGGCGGAAAGCACAGGGAAACTCTGAGTCATTGTACAGACTCTCAACATATCTAAGGTCCATGACAAATGGCAGAGTTATAAAAGATGATGCACCTCCAGCAGAAGACATTTTTTCATACTATGTGTTGCATATCACAGGTGCTTGACACCATCCAGAAATCTTTGGTGGTGATTTGTGGCTTGTTTGAAAGGGTTTTCTCATTTACCGCAGCAAAAAGTTTTTCAGCGTTCTCTAAACTCCTATACATTTCTGATCTAAACTGTCGCAAAGAGGTATCCAGTTTTTCAGGAATATGATGTTAGACTGTCAGGTGGCTTTTTGTATAGTCTTTTCTTATAAGCCTTTGGGATATTTACTTCACATTGTTTTATTCTCTTTTATTTTATTGTTAACTGTTGGACTCAATGATCTTAAGGGTCTTTTCCAAACTATATGAATCTATGATTTTATTTTAATACTCCCCTTATGCTTAATAGCAAAAGGATGTTTTTAGAGTGCGTATTCACCTCTTCCTTCTTTAATAACTCTACCTATGTCAGGGAAAAAAGTGCCTTTTCTTTTACAATAAGATAAAATAGTGATGAATGAAATATAAGGAATAACCCAATTAGTGTTATAATAGCAGTGAAAATTTCAATTAGAAAACAAATATTTCCATTGTAATAATGTTCTAGTCATAAATTTCACAAATCACGTATTTTTGTAGCCTTCTATTTCTTTGCTTGTGGAATGTCTGTCACTGAGAACCTGACTATGACTGTAGAAATGAAAGGTCTCTGTGCACAGAAGAGCAAAAGGAGGAAAAAAACCTGTCCTGTAAATAAGATATAATTTTTAACATTCAAGCTAAAAGGTAAATGATGCCTTGCTTCCCAGGCATGCGACTGTTAAGTCCAGGTAGTTAGTTTGACATGACAAAGAATAAAGCATGATTCTATAGATCTGCCCTACCCGCAGTACATCCGTACCATCCTAACTATATAAAGCATTTTCTCCCATAAGCCAAAAAAGAGGAAGAGTCCAGAGATTAACAAATTTTGAAAGGACCAGATAGTCTAAGATCTGAACTTGTTTAGATCATTGCTTAAAATGTAACAAAGCAGTGGGTATGGTTTTGTGCTGAAGGTTGTCAGTATCATGTAGTACACTTTTCAGGAAGATCCCCTGGTTTTATCTCTATGAGACATAAAAAGAGGAGTTAGTTTTTCTGATGGCAACATGGTGTTCTGCACACAGTCCAAAGTCCAAGAGCCATCAGTAAATGAGTGGACTAAACTGCAGTGAACCAGAGGTCTGTTCAGTGAAGTCTTAAAAAGCTTTTGCATGCGTGTATGTGTACATACATGTGCATTTGGGACCAGATGCCCCCAGTGGATACTTACGCTTAATGACTAACCACTGGGAGTGACACCCTTCTATTTATCCTGTCAGTTGGTCATGGACAATTTATTGTAGTCAAGTAAGCTGCTCACAAGCAGCAAGAAAAAAAACATTTTCACTCTGTTAGTGTTTCCCTTTCTCGTGCATACTAAACTGGATTTACAAACAGGAGAATGGTTTAAATTTCTTCAGGCAGCAGCCAAGTCTATAGGTATTGGGATAGGCCACTGTAGTTCACAAAATGACTCCATAGCATTATTCACTTTGTCTTCCATGTTCCTTTCTCAAATTCTTTCACTGCAATAAAAAAAAAAACTGTGCATTTACGAAGTTTTCTTCCTGTTTCATCACCCGCGATAACAGTTATTTATAGTGTTGTCATCTTCAGCTGGCAGACATGGTACAGCTGCTCCGAGGAACTACTGAGAGGGAACCTGGAAGGACTGTACCCCCTGTTTGTCACTCCGTTGCTGCTGTACAATCACACCGCACAGCCCTAGTGTTGCTAGGAATAAGTGTTGCTAGTACTTCTTATTAGTGTTTATTATCATAACTGCTCATTGTATTGCCCATTATGTTAATAAATTAGAACAACAGACCTAAATGTTTGTTGTTGTGTAAAGCTTATTAGTCTCTGAGAGGAACTCAATGCAACATGAAGGTTGAGGAACTGGGTTGCAGGAATATTACCAATTAAGTCCTATATGAACATGCAATTAGGTAGGATGACATGCTTGATTTACGTTGCTTTATGGCTAAGCTGGATAAACAGCATATCGCTGAAGACTAGCAACCTGCTCCCCCTTTGCTCATCCCCACCCTGCTGGAACCTATTCTAATGCTCCCAGTGGGAGCACAGCACATAAGAACGGCTGGGCAAGGTTATTCGTGCCGTGCTAAAGCACATTTAACTCTCCACTGTACTAAAAGGGTGGAGGCAGCATGTGTTCATGGTATATGTCACTTGTTAGTTTAGTTGCTCTCCCCTTTCTCCCTGATTTTTCGTCTTCGTGGGGCATCTTTCTTCAGTACCTCATGCAAGTCTGCAGTGATGCTGAGTTTACAAAAAGCTTTACATTGCATCATGCTTCTTCAAATAGAGGACTGGACTTAATTTAGATTTCTCCATCAGTCCTTTTCTTCCCTGAGAACACATGCACTTATTAACTCTATTAGGATGCATATAATACGGCTTACACTATTGTACATCAGCACACACCATTAGATGTGATTCTTGTGTAACATCACTCTTCCTTAACTTTTTTTTCCTAAATATGTGTTTACATCATTACATACATTTATCACAAGTGAGAGGGGATGCAATTGAAAGGCACTTTCAGAACTTGTCACCTCCAGATTCTCAGCCATAAATTGTTACCTCCCATTTGAGAGTTGGTAACTGATCATATGAGAACTCCTAATTGTTTCAGAGCAAGGTGAAACTTCAATAATGAATTAAACTATGGAATCAGCAACCATTAAATAGCGACAAGTTGATTTTTTTTCTTTTTTTTTTCACTGTAAGGCACTTCGTTCCCAAAATTAGAGGTTACATGTACAGGTAGAAACCCATTGGGAGCCAGAAGACTGCCACTGAAAGACACACGCAGCTGATCAGCAGTATCTTGCTTCTGTGTGAGGCACCTGTCTCTCGCAAATGTGTCTTTCAAAAAGCCATGTCTCCCCCCCTCTTTTGGCTTCCTCCATGCCATCTTTGGCACCTGCACAATCAGTTGTTGACCTCTGTTTTCAATGACGCTGGCTTGGAACTGAAATAAAACAGGAGAGACAATGAGGTACAACTGAGAGATTGTTTAAGATGCTGCCTCTTACTGCCTGAAATGCTACACACGTAAAGCCTAAAGAACACAGCTATACAGAGGGCTTGAGTTTGCAGTAGTTTTTTCTAGCTGATCTAAACAAATAAGGTCATGCTACATATTAAGGCATTTTTTCTGTGGATATCCAGTGTCTTAGAAGTCTAGTTTGCTGTTGGATTGTATTGACCAGAACTATATAAACACGCTATGAGGCAGCTTTTGGGTATGAAGATACGTGATTATGCACTTTTTGCCCCTAACTGTTGTACACAGTAGTAAAGAACCATTAGCAGTTCAGCCACGCAGTGGGATTTTCCATCTTATCTTCTTGTTAAAATTGGGATAGAGGAGTCGAAGTCCTGTCCTGGTGTAAATTTTTGATGAATATTACAGTTCTCTCATAGCCTTTTCCCCTATTCAGTACAGAGGAAAGTGCAGCTTCCCCCACTGCAATCGCTTTAAAATTCAAATTTTTGACATTTTGCTGAAATAGTAATACTTAAAATAACAACAACAACAAACTTGGATTCATAAATGGAGAAAAGAGTCTACTTTAGAAACAAAGGTAGCAAACAGCTTGGAAATGGAGTGAAGACTTAAAATGAAACCTGAGAGACATGATATGTCAATTTTAAATGGAAGGGAGAAGTGAATGTTAAAGGGAGATCAGAAGTATGATTCATTTAAAAAAAAAAACAAAAAACAAACACGAAACAAAAAAACAAAACAAAAAAAAGCAGACAAAACCAAAAAGCCCCAACACCATAAAAGTAGAAGAGAGGGGTGAATCTTCAGTTGGAGTAAAGGTCAAAGACGTGAAAAGAAGCAGGGAGTGACAGGTAGCCCTGATGTGATGATGTGTTCAGAGAGTTACTTCCAGCATCTTTCACGGTGCTAGCCTGGAGGCAGGGAAGGAGGGTCTGACAGGAGGCAGCTGTACAGACTTCACCTGTGTTTGACAGCAAGAGTGTTATTGGTGGAATTTCTGAAGAAGATTTTGTTGCTGTCTCATGTTTTGCTTTCATGAGTATCCTACCTGAGCATGTCCTTGTTGATGAATGGTTTGGGAACAACGATTTTGGAGACTGGTGCTCTCACCAGGCTGGATTTGTCCTGCCAGTCTCATCCAGGATGTCTCAGCCCCATCCTAAAGGGGCTATCTTTAAGACTGTGATTATCCAGTTACCTTCTCTCGCACAGTCTTCATGCAGCTGTAACAAGTATGCAAAGTTGTGTGAATTGTTAGGAGTAAAGGTGACTCAAGAGCTGTGCATTAGAAACTTCTTGCCCACTTTACTCCAGATAGGTCACCTCAACATTCCTCTAGGCTCTGCTGGTCATTTAAGCTGGATTCCAACAAGCAATGCATGATAGTAAGCTTCCTAACAAGTATGAAATATTTCAAAATCCCCTACACTTTCCTCCACTTTACAAAGAATTTTTCTAATGCAAGAAGACACAAATGAAGTCACTTTTCTCTGATACTTCATCCAGAGGAGATGATGAAAGGTGAAAGGGAGGATTATTACCTCTTTTTTTTATTCTGTTTTCTACCTCCACTGAGGCTTTGCTGGAAGGATTGTTCCAATCTGACTCTGTAGATGCTAGATCAACTGTCCTATTCCAACTGCTTGCACCGCTTTCCCTTGATTGAATGGACTGAGTGGGAGAAACCTCTAATGCAGGCTGATGAAAGTGGAGCCGGCACTCTACAGTGGTGGGATAAAGCTGGCAGGTCTGATTTTTGAAAGTTATCTGAGAACATCATTCCACTTTGTCTCATTTTCAACGTTCAGTTTCAAAGATGAGGAAAAGGCAAAAATGAAGGGGTAACAATGCTTAAGGGCTATTTCTGCAACTGTCATCTTCACAAACATAAACACTGTGGAGGTCATTTACTCGTAGGCAAGTTTAAAAATCAAAACTCATCTTCCACACTGTAACATTCAGATTAAGAAAGAGGAAATCTTAAAAATTGTCCCCCACTCCTGGTGCTTCTGAAAGACAGAACATGGTGGATTTGTAAAGGGAGAGGTATTTGCCTGTTCCAGGTCATCCAGGCTTGGGATCAGCTTATCTGTCACGCATTTTGATTTCAGACATCATTCATGGGAGCTTGCTGTGTATTGTTTTGAACCTGGCTTTTGTCAGCTGTAAATTTTTGTCATCTTTTCTTCGAGGTTGTCATTTGCTTGAAGCTTTTGCAAAGTTTAGGTCTTACTTTTTTGTCGTGCTAAAGATCCTAAATCAATAGGTGATCCACAAGGGTGTCCCTGTTGAGGGAGCTGTCCCCAGTTTTGTAGCACAAGGTCTCTAAGGAAGGTGTGAGTAAGACCAATTCAGATTAGAGTCAAGATATTTGCAAAGTCTGGTTAATTATCATGGGGGAAGAGGAGCAAGGTAATCATTGCCATGTGCTTCCTTGCAAATTTGATGCAAAAGAGGAGTCAATGAACAGGAGTGTCAAGAGAGTCTTGAATATTAAAACCTATGCTGCAGCCTTTGAACTCTAGGATTTGCTGTTTCCTGAAGATCAAGATCATTTGAGCTAAAGGTGGATCCCAGACGGACTTGTGGCTTTGACTCAACCCATCTACCTTTAGAAAATTACCTGAGAAACTTATATGGGTTTTATAATAACTACAGTCTGCTGAAGGTGGGAGGGGGTCATTTCCAGAGGGAATACAACCACTTAATATTTGAATTGCTTGGTTTTCTCTCCACTGACTACAGTGAGAGCTTAGGATGGCTGAATTGCAATCTTTAGTGTATTCGTTAAATACCTGAAGTTACATGGATGGAGCTGGGCCACTGTGTCCAATTAAATCACTCTTGAACCTAGATGGATTTTTACCCTGATTGTAATTCAGAACCAAGACCATTTCCAAATCAAAAATCTGTACGAACTGCATGGCAAAGCACAGGGTGTTATTTCTAAGCTGAGCTGAACAGCAGGGTCGTCTGTGATATCTACCACTGAGGTGAGAATATCTTTTAGTCATGGGACAAATACACTGGTGGTGAAGTAGAACAGCTTGTAAAGGAAAAGCCGTCTTCTTCAAAACAAGACTTACAGCGAACAAACTTATTGCATTAATGCATGCCGATTAAAAGGAACTCAGGATCGGTAATTAACTCCTCTCTCAAGTGTTCGTACAACTCACTTTCCCTCTGCTATATTTCCTGAGCACTCCTGGTGCTAAGCTCTGAACATGTTGAATAATGACTTAGACCACTGAGTGAAAAGTTTATTTTCTTAAAAGATATGTTCTCCCATTCAATCCATTTCACACACTGCCCTGTACCAAGCAGTACAATAAAATGAACTATAACCATAAATCTACGGGTGTTTTGAGGTACCCTGTTCATAGTTTCTCAGACTAACGATGTGAGTCAGCCTGCAGCACCAGGGGAGAGGTTAAATTTATGTTGTTAAATTTTCAGTCGTACCTCCATGGCTTCTCTGCATCCTCCATTCTCTATATAATACAGCCTGCTAATCAGTTTTCTATTTAATTTTCAAACTTGGGCCTTCTGCCTCCTGCATCATTCAGCATCCTGCCCACCTCCTCTCACCCTCTGACTGACCCAAAGCAAACAGCGCATTCAGTTCAACCAGATTGACAGGTGTGTGACAGATGGATGGACAGAAAACTGGATCGGTCCAAACTCCTTGGCACTTGAAAAATTGACAACACAACCAAAGCAGCGTAACGGGGAAAGATAGATTGGCAAATGGAATAAATGGTCCCCAGAAAGTTTGCGATTAATCTTTGCCCTGTCAAGTAATGGCCTGATAATGCAGGAATTTAATGGGAACTACTTCTGCTAGTTCAGAGGCATCCATTAGTGTGGAGTAAAGCAGGAGACGGTAACAGGCATTGTTCCTTTTCTTAGCCTTTGCAAATGAGAGAAGGCTATTAAAGTTGCACCATCTGCACCCCAGCTCCATTCTCCCAAACGACAAGTTCACACCTTTATACTGTTGTCTGCGAACACTCATGTGTTTGCAGCTCCCCTCCTAGAAATAAGCAGTTTTGTTTGATCTGTTGCAAACTTCTCCTCTCCAACATGAACTCCAAGTTACCTAATGAAGTTGGCACTGAAAGAGAGAGAATGTGTTAACTAAAAGGTGTATAATTTTCAGAAAGTGATGTGCTCTCACTGCTGCCCTGAAAAATGTAGATTTTCCTATCTTTATACACCATTTAACTCTGCCTCAGTTTCGCTATGTATACTAAGGCTATTCTCCAGTGGCAGGGCACAGTGAGGTATTCCGCTAGGCACGCCCAGAAGGAACATTTTGGCTCAGAACAAATGCTGGTGTAACCTCAGGTCTAAATATCCTATGGGTGTTGTTTTGTAGCATGCTAGTTTAAGAGTAGGTCTAATTTGGGTGAGATCACAGGCGCATCTATCCTAGTATTACCTTTTCAAAAACAGTTAGTTGTAGGTAATTTGAGACATAATATAAGTACAGGTAAAGATTTTCCCCCAGAAGTGATTTTTATAAGGACTTCCTGCTCTGAAGTCATTGTACTCAGTAGATACAGATAGACCTGTCAATTTGTTTAGTCTGTCTTTCTGAAGTTTGTTTCTGTTGTTGATTGCCTCAGCATCTCTTGCAACAAGTGATTTAAATCTCTGCCACTTGAGGAAAAAAAAAGAAAAAAAAGGTCCTTGCTTTCAGCATGCTTGTCTGCTCACTTCATTAGCTTGAAGTATTCAGAGCAGGTGGTGGCACTTTTGTCTTCAGCCCTCCAATTCCAGCCAGGGGCTCATTGCACAAGATGTAAAGAGGGGAATAAAAGGAGCTGTTGGGCAAAGGAGCCCAAGGAAAGAGCAGGCAAACGTGTTATATCTGTGAGGTGGTGTTTACTCTCCAAGCAGCCTGGTATAGACTGAGATACCCCAGGCCTAACTGACATGAAAAACAGAGTCACCTTCACGTTGGCAAGGAGGGGATCGGCTAGGGAGTGGAGAGGGGAGCCCAAGAGCTCTGTCACATCAGTGCAGCTGCAGCACTGGGGAAGGGAGAATGCAGAGGGGGCGGAAGAAGCTCATTATGACTGATAAACAGAGGGCTCCTGTTGTCAGCAGTGTCATTGTGTTCACCTTTTTTTATAGTCCCCTCTTTCCAGCTGTGTAATTAATTAATGGATTGGAAGTGCTTAGTTTCCAGTGATCTACAGGTTGACCTTGCCCCTTTCCCTGCCTGTCTGGGGTAGTTGACAGTGGGTCTAGCTTTCACCAAAGGCATCTCCCCCTCTAACCATCTCTGCATCAGCCCCTGTGACAGCAATAGTAGATCCTGTACTTTTCTCCACGTGCTTGTTTTCATAGTGCTGAGTGAAACCAAACACCAGCATTTTTACACTGAATTTGCACTAGGATAAATGTTGGCCCCATGTGGACGTCCCCATAAATGTGGACCCAGTCTGGGCCAAAGGGTAGCATTAAGACCACAGCCATTTTATCTCCTGGAAGGATGACCATATTATCGGATTTCAGGCTGCTCAAAATTATCCATGTAATCCAAACTAGCTGTTCTGGTTCTTCTGCAGACAGTGATGAAAAAGGTGCTTCCACTCTCACACCAGCTGCAGTTAACTGTCTCGCTTAGTATAAATCTGTTCCAGGAAAGATGTCTCTCCTTTTATAAAGTAGGAGGATTGTAGACAACTAGGTTAAAGTAGGTATTTTGTGTTCAAGATAGCTAAAATTAGTAAGATGTGTTTTCATCCTCATTTTCTTTACCTTGCACGTATAAATGAGACGAAGAAGTCCCTTTCTCCACCTCTCATTTGTATCTTTATGTATATGTGTAAAGTAAAGGTAGGTAAAGTTGCAGCAGTTTACCAGAAAATTACGGTTGGTAATGGGGACTGAATAACTTGTACCAACAGGGACTTTATGGCTTGAGCCCAAAATAGAACTCTTTCTTTTTGCAGAGTGTGAATAAAATACCATTAGCTTTACAATCAACATCATGAGTGAAAGCCTGGATAAGTACACTTGGTGACCTGGCTGGTAAATCTGCCTGACATTTTTGCAAAACAGACTTAGGCTATCGATCCAGTTGGCTGGAAATGATCCTTTCACCTCAGGGCCACTGGACTCCATTTGACTTAGGGCAGTCAGGAGCAAAAGTGGCTGTTATCAAATGATAAGAGCAAGTTGAAGGTCTCAACCTAATCTCTAGAGAAAGAAGTCTAGGCTATGGAGATCTCAGTCAATTTAAATTATACTAGGGAGAGCTGACTAGATGCACATCACAAAATCACTCTTCTCTTGGTTTTAGGACTCAGTGTGTAAGAATATGATTATATATTGTCTCC
>Ga0181612_166196_pt1 | contig 20796 bp, 8 predicted proteins | sample HoacroProtozoa21_FD_119630 | JGI IMG/M metagenome (GOLD analysis project Ga0181612, IMG submission 119630) | Hoatzin crop microbial communities from Cojedes, Venezuel. Combined Assembly of Gp0051906, Gp0051904, Gp0051908
AATTTAGGACTATACTCCTTGCCTTTCCCATATCCCTCAGGACTGTGAACTCCACCAATGCGTGATCACTGCAGCCCAGGCTGCCTCAAATCTTGACGCCACTGATTATCTCACTTGCACTGGTACCATCAGGTCCAGTATTGCATCCTCTCAGGTAGGGCTGTCTGTTACCTGGCTCAAGAAGTTACCCTCAATGCATTCTAGGAACTCCTGGATTGCCTACAGCTCCCTGTGCTACTTTCACAGCAGACGTTGGGGTGGTTGAAGTACCCTCGCAGGATGCGAGCCTGTGAGTGCGAAGCCTCCTGGAGCTGGAGGAAGAAGGCTTCGTCAGTAGGCTCCCCTTGATCAGGCAGCCCATAGTAGACACCAGTTAGTGATAAAGCCCTTTACAGGTAAGCAAGTCAGCATGAAATGCAGGGGTAATGGCTTAAACTTAATCTCATATAAATTGGTGCTTCCATCAAAAGGTCCCTCCTCGCACTGCTTCTGCCCATTCCCACCTTCACTTTTGTGCACAATTAGTTTGTGCACCCACGTAATGAACTGGAACAAGGAATTGCTCCGGCTGAATGCTAACCCGGCAGAGACTGGTTAGTGTTCCACCAGAGCAGTTCTCCAATGATTCACTGTGTCAGCACAAAAGCAGCAGCAGTATGCCCCTTTCAGCAGCAGCACTGACTTGCACTGGATTAATCATAAAACTCTGAAGTCTAAGATGTTTCAGTCTGCCTCTTAGATGCTTGGGCTTATTCACCGAATTATAAAAATAAAGAAGTAAATAAACCAACCTCTCCCTGCTCCCCTTAAAAGAAAGGAAAGCCTGAGCCAGAGTATCTTGTAATCTAGAAAGTACCGGTTGCACTTGACAGACATGAAACCAGATTACTGGAACAAGCTGCTAAAAATAGCAAAACGGTTGCCATCATCAAACGATTTTTTTAAAAAACCAAAACCTTTGTTAAATGATCCAGCCTTTAATTACATGCTACGTGCTCACACGGCTCAATATCAAGTTCTCTCAAATGCAACAATGAAACCATCGCCCACACTTTCATTTAGCACACAGAGCAGGAAATAAACAGTAACGATAACAGCATACAACATCAAAAATCTCACAACAGTTAGTATTTTTAATCACAGCGGTAGTTCCTGGGATTGCACTAATGTTAGCCTCAACCTTTTTTTAAAATGAAAAATTTAGCTTTCCTGGGTAAATGGAGAGAGAAAAATTCGAAAGGACCTGAAAAATTAAATACTAAGATTTGGCAGGTTAGAATGCAAATGAGGAGAATCCATTCCCAAAGATTTACCAGTGGGGATCAATAAAACTGTAGCAACTCATTGCTAAGGAACATACACTTCTATCTATGATTTTGTAATTTTCTCTTAGCCATGGCTATGTCTTACTCCACAGAAACTTTCTGCAATCGGACAATTCAGCTGAGGAACTTGGCACACAAGCCTCGTATGTCAGCACAACTGTTAGCGACCATTTTTCAAAATGTTCCGAGTCTCTCAAAACAGTTCCCTTCCTTTTCCACATGGATAAGAAAAGTAAGGTTTCAAGTAAGCAGTACAACTCAGCTCTTTAAGGATTTATCCTCCAAATTCCGAAAGATTTAACGCAACAGGACCTCTCAAAAGAGACCCTGAAGTAAGGTCTTAATTAAGCCATGGTTACCTTCTTCAATTTTATTTTCTAAATATAAATCGACACGAAACTATAAATCAGCAGATAGCCACCGAAACAAGTAGAAACAGCAGAATTCAGATTTTCCGCCTTCTGAACTTCAGGAAAAATAAACATATGATTTGTGAGAGAACACGATGAATCCACTGCCATTTTCCACTATTTTTGTGATACTTCACACTGCTCCTCTGAATAGACAAAGGAACAGACATTCTTCTAAGAGAACTTTTATCAGCTTATCATGGCAACTTTTCCCCATCATAATTTCAAGAGACACTGTCCTCTGTCAGTTTTCTATAAGTAGGTTTCTGTACATCACAAGACTAGTAGGAAAACTCAACGTTTTGAAAATATTGGGATTTTTATTGTATCATCCCATTCCCTCACAGAACAACGCCCAAATTAAAAAAAAAAAAGTCTAAAAATAAAAACTGTTACCTTGGTGTTAGATAATGCAAATGCAGGACATATTGTAAATAAAAAAGCCAACATACAAATCCCATGAAAAATCTTTTTTTTAAAAGTTTACAGAGATACTTAAGTTACAGTCAAACTGAAAACTGTCTGAGGAACTACAAACCTCAAAGTCCATACAGATCCATAAGGGCTATGGAGAAATTATTTACGTGAGGTTAGTATTCCAACTGATTCACAAGACACAATAGGCCTAGGAAAAAAAAGAAAAAAAATTGTCAGAATAAAAAAAGTACTTTTAAAATCTCCATGCTTTTCTAAAAGGAACTCCCAATGGAAGTAATTAGTTTTATAGATGAAAAACAAAAACAGCCTGAGCAGACAACACTTTAAGGCACTTAGTACAACTAGTCTAAGTCGAGATATCTGCTTAGCAAAATAAGCGAGTAAAAAAAAAAAAAATTCTTTTCACTGCTAAACACCAGAAATATGGAAGTGTTCTCCTCTCCCACAGCCCATGTAAGACTGGCCTCTCTAAAACGACAACAGCCTTTCTCACAATCACAAAGTAATTTTACAGTTCTTCCATAATGTTCTATCAAAAACATAGCAACTCAGCTATTGGCTTCATATAGACCACAGCCCTTTCTTAATGAGAGATTTCATAGTGAAATTGTCTTGGGGAAAAGGTTTTCATTCTAATGATCACTTGTATGAATTCTGAATAAAAAAATAATTCTGAATTAAAAAAAACAATATTAGAAATTGCTTCATTTATTGACTGGTGTCTAAAACACCAGTCAGATTTTTCTTCCAATACAGCTAGACTGCAATTTCTTCTATTTACAACTAACTGAACCACAACAAAGAGTTGCTCTTGCAAAGACATAAAAATTTGTGAGAGCAAGCTGCAAGCAGCCACAATGAACTAAAGATGACAATGTAAGTAAATATCATATTTGTATTTTATCTTACAGCTATGTTGCTTGTGTCACATAGCTACAAGCTTTTCAATTTCAAAATGGAGATCACTAATTTAAAGTTCCCAGTCTTCATCTACAGAGACTCTCACAGCTGAGGGACTATTCTTTAGGTACTAAAAAAAGCTTTCTTCTGCATTACGTGCAAAACACAGAAAAAGGAGACTTCTCTAACACATACTCTTTTGTGGAAGTCTGCTTCAGCTATCTGTCATACCCTGAGTAGAAGCAAATATTTATCTTAAAATTGCTAGATCCTCAACTATTTTCCAAAGACTCCCCTACTGAAATTCATTAATGATATCATTTGTTTTACCAGCACACTGGCTGTTTGTAATCAAGTAACATTTGCTCAGAATTCTCCATAACGTAAGTACAGTGAGCAGTATTTAATTTCTCAAGTGTGGAATTACAGGAAAGTGCTTGTCTGCTCATCTACAGTAAAGACATAATGCAGCATGTCCTGATTACGGCTGGGATAGAGCTAATTTCCCTCCCAGTAGCTGCTGTGTTTTGGCTTCAGTATGAGAAAAATGTTGATAACAGTTATTTTTTCAGTTGTTGCTATGTAATCAAGGACTGTTCCCAGTTTCTCATATCTCAGGTGTGCAGGAGCTGCGAGGGAGCACAGACAGACAGACAGCCAAGCTGGCCAGTGGAAATATTCCATACCATGGGCGTCATGCTCATTTTATGAATGGGGGTTGGCTGGGGGGCAGGAATCTTTCTTTTCTCGTTTCCGTGAGTTTGAACCTTCTCTTGTCCAGGAGATCAAACTTTCCTGAGAGTTCTGTCTTTTACAGGACTTTTCCAAAATTTGCATAAATCTGCAAGTTCACGGTTCCACAGTCACTGCTGGGGGACTGGCTACAGTCCTCAGGTGGTGAGAAAACTGTATTGTATATAGTTTGTTTTGCATATTCATTATTTATCATTAGTAGTAGTAGTATGAGTATCTCCTTTGTTGTCTTATTAAACTGTCTTTATCCCAACCCACGAGTTTCCCCTTCTGTCCTTTTCTCCTCTCCACCCCACTGGGGCGGGGAACGGGTGAGCGAGTGGCTGTCTAACGCTTAGCTTCTGGCTGCTGGGTTATCTACAATACAGCAGAAAGGCTTATCAGCAAAATTAGTACGCTAAAACCTTAATATCCTAGAAATTGTCATTTATTATCTAACACTACTAAATATTAGAAAGTTGCTATGCGAAAACATGCATAAGGGGTGCAAATTTTCTTATCTTTCTAACAAGTCAGATGGTAGAATGTCAGCATTTCATTTCAGTGTTTGATTTAAAGATAATGTTCATTGACAGAAAAACCTGTTCTGAAAACAGTATCTGAGATACAAGATGCACTAACCTTGCCAACTGTTTAGGCTACCTCCTTCATTTTTTAAAAAGACTCTTGGAAGTGATGCTAAGAGGGCGATCTGGCAGGCAGGGTGTAGAGTCTTCAAAGTTTTCAAGTATTTCAGAAAGCATTTTGAATACACTACTAAGGAGAAGGCATTCTTGGAAACCTATGTGTAGACATTCACTCCAGAGTAAGAATAACCACCTACAGAATAGGTTAAGAGGTAGTTGGTTTTAAGGGTCATGTGCAGGCAAATCCTTGATTAATTGCTTGTTCCTTTCAACTTCTGGAAAAAAAGTGGCACAAGTGCTGGTATCTCCATGCACACAAAGAATAAAATAAATTTATGTCAAGAGTGTGTGCGGATATCAAAGGTTTTTTCTGTTCACTCCTAACTGGAGTGCTGATCTTAGACCTTCCCAGCAAAAATCAGCATAAGGCTCAGGAGGCCAACTAGCATAACTTTACCAAGAAAAATCAAATTGGTCTTAAAGGCCTCTTATTTCCTCATCTCTGAGCACTTTACTACCTGCAAAGAACACTCACTACATACTATACACAAATTGAATGTAAAAAGTTCTTCTCAAGTTTATTTTTTACAGAGCAAAAGTCTATGAAAGAGTTGAACTTCCTTACAAAAATCTCACTAGTTTCAAAATTCTACTCTAAGCAAGTGTCCACCACAAAGAAATTAAATCAGATCAGTAAAAGCCTAACACCAGAGAGATGGCAGCCAGTTTTACAGACCAAACATGATCTTCCTGCGACTGAAGAAATATACACTGTAGTAAGTTGCAGTGAAGTAACTGTTTATCTCATACAATGCTCCCTTGAAAAAGCAGGTGGCTTTTTAATATCACTTTATAAGAAAGAACAACTCCTTCTTATAATCAGTGATCTTTTCCTTCACTACCCACATGAAGACTCAGAACTGAGATATTCTTGACCATACATCACAAATAACAATAAAGCCATAAAGAGCTTTTTCAGTCTATTTTAATAATATCAAAGTCCAGAAATCTGTTTAACTGAAAATACTGGTGAACTGATGGTCAAAGAACTGATATTATAAAGGTATTTTTGCAAGTGATTAATGGCTAATGCATAACTGTGCAATGTACTGAACTTACTTGCATCTTCTTTCAGATACTGACAGTGCCCAAAAACTACAATGTATGCAAACTACTGCTTACAAAGTACTTGCTGTGTGGAAGCCTACAGCCTGCATACAGAGATGACTGAAGAACTTATACAAGATGGGATACTTTCCTCATAACTGAAAATATTTTTGTAACCGGACTGCACAGGAAATAAATTATACTCCAGACTGAAGAATAACTTCAGCACTTTTTGTGCACTATGGCCCAAACATCTATTTTGTAAACAGCCTGCACAGTTAAGATTTTTAAGCAAGGTAGATGTTAAACACAACTCAGGACTTCTACACAAATGCTTGGTTTTGCAAGTGAATTATACATGGCTACTGGTAGTAAAGCAGTTAAAAGAAAAATGTTTATGCTTTCTGCTTTTAGATTTATTCCTAAAATCAACTGGCCTAAAGATCAGGGAAGACACTGGATTTGATAAACTAATTTAAAATACAAAGACCCTACTGGATGGATACAAGACAGTGTGTCAGGAGGTCATATGCAACACTTGGGAAAATTTACTGGCTACAATCTGAGTAAGCGAGAGGCATTACTCTGTTTTTCAGCCACTGCGCTAGGCAAGACTTCATCGACACAACGACTACCATAGGCAAATCGCTCCCCAACACAGAACTTCACAAGCTATGTGACCAAGCCTTTATAGATGCAACTTCTCTATCATTTTCAGTGAACTAATCAGAAGACAGATAGGGTAGGAAAAGTTTGTTTACCTTTCCAAAAATTAAAAGAAAAACTTTCCTTGCTTTGCAAGAGAAGGGAGAGATCCTGTTCTTCATTCACACAGACCATTCTTTTACCTTGTATTGAGATTAAATAATGCTATTGGTGAAGGGAAGAACAATCTGTATCCCTTTTGTATAAAAGAATCTTCATTGATGCTTGTTAAATCTTAATTTTATACCACAGCAACCAGTGCAGAATTTATTTTAATGAGTGATTTTGGAAAGGTTCCTGATTCACACTAAAAGCATTACATAACATGCATACACATGTTAGAGAGTAAAAATAAGTAACCAGCAAGACAGCACACTTCTTGAGATAAAGCAGTACCAGCTACTCCTTAAAACTGAAAATGGAAAGAAATTAAAACATGTTTGAAGAAGTTAAATGATCGTTATACACAGCAAAGAGATACAGCTGGGTTGCATTAAGCCTTCAGCTTGCCCCCCTTCTTTCCACACACATTTCAAATACAAGAATCAGAGCGGTCTGCGTTGGAATGAACCTTAAATATCATCTAGTCCAACCCCTCTGCCACGGGCAGTGACACTTTCCACCAGACGAGGCTGCTCAAAGCCCCATCCAACCTGGCTGTGAACACTTCCAGGGAGGGGGCAGCCACAGCTTCTCTGGGCAGCCTGCTTCAGTGCCTCGCCACCCTTACAGTAATAAATGTCTTCTTTATGTCCAATTTAAACCTACCTGCTTTTGGTTTAAAACTGTTGCCCCTTATCCTGTCACTACAGGCCTTGGTTAGAAAATCTTTATTAGTATTCTTCTACAACAGTGGCAAAGATAAAGGCATGACAAAGTTGTTGTGAAGAAACTGATGACACTGATTTAAAAAGACTTTTTTTGCAGAAATGGGTGATCTTAAATCACAACAATAAAGTTTAGTCACTTGGGATAGGAGAAGGTAGAACCTGAAGGCCTGAACTTAGCAAGTTTGAACAGCAGTGAGGATTTGGACATGTAAAAGTTATGTCTCTAGGGCTGTTTATAAAAAGAAAATCTAAATATAAATGCTAAATGACTGAAACTACTATTGGATATAATGGCTAGTACTAACACCTTGAGTACCATTTTTTAAAACATGTTAGTGGAAATGCATCAATAATAGTGCTTTCTTCGTTTGTTTTTTTTAAACTATTTCTTAGTTTTATTCTATAGCAACAGAAACAACACAGTGAAGGAGGTTCTCAATGTTAACTGTATTCAATAAATCAGAATGATTGCTCTTGTTCTAATTGCCTCAAATTTTGTCTTTGTTTAACTGGATTTCAAGACATGGAAGCTAATACCTGAAGTCACTTTGAAAAGCAATGAGCAATGCAATCATGGACTATAATTGGCAATCAAAACTTCAGAATTATTTTTTTTAAACACAAAATACAGATACGATTCTAGCACACATATATACCCACACAGGACTAAATGTGAGCAACTTCTGCAAAGACAGTCACCAATATTACCATTTAACAACGAGAACATATTGCAGTATACCCACAAGGTTCCCAAAGAGCTTGCACTCCAGTTGCCTGTCCATTCCAGCACATCTTCACTATTATTGCTCACATCAGCATGCTTGTCCATACCATAGTCACTTTTAAGCAAGTCCACTTCTACTCAGCTAAGTGTGCAACTCCAGCTTACGCATTTCAGTTTGGTGCATGTGGGACAGCAGAAATCAGACCTTGCATATCACAGATGTTTAGAATTACTACAGAATGGAACATTACAAACTAGACTATTCAACAATGTCAAATTAGTTCAGATGAAACACGGAGGTTATCAAACACGATGTCATTAGCAACACATAGGGAAGGTACGTGGACATATCTATACGAGTTCTACGAAGCACATTTTACTATCTGTAAGAACATACCAAGAAAGTCCCCACATTATTAGCCACACTCAGCCAGTAACAAGAGAAAAAGAATTCCTAGATATGCATTTAAAAGACTTTCTTTTTTGGAATGTATATCACGTTGTGATACATTATTAAATGAAATAACAGGTACAGTCACTTGACTAAATCACACAAGTATTAGAAAAATTAGAGTTGCAAAAATAACTTCACAGACATGCAATGCCCACCTTCTACCTGTCTTAACACAACCAGCTGTGGAACAAGAATGGTTGGATGTCATCCGCGACTGGGTCTGAACATGTACACATGCAAATATAGGACCATTCCTTCGTAGCAGTTTTCAAGTAAACACCTGAGAATGTAATGGTTGCACAATTGAAATAGCTTACAAGCTACAAGCTAATTAGCTTATAGAGGTCTATAACACTGTGAAAAACAAACTTAAAGACAAGGTGAAAGACAAAAGGCTTGCCAATTACATTTCATGAAGTATTCCTATAGGATGGCTTTTATTAGTTAATTCAACTTCCAGAAAACAAGTTCTATCAAGGTCCAGTACTGCATATAATCTAAACTGGCTTTTTGTGTCATATAGGTAAATTGCTGAATACATGCAAATTTGCAAAGAAAAAGTGTTGACTCCATACTATCTGTTTGTGTACCTGACTCTTCTGACAGCATCCAAACACAAAAATCAGCCATAAAACGAATGTCATCAGCTTGGTGGGAAAGTTTTCTAAAGCCTTCCAAATGGATCAGGCACGACAGTAGGAAAGGAGCAGAAATACCACATGAAATCACTTCAAATAAGAAACTCCTATGGAAGCAGAGGCACTTAGCCTAGAAACAACTTGATGAAACAGTTGCCTTATTTTTTTTCTTCCCCCACCTGTACAAGAGACAGTTCTCAGAGCACCAGAGTTCTGCAAAGTGTGAATGTTTGAGAACAAAATCACCTCTGCTTTAAGCTCCTGAAATGTCAAACACAGCTCTACAGTTAATGCTGAAAAGCAAACTGTTTTACAAACTGATTAAATAAAAAAAATCTTAACATCAAATTAGCAGGCATACTTCAAACTCAAAGACCAAAGGCTAGAACACCACAGATGGGAAATGAAAAGACCTTTTCCACACTTTTAGCTATAACTTCTATGATGGCTAAAGACATCCACAATTCTTTAAAACTTGACTAAGACAGATATTTGGTAACTCTCTTTGGGGATTTGTTACTGACATTTTCATGAAAGCCAATAACAAATATACCGTTCACACAATGAGAAACAAGTGTCTATTCTTTTGCAGTTTTCCTTTTCAATTTCAAACCACAGGCTTTGAAATAATGCAATAGTGTGCTTCATATGAAGAACGAGTGGTGAGGAAATGAACTGACTTTTGCAAATCCAGTACTGTAACAAGTGATAACTACGTACCAATAATTGTCTAGTTTTGTAAGGCATTTACAGTTTGCCACTTAAGCGTGAATTTTGTTACTGAGAAGTCTAACTGCTTTTCAGACCTGTTTTAGAAACAAATGGAGAACATTTTAAATTAATTTTGCCCTTAAGCAAAACATCTTATTGTTCTCAATCACCCTGAATTTTCTTTGCGTTTGCTATGTTTTCCTGTCCTGTATGCAAATTCTTGGACTGCTGGAGCAAAAAATATCAGAGAAGAAACTAGTCACAAATTTTCAGTTTTATATGTAATAAATTGGAATTATTGAGAAAAGACACAAAAGCAAACAACTAACAATTTAAGATTCTGTCTTAGGAAGCAGAATTGTGCTTTTGTTTTTTTTTCTGATTGTCAGCAAAACCAGTTACCATTGTTATAACACAGTGGGGCAACGATATTACAATATAAATGCCTGTATCAAACGTAACAAAGCTTTCAGAAGCAAAATTTCATGACAGCAATTTGAACAGCTACTTATGAATTACAAATGACTGAAGGTATCACTAGGTTAACGGACCCTGTGATCCACGATGCTAAGGAATATGCAAATGCTCCTCAGAAAAATCCTAAGTGGAGGAAAAAAGGGGAGGGAAAAAAACCAAACCACCCTCCTCTGTCCAGACTGTCCAGACTATCTCTACCATGTTCAACAGTTTAAGATTTCCTATTGTATAGTAAATTCAAGTTGTCCAATGGTATAAAAAAACGGAGCAGTTACAGACATGTGAGGCCAAAAAACAAATTCTGAAGTGGCCTGCAAAGTTTAGAGGAGAAGCAGCTGGAATCAATGAAGCAAGTTTGGTACCAGTAAATTAAGTCCGATTGCCAAGGACAGAAAACAGAAATGGAAAAGATGTGAGAAGGGAAGAATAACAATCAGCAAGCAGTCCAGCTACACTCATTTAATAAACAAGTTTAATCTTGTTTCATCAGTGTTGTACCCAAACCGTTCTTTCGCGTATCAGAAAATGACAACAACTCCACAGCCTGGAAAGAAAATAGTCCAAGACAGAAAATTAAATAATAATAATAATAATAGTTCAGAGCAAGGGAATTACTTTATAAAATGCACTTATTGCCCCAGTTGCAAGCTTTAAAGGTTAGCCATGCTCAGTATTATGTAACAAGTGAAACATCTGCAGCCCTGGAAACACTCTTTGTTACAGAACTCTTTCTGTAATTGGAAACTCTGTTGGAGCAAAGCCAAATATAGTAGCCTGAAACAAAAATAAAACAGTGAAGAAAAAGTAGAGAGACAACAATCCAGTGGTCAAGTGCCTTCTGGGAGCCTAAATCTCCTAGACTGTGATTTGTAGGTTTTTTGGTGCCTGTTTTAGGTTGGGGTGAGGCCCGACTATATTTTGGTTTTGAGAGGTCAAGAGAGAAGAAAAGATGTTCTGTTTCAAAGCCACTTGAGAGGTTATTGAAAGTAAGCTGTAAGAGTTTGAGATACTCAGTTTCTTTTTGTTTTCTCTACTAAGTGTTGAAATGGTTTAGTATTAGCATTGAAATTATTTTGCCAGAATCTGCAGTGACAGAGATTTGCCAGATCACAGAATCATGCTTTGATTTAATTTATTAGGTGTCTACAACACAACCAGCCAAATGCCGCTTGAAATTGTCTCTTAAGGGCTCCACAAATCCAGAGTGGAAAACCTACACTGGTTTTGAGGAATATCATTTTCTTTATTTTTATCTTTCGGGGAAAAAAAAGCTGCAGGAAGATGTCATTCTTCTCTGTAGGTCTCTCCATCGAGTTCTATCACACCAAACACATCATCGACACTTTCAGAGCCTCACAGCCCATCCCCACCCCACTGAACACCTTTCCTGGTTATGAAAAGATGACACCCATTTCTGGTTGGCCTATGACACCAGCCTCAAATCATTTGGTTTCTTGTCAGCATTTTCATTCTCTCTCGGCTGCTTTTCAAGCTTGGCAGGAGCTTATTAACACTTCAGAAGTCTGTCTTTAAATCTTCTTGCCAACTCCTCATTAAGAAACTCTCTTTTGCCAAGATGGCTTAAAAAAGTCCAAACCACATGCTTGACAGCAGTTAGAATTTTCATGCCTTTGGTCGTACGCTGCAGCAGTGAGAATCTCACAGGAGGAACTGTCTTTTTGCTCTTTATGCTGCACCACGCATACCACAATCTTGATCTGCAGCACATTTTTGCAGCGAGGGTTTGCATTAGCACATTTGCAGCAAACACAGAAAGCATGTAGGGACTCTGAGCAACCCCTCTACATCACCCACTTTGCTGGTCACCTCACAACGAAACTACTGCAAATACAAATCATGTGTAAAAAGCTTAGGCCGGTTCCTGAAAACTCGTGCCCTCAACTTTCATAATGATTTCTCTATTGTCAAATGTTTTAACAAAACTTTCCAAAGACAAGCTCTACACTTAGTATCTAAGCTACGTTTCCCATTCACTCCTAGATATAGGCTAAGAGAGAAATGGATCAGAGCACTCTAAGGAAGTGCAGTAACTGTTAACGATTGCCTCCCATGTCTAATTTATTTTAAAGAATATTCACAAGGGGACCCATGCAACCACACTCCAGCCTAGTCACAACTCCAAAAGCCAGAACAAAATGCATAGTACAGGATAAAGGATAGTAAAGCCATCTTACTATTAAAAGTACAGAAATGTAAAAGCATTCACAAATAGAAGTAATCAAGTGGACTCTGTATCTGTGAAAGCATATACGTAAAGTGATTCAAACTTTTCATTATGACTACAATTCTTGCTCCAAACATAAAAATATTGCTTAAGTTTCTACTAACAAAGTTGATTTTTATCCACAGACAAGAAAATTTTGTCATTCTGTGAAAAATCTGACCTGTATTTTCTTGTTTCTTTTCTGTTAAAATTTTTGGTCACTTCTGAGACAACAAGAACATCTGATATTTACACAGAAGCTCATCACAAAACCAAGAAATATTTCTTCCCTCTGAATTCTGCAATATGTCTAAAGAGGCTTATGTTGTCACCCCTTAAAATCCATTGGTTATCAACGCTTGCTTCTCGCTGTGCTCACTTATGTTCCTGAATAAATGTATTCAGAAGAACTGAGTATCTGAATCCATTAAAGTCCATATTTCAGTCTGCTGAATGCACATCAAATGTGAGATCATTAGAGTATCAAAATGATGTTGTGTATTATACAAACTTCTGAAGAAAATAATCACGAAAGATATATTAGAAAGCTATTAATTACACAGACAAATTGATCAATAAATATTTTCCTCAAACACTAAAAAAAGCTGTCAAAGTATAGCAAGCCTGAAATTCTCTGTCATGAAGCATTCTCACACCATAACAAGTAAATGTGAAGTTTGACATTACACTTTTTTGATCCTTCTCACAATTATCTAACAGTCAAAATACCTATACTGGTATTACTTAGCACACTGGTGAAGCTCTCAGACAAAACACTTACAGGAAACTTGATTTTCTGGGATGAACTGTACAGATTTTAAACAGTAAAAAAAAGTGCTTGAGTCAGATCATTGCTAAGAGCATACCTGCTTGGTCACAATACAAACAGAGAAAAGGGAAGAAGAGGTTATAGTTTTCAAAATTTCAGACAACATTACTAGCAGCCACCAATATACTTGCCTGAAGGGATATTCTTCCAGATTTTTAGAGCGCCTAAAACTTACCTATGGTAGCATTCTGAATGCAAATTTAAGTACTAAGTCATACTCTCTCTCGTGCAAAGAGAAAGCAATGCAAAGAGCAATGTTGATTTACTGTTTTATGTTGTTGAGTCCTTCATGTTATTATCTTTTATTATTTTCAACATCCATTTCTGTCATAAATTAACACATGCACTTGTCTTTGTACTTAAAATACTCTTTATGCCTGTTTCTATTTATTTTTCAATACATAATGTTTTTATTGATGTAGTAATACATCAGAAATGAAAAATCTGGCTTCCTAAAGCAGGCTATGACTATTGTGGACACGATTCTATTAGCATTCCTGTTTCCAATTTAACCACCTAGGAATGGATTAATCCAGTTTACTTAGAGGACCGATCTCAGCTTTTTCCAAATTGTTTAGAAATTCAAATGGACATCCTTTCCCAAGATTTGCTCCTACACGACTTACACAACAGCACAGTCCTGTCACTCTACCCAATGCTCAGTTGCTGTGGCACACACAAAACGTTTGAGCGCCCCACATCCATTTGTCTGCACAGGGTGGAGTGGAAGTCACAATGTCTCCCTTTGCAAACAAAACAAAACAAAACAAAACAAAACAAAACAAAACAAAACAAAACAAAACAAAACAAAACAAAACAAAACAAAACAAAACAAAACAAAACAAAACAAAGTCTGCCAGCCCTCATCTGCTCCCAAGTATTCAGTAGCGGAACATCCTCATTCTCCTCTACTGATACTGCTCCACTCTACACTTTTACATATTACTAGCTCTGGGAAGAGGCAGGTGGGGTGATAGTTACGTAGTCAGAGGATTTACCTGAGAGGTGGGCTACCAGCATTTCAGTCCCTGCTCAAAAGAAAGGGCATCACACAGCCCTCTGTAACATAGTTTCAATGCTTTACACTCTTTTTTACTCATTCTTCCTCTGTCATTTTTTAACAGGGCTAGGGCAGAATCATTATTCTATACAGACAAACAAAGCAGGGATACAAATGGAATTATATGAGATCGTTTTGCACTTACCAACCTGGACAACTCAAATGCAAAGTATTTCAACTCAGATGTTCAATCCAGCAAGCATACCAGTTAAGTATGACATTTGTAAAAAGGTACAAGAGACAATTAGGCATTTGATGCTCAAAGCAGTTTCCCTTCTCAGATTTGTACATCATCTGGCTATTAATATAGCTAGGAAAACAGTTTAAAATTAGAGGAGTGACTTGCTAAATATGATTTTTTTTCCCTAGCAGAATCAGTTAGATCAAAGAGACTAAGAAGTAAAGATACTGAGATTAACAGTGCATACACTGTACATCTGAATCTCACAGAAGACAAAATAAAAGCTATAAATGTCTTAGTGCAGTATTTGTTCTGTTTTCTTTAAAACAAACTTAAATGCGACTTTAGTCATTACATTCACAATGAATGAGTCATCATAATCCAAAGGAACTTAAAGCTTTCACATGTAATTATCTTACAAGATGATGTCTACAAAAAAAAGTTCAAAGCAGAAATGCAGCAAAGTATATACTTCGGAGTTTGAAATAACACTGCCTTTTTAAGAAAACATGGGTCATATACTGCGCCTTTTTTCAAAGGTAAGCCTTCTACTTTGTTTACCCAATCATGAACAACATACTCCTTGTTTCATTATGCATGATGTAGGCTTGGTTTATTCCTAGAACAACTGTACCAGCATAGCCAGAAGTGCACAAAAGAATTATGCTCTTCAGAGATACACAGATACTCTGGTATAAGGCTCTCCATAAGTACACCACCACCAGCGAAACCAATTTTTCATTTGCAAAGCCTGTTCTGTTTATGACTTGAGATTTCCGTATACCAGTACAACTTCAAGTGTGCCTACACAGTTCATTACTATTGGAAAACTTTAACAATATGTGCTTATACTCTATCCATGTAACAAAACATACACAGTCCTACCCAGGGAGAATTACTACTTAAAGCCAAAGGCAGAACTATAAGAAAAACAGAAAAAAAAAAAAAAAAAAAGAAAAAAGGAAATGAAAGGATGCATCTTCAAGATTACACAAGAATTTAAGGTCAGAAGAAATTCAAGTCTTTCACTGATGATTCTAACTGCAAGAACTCACTTTGAGTCACATAAACATAATACAGGAGGCGTGCAGACTTGTTTTTTCTGGTTTCTTCACAACTTAGAGAGCAGTAACATGTTTATGCAGTCAGGAGGTTTTCCCTTTTACGTCCTGCTTATCCTTTAATATTCAGAACTGAAAAAAAACCTGGATGTGACCAATAAGAGGCATACTGCTCCCATTCATTAACAAACCACATTGATGCATCACAGTGGTACATGACTTAGAAAGCTTACAAGAAAATGACTTCTACTCTTCCTCCTCCTGCCAAATCCAAATGTTATTCATAGATTTTGTGGAACATACATGAAAAACTAAACTTCACCTCACATGCTTAGCTCTCTTTGGTTCCTTCTACAGGAATTGGAAGAGGAACTTTAAATGACAGCTGAGGACACCTGAAGCCAGGCTTTCATTCATAGAATGGTTTGGATTGAAGGGACCTTATAGATCATGTAGTTCAAACACCCCTGCCATGGGCAGGGACACCTTCCACCAGACCAGGTTTCTCAAAGCCCCATCCAACTTGGCCTTCAACATTTCCAGGGAGGGGACAGCCATAGCTTCTCTGGGCAACCTGTGTCAGGTCTCCTTAGGCTAAAATTAACTTCTGTTAACATCCCTCTTCAGTCACATCTTTGGTGGTTTCAGAAGCTTAGCAGGGACAAGACACATATGCTTTACATACATTAAACATTTCTCAGGCTATCCACATCCTTGGAAGTATTTCCTCTGGCAAACATACAGCTTATTTTTTACGATCTGTTTTTAGGAAACCTGAAAAAGATATAGTCTATGCCTCCAAAAAAAAAAACCAAACTAAAACCCCAAACCTCAGTGTACTTAAGTTCATGTTACCTTCAAACACAATAATTTTCTCTCACATACACCTCGATACCCAGTAGTTTATATTCTCACTAGGGCCATTCATTACTTAAAATGTTACTGGGAGAACTCAAGCACCAAGAAAACAATGAAGACATAGGTACAAATGGCTCCCTAGTCTAGGTGAGCTGCTGCAGTTGCTGCTGTTACTTCCAAGGATGGATGGCTGATCAACTGTTGAGAACTGGCTATGCCGGTTTTCGTATTTTGCAATAGTCCCATTCAATGATTAGAGTAACCAACTGAATAACCTGTTGCTGTGACTCAGCACTTTACCTTATTTTTCCTTTCTATAACTTTCCCTTAGACTGAGATGGATTTCCTGTAGAAGTTTCAGGGCTTAACTAAATAGCTATTAACGCCTTGATTTCTTGCTTTTCCTGAAACATTAATTAATTGCTTGAACTTTTTCTTCAGATGCTACTACTAGGTAGCTGCTCTCTCACTGTGGTTGTCTCAACTGCAGCCACACTTTTTCCCTTCTTAAAGCAGCAAGGCACAGTTTACACATTATATAGACATGTCTGGAGGATATCTTATGTGCAAGGCTGCTACCTACGTCAGGTTTCCTATCTGCATAAGAGTATAGTTTCTTCATCAGAGAATGACAAATAAGGCTGGAGCCATGTTATGCGACACCAGGAATAGCAGCACTGGGCTGCCCAACCGGGGAAGGAAAGAAAAAAAAAAAAAAAGGTCAAAAAAGAAAAGAAATCTTGCTTTCACCGGTCTCACAATGCCTTAACATGAAAGACTTGCAAAGGGGAAGAAGAGCACTGAAGAATGCATCAGTGGGCTAGTCTTCAGTTTAAGCATTGCTGATCAAAGGCTGTAATTAATTATAAAGGCAAAAGCTATCACTGAGATGTGTAGGTTAGGAGAGAAAGCAAAAATGTAGAGTTCTTTGCCGCTCCAGTGAAAAATGGCTAAGTTTTGTAGTAGAGCTGCAATTCATTCACAACTGGAAAACACTTCCATTTCAAGAGGAAGAAAGCTTCTACTACTCTGGAGACTTGCAATTGTAAACTCAGCTTTTGCTGCCAGAATTGAGCAACTTAATTTGCAAGTCAATCCCTGATTTGCACTATTTTTAACATCTTTTAGACAGAAAAACACAGGCTTTTGGTTGATGATTGAAAAGCATCAAGTCTCTTTAGAGAAGTTACTGAGAGGAAAGGAAAGGAACTGAAGTGTCAGAAAATGCGAAGATGAAAGCAAATAAGGCAAAACTGGCTCACTGCATTTAACTGAAACAAAGCAAATGGAATGGTTAATGACGTGCAAGCCAACCTTTAGGCAAGAAATCATGGGTACGTTTTTATTGTTCTCTGTATCAACAACGTTGAGTTTGCTGATCTTCAAAAAAAAAAAGTGAAAAGTCACACACATAAACAGAGAACATCACTATAATCTTTGCTATTCTGAAAACTGTTTTCAAGTTTCCTCTCTGCCAAAGTGAACAGTAGACATCAGGACCACATTTATACTCTTGAAGAGCCTTAAGCAGAAACAAAGGACTAGAGTGAGATATTAACTAAGACAAAACTTTCTGCTCTCTTCCAGCTTGGAATGCATAGCACAGTGTAACTGTATTCCTGAAACTTTAGAATAAGTAAGCCTTTATGCGCACATTTTGTGACAGATGCAGTCACAAGAATAACTGAACATGAAACAGTCACACTCCATCAGAACTTGTGTTGTAGTCCAGAAACAGTCTTGAATTGACTCACTTCACATCTAACAACCATTTACACAGAGATCAGAGTTACAAGCCTTTACCTCCACAAATCCGCAGAACGAAAGCATGCTCCGTATCATAGTGGCCATGGGGTATTTCCAACAGCACTACTTTTTTATCCAATGGGAAAGAAGCAGCATCACACTTCTGCAAAATCGAGCGCAATAATTTTGAGACGGGGATGATTTTTGTAGCAAGACAGAAGCTCAAAAGTAGATCAAAAAAATCCAAAGACTTCAGTTTACAGTCTGACGCACTACAGAAGGAAAGCAGGTCTCATGCTGCACAGTGCTGTAAACTGATTCTCAATTTACAGATTTCAATAAGCAGTAACGGACAACTATCTGGCAAGTCACAACGGAAGCAATCTAATAACTATGACTATGATCCCCATGAGCTATTTTAGAGGTCACCTACACCGCGATCTTCAGTATCTTAAACGCTATTGAAGAAAGAGGCATGCTGACGGCGGGTAATCCATGCCTTGGGATGACTGGCAAGCACAGGAAAAGAAAAAGTTCTGCCAGGTAGATTTCTACTGTGCAAGCTACCTTTTAAACAACAAGATGCCAGGTTTAGAGGCTACAGGTGCTTTTTGTTGTTATTTCAGTCAGAAGTCTAAACCAGTCAGAAAAGGAGACACTACTACATGAAACCAGTAAGCAGACGACTGTAAACATGCTAGTCTCTACACATACCACTCTATGCCTACAGCTGCCATTGAAATTTATCTGAAAGCTTAACAAATAAGACATCTGATCATACAAAACAGTCAAAAGACTACCTCAGCTTCCTCTTGCAACTTCGGCAATATACCTTTCCTATCTCATTCTACCATGACTTTTTTCCTATTCTTTTTCTATGCTAACCCAGACACATGCATCAAGGCTAACACTGGAACTTCTTTGCCCTTAAAGCATATTGAGGTCGAATTCCAAATTCAATTCTCTGCTGGTCAAAGGCAGACCTAATAAAGAACCAAGCTTAAAAAGTCAGCATTTCAAGCACTGTATTTCAACAACATGTTGCACCGCTACTCCAAATGAGAATTCATACATATTGAGTCAGAGGGATGATATTCACCATTTGGATATCCCAGTTTTCATCAAGTTAGATGGTTGTCATTCAAAAAAATAGAAAAGTTGACCAGAAAGAAATCCCACACACAATCTTCAAACAAGAAAACAAACATGGAAGACGTGGCCCAAGAAGATCTCACTACATTGACTTTGGGCTACAGAAAGCCCAACCTTAACCTAAAAAGGAACAGCCAAATATAACACTATACTTATCCTTAAGTATTTAAGAAAATGCCTATCTTAATTTACAAGTACCCAGTTTTTGAGATTTTAGCAATAATAAGTGTCTATGTGTACTAGTAACTGTTTTGACATAGAAGTCAGAAGTCATGTAGGCAAGCCAATATTTACAATTCTGGTTTCTACTGAATTCTTCCATTGCACCACTCAAGACGGAATGCATTATTAGCATTTCATATCCACTGGGATGGTAAAAAGCAGCCTGTCAGCCAATTATTTAAAAAAAAAAAAAAAGACTTCCAGTGACTTTTATAATAAAAACATTCTCAAGCTATCCAACAGTTTTCATTTGTTTTTAGTTTGTGTCCTTTGTGCCAAGCATTTGAAATACATATTTTAGTCTGGTTAGTGGTCTGGTTAGTCACTTAAGTTTGGTCACGACTGCTTTTCACAGAAAACACAAATAAAAATCTTTTCATTTTCCAAACAGGTATGAAGTAATTTGCATCCCACCACAATGTTTTTCCCCCGAAGAACACAGAGAACATTTACTGCCTTAACTTCTAACATGCTACCTTCAAAAATGATGGCAAAACTTTTACTGACTTTGTGTTTAGTCTAGATAAGAAAATAGCCAACAAAAACAACTAAAAGCAAATCATTTTATTTTTACTAACATGTCCATGTACAGGCTCAAATTCATCCTAGCTAAGAACATCACAATAAGCCAAGAAAATACTACAGAAGTCACACTAACACAGCTTACAGAAAAAAAGAAAGATCAACGTCCTGTCTGTTTACACACTAAGCCACCGCATAGATCTGAAAGTTTAGCTACAGGCATTAAGTCTGAAATCAGCCCAACAGTCTGTGTTTGCAACGTGCTTCAGCTTCAGAGCAAAAGAGAACACCGCATTAGAAAGATCGGTATAGAACAGGCATCTAATTCAGATTTAATATAATTTTGTTCAGTTTGTTCATCCTTTCTGAGACTGTGGTATCAATAATACACTAAGCTGCGCTCGGACACTTCGGAAAATCACGTCTGGCATTGTTAACGTCTGGCACAGTTAATCAGTTTACACCACATCTAAAGCTTCTGACAGCTTCTGCAAATATTTTTTCCCCCTATTTGACACACGAGGGCCCTAGCCTATCGCCAGATCTTGTCACTACACAGATTATCTGGTCACGCAGCACAGACAGACCAGACATCCCCAAATGACAGCACAGCCTGATGGAGAGTTACGGCTGCAGCCGCCTCTCCTTCCTTTTCCAGCCTGCAGAACTCAGCCGTCAGTTCTCCGACACCTTACCGACACGACCAGCTTCCAACACACAGCACGACGGCCAGCACTGCTGCCCCCACCACGGGAGCTGAGGGCCGGGGGGGGGAAGGAGGGCCGACCCCCGCTCCCCAAACACCCCCCCCCCCCCCACCCACGCCACCCCCCCCCCACCGCC
>Ga0181612_145097_pt1 | contig 20792 bp, 16 predicted proteins | sample HoacroProtozoa21_FD_119630 | JGI IMG/M metagenome (GOLD analysis project Ga0181612, IMG submission 119630) | Hoatzin crop microbial communities from Cojedes, Venezuel. Combined Assembly of Gp0051906, Gp0051904, Gp0051908
AGCGGGGCAGAATCCAGTAACATCCTTTGGATGGTTGGACTGGCAGATTGCAGGAAACTGTGTTGATGGTACCTGCCAAGTCACCAATCAGTCTGAATCAATTAATTGTCAAACTGGCACACAAATCCTAGCAGGAAGCTCCGTGTCTCATTCCGGTTGGTCGTCTTTGTTTTTCTATTTTTATCAATCCAATGTCAAATTTATTTAAAAAAATAGCTTCATTCTTTTGTATGAAGGTTCATCTTTTTGTTTACTGACATCTTGAGTATCCGTACTTCTTGTAACTCTGTAGATAATGCATCAAAGTCAATACAGCCTGATTTTGGTAGTGTTTAATGTTTTCTGGATAACAAATTGTTTTCAGAAACTGAAAATATTATTCAAGGGAAGATATTTTTAAGATAGCAGAAGTTAAAGCATCAGTGACTACACTGGAAAAGAAAATATGTTTTATTTCTTCATTAGCAATATCCTCTAGCCACTACACTTAAAAGTTTTATTTTCTATTTTTCCATGTGTCTCTCCAACGCTAATATCGCTGTTGACTTCACATAAATGACCTTGTTTATGTCTTCATATTTATTCATAGCATCAAGCTATGATATAGTATACAAATGTAATATACACATGACTAACAGCATTTAAATTAAATACAGTCTGTAGCAGAAGCAGCTGTCTCCTTGGGGATAGTGAGGTCCGTCCCCACCAACCTTATTCCTGTTGGTAAAATCTTTCTAAGCCTTATTTCCTGCAGGGCAGAGGACATGCCAGCCCCAGGCTGACACTGGGGCAGCAGGCACACATAGAGCATGAGTTGCCCCATGCAGCCCTTGTGAATGACCCCACCACCTAGGAAGCATTACAGCTACCTTTTGTCTATATATTACTTTCTTCTGGCCTATTTTTGCACCAGATCTATCTCTGCCTTATCCCCTTGCCTGACCAAATGCCTCTGAAGATACGAGGCTCCAACCCCAGCAGGAGCAACATTTCATAGCACAGTGGGAGCAACCCATGTCCTCATACCCTCTGTTGCAAAATCTGGGGTAACATTGATTAAAGCTGCTGTGGTGTGGACAGAAGCTACTTGCTTGGCTGCACCAGCACTCACAAATCCGCCACCTTACCCCTAGTTTTTGAGTAAAATGTAGCGCTCTTCATAAGTGAGTTGGGAGCTGCAATGTGAGCTCTATGCAAAGAACTGCTCTTCAGTGGACTCACTTGGCAAAAAAGTTTATTTTTTCATAAGTGCAACTTTCTTTAAGGTCTTTTTTTGTCAGTGTGTGGAAGGCACGATACGCTTGTAGAAGTGGGGGCCTGGACTGCAGAAAGCAGGTGTTCCCTTCCAGTCCCGCGTTGCCATCAACGGTCTCAAGACATATGTCATCATGCATGGAAAGGTAGTCTGAGCTGCAGCAAAAACGCATATGTAACTAGATAAGTTTGTATCGAATGAAAAAGATTTGCAAATGTTTCAGGAAAGAAATGAATGTTAAATACTGTAGGCTGTGCAGCATCTAGGATAATCTTGTAACCTAAGATGGCCCCACAGGTTCAGCACTGGGTGGGTCAAGGGCCTGATGCATCCCTCAGGACATGAAGCACTCTGGGTCCTGCCAGGCATAGACCATCAATATCAATGCCAGATCTTAACACTGCATTTGACCTGGTGTCTCCATTTCTCTCACAGTAACCATTGCACACAATATGGATTTTGTGTCAGTGTTAGGACACCGCAGGCAGACGAATATTGGATGTCCTGGTATCTAATGATAATGATGAACACTTCTCCTCATGCAAAGTTATCACATCAGAAAATTCCTGAACACTTTCGAATCAGCTGAGTGGGTTCAGACCAGCCTAGCGCTCTGTATTGTGTGGCCACCGTGGCTCTAACCTGGTAGCAGAAGCCCTGCCAGATGATGACTGAGCGGGGATCCTGGGCAGCCCGTGGTCTGTCATATCCATGGTTTCAGCCTTCTCCTAGACCGCAAGCGTTGCTCCCATTCATGCCAGAAAGGAACTGCACTGGGGCAATATTCACCTTGGCTCTAGCAAGCCCAAGCACGAGAGAGATCAAAAGGCCAAAAAGTAAGAATAAGATCTGACATAATTTTCAGAAATACAGATCCTCTGAAGAACAAAGCATAAATGCACAAGTGCATGTCTGCTCTGGAGGCGAAATCATTGTCTGCACACGCAGCCGGAGAACTTGAGTGCTCAACTTTTCCCACAGCCAGACACTCACATGCCCAAATACAAAATTACATATGAAATCTTAGTAATTCTTAATGTGTTTTAATCCATCCCTTAGGGTTTATTTGGATGCTTGCCACTCCGTTTCCACATCAGTGCATTATTCAGAAAGTTAAACCTATTAAAAAGTTGCTTTGTGTTGGCTAAAGGATAGAGTTTGAATTGCTGTACAAAGGATTTTTCCACTGATGAACCTACTGTATGGTGACTCTGCCTCCACACTTCTCCATTTAATTTTGTTTCTCGACTTAAAACTTGGTGTCAGGATAGCTCCTGTTATATGTCTATGTGATTTTGATTACATTATACTACAGAAGTAGCAGTGGCCTTCCTTCAAGTCTAGGTGAGAAGCTAATTGGTTTCAAACTGTTTCATATATGCTGAAGTTATAGTTGTCAATTATTTTTCTGGAACCATAATAATTTCTCAGACTGAACTCTGCTTAGTTAAAGAGTTTTAAAAGCTAAAATAATTAAATAACAGACTTTATTTCCCTTGTTTTCTTCTGCTTTCACATTCAAAATCCTTTGGTTCCTGACCTCCAGATCCTGTTAATTTTGATCAGCTTTCATTCTGAATTTAAATTGTGCTGTGTTCTCTTCTTTCAATTTAGTATTGTGTTAATATAATTCACATTGCTTAAATTTACTTTAAGATCTGGTGCCGAAGAAGATGTGGCAAGGTCATTTAATAAGCTTGCTATTCATGCTTACTTTTAATGTCTTTTTACTGATCTAATCAATAATTTTAAGGCAGCATTGCACCATCTTTGCAGCCATCTCTCGCCTAACCGATTACAAATTCTTTTTAATAGATATTCACGGCTAATGTGCTGTTATAAAATTTAACTATAGAGATGCAATAGTGCTGAATGCACACAGAATTGCCTTCAAAATTTCAGTTGAGAGTTACACAAAATTATTATCCAGTTTACAAAAAGAGAAATGCTTCTGCAAACAATGCATTAGCTGTGTGTTTGTCGCAACACCACATTCAAAACTCATGTTTGGTGACTCACAGATATAGCAGTCTTTTAGTATTCTCTGGGTAATATGTTGTTGTCACAGAACATTTATCACTTTTGATACGTAATTATCTGTAAAACAGGGATTAGGATTTTGTTGGGTAAGGCCCAGCCGTATGTGAAATCAGAACAAGGGTCATTACCTTTAATGCCTTTTTATCTCTTCGGATGCTGGAACAATTATGTTTGGAAAGAAGGAGGACTGGGAGTGAGAACGGGCATATTCCAAGGTGTTCGAGACATCTGTTTGCCTGGATCAGCATTCAAGACAAAAAGGGAAAACAGGAGATTCAACCAAAAATTAGCAGATAATACTTCTCAAAGGCACATAGCAAAAGCCATCACAAGGAATGAAGCATGTGCTGGAGAGGGGTGGGATGCTGGTGGAGAAGGGTGACTGGATTTCCTAATGCAGGAAGAGGGATCTCCTTGGCTGCGTATGGCCAAAGCCATTTTTCCAATTTTAGCACTCTGTTTTCAAAAATGACTTGGGGTTTAACCAATGGAAATGAATAGATTTAATATTGAAGCCTGGGGGAGTTCGCTTTAGGTTTCGACGGTTTTTACATAAAAAGCCAATATACATTTTACGAGTGTTAGGAACGCAGGATTCACCTTGCCAGCTCAGATTAATCTAGTGCAAGATCCATCTATCAACCGTAGCCACTATCGATGTCTGATACTTCTCAAATAGTTTTTGGATAGATCTATAACAACTTCTCACCCTGACCCTGAGCAGCCAGATAACTTCTCTCCTGGTGTGCGGGGATTTATGACTCACACGTATTTCTATTCTTTCAGTGTAACTGCAGACATTTTATTGGGGTATTTTTGTTTTATTTCAAATATTTTTTCTAATCCTCTTTGAATCTTACTGAGCTTCCCTATTATTAGCTGTAAGGCTGAGCCAGTGTCTGTGCCGCTCGGTATGTTTATCCAAAAGAACCCGTTAAAAAAGATGCTTATAGAGCCAGACACACTGCTCTGGAAACCTGGAGCACAGACATCTGATCCTGCTCCCACTGACATCAGGAGAACTGCTGCCGGTGACGTACGTGGGAAGCAGAGGAGATCCTGCAGGTGTGGATTTTTACGGCTTTATACGAGGTGCCACGAAGTCGTGATCAAAGCTGCGTCGTCTGAGGTGTGCGCAGCGCTTGCGAGCGAGATCCGAGCGCCTGCTGGGGCCTCTCCGAGACAGCGGGCTGACGCGCGGTGGGCACAGATGAGGAGAGGGTTTGCAGGAGCTCCAAATAACCTTTAAAGAACTGCTTGCTTCTCCTACCCGCTTGCATTTGGTGCGGTGTGCTCGTCTTCCCACTTACCTGCTAGTTAAAGCGAATGAAGCAGCGAGGGGACCCCCTGCTCTGCCCACTGGAGAAGGCTTTCTGGAGCACACACAGGGAAAGGGAACTTAATTTTCTTGTCTTCTGGTGACTTTATCCATGTATAGAGACTCCTGCAGAGTGCCATGAAGCCAAGATTAATGTTCTAAAAATGGACTAGATGATCGCTGCAAGTCCCTTCCAACTGAAAATATAATATTCTTTTCTGTTCTGTTCTGTTCTGTTCTGTTCTGTTATATTCTATTCTATTCTATTCTATTCTATTCTATTCTATTCTATTCTATTCTATTCTAATTACCAAATGCCACCCAAAGAACGATCTGACAGAAGGTACCTGCTAGCATAAACTGTGTTGCACTTGGGGGCTGGGGGGAAGACTGGTTTGGAATAGCTTTTTTTCTGTTCAGTTGAAAATGTATTTCGTGACTTCAGAGATCAGGCTGCAAGACCCAGAAAACAATTCTTTCTCCAGATTGAGAGCACGAGCTGCAGCAGCTGGTTCTGCTTGTTCATTCTGCCAACGTGCCCCTGGCCCGATGAGGAGAGGCCACATATTGAGAAGTGCAAGTAATTCGCTTTCCACACCAATTCATTTTTTGGCTCCTTCACTAAGATTAATTTTTGTCCTTCATATATAATAGCACCTTTAACTAGCACAACAGAAACAGCTTTATGAATATCAGCAAACAAATCTCCAGCCAGGTTGCCAGCTACTGTGATAGGTTTGCGTGAGAGACATCTGTCCAACAGCAACTTGACCAAGACCACCAGCAGAGCAGCAGTCGCAGTCCCTCGTGCTGACTTCAAGCTGGTAACCTCCAAAGACTGAATGAAAAGTTGAGATTTTCTCAGTTCTGTTCCCAGCACTCTGAAATTTCTTGTCTGTTTCTAAAAAAAATGCTCTTTATTTTGCACTTGGCATGAGAAATGCCCCAGAATGCAGCACAAATCTTTAAAAGCAAAGTAACCTGCTCTTCTTTCCATGGAGTCTATGCACAGGCTTTTCTCCAAGGTCTCATCTTCGTTATCCGGAAGATAATTGGACAAATTTCAGCCCACATCATAGTCACAGCCTGAATAAAATTTAAATTTATCTGAATAAAATAAAATCCCAGCTAAGTATATCCTGAAACTGGAACCTAGGGCTGAAATGTAAATCCCTTGGATCAGCACACAAACCCACTTCTAAGTCCAAAACCACAACGGACCTGCTCGTCTGTGAAGGCATGGTCGCATTCACATGAGCAAAGCTATTTTTGTAAAGCTTTGGCTTTTCGTGGCAGGAATTTTAGATCTAATTTCTACAATTTGAGGCTGAGCAGCTATGCAACATATGTTGTGCAATGCAGAACGGAGTATCTGACCCTCCACTCCAGCACTTCTCAGCCTCCTGCTCCCCAGCATCCTTTTCTGAGCCCTCGGGTCCCAGTTTGTGCACAAAGTGCCAGCTTTTCCCTCCTTTCTGTGCCAGCCCCAATCTCCTGTCTGTTCTAAATACGATCTTGGCAATGGTTTAAACGTTTGGTTGAAGTATGTTGTTTTAACCGATACGCTTTTTCTGCGCAATTCCTTTACAAGAACACGCCAGACTGATTTGAAAATGTCTGATGGGGGAACGGCTTGTTTGCCTTTCCACCCAGGAACAAGAACGCTCTTAAAAAGCACAATTACACTGGAATGATGGGATCTACACCAATACAGGTGAAGCAGTGCAACCTCCTGGCGCTCGCAAGGCTTTTCTCCAGTTTGCAGCATCACTCCTTGCCATGACTACTCGGTCCCTGCTTCTGTCACATTTAGCATCTCTCAGTCCCCACACCAGGGTCTCAGGGCAGGGTAGACAAAGCCCACCAGTCCTCTGTCATGATCTCCAGGCCATTCTAAAAGAAATGTAATTGATAGTTCAAATCTGAATTTCCAGCATGCCCTGAAGCTGGCTGAGCATATTCTTCCATCTTCAGTTTCTAATATGCCTGTGTTTGTCCTTGTTGTACAAGTAGTTCTTGGCTAGACATAACTGTCAACTTTGCTGGAGACACAGTGTAAATATTTTGCACTTGTACAGCACTGTAGTCGCTGAAGGAAATTGTGCTGCATACCAGTCTGTGCCGGGTTAACAGCAAAAGCAAGTTTTCTCATCTCTTTGGAGCAGCTCAATCTGTAGCGTGGTGCATGATTTAGCAGCGTTTGTGATGTTTCCCTGATTAATTCTTAAGCAGGTCTCCTAGCAACAGACGAAGGGAGACCACAAGTACTTTGCCATAGGAGAAACATCTTCCTATTTTCGCGTGGTGTCAAGTATTAGGATTCTTGCTTTCCCGTTTATGAATGTGCTCAGAGGCGTCTGGCACACAGTCACTTCTCCACATACACGTTCCTGAGATAAGGCACTGGGTTAGGAAAGCTTCTCTAGGCATGATAAAAATAAGTAAGTAATTTCTTAAAATTCTAGCAACTGGATTTGAAACTCACCATAATTATTTGATTAAAATGTTTCTTAAATAATGCCAGGTTCAATTTTAGAGAATTTTAGGATACTTTCGGTACCCTTCTAGGTAATTCACAGATGAAAAGAGTGAGAAAAGTAAGGCGAGACTCTTTTTTTTGATATTTCTACACACAGAACAACTGTATTTGCAGTTAGTTTCCACTGCTACAAAAGCTGCATGGAAATATATGTTTGAGATCCTGTCCAATATGATCAGAAAAAGTGATATTAGAATGTGATCCTTATACATTTTTTATATATGAAACTGAAATAAAATTGCAGTAGAATAAAAGCACCACTTCCATTATTTCTTTTTACCTTCCAGCCTATAAAAGCCTACTCCTTTAAGAATTAGGCACAGTGCCGACAGAAGAAAGTGTCATTAGCAAAAAAGCAACACGCTTCCACTGAAACACAACGTGTCAGTAGAACTCGTCTGTGATTTGGACTAAAATTGTACCAAAAGACTGCAGCACTTGTGCATCTTCCTGGAAAAATAAAGGTGGAGCCTCAATGGCAGATTTGTCTTTGCACTCAAGGAAACTCCATTGGGCATGCTGAGAGGAAAGAGCTGGTGTTTTCCTAAGGGCAGTAAGACAACAAATCAGCCCATGGGAAAGACAGTTGGATAACTGTAAGCTGTTAAATCCTTAATTGAAGGACAGTATGAAGGAATCTCAGCAGACACACAAGGAAGGCAATTGTCTTCTCCCCAGTTCTAATAAAATTGTTGTTTCAATGGATTTATTCATTGGCTTCAGGATTAGATGCTTTCCTTAGATGTGTCTTCATGATCTGCAATTAAAATTAATATCACATCAGAATGCAGATACCAAGGTGGAAAAGCAGTTAAAGTGCTAAAGAGTTGAGAAATAAGTGCTTAGCTGAGGGGCTAGACCTCTTCAGGAAAGAAAATCTAATAAAACACACTTGTTTTCCTATAAATTGTGCCTGGTGAAGCAGGACTTTATATGAAATAAATCCCCACTTTAGAGTGAATATTCTGTGTGTATGAATTACTGCTTGTGTAAAGATTTGCAAGATGGAGCTCTCGACATACATTCCTGGGTCATTACCTTTAAATCGAGTCTTGAAAGCTAAATACTGCGTGGCTGTCATTTCTGAAGACCGCACGGTGAGTATTTCCATGAGTATGCAGGTGGGATGGGCTGATGGACCGAGAGGTGGGTTTGGGTTCCCCCATGCTGGGGAGCGGGGAAGGGATGGCGAGGTCTCCAATCCCCTGGCATGCACGCAGGGATGCTGCTCCATCCCGTGCCCAGAGCTCGGCACTGCTTCCAGCTCAGCTCATCCTCTGCTTAGCTGCCTCCTAGGGCAGATGCATTCAAAAGTACGAAGCCTCAGCTCACCTATTTCCAATTCTCAGCTCTCTGCTCCCCTGCATGGTGAGCAAGCACTTCTCTATGCTGAGAAACAGCTTGACAATTTAAAGAAGCGTAGAAGACTATCCATCATTAATATGAAGCCTTAAAAGTATGTTTAATTTTGTTGTCTTCGGGAAACTAGCAGACTAAAATCCCAGCTGCTCAAAATATGTCAGCATTAACTGCAACTGCAGGGCTTTGAGACTAAATCGTAGAAGCCACGTTGATTTATACGTCTGCCTGCTTCTGCGGTGCAAAGCTCTGTCTCTGTTTGCCTTTCATCATTGGCTCATTATTGACACGTCCCATCGTACTTGTTTGAATTTTATTCTCCAGATTTGGAGGCCAGTGCCTGAAGGAGCTGCCATCTTCACAGAGGTTGAGCTACCACAGCACAACCCAGTTCTGATTTTCTTGTCTTGTGCTAGTAGGATACCCTTTGAAAGGGACACTGGGTGCAGCTTTTATAGCCATGCCCACCTTGCAACATTAATACCCCACTTCTCCCACAGAAACGTATTTCAGAAGACAAAGGGTAGTGTGGGTTCCATATCCTTTCAGCAGATGGCATCAATTAATCCATCTTTTAACACAAAATGTTAATATTTTATAAGAATGAGAGAACATTCACGTATTTTATTCCCCTTCCCACAGGCATACACTTAAAAACTGTTTCCTAACTTATCTTAATTCATATCTCCTATTTCATAATTACCATTTTACTATACTTTCTGCCCCTGTCATAGCTTAGTTGTGTTTTTTGAAATTTAATCAAATAATAATTAAATTCTGAGGGTAACACCTCTGGTTATCTCTTCATAATTAAACTTTACTTTTTTTCTTCAGAAATATTTGAAAGGAAAAGGCAATTGCGTGTAAGAACACATGCATATCATTTGTGTGTGAGTTGGATGACTGAAGTGACTTTGGCAGGGAACTCAGGGGAGATATACTTAATGTATTCAGACACTGGCTTTTTGGAATTTTTCTTTTTTCTTTTGGGATTGGTTAACTAGTTTCAAGAAGTTCCGAATACAAAACCCAAGAGGTTTGTAAGTCTTCTATCTTAAACGTTGTTTCTGCTGAGCAAGGTAGGCATTACAACTTGTTCTCCTTTTTGCCTTCCCTCACAGGCAGACTAAATGATGCTACTGTTTAACATAACTCAAAATTCTTTCCTAGATGTGTTCAAGGAGGATCTGTCAAAATTTGCATAATGGGGCATTGGATCTTCCCTGAAAACCTAGGGCAAAATCCAGATCTCACTCTGCTGAAGAGGAGTGAGATAGAGTTAGGGTGCCGTTAACACGGTGAGAGCTGTGCCCAGGCTACTGTTCTGCTTAGGCAACAATCTTTCTTCGCTTGAGGCAAGGGTTACTTGGCATCTGAGCTTCACAAAGAAAAAAAAATCACACCATAACCCTCTCAATATTTCACAGTTTACATTGACAAAATTGTTCTTAATATTTTATTGGACTATCTCCTCACTAGACAGCTTTGAGGTTATTTGCCTCAAAATAAATAATGGTCAAGAAGATCTAAAATAATAGCTTTTTATTCTACAGTTATTTACAGCCCCATGATTAAGTCATGACACTGCAGAATATGCAAAGAGGTGATTATAACATTGTCAGTGTCAAGCAAGGTGTTTGACAAGACTTAGCTTGGCAAGTACATCCCCAGCTGTGACAGATGTGCCAGCGAGTAGATAGAACATCGTTTTCGTCTATCAGCAAAGGAAAGTGAGATTTGAAAAGTGCTGTCAGAGATGAAGGCAGAATATTATTATGATGATAGAGAATGTGATGCAAGTTTCCCCAAAGCTGAACTTAGAGCAGGGCAAAGAGAAGGAACAGTAAATAATAATCAGTGCATATGTTACAGGCAGAATGATGTGTTTGTTCTTGGTTATGTGGAATAATTCTCCAAGTAAAATGGGCTGTTAAGTATTACTCATCAATGTTTCTTACTTTCTTAGATTACAAGGCTTTACAGCACTCTCTCAGAACCTGATAACAGTTCAGAGTCTCCTTACACAAACCTTGACAACTATACAACATTTTAAATTTAATTACTTTAGATGAAACTGTTCCGTGTACAAAGGTTGTTTTCAAATTAATTAATCTGCTTCCTCCATATGTCACAATTCTCTTTTGTATCCTTCATGATCTTTCAGACATGGACAAAACTCATCTAAGATCCATATGTCTGTATATGTGCTGTTCTGTATTTGTACCTGATTTTTTTTTATTTTACTTTTCATTGAAAAGCTACTTTTAAAATTAATAAAAAGCTTTTAGAATGTCATCTAATGATAATATACTCTATTTTTTTATTATGTGAGAACTGTGATACCTGATACAAGCCTTAATCTCATTCATGTAACAACTACCTAAGGAAGCTATTGGGCATTTGGCCTTTTCATGCAGTCCAAGAGCTGGGAATAACTTAAGCCCATAGATAACCAGCAGGAACTCTGCAGACCACTGCCTAGCTGTCCACAGACCATACAGCTAACTGCTAATATTTGAGAGCAGTTAACACCTAATCCAATTATTTTCCTTGGTGAAGAAAAAAAAAATAGAGAGCACTATCTCTCTGGGTTTACAACATCTAGGTTTTAATCCTATAATTAGCATTGTAGTGGCTTATGCTGGTAGCATGAGATTTTCAAAGTTAACAGCTTTGCTACCCATATTAGAACCCTTAGGGTGTCCCAGTTCAAACTCTTGAAATAATTATAATAATAATAATTAAAAAGAAAAAAAGAGACAGGAATCTTACGGCTGTCCTGTGTCCTCATATAGAATATTTGCTGACAAAAATGAGCACCTCGTTATTTTTCAGTGGTTCTCAGAGACTGGGCTGGCTGAGGACAATCCTGTTGCATCCTCACATTTTTCCATACAAAATCTCAGTAAAAGAGCTCTGGGTCTCGGAAACCCCTGGGCCTCTTGACCAAGGCAGGGCTGCTGCGACCCAGAGAAAAGAGAGTGCTCGAACAAGTGCCGCTCCCAGCTGCAACAGTCTCAGCCATTCCCATTCTGGGAGGGTTTGGAGCTCACTGGGCCAGCAAAATCTTCCCTTGATAACAGTCACAAACATTAGAAAACTATGAATAGTTTCTGCCCAACTCTTTATTATCATGAGGTTTTTTTATCAGAAAGCTGAAAGAAGATTTTTTTCTTCAACCTTACTTTTGTTACTCCTTAGGATAAAAAAATCCAAACAAACATCCATTGCCCAAGTATCGACCTCTGATCCAGAGTCTTAGGGAAATTTTCTAGTTTAAATTTAAAAAATAAAAACAAAAAAAGGTTGGTAACATCAACAGTTAACCGTGGTGACTATCGTCATTGGTCTGCCACAGGAAAGCCGAGAAATCTTAGATATTCTGCTCATCTTGTGCCTCTGTGCCATCACTTTTCAGGCCAGCTACTCTTGAGTGCAAAGCCGCATTTTGCTTTCTCTAGATTTGTTAATATAATGGCGAAAGTCTGGGAGCCAGCTAAGTTTGAAAGACTCTAGCCTTTAGGAGAAGTTCGCGAAGTAGAGGGGAGCTCTTCTGACAACTTTGTTGGGGGTCGGTACATGAGGTTTAGATTTTTCTGGATCCTGCTTCATCTTTTTCAGGTTTTGGCAAAACAATGGAGCTCCGTCTTCAGGGGATGCACTGGAGAACGACAGGAGCAGAATATATATTAACAGTAATATACCATTGTTAGGAATCCACTGATAAAACAGTTATTCCTTTGGTAAATTAAAACAGCACAGTAAGTGCTACATAAAAAAGAAAAACATGTAGCCAACTTCTAATCTAAGGTTTGTTTTTCTTTCTTTTCCTCTTTTTTTTGTGGGATTTTTTTGGCCACATTGAGGACACATAGCAAAAAGTACATGGTTTTCACTTCAGATTTTACTGAGGAATTTTAAATACATCTTAAACCATGAAGGATGAGGTGTGGAATACCAAGAATTATCCATGCTACAGAAAAAAAGGAGAAGTTTTTAGCATAGTTTTGTCCACAGCTCTTCTTTACGAAAACCAGCCAAACAGGGAGAAGGACGGCAAAATGAGAAGACGATGGTTTATTACTGGCAAAAACTCCAAATCTGGGGAGCCTGACACAAGACTCAAAATGTGACAATTTAATTATATGAAATTTCAGAAGATGTGGAATACTATTCTGCATATCTTACTGAAACACACTGCACAATATTCTGCCTCAAATGTGGAGCCATTTAATTTATAAGGCAACTTTAAAATCAAAGTGAACACATCTCTCACTCCAAGTGAGTGCGGCTTGGCAGGTCCTTTACAGACGAGAATAGTTAAGCCCTGGTGCAGACTGTAAAGTTCTGGTTCACAGAGGCAGAAACTACAGAAGGGGAATAAATCCTTAACAATATCTATGACTGAGGGGAGAAGTATGCCCCTGAAAATCAGAAGGGAAATCAAAAGAGTCATTGGTGTGGGAATTTTTACCTCCAGATTAAAGGGTTCAGAGAAGTACAGGCTGTTTATGTAAGAAAAACATCTTTAGAGCAGGCAGAAGAAAAAAAGATAACAAGCATATAGGAGTATTTGCTCGAAGAAGTCAATGAAAAATGAGTATTCATTACTAGAGAAGAAACATTTGCACAGTTCAGCAAACAGCCGAAGAGCAACGGAGTAAAAGGCAGAAAGCACAACAAACGTTGAGTGTGATCCCAAGAAATGAATTTAACAATCTTAAACTCATGTTTGATTGAATGGGTCTGTAACTCAGTTTGGACCATCAGTGTGAGTGAGATAAATAATTTGATGCACAGAAAGAAACCAGGCTGAAATCTGCAAAAGTGCCTAGCGATCAAATCGACGAAGTTATTCAAGTGACTAAACATGTACAGAAGTATCAAAGTAGATTCTCTCAACAGCACCTAGATACTTCCACATACCCTTGGCCCCAACTCAAGTCCTTGAAACGACCTAGGGTCAGATTTGTGGGGTTATTCAACAGCCTAAAATATATACATAAACACTAATGGGACCTACATAATTGCTTAACTAATTCAATTGCTTGACTTCTGTTTAAAATTTCAACTAATATATCCTACTGGGCTTTGAAAAGAAATTGTAGATGCTGAGAATTTATTCACAAAGAGCTGATCTTCACAATGTGGTCTGTAAGAATAACAACATTAAATGCTCTTTGCTGGCATTGGATGTATCTTTTGAACACCTAAATCCAAGCAGCCTGTAGTTATCTTCTGTACTCTACACCGTTTGCTATGACTTTATCAAACATGGCAAAGCAATTTTGCTATTATTTCTCCCAGTATGAAGTTTGAGCTTTATCTTCAGATGTATCAAAATGATTTTGGCTCCGTCTGCACTTGCTAAGTAAAATTAATTGGAATCACATTCACCAGGATCAAAGTAAAATTAAAGAAGATTATTAAACTGGAGACATTATTTTTTTCTGGTTTAGGTAGAGTTAAAACAGAGATTTTTTCCTGTTCTTTCCTGGCCATGGGATTTTTTCTATTCACTCTTAAACCCAAAGAAGTAGACGAGAATTCAGCATAATACTCTGCTTTTTCTTTTCTCTATTACCAGTTAAAAACATGATCCATGCAGCCCTTTTCATTTTAAAATCCCAATAGGAGAATTATAGACTCTTCTATTTCTTAAGAAGGGTACAATTTTCAAACTATATAGGAAAAATGATTAATGAAAAATGGAGCACCAGCACTGATTGAACATTAGTGTATATGCTCAGCCACTAAGCGGGTCTATGTAAGATGTACTTTATACTCAGAACATTGTGTGCATTCAGAATAAGATAATTAGTTTAAAACTGTCCGAGAACTTCCGAACTGCAGATTAAGTTCCATCATCCTCTACAGAAAAAGAGAGCAATTGTCCTCCACTTGCTGCAAATACAATCACGGAAAGGAATGCTTTGCTCTCTCTTGTTTATGTACATAGATATGGCATGCAATTTTAATTTGTTTCTTGGTGAAGATCCTGAGGCTGTTTTCCTCTATTACCTCTAACTCTTTACTTTGTGTCCACTGACAAGACAGGAAAAGGAATAAAAATTGAGTAAGAAAACCTTAAAATTATGTCAACATTTAATCTGAAGATCATCTCTTCCCAGAGTGCTGTTATGTAGCCCTTGATATCCTACATTAAATTACACTTCTGATGGTTCTGTCTGACCTTGAGTTAAAGGTCCATCTCCACCCCTCCTCGTTTTAAGCAAATTTTTAGGTTGAACTCTTAAGACAGAAGAATAAAATATTATTTTCCACTATGATTTTTAGAAGGCAATCAGTTTCTGAAATACTTTCAATTAGTAGAACATGGCAAAGGGCGTCTCAGGCATCTTTCATTTCTGAAAAGAACACAAGCTTTCACCACTAACTTGTCAATGCAATTATATTTGATCTGATGTGTTTCTACTACCTTTCCGTTTATTGTCAAGGACCACATATCTATGACAAACCTTTCAAAATGAGTGAAAAGCTCAAAAATATCTCCTCTGAGTTTGTGTTCAAAAGTTCTGCACATTCTCAAACGTCCCCCTCTCCAGCTGGTTTTCTGGGGTCATGTTTTTCATTCTTACTTTGGTGCTGTGGTTGCTAAGCCTTTAGACATTGTGATACCATAGGAGAAAACCTAAATAACAGTGTATTGTGAGTGCTGACTTAGTAACTAACAAAACGAGAGCTTTACTGCACCACACAAAAGATCCATGTATCCTTACATTTAACAAACTGCTGAAAGACCTATAGTTTAGATAGCAGAAGCTAAGCAGTTCTGTGCTCTAAGTAGGGAAGAGATAAAGGGCTATAAGGCAGAGGAAGGGAAAAGATAAAGAGCACCACTGCAAAATCCATTTTTGATACTATCAATCCCTTTTAGCCATCCCTTTTAGCTAAAAGGTTTGTTTATGCCATCCTGGGTTTTTATTCCAAATATCAAAGTGACAGGAATGATATGAAAAACATAGATTAGAAAACAAACGTCCAAGTGCAATGTTCTCTGAGGTAGGGAAGAGACTTGCTTTATGAAGCCTTGGACAGAGCGAACATGATAGCTCTTTCGTTCTCTGGATTGCAAGCCAGCTGACTGCAAAAGTACTGCTAAACCTCAGGATTTCCCTAAGTCCCCACTTGCGTTAATCAGCAATTACTGCCTGTACTGTGCCAACCACATCAGTTCCTCGAGTTCCCGATGAAGGAAAGGGAAAATTGCTTCTGTCTATCTTGGCAGACCATGTCAAGGAGAGAGCCTTGACCTTCAGGCCAATGGAGGTGGATAACCTCACTCCCATAGCATGCAGAGCTATCACTTCCTGGAGCAGACTGGCCAAGTCCAAACTGCAGAACGCTGGTTTGCATTCCAGTGGGCTGCCTGTGTCTCCTGTGGCTGAGCAGGGATTGTGGGAAGACACTAGGATACATGCGGCATGGACTGTCATGAGAGCAGGGCTTTGGAGCAAAGTAGGAAACAAGCCAGTGTAGACTCGGATCCTTTTTGGAGGAGGGCGAAGAATTATTTGCATAAGCCTTTCATATTGCCAAAATCACCTTTACACCCTGGGCCAGTGTAAAACTGGATCTGGTATATGGGGTCATTAGCTATGCAAGAAAAAGGGCACTTAGTTTTTGATGTGCAATATTTCATTCTACTTTGAAATGAAGAAAAAAATTTTACAAACTGGTGGGAGTCTTTGGAGAAAGCATTAAAAATGATATTTTGCATAGCTACATGACATATTCTAAATGCATGCGAAAACACCAACCAGTTCTTTACAGCATTGCCTCAGTATTAGATTTTGTGGCAACTCTACCCGCAGAGTCCTACTTGTTTGGGAACACCAAACAATACTGATTCCTTCTCTTTTAGAGGTGCTGCTTGGCAGCATTTTGTTAGGAATGACTTTCACTGAGCTTCAGTAGGTGTTCATGTGTTATAGGAGGCCTTACTCTCTATGGTCTTTGTTCACTGCGGGGAGTGATTAAAATAACCAAAGAGATTGCATTCCTATGGCAAATTTAGCCAAGGCATGTCCATACGAGAATAGCTACCAGGCTTTATTCTGTTTAAGTCAGTAGTTGAGCTCACTGTGTACGTGTCTGCACAGTTCAAGGGGTAACCTAAGCTCCAGAAGAGATCACAGGAGCAAAGCAGCATGCATGCAGGGTGGGCAATCAAGAGCCCAGGGCTTCGCAGTGGATTAGGAAGCAAACACCTTCTAAACTGTGGCTTGTGCGAACATGAGGACTTTGGTCTGGATTATCAGGAGGTGGGTAACTCAGCTGCTCTCCACGTTCCTGCACATGGGGACCGATGGCAGCTCTGAGAGTTGTCTCAGTCTGGGCTGGGCCCAGAGCTCCTGATGTTTCTGGCTGCAACTCAGTGATTGACTGCGTAAGTGATATTAGTCCAACTCAGTGCAAAGGTGAGCAGAGCAGTTTAAACCATTCTGCAGCAGTCATTTAAACTAAAGTGGATTGAATTAGGAACAGCCTTTTACAGTCATATACCTGCAGCTGAGGAGAGCTTTAAAAAGCTGTCCTTGACACCTCTTAGCTTTTAGTTATTCTTATCTCCTTGTTTCTTTATGACTCTTGTCATTCAATCCATTGTCCGAGCTGCATCTTGCTCGGAAACAGCTCAGGTCAGTTCCCTGGTTTTCAAGAAAAAAATATGATAGCTAAAGAACAGAGAGTGTCTGAGGGCAGGACCAGGGGCTTGGCAGCCAGGGAGGAGCAGGACCCTGAAAGAGTGGTAGCAGGGCTGGACGTAACCACAGCTGCTCTTCTTCCTCCTGTCCTTCTACATGGGCAGGTGAGGTCTGAGCCTGATCCAGGGCTGAAAAATGCCGTCTCTTTGGTTAAAGACAGAGTAGCTCCTGCAGAGGGACAGCAGCTGCAAATAGTCTGGTGTTATGGTGAAAATTATTAACGGCTCTCCTGATAACAATTATAAGAATTAGATTGACACTTATCCTTCTAACTTTTGCAGGTTCACTCATTTTTTTATGAATTAAGCATCACACAATCCTCTTTTCTGTAAGAAACATCTACAACATTGTGGGTCTATCTGAAATAGGCTTAATAATGTTTTGCATACATTCTACCCCAAATTTAAATTCGGAGTTGTGTCTTAAATCTGTCTGTAGCCCCATATACCCTTAATCTTTTTTTTCACGAGTCACAAATTCTTTCAAAATATTTCACTGCAAATCACACAGAATCCCTTATTATCACTGTGGTGGATTAGAGAAGGGCTTAATCTGCTGGTCCACATAACCGTGCGCTCACAGGAACCGTGCTCTGGGCTGTGGGTCAGGCTGGATGCTCTCTGTTTTGGTGATCATACTCAGTGCGTGTATACACTTCACCACCTCAGTGACCTACTCATTTACTCTGCAGTAATAATATGTAATAAAAAAAAAACCATACAATTTTGCCCAGATATGATATCGTGAATGTGTCAAGTTTGATCTGATCTTGTCTCACCTTGGGCTGGCTTGGGCCGAAGAGGGCTGTGTTTGGCACAGGTACGACGGGGCAGCAGGGCTGGTGTGGTGCCCACGCTCTTGCTGTTCTTGCTCAAGCAACAGCGAAGCACCAGTGCAGCACAAATTAGAGCAAGACTTCATGCTCCCGCTGCCCTCTCACACTGAAATGTTCAAGAAACCGGAGTGGGATCGGTGAAGGCAATCCTCAGATATCCTTTTTAATCAGGTGTTCCTCTCTAGCTTTCAAATGCTGAATGGGGGAATTGTAGAGGCAGCACAAGAGATGCAACACAACGTGTGCACATAATTAAAAAACAGTAGCGGAGTAATTAAAATGATAACAGAGGCAGAAAGGTAACCAGTCTTCAAAGGTGGTTTGAGAAAGCACCAATGTGAAATGGGATTTTTGCCATTAACTTCACTAGGGCTGGGCTTTCCCTACAAATTTAACACCTTCCTAGGTCTCCAACATAACTTTTGTACTTATTAGGAGCTACAAAGTTGAAAATCAAGTAATCTATTTGCATTGCGTCACACTTTCAAAAAATTGCAATAGAAAGTTGTCCCTTAGGAAAATAATATTTTAATTTTAGAGTATAATATTTATTTGATAGCTCAGTGCACTATATCAGCATTTCCTTTTACGTGAAATAATAAGTATGCAGCACAGCGATACAGAATGATATTCTAAAAGACATCTCACGAAGTCCAATTGCACATAATGGTTTATATCGCCTATGCATATGTGCATACACAGTAGAAGTTTTATTTCAGGAAAAAAAAAAAGAAGTGGAAATTTGTAGTATTTGTTACACTTATCAGCCTAGAACACCTTTAAAAGGTTTCTTTTGAAAGATGTTTCTATGTGACCAACAGCAGTTAACAGCAGTTTCTTGGTGCAGACCTCAAGCTATCTTTCTATAAAAGACTGATACTGTGGAGTCCTGTGTACCTATTTCTGCTACGGTCTATGAAAATCCAGTTCCACCACTGCAAAAGCAGTTGTACTTGTGCAGTCGATTTTGTTTAGAAGGGCTACGCTATGCATCTTGTCTGTGTTTTCGTAACAATCCGCTACTGCCTAATAACAATCCATAATGTTCTAAAAATAATAAGCCTAGGTGGTCTGGAAAAACAGAAAATGGAAATCTTGTCACATTTTGTCCAGAGGGAATTCATACATTTTGTTTTGCTCTATTCCCTAAAGGGTACAGCAGATGTACAGGTGCTAGGCTAGAAATTGTTATAATTACAAAACCTGTATTCAGTTCCTCAGAGAGCTTTGAAATTTTCAACATACAGTAGAAACTCGAGCTTTGAAGAGAAAAAAAAATCCATATGCCCATAGAACAATAGAGTACGGGATGATTTCCTGAATGATTTACTGCAGTAAGTCAATCATTAAGAAATACAGCACAATAAAAAAACCTCAGAAGAAGCACCATAAATCTAAATGATATGAAAGCCAGAATTTCTGGACCACAAATGTTTTTTTTACATATATACAACTTGCTTTACACTTTCTGCACCGACAGAGTGGTTATATAAGAATCTATACAGACTGACATCATTCTTCTCCTCACCCTATCTCTGCTGCCTGTGAATTGCAGCTATTTGTTTGCTGTGGTGGGAAAAGTTTTTATTAGTATTAACACAGAAAAATGAATAGAGTTCTGTATGTTCCTATGCAGCTGCAAAAAAAAATGATGCTTACTCTGTATTTACAAATGGTCTATCGTTGATGATGGCACTAGAAGGTTCTCAGGTCCTCGCCTGCAATTGTGTTGTGCTGTTGGGTACCCCACACCATTCTCTCCAGTTTGAGAAGCCATGGGTAAATCCTCTGGTTTCTCGGTCAGCTCCAAAACTTCCTGACAGTGGTATGAGGCTCACAACCTTTCGTCAGTACTGCTGGGACACTCACATCTTCCTTCTAAATCAAGATACAGAATTTATGGAGATCTTCCAGAGACTAGAACATTTTATGTAGGTCTGTCCCAATTATTTGACAATCTGCATTGTTCAGATTTCATCCCTTCCTCATATTATTTGAAATTCATATGGAAATTGAAATGCACTCTAAGACAGTTTCAGATTTCTCCTGGGAGTTTGGCTAAAGTGGCATTTCCTTGTGTTTAGCATTTTAAACCCCGGTTGTGTTTACCTGCAGCCACTTTGCTGCAGGGGAACCACAGCAGCCATCTCAGGGATGAACGGGGAGAAGTTAAGAGTATTTGGTGCCTGGAGCATTTGGTGACTGGCATAGCCCCAAATTATTAATACTGTGATAACAGCTTTAAATCAGGTCCTGTGATGTACATCCTTTTCCTTCTAATCGCTGAGTGGCTTTCTGCTAATCACTGTCACAGCTTATTTAACCTCTTACATTTAGGAGATTGTGCTGAGGCAGTAAGAGTGAGGTGGGGGACAGAAGGGGTGAGCGACATCAAGGGAGGAAGATGAGGGCAGAAGGCTTAAGGCAACAGCTCGGAACCATTAACTGAGCCCAGGACAACCATCATGATGCCCTGTGAGGGCATCATGCACTGGTACCCCCAAAACAAAATGAAGCAGGAATTATGATTTTTCTGTTTTTTTCAATTTGATTTCTACTCTGTTTGCTCATGTGTTATGTGCTACTCCTTACTCATCATGGCTGGGGTGGGCTGACCCTGGTTTGACGCCAGGTGCCCACCAAAGCTGCTCTATCACTCTGCTCCTCAGCTGGACAGGGGAGAGAAAATTTGATGAAAGTCTTGTGGATTGAGCTAAGTA
>Ga0181612_148107_pt1 | contig 20791 bp, 16 predicted proteins | sample HoacroProtozoa21_FD_119630 | JGI IMG/M metagenome (GOLD analysis project Ga0181612, IMG submission 119630) | Hoatzin crop microbial communities from Cojedes, Venezuel. Combined Assembly of Gp0051906, Gp0051904, Gp0051908
CTCTGAGAATCCTTCTCCGCTTTGTATTTTAAGAAGCTGTTTTCTCTGCACAGGGCACTAAAACTGCTGGAGACAAACCTGCTGGGACTCCCAGAGCAGTGGCTTGGCATAGGACACCAAGTGATGTTGCATTTGGAGCCATCACACTGACAGGTAGCAGAGCAGACACTCTTGCTTTCTCCACCGAGTGTTTTAAAACACAATCTCAGTTTACTTCACATCCAGCTTAACATAGGCCAAAGCACTTCACAAAAGAGGACAAGGGAAACGAACAGACTCTTTAGTCCCCACAGCTCACTTCAGGTCTCCCCAGTGCCTGGTGAGGGGACCACAGTGACCATCCTTCAGAATGGCCAGAATCTATCACAGATGCTAGAAGCAAAGGTTGTAAAAGGGAGAGAAGAAAGGGGAAAAAAAGGTGCAGACATGAGCCCAGGACTCAACAGCCCAAGGGAACACATTCCTCCACCAAGGTGGGATCTACCAAGGGCCAAGGAGCAGCTACTGTAGGAAGGTCCGGAACTCTGAACGGAAGCTATGGAGCTGGAATACACCTCCACCCTCACACGCCACCACCCCTGAATTCCCAAACACTGCAGGAGCCCATTGTCTAGTCACAGCTACACATATACCTCTTACAAGTAACTCTAGTATGCTTTAGGCAAGTTAGCGTAACTCTATGTTGTCTACCTTCATTTGCTAACCCACATAATTGCAAGCAACTTCAGACCTTTTAGCTGGGAAGATCTTTTTGCTTTTTAGTGAAACACACAGTATAGTGAGTCAAAAATCACACACATCTCTGTGTTCACTTAGCAACCACAGCCCAAGTCCAGAAACACTGTCACAAGTCTCCAGCCCTGTGAAACAGGAAAATCAAAATATTTAGGTGAAACACCTAAGGGTCTACAAAACTCAGTAGGTAGATGCACAGCCTCCTCTCTGCTCAGCCACAAATAAACCTCTTTTCAGCAGAGCTGAGGTATGAAGGAAGAGCAGGAATTCAAACCTCTGCAGCTGTGGAGAGGTGGATGAGCAGGGCAGAGTGCCGTGCCCGGCAGCATGCCGTGCTCTTCTGGAGCCAAGGGCACTGGAGGTAATGCTCACTCGCATCAGCCAGTGGCACACCACCATCTAAACGTCGGTTTCTCTTACAGACATTAACAGAGCTAATTTGCCGGAGCTGGCTCTAATCACCAAAGAGGAAACGTAAGCTCAGCTCTCCTGCTAATAAGGGACAAGACTAATGGGAATACCAAGCAGAGGATCCAGGCAGCCGGCACCCTGTGGCCAGGGATGACTGGTTATTCCTGGCACTCTGCTTAATGCATCTTACTGAGGTATTCAAACCTAATCCTATCTCTAGATTCGGGAACACAGAAGAGTCCTCCCCTAGCACCAGCAGATGAGGTCCATGGTGCGTGCTGCCTTCGCTAGCAACATGCTCCTTTACAGCTTTCATCCCATACGTTTTCCATTACACCAGACCCAGGACACTAGTTCTACCCTTGAGCTTTCCCAGCCTTTACCTATGGCATGATACTTCTTGGCAGTCATCAGCTGCCCTAGTAAATTCCTTTGATGGAGTGTAGCAGCCAAAAAACAGAGAGAGAAGAGAAACTGAGGCATGGGAGGTGACGAGTGTGTTGCCTTCTTGTGCACCATTGAAGGTTCAGGGCCCTCCAGCAGCATCGTGTAGACAATATTTGCTGTCCTACTAAACTTGAACATTGTTGGTCAGTCAGGGGAAAAAAGAAACCCTCAAGGCTTCCTGCTCGTACCCTTGGGGAAGGTCAGAGAGACAGCGGACAGCAGACCCACAAAGCCTGTGACCACAGAGGGACACACCTGCTGTAGGAACTGGCATACGGTGGAGCTCACGCGCTTCCAAAGCAGAGCTTTCATCTCTCCCGTGAAATAACAGGAGGGCTGCTGCAGCTAGATGGTCCAAGGATGGGAGATATCAAAAGATATTATTTCTCCCAACAAATGTGCCTTATGTATTTTTAAAGAAAAAAAGATGCAAACAAGCACATATGTTGTATTATTTACACTTTCAAAGCTCTGAAAATAATATAATTTCTTTCACTACTATTAATCAGTAAGGAAAAATATGAGGAGCTCCAATTAAAACCATGAGGAGCTCCAATTAAAACCATGCAGAGGGAGGAAACAGCGATGCAGAGCCTGCTTTGGACGATCGTTTCAGCTCAAACAGTGCCTGGAGTTCTTGGTCCATTCCAGAAAAATCAGTGTGATGGCAAAGCACGTGGGGAACTGACCCCCAGCTGCCACGAAGGAGCCCAGTCAGCTCATCCTCACACGTGCATAAAGACACCAGCAACAGGAAGGTACAGTTTAAGCTGAATGACTCCTATTTTGTTTTCCTTTGTCAACAGCAGGGAGCTTCTGGCTGAGAAGGAATCCTGTCCTGCATCAGTGTCAGGGAGTGCCCAGTTCTAGCAGCAAGGAGACTCTGAAACCTGTGTGATTTTTCTGCATGCGACACTAACGCGTAGACCGACAGAGGCTTCTCCAGGCAGTGCGCTGAAGCAGCAGCGGTTCTGGCATTTCAGTTCCCAGACAGAAAGCACAAGAGTTTTTCCGTGCAGCAATTTCATATTTTCAATTAGGCTGCTCACATCCAAAATAACCTTTCGCAAGGACCGTGGCAAATTGCTGTGGTACAGTCAGCTTCCCTTCCCAAAGTGGGTTACAAATTCCAGGTGAGGAGGGAACATGCTAAATGCAGCCATAGCTTGAGATATAAAAGAGCCCAAGCAGTCGCAGATTTGCCTTGACTTGCTTCTGCTTCTTCACTGCGGATGCCTGGTTTAAAACAATTTCTTTGGTACTTCAGCTGCTGCTTTTGCAACTATTTGCTGGATCCGTTTCCCTTCACTGCTCTGGAAACTCAGGGGCCTCCTCCAAACTGGTCAGCACATACTCGTGGGTAGGAGGCAGAAGCTCTGAGCCTTAGTCAGGAGGAGAGGGACCGGGTTTCTCGCCACACATTACGCCAGCCAGCTCTAAGCCACAGCAAATTACACTGTCATAAAACAGCTGTCAAGCAGCAGCATTACCAGCCTCTCTGGAAAGCCAAGGAGCTCTCCCAGGCGCTAGAGTGAACACGCAAACGGGTTACAAAAGCAGGTGGTGCAGGTACTGCTCTGAAAACTGGCATCTGAAACAGAAGATGTAGCTGCAGGTTGTGGTGCTGGGGTTTTTTTGGTTTGTTTGTTTGGGGTTTTTCGTTTGTTTGTTTTGTTTTACAATAACTCACTGTAACAGTAATTTTGAAGCTTGCATGAACCTTTCTATAATGCCAGCTTTTCTTTGGTAGAGACAAATTCACCACATACTAGATCACAGGGCTGCTTGCTGGCCGAGGTACACTTTACATCAGCTGAGAAAGGATCCGATGATTCATGCAAAGCTGTTTTCTTAACTAATCCCCAGAACTCCTCATGTATTTGGCCAATGTTCAGGTTTTGAGTTAATTGCTGTCGCGTACAAGCACTGGGGAGGGGGGAGGAGCCCAGAGAACTGGAAATCTCCACAGATCTCATCACACAAAGCGGGGAACACAAAACAGCAGCTTGGTGGTTTCAGACAGTCCTGTGGCATCTGACTTTAGTTTTTTGGAGCTAAAGTTAGACGCCTCTTAGACATGAGAAGCCCTTGCAAATTTGTCTCCTGATCTCAGGGTCGTTTCCATCTGCAAACCCCTTCCTGGAGGCAGCCAGCAGTGCCCCAGACCACACAAACACACACACACACAAAAAAATCATCTAAACTTTTTAAATTTCAGGCCCTGGAACTACTGCACTGAGGGGAAAATGGGAAGGAGATTGGGGCGGGGGGAGTGAATAACCCTGCCCTGTTGGGGTTAAGGCATTTTGGGGCGTTCTTGAAGGCCTTCCCAAAAGGAACACAGCGGAGAGGACTCTACCATGTGTACGGGCTCTCTGTCTGTAGGAGCATCTAGCCTTGTCCTATGACCACTGCCCCAGGGACTTCGGCTTTAACGGGAGCGTGTGAGTCCCCCCGGCAGGGAAAGCCTGCAAACATGCACCACGGAGCTGCAGTGACACTCGGGAGGTCACCTAGCCCGTGACCCTGCCGTGGGGCAGCAGCGATGCCCGTCCTCAGAGACACCCGTGGAAGGACATTATGGCCCTCCGAAACACAGCTGGAAAAGCAGCTCGTTTGCAGATCCCTCCCGGATTGTGCCCCAGCATGGCCAGTGCATCGTGTTGAGATGAGCAGAGCAGCCACGCAGGCTGCCCAAGATGAACACACTCTCCAACACCCTCGCAAGGCACAAGCTGCGCTCAGTCCCTCGCACAGGAAGGGCTGCCCTGAGGTGGCCCCAACACAGGAGGGGATGAGGAGGAGGAGATCCACCCCAAAGTGGAGGGATGACGCTGAGCACTACACGCTGCTTCCTCAGGCCCACACTGAAATGAATGTTCACTCCTAAGTGAGCATTTACGGCTCCACACGTGTTCAGAGGTAACTGCACAGGGTACCTCCATCAATGACTAGGAAGGACTGAAATTCCCGGCCTGCGTTTGCTCTGCTGGCAAAGCAGCACGAAATGCCTGCGTACATGGCGTGACACCACGGAAACAAGTCAGGTTTAATACGCAGGTGCTAACCTGTTCCGAGGCAGGAGCCTGTAGTGATGGAGCACCTTCCAGATACTTGCGGGCTGAGGTCTGCTGCTCCCCACACATGCTCCTGATGCCTGCCTCGGCACAAAGACCAGCCCCGTGGGGAGGCACGGACACAGACAAGTGACATGGACATACATGCCTCCCATTTAATTTCAGCAGCCTCAAGCAATGTGGTTTCTCATGGCAAAGCTATTCCAGCGCTTTATTTTTTGTTTCTGTTTTAGTCACCATAAAACTTTAGGGTTGTGGGGTTTTTTTAAAGACAGTTCCAGATCCCTGCTTGCCCGTGCCCTGGCCATAAGCACTACGAACAGTTCTCCCCAGGATCCAGCACAGAGTATGTGAAAGCCTACCTTTGCTAGACGTTCCTTCTTGTCCCACCAGTCATCAAATGCCCGAAATGCGACCACTTCAACCATCTTGCGGTTCAGGTCCCTTTTCATGATAGCCTTTAGTTCCTTCACTATGACCAGGAGGACGCCATCCACAGTGGCTTTGTGAGGATCTTCCTTCTTCGGCTCATAACCCGGCGGTGGAACCGAGGGGTCAAACTTGGGAAGTGGTGGCCACTGCTGTCCACGAGCAAGAGCTGCTCCCATCGAGAAAGGGCGGTAGGGCGGAAGATTCACAAACTGCATCCGGCCCGTCATGAAAGGCGGATACTGGTACGTGTTTTGTGCCTGCATCATGCGGCTCAGCATCTGAGTTTGCATCTGGAAGGACATCGGCATGCCACCCCACTGGTTGCCCAAGACACTTATCATATCCACTTGCATGACAGGGAACATGCCAGGATGGAACGGAGGAAGCGGAGGCAAGATATGAGGCGGGGGGACCCCAGGAGGGGCCGGGAGAGGAGGCGGGGGGACGGTGACGGCGGGGTGAGTGGGTGGAGGTGGCGGGGGGAGCGGCGGAGGCATCGGGAAGCCTGGCTGTGGAGGCGGTGGAGGAGGAAGAGGAGGGAATCCCGGTGGAGGCATGGGGGGAATCGATGGGGCCATCACAGCTGTGTTGCTGACAGAGGAGTTCACCACAATGGTTTTGGCACATTCTGCACTGGTGATGGGTGCAGGGTTGGTCTCGTCGTCAGAGATCTCCATGTCCTCCCCTGAAGAATGCTGACCCTGCAACAAAAGAAAGAGAAAAGGTGAGGAGCACATTTCTTTCACATTAAATACCACAGCGCTGGCTGCTTCAAACAAAAGCTAAGTTTAACACATATTTTAATTGGGAATAGAGAAAAGCGAGTGATGCCCTGAAAAGACAGGGACCATTGAGCAGCTGGTGCCTATTGAAGCTTTTCTCTTCCATGTCAGACCTCAGGAAGCAAAGAGGTAAAAGCTTTCTAAAAGAGCATCAGTACCATCTGAACAAAAACTTCAGCTGCTACAGAATAGGAAGAATTGCTCCCATGCTCGGCAAAATGCACACAATCCAAACGTCTTTCACTGCAAGGTACATTATCTCTTATTTGCATCCAATAGTGACAGGTACATTACACCATGAGGTTTTATTCCTTAGTTTTCACCACGCACAAAGAATTACTCTGTTTTTTAATTACAATCCTTGGCTCATTTGCTGTCAACTCTTAACCTCTAATTGTGGGAAGACAATACTTCCACACCGTTGCTGCTACTAAAACTCATCTTGACTAGACCACAGCAATTCACATGGAAAAAAAGAACCCCCAAATCTGCTTAAATTGCCTCTAAACATCAGAGTCATAAATGCTGGAATTCAAAGACTTTGCGTATGTTGTGTTCTTGGGTAAAATTAATACTTTACTAGCCACAAGAAATAGAGATACAGAATTCTGTACAATGCTAAAACGATGTCCCACTTCCACCGTCACAGGGATGGAAATGGAATTAAAACAAAGGGTGCCTGCTTGCTCTGAAGTCTCAGAGCTACCTGATCAGGTCTCGTACAACAGAAAAGCCTCACGAGCTAACTCCATCCTCAACAGCAAATGGTCACACCTACACGCTATGTCCTCCTTCAGGCACTTCAGTCCCAAAGGTGTCTTCGGGACAAAGAAACCACATGTATGACTGTCACATCCCTCGGGTATTGTTACAACAAATCCTGGTAAGAAATACAGCAACCAAATACTGCTGGAAGACATATCCAACACATTAACAGTTTACCTAGAAAATGCAAATGGGGTTGACCTTTTACTAGTGGAACGTCAGCAAAGACAGGACAGGGTCCCAACATCCTTCTCCAAAACTACTTCTCCCATTCTTCCTTTTTTTCCCAGAGAAAATCGTCAAAACCGACCACTCTTGTGACAGCAAACATCCCTTGGCTATTTTCAGGACTGAAAAGCAGAAGCACTCATCATGACCTTCTCTCCCAGGCTCTCTACAAGCACGACTGGCCTGCCTCCTTTGAACGACTTACCAAGCACGCACTTCCTCACAATAGCTTCGCACAAAAAAGTCAGTTTGCATGCTGCCACTAGTTGATCTAAATAAAGAGCATCCCCACGTTCACCAGCGCAGAGCAGCGATGCTCCACCTCTGCCAGAGCTCTCCTGCCTGCCCTGGATTCTGCAGGCTCTAGCCCCGCCGAGGCAGTAAGAGATTATGATCAAGTAGTCTTTAAGTGCCTTGCTGTATCTCGACCCTGGCAATAGTTTTGGAACCTGCTGGCTTGTTTTCAGCCAAATTTAACTGAAGATCTCAAAGGTGGTTTTTTCTTCCATGTTTCGTGCCAGCAGGTGCCTCTTCTGTCTGCTCTCCTGCTAGTCTCCCCAGTCTGAAAAAAAAGAGCAACAGACCTCAGCCCTTATCAGATGCTGGAGAACATGCACTGGGGAGAGCTGCTGGGAAGCAGGCTTTGTTGGCAATTCTCGTCCTGAAGCTGCTGTGATTTGATTTTTAACCTGCGAATTTTGCACAGCGGTAAGGGAACAAAAGCAAGAGCAGCTGAGTCGACGACTCTGCTATGAAGTGTCGCTCTACGACGCTGAGCAACCACAACTATCCAAATCAAATGAAACGCTTCACGTTTATCAAAGGTCATCTCTGCTACACCAGCTACCACCAGAGAGCAGGCTGAGCACAACGCTTGGAACAGCAGCATTGCAAATCCTCCTGTCCTAGCACCTCCCCTCACCCCGGCTTCCCCGCATTCCTCTGGTGCAGCATGAGCCCACCAGCTCACGCACCACATGGGTCACCCCCAAAAAGCCACTCGCGGTTTTAGTGGTTCCAAAACGCCCAAACCCCCCCAGCTCAACAAGGAGACCACCATTTATCCCCTCCGAAGAGCTGAAAGCACCAGCCTGGCAAGCCCTGCAGCGAGTGCTCTCGACCCCCTGCTAACAGCAACGGCGAGGGGACTCTCCCACCGTTGCTGAGCTGCTTTGGTGCATCTGTACGTGCACAGAGGTACTCTGAGGGCTGTTTTGTAAACCCTCAAACGAACAGCTCGAAAAGGAGAAGGAGAAATAACAACCCCTTGCACTTGAGTCTTTCCAGAGCCAAACTGTATCACCTCCTCCTCGAGCTGTCCACATCTGGCTAGCATTTCTAAGTGGGTCTCACACCCTGCATCCTCTCCCCAGCTGCTCTATTGCAGTCACGTCCCACGCCGAGGATGCTGGGGAATGAAAGGAGATTCTGCAGTTTCAACGACCGCAGCTCCAGTGAAAGGGGCAAAGGAAGAGCAAAGATGATGACTGCGGCAGGTGTAAACAAATTTCCTGCGAAACAGACCCCATTTTTCAGTAAGTGAACACAAAAGGCACTGTTAAAAGCACTGGCTCTAACTGCAAAAGCTGGATGATGCTAAAGATCAGTGTTGGATAGGTAGGCAGGAGCGTTCAGGCTACCAAAGACAGACCAAGTCAGCTTCATATTCACACTCATCTCATCTGATGGGTATGGGGGAAAGTCACCTCACGTAGCCCCAGAGGAGCACCAGCACCAGGCAGTGCCATGGGGAGCTCCAAGCCACAAATCCTCCTCGATTCCCAGTCCCTCCTGCAGGACCCTGCACCCCCCAGTGCCGTCCAGCACCAGTCTGAGTCACCGCTCAAGACCGGTCTCTGCTGAGCACACAACATTGGACCCAAAGTGCCTGCCTGAGCAACACATCCTCCTCTCCCGCAACACCACCGGCCCAGGGCAGCCTGCCCATCACCCACAGCCCACTCCCATCCACACCAGCCCTCTACTCAGACTTAGTACCAAAGAACCCTGCCTGATAAAGGAGGTTGGTTTTCCCTCTTGAAGGAAACATCAGCTAGAAAAAAGCCGATCCTGAAACTGCAGAGACGTGGCAGGACTAGCCAGGCTCCATGTTGTACCGCACAGCAGCTTCTTCATTCATACATGCATTTATTTTTACTTAAGCTGAAATGAGAACTGCAAAAGCAATAACTAGCTTTTTTGGAAGACTGAAAGATTATTTGTGGTTTTAATTCTTCTGGTGCTCAGATGGTTCTGCGGGAAGCAACAACAGATTCCCTGCTTCCTACAACGTTGGGCTGACAAGTCACCTGCACTTGCACAGTGAACACAGTCTGTTCTCCAGTTTTATCCCAAGCAAGACAGAAAGGGAAAGAGAAAGCGATTAAGCAGCAGGTAGAAAAAGATCAAAAAGGAAGGGGGTGGGGGAAAAAAGAATACACAAGGTTAGGAAAGAGGTCAAACCAAAAGAAGATCATCTACAAGGAAGGCTTTAAAGAAAGTTAAGAAGAATGAATATTTCAAGCAGATGAGCAGTTACCAGAAAGTTATATCTAAGGAGGAAAAACACGGACACGAACTGAGTGAGAGAGATCAAGGTACAGAAGGAAAAACCAAGAGGAGACATAGAAAGATCTTTTGTTACAGGAATTTCTTTTCATTCACCTGCCTGAACCTGGATTTACCGGGGTCGCTACCATATGCCTCTCAGGGTAGAGCTGAAAAGTAGCTACACTGTCCTCCCAAAGAAACTGCCTTCTAGCTGGCCTCCCTTTTTGCTCTCACAAAGGGAAAAAAGTGAGCTGATACGTGGCATACGTACTGCTATGAGGATGTCATGGTCATTGCCGTCAAAAAACTGTGTCAATCAGTCCTGGAGTTCACCTGCACACCTCCGAGGGCATCTGGTACCATGCCTCCAGAAAACCTCCCTTCAGTCCACTGAGAAAAAAGCCATTTCCAACTAAATTAATTTGTGCTGCCGTCTTTGCTTTGCATTAATTAAATTAAGAGTTAGCAAAACAGGTATTTAATTATATGCATGACACATTTCTCCAAAGGTGTTTTAATGATGCACATTTGTTGGGAGAGATTCACATCAGTGTAACCAGTTATTAATGGCCTCATTCACTGTTCACCCAAAATGCTAGCTGCCACCTCTGCTACTGTTACAGTGCATTTCAGCACAGGCAGAACCTCCCGAGACCTCACTCCTGGATCAGCCTGAATAGCAACAGGGTAGCGAGCCACTGAGCGCAGTGTATCAGTCTTCTCTCGGAGCAATACCCAGCGTTTAGCAAGCAAATGTTCACACCCGCAGAAAAAAGAAACTACACCCTAATAGGTGCATGCAGAAGTGGCAGTTTCCAGATGTGAAGAGGCTGTCCTCTCCCCGACCCGGAGGAGCACTGACGGTGCGGCAGCGGCTGCAAGCTTCATCGTACGTGCCGTTCGGTACCCTTCCTGCAGGCAGAGGAACTTCACACGCTTTCACGTCCTTTTAAAAAGGCCATCTGATAAAGAATTTACTCACAATTTCAGGACGCATTTTGAATACCATCAGCTCAGAGTTCATTTCACTTAAATATTCTGCTGGGTTCCAAGTTACCTGTACTTGAAGTAAGGAACCTCTATCACTGAACGTGGCAACTACTCTGACGTAGCCTGGCTGATCTCTGGTGCGTTATAATAATGAAATGCAGGATCAATGGCACTCAGCGCAATGCAAGGTCATTAGCTCTAATGAAATGAAGCATCCCATGCCTGCTGGAAGTAGCAGATCATTAAGCCTGCTGCAACATGCATTCACGGAAATCAAACAGAAAAAAAAAAAAATCACTCCTTAAGCCCTAAAACTTTGAAAAGTCCGTATTTAAATACTGACAACCTTTGCCATTTAAAATGTAAAGAAGCAGCTTTTCAATAAAGCTAGACCTAAAATCAGAAGCGGCTCTTGGACAAAAAGTTTCCATAACCGGGTCAGTCACTACTTGGTTTTGGATTATGTCCATCCAAGGATCTAAAAAACTCGTAAGTGAGCAAGTCTCACCCTTTATCCTTACAAAAAAGCGGGGAAAAAAAAAAAAACCATCAGAGGGGAGGGGGAGAGGACAATCAACCAAAATGGGTTGCACAGCAAGTTGGTGATGAAGTCGAGATCGGACTCCAGGTCCCTCTGACTTCCTATTCCCCAGCTGCGGGTGCCTCCCCACGCCGAGCTCATGTCCTGCTCCTCGCTGCCTGCGCTCTGCTTTTGACAAGGGAAATGGCCCCAGTGCGATACCGGTCCCAGGGCGGAAACAGCCCATGTTCTCTAACACACAACTCTCTCCTCCCAGACTCCTTCAGCAGAACACCTTAAGGAGAACAGCATGTTTCAAACCTGCCACATTTCCTACAACATCGTCCACAACCGAAAGGAAGCCTGAGGATCCAAACCAGCCACCTGCAACTCTTCCCCAAAGACACAATTTCAATGAAAAAAAACCTTTAAAAAAATACAAGGCCATTCAAATTTGGCCCAGAGAATCCCACCACTCACTTTGCTAACAGAGCAAAATACCTCTTGCTGTCCAAAATCTGTATACCAAAGCACAGTGAGAGCTTCAGAGTATTGCTTGCTTCATTTTTAATCTGCTTTTAGCTAGAGAAGAGCTTGCACGTTCCACGCGTGCTTGGCAAAGCCCGTAAAGAGGAGCCGTGCCTCCAAAGTGCCCTCTTTGCTTACTGGGAGTGCAACACTGGGGCAGGACGACATGGCAGAGGGACCGTGCTAAGCATTCACGCCTCATGGTGTCAGGCGTGAACAAGGCAGACTCGGTATTTACAATACATACTAATATTTTTACTTTGCTAACTATAATTATAGCTTTCCCTCTGAAAGAACACACACCAGGGTGGTAGTTCGCTGGCATTGCAGAAGTGGTGCTCAGGAGGGCAGAGCTATCCAAAGGTGGTTTGCCAGCAGTTTAGCTCCAGCAGCAAAAAAAACCAGAGCAAACCGCTGCCCGCACCTTCCCGGGTGAGCTGTCACGCCTGTGCAGATAACCGTGCCGTCACCAGTGCCCGTGGTGGCTCGTGTTGGCCAGCACACCATCGCCACAGCCTGGATCCACGCTGAAGTTTGCTTGCTGCCTCCTCCCTGGACGCCCCAGCTTGGTCAGTCACATCTTGCAATCTCCTTTGGGCAGCCAAGAGAGCACCCGTCCTCCTGCTGCTGTCAGAGTAGGCAATTACAATCACAGCAGCTTTTAACTGGGACAAAAACAGCTTTCAGGTATATTTGCACTATAATAAAATGCCCAGCTCAGGAACAGGCAAATGGGAAGATTAACACATTACGTATCAGTGATCATAAGTATCTTCAGCAACATGTATTGCTATCTCAAGAACAGAAGACTGCAAGATTTTATATAGCCGTATATTTATACAGCACTTTGCAAATCTAACTTGGGGGCAAAGGCTGCAAACAAAGCAAAGGATAACAGACACATTGGAGCAACGGACTCATCACCATGTCCCACAAAAACCAGGCACCAAAAAGGCTGCAATGGGGTAGGGATTTCTTGCAGCAGAAGTTACTTGGGCGTTTTGGTTTCCTTACTATTGATTGCAAAAGTATCTCTCACTACTTGAAAAACAGAATTCAAGCTCTACGAGATGACAATACCCTACCTGACACATACACGGTCTTGGCTCAGCTTGTGTTTTGGTCTGGTACTTCTGCGCAGTGCTTCTTTGGCACAGACTACGCTCCCCACACCTACAGGGCTGCGCAACGAGTAAAACAAGTGGCAGTAATGTTCAAGTGCTCATGGTAAACAAACAGCACTGTAAACACCAGCCTAACTTAGGCCGCTTTCATTTTTTTCTTCTAATGCCAAGAGGGAACTTTAAGTTGACACCTCAAACCACAGAAGGATAGAGGGAGAATTCCCCAGAAGTTCCCATTGGTCCCAGAACAGGGGGATGGGGGGGAAGAAAAGCCACCACGGTGCTTGTTTGTGTCTCGCAATGTGCTGCCTCAGGTGTTGTCCCTAATCAGACTGTCCTGCACACGGGGAGATGCCGCAAGTTGGGACCTGGAAGCATGCAAGCAAGGAGCTCACCTGGGCTTTCAGCGCACCACAGGAAGGGCTCTCAAGGGGGCAAAGCACACGGAGCTAATGCTTACAAAGGAAAAAGGTCTCCTCACACACTTCCAGCGTTTCCTGACACTAAAAACGTAAGTAAATGGACTTGTGTTTTAAGGACAGTGAGAGAGCTGGAAGACTGCCCAATGGTCCATGGCATCATTAGAAAATCTAGTGAACTAAGATCTTCAAATCACACAAGTGCCAAAGACGGTGGCCCAGACTCACACACATCTGCACCGCACGTTTCCTGCAGGCCGTCAGATGATGACTCGAGCATCTGAGACGGGTCTCAACACTTTGAGGCACCTTTTCAGACTCCAGAGGGGATTATCCCCTGCCTTCTCCCCGCAGGACAGTGACATAACATCAATGTCTCCAAGGAAAGGAACAGAGCAGTACCTTAAATCAGGATTTCCCAAAGCAAAGCCCAAGGACCACTGATGTCACATGGGGCATGAAACAGTGGTCCACAAAAAAACCCAAAATACAAGAAAACAAACGCAATAATTGAACATGAGGGATTGTAAACAGAAGCTCCAGTGGCTGTAGAAGCTGCACGGATTCTTCTTTTGAAAAGCTGAGATGGATCCTGCAGCAAGAAACACACACTTAGGCAGCCTCTGAGCATCTCCATGAGGCTAAGAACTTCCTTTATGCAAGAAAACATCCAGGGAAGGACAGACCACTCTATGTGAAGCAGAGAGGACAGAGATGGGAAGCAAATGCAGTGGAATTAGTGGTCTAAGGTAACTGGATCTTCACTGATCCAGAAACAAGACGACTTGAGAAACGTGATCCCAAGGGGAGAAGACTCAACCAGCATTCAGTACTTTCAAAAATCCATTCTCTTGGCAAGAGAGCACCATACTTCAGTTTTCAACAGGACTTTCAAGTGCCCACTGCAAGAGCTTCCTAGGATAGCAAGCCTCAGAGCCATAAACTAACCCAGTGGGAAAACAACTGTCAGATTTGCTTCAGCAGAAAGCCTGAAGAGAGGAATCGACAAAGAGGGCAATAACTTGCCATGGCGTTTGCTCTGTTTCTTAGCAAGTGCATTACCTTCCACCAAAGGGGTGGTTTCATTCAGGTCTTTCTCCCTTCTGATAGGAAAAGGAGGCTCTGAACTGCAAGCTTCACAGGACATGAGGCAGCTGTATCGTTGCTGTCAGCAAGACCACCGAAGAAGGGGTATCTGGAGAAACCAGACATTGTCCCTGGGCTTCCTACATGCACAAGAGACCCTCCGGTGTCTGCAGGGACAGCTCTAGGAAGAGTGCAGACTAATGTAACATCCTTTGGGTCCACACTCATCAATGCCGAGACTGGAAGCTTCCAGACCCCCTGACTGCACGGATTTGAGCCAAGACAAATGTGAACATAGAGCCGGACAGATCACAAAATACAGTGAGAGTACGAGACGGGGAGTCACTGGCCCCCAGCCCGAGAGCAGGGATGCCTGGGGAGCTCGTGCGTGCCCCGATGCGAAGCCTGCCTGGACAGTCGCCCCTTCTGCATTATGTGAACAAATCCAAACTGGCAGGGTGAATGTGTGCCAATTCAGGGGCTGTGTCATGTGGCCATAGTGTTTTTCATCACATATGAAACACCCTAAAATTGGATTTACGTTCTCATGGAACCATGGCCTTTTCCCTCAAGTCTTAAGTAGATCTTATTAAAGGAAAAAATAGGTTTCTTTATGGGGGGGAGGAAGAAGTAGGGAAAACGAAAGAGGAAAAGAGAGAGGGATGTTAACATTGGGGAGCCATGTAACAAGGCAGGCTCTTTCCACAGCAATGGTCGTTCTGGTTTGCCTGTTTCAGATGGGGGGAAGGGATAGCTGAAGAGCTATTTGCAATCTAACTTCAAAGGCTTTAGTCGGCTGGGAAGCTAAGTCATGCATAAAAGGATGGTAGAGTGGCAAGAAAATACCCCCTACAGATAAATTAGTCAGGGAATGCTCTCTGCTTCTCCCAGAGACTTTCATACAGCCAGACTGGCTTTACCCAGGTAAAGCCCTTTTCAGACACCAGGTTCAGTGATGCAGAGTCCTGGGAACAAACCAGCCAAATCCAACCGAGGAACTGAACAGTCTCTCAGAACAAGAGAAAGGCAGTGGTAAGCACGCAACGGGCTGCTCTGTCATTTTCTGCCGTCTCAGCTATTATCAGTAGATTTTATTCTAAGGTTTGTCTACACACAAAAGATGTGGAGTTTGAGGCAGCATCTCCCTCTCTAAAGAAAAGCAAGGAATTTAAGACAAATCACACGATATATGGAGAACTCATTTCCCAAATGATTCTGAAATGCTCTGGTTTGTTCTTCACACTGTACAGAAATGCATCCACATTTGTAGAGAGCAGAAGGTACTTTACAATCGAAGATAAATATGGGAATTGGTAACATTAGATCAGAGTCCACCTGTAAGTCAGAGAAAAAAAAAGTGCAATAACTGTGTGTGCAGAGTACACAGATACCTTACAGTTCAGCGCCAAGCAGGAACTCACATGCCCCTGAGCTTACCTTCATACTTAAACCTTAGGTCAAATGGAGCCACGAATTCAGATCTTGCTACCAACAGGGCCATAATAAAGCAGAAAAGCTTGGAAAACAGTCTAGCTTCCCAGCTGATATCAGCCTATTGAAGAACAGGTTGTACACATACTGTATTTAAACAAGTTCTAATCAGCAGAACTAGGTCAATTTGATATTATTCCCCTTTTACATACTACTACCATACCCTCGAGTATCTGAAATCACATGGCTATTACTGATACGGCAGCATTTTCAGTGCTCTGTTCAGCGCTCTCTGCATGCCCAGCATTAGTAGCAGCAGCAGTTTCATCTGCAAGACCTGGACGTCCGCAATGCAACCTGTACAGCGTTGTGTCTCCTCAGAAGGGAGAGCAGAAACGCAGGAATCGAGGCTTTGAAGGACAACAGGCAAAAGAAAAAAAGAGGAGCTTTTGTTAGATCATTCACGAGAGTCATCTTTTAATGCTCTTCTGCTCACTAATGTCTGCTCTGAGGCCCAGGTGCCATTAGTACATCCTGAGGCAGCAGTTCAGACACTAGCCTTCCTTCTCAAGAGGCATCCTGAATGATGAGCCTGGCTTCTTCCTCCCCTCTCCAAGAACCTGAGCTATTCTTGCCCTGAATTTCTAGGACGGAGTCCTGATCTGTTCATGTGCTGGGAAGCAAAGAGGCCCAACTGTTTTTGGCACCTGCAAGAAAACCCAGGAGCCTATAGCCCACAGCTGATGGAAGTAGCCCAGAACAGCCCTTTCCAAACAAGCACAGCTTTTACTTTCCACAAAGTGTGGAACTAGCAAGGAGAAAGAGTTAAAGTCCTGATTTTTATGTGAACCTTTCACTTTCCTGAACACTTTTGCTGAGATTTCATGAGCCCTTCACTGCCGGCCCAGGAGATCACAAAGACTTAGCCCTACTCTCCTCCCAGCAGCTCTCTTCTATCCCAGTACCAATTATTTGAGAAGAAATAAAAGCATGAAAGAGAGAACACACTGCTAATAAGGTGTTCACGACCTTGTCATCTTCTTCACTGCAGTCACAGTGCAACACAGTTTGGTTTCAAGTAAGAAAACTTACAGCCTTCTGTTCTGGAGACAGCCACTGCCATCATCCCAAGAAAGACAAACAGGACATCTGCTGCGTTTCTGAAATTCCCAGAAAAACTGCTGCAGAGAAGACCGTTCAGCCAGTCCACCTGGTCTGGACAAAAAGCATTTATAACCACTTTGGATGAAGCCTCCGCTGCAGGTGGTGTAAGTGCTCCAGGCCTGCTGGGACGTCACAGCCGAGCACGACCCTGGGGAATTAGAGGCTCCCAAGAGAGAAACTCCTCTCTCCCTGGCCACGGCCAGGCTGCGAGCCCTTGGCAGCAGTGACCACAAGGGATGACTGGCACCCTAATGAGCTTAGCAGGCTCCACTCATTTTCTGAGCTAACAAGTCCTCCCCAGCAAAGTGCCGTAGATGCATTAAAACCCAGCTAGACCGCAGCAGACACTTCACTCCGAGGAGCCTATTTCAAGCAGCTAAAGAGGCTGAGTACAGACGTTCTTCCTCAAAAGTAAGGGTGAGGCCAGCAAGAAACAGTTCCCCTTTGGTAACATTTCTCTTCTCTTACGCATCTTCTCTCTGGAGGCATCTTGAATTTTTCACCGCTTTATTTCCTGCTTAGATTTTCCTTCTCTTGCTCTACTCCAATTTCACTATGTGCAGTCAGAGAGGAGCGCATTAAGCGCATTGGCTGAGGCACGTAACATATTCATTAAAACATTAAAAATCTTCCTCATTCTAAAACAAAGCCTAAAGCAATATCCAGCCAGAAACACCTTCAAGTTATCCCTCTCCAAAACCTGCTCAGTGAGGGAAAGGCAATTTTTTCCCCATACCACTCCTCTTGGGTGATGGAAACATAACCCTTGTGGCTGCCAACTGTTGACTGATCCCTTAACAAAAATAATCTCTCTGCAGGACATGACATTTCCCATGGCCTTCTAGAAGATATGAAACTTCTGCTATTAAACTACCCCCACTATATGAAAATTAAATTGTATAACCACAACTGTTCTAAATTACCAGAGTGGAAATATCCCACAGGTGGGCTGCATGCCCACTGCCATTTGTGCAGGCACAACATATTCAAAAAAAGAGACAAGAGGTAAAGTATGCTGACTTCTCCACCTGTCCCCTAATTAGCAAGCAGGAGGTTTAAAGCAAACACACGGAAACACTTTTCACCTAGCGCAACATTCATCTGTGCACCTCACTGCCACAGGGTCCTGCCCAGACTCAGAACTGCGGATGGGTTTAAAAATGGACTAGGATGTTCTTGGAAGATGGGTCCACCAGCAACTGCTGAAGAAGATCATGTTCTAATCTGCTGGTCACGAGCAGCAGAGGGACCCCAGGGGAGCAGCACCGCACACAGCTCTGCTGCTGCTGAGGTTTTCGCATGGCATGAACTGCTCTGACCTCCCACTGCAGGTCTTTCAGTAACCTGGAGGAAATAACCCCCAACAACACAGCCAAAGAAAGGCAAAGACATGCCTTTCCCTTGCTTACTCATGGGTTAGTCCAAAGTCTCTTTCTGTTCTCTCTTGCAGCAAAGCCATAACCAAGCTCTACCACAGACGACTGCTGAAGAGCAAGGGTTGCGTGCCCATGGGCAGAGCCGCCCAGCAGCAGCCAGCGCCAGGCGACCCGTGCTCTGCTCCTCGGACTGACCACGCCAGCCCCCAGGCTCTTTCAGGCCTCCCCATGTTGGTGGCACTTCTTTTACCAACTTTCTTCATACTTGCTTTAAAGAGCTTTGCTTAAAACGATGAAGACGGGGGCAAAGCCCTGCAGAAGCACACGGCAGTACAGCATCTCTACAGCTCATACTTGAGCAGACACATCTAAACCACTCTCCATTACACAGCTCCTATTTTTCTGTTTTAAAGCAGCTTTCCCATTAGATTGGTTGCTTAGCCTGAAGTTAGACATGAACTCTTGAAAAGGCAGGTTACTCATTTAAAGAGCTATGCGAAACAGTTGTGAGAAAGGCGCAAAAATAGCCGAACACGGCTCTGTGCTCACGCACTCCACGCATTGCTCACTGATTCAGGTGACCAGCTGCAAGGCACGGGCATCTCTTTTTTTTCTTCTTCCTCAGCAGTTGCGCAGGAACAGCTGCCTTGGTGGTCTGCATGTCGTAGTTTTTGTACTTTGGACAGTTTAGCCTCAGCACCTTTTGAAGCACTAGAGCCACACAGTACTTCTTATGCCACATACCATCATCAATACATCTCACTTGCGGGATGTGACGCCAAGGTTGTGCCCCACTGGAACGGAGTTACAATGTGCGATAACTCTTGATACCAGAGCTCAGTTCAACTAGGAAAACCACTGCGAGCTGGGTCATAACAAGGGTCCAATATTCATCCTTCTTACTACTCCATTTGTACATTTAGCCCCAAATTCGCTGACAGTAAAATCTAGTCCTAACACAATCTCCATCCCAATTCAGAAGTCTAGAGACTACTACAAGCTGCCCGTCTGATTTTTTTTTTAAAGGCATGGTACTATCTACAGCTTAGGTTTTCTTCAGCTTGGACATCGAAAGCAGATCCACACAAACCCTTTCAGAGCAAAGACAGAGGCCATGTGCAAGCTGCACCCATCGCACAGTGGGTGACTCCTCACACCCAGTGCAAACCCACCTGTGCAGCTCCTCGCTTCTCCCATGTCTGCTTCCCCGCTCCCCGTGACCCCACAGCGATACGCAGCCGGCTGAGCTGGGCTGCCAAAGCCGCCCAGGGTCCCCTCAAAGGCCCGTGCGCTCACAGCAGCTGTGCCAGCAGGCACTTCCCTGACCGCAGCCCTTTTCTAGCACGCGCATCCCAGCAACAAGCCAAGGCAAAGTCACGCAACAAGATTTCCTCGAGCTGAAGCCTGAGCATCCAACCCAGCAGGGACCACAGCTTGCTTCTGGTGTCTTGCAGCCAGGCTGGGTGCTCCCCACACAATGCCGCTCTCGGGGAATTTAAAAGCAACCCCAGCATCAGGTCCCCATCCTCCAGTGGGGCTCTGCTGTGGCCAGGCTGCTCTTTGCCACCAAACCCATATTGCCTACCAACCTGCCTCTCACTGACCTGGAATATGCCTCAGGTTTGCAAAACCACCTGCTGTTACTACTTTTCTGATGTAATTTGGGAGATACATCCCACCTGACATTATATTAACAAGCAAACAAATTCATTGATATTCCCTTGTCAAAATGCATCCTTCTGCACACACCTCCATGGCGTACATTCAACTGGTAGATTGCCCTTTATATTTTACTGTAATTTGAAGGATTTTATAAAGTACTATGGATTCTCATATTTTCCAAGCAATTTCTTTCCTGGAGAATAACAAAATGCTTGTAGCACCATGATAGCAGTTGCTCATATTTATCTGCATCCTTCAAAGACAATATTTCAATTATCTGCACTAGAAACTCTCAGCCACATCTGCTGCCCAAAATGCCACGTTTGGCAACCGCTTAGCAACAAGGACTGGATTGGGAAACTGTCCCCGGAGCTATGCACCAACATTAAACCAGCTCCTGCTTCCCCCAAGTAACACTGCTACCGCCTGAAATATATGCATTTTGTTTTGCCTGGGACACACAAGACACCAGAAATAACAAGCTCCTCTGGGAGAAGGGAAATCTGGAAGGAAGTCGCCTACTTCAGCAATCCCTCCCCAGGCTCCAGAGGGAACGTTTTCCTGACATGTGCAACGCATGCTAATCCCGCACAGCGGGAGGAGGACACACCGCTTGGACACAAGCACAAAACTATACTGCTCACTGTGAAATACAGCTCTTTTAGGAAAAATCAGGGTGTAAGAAAGCAACTCTCACTCCACCCTATCCACAAAAGCAGCAGACATCTGACTCCTTGACCAGGCCAGCAAAGGGCTGTTTCAACCCCAGGAAAAACAAAGCCCAGTCCTTCCTTCACGTCACCCAACCTGCACCATCCTCTGCCTCCTAAGGCTCCATGCCATTGCGCTCATTGACACTGGACTTTGGGCAATGGTGAGCCTGAGGACATCTTGCCTTGAATGCCTGAAGGTGCAGGCAAGGAGGAAAGACGGGAAGGACTGGAACCTGGCGAGACCACCTCTGCTTCTCCTCTTCCTCCAATCCTTGCCATTTTTGGAGCCTTTTTCCTAACGACCTCCCTGACTTGCTGCCCTCTATGGAGAGGGAGATCCTGGGCAAAACA